>Ga0105050_10001393_pt1 | contig 36450 bp, 31 predicted proteins | sample FRY01_FD_78088 | JGI IMG/M metagenome (GOLD analysis project Ga0105050, IMG submission 78088) | Freshwater microbial communities from Lake Fryxell liftoff mats and glacier meltwater in Antarctica - FRY-01 | ecosystem: Environmental > Aquatic > Freshwater > Ice > Glacier meltwater ...
AGTAAAAAGAGGCGCAGTGTTTTACGCCGAAAAAAATGTACCGCTTGGGGAAACTCTGCTTGCTCAGAGTTTCCCCAAGGCGCAAATGCAAAGCAGTGGAAAGGTGCAACGGGGTTATGAACCTGGTATCTGATCGCGCGAAGTTTGCCAGTCCTCAACGAGTTGACGCACCACACGACTGCCCACCTGCCAGGCCGCCTCAAGTGCAGGCAACCCTTCTTCCGGATACGGAGCGGTGACGCTCCACGAAGCAGGTTTGTCGGCTGGTGGCATTGAAAAGTTACTGACGGTACGCAGCACCATCACCCGGTTCACATCAACACGACCGATACGAGCCAATCGATGCAGCGCGGTCAGTGTCCCACTGTCTTCCATATTGGTCGTCATGAACTGGGCATCCTTGCCGCCATAGAGCCTTACCCAGTCATTCGCCCACTGATTCAACCTGGCGCCGTGCCAGTACGTACTCGCAGACAAGGTGTCACCGAGCATGACCGAAGGGGGTCGCTGTGCCGACGGCATTGTCGGGTACAACGAGCGGAACTCACGCAACCCCACGGAATCAGCCACTGGGTGATCACGGGTCAACTGATAGGCCCAGTTCGCCAATTTGTCATTGAGAGGAAAGTGAATCGTGTCGAGTGTCCATCCTGTGGAAATGTCTTCAGGCACTTCCGCCGGTGATTTGGCACCAAGCGGAATCAGACCATACGGCCAGTCCTGCGGGATCTCACGTGCATCAATCTCGTATAACAGGTCGCCGTCCACCACGTGGCGGGCCCACACGGCACTACCCAGCGAAACATCCTCCGGATCACCGCCCGCGATGCCAGCGATCAGCCAATAGGCATGAGAGAGATCGAAACGTGGATCAAGACCGAGAGCCATGATGGACGCAGCCGCATTGGGGATTCCACCGCCCGTACACAGCCCCAGCACACCGTCGGCATTGCTGCGCAATGGATACATCCCAAGTGGAAAGTCCCATTCTTTTGCCAGTGGCATGCGCTCCACCCAGAACTGGAACTCACCGGGGTCATCTCCAGTGAGCGCTCCATCTTCGAACATGCTGACGACCACTACTTTGACCGGCCATGGCGCCGCCGTGGCCGCCACCGACAGCGTGGGTAGCGCCAGAGCGCACAACAATCCCAGCAACAGACCTGAAAAATTCGGGTGTCGGTTGTCAGACATCAATCTCTTCTTTGGAAGTCTTTTCATTCAAAATCTCTTCATTGAAGCTCTCCGCGCAACGCTTCCGCAGGAGTTTCACGTGCGGGTACAAACCACTCCCACAAGGCGGTCAGCAGCGCTCCGGACGCAACCGGAAAGCCGATCAACATGGTGAGATAATCGGGGATCAGGACACCCTGGTTCTTCAAGGCTCCGGGGAGCAACGTCAGACTGAACGACAACACCAGCACCACCGCAAGGACGCGAAGCGATCGGACGGAATTGGCCTGCATCCGCAGCACTCGAAAGCCAGCCACCGCGATGAGGGCGAACACCAGCGATGTCCCGCCATAGAGCACACCAGGTGGCAGTGCCTGAAATACCAGGGCAGCAAGCGGAAACAGGCCAAGCAGGACAAGCAGTCCCGAAACAATCAGCCCCACGTAGCGACTGGCGACGCCGGTCAACTGAATGACCGCATTGGTCTGGCCAAAGGTAGTATTGGGAAACGTACCAAGAACAGAAGCCAGCACAGAGTTGAATCCATCGGCCAGCACACCTCCCTTGATGCGCAACCAGTACGCAGGTCCACGAACGGGCTCCCCGGAGAGCATGGCGGTCGCTGTCAGATCACCTAACGCTTCGGTCAGGGTGATCAGGAAGATAGGCATCAACAGCAGGAATATGCCGAGATCGAAGCTCAGGGGATAGCGTAGCGGCGCAAGCAATACCACCGATGGTGAACCGGCAAGGTCTGGAACCGATGCGTCTCCGGCCGCCAGAGCAAACAGATAACCCGCAAGCAGTCCCCCACAGATGCCTGACAGGCGAAACCACGGTTGTGCGCGTGTACTGAGCACCATGATCACGCTGGCGACAATGCCGGCTTCCATCCACACCAGAATCTGGGTGTCGTGGGCTGCAGCGGCATGAAACAGACTTCGTAATGAAGAGCCGGCCAGCGTGAAGCCGAGCAGGACAATCGTTACACCGGCAACAGTCTGCGTAATGACTCTGTTCAGCCGGTCCAGATATCGGCTGAGCACCATGGTGACCGCCGCACCGGCTGCAGCAGAGCCGAGAATTGCGCCGACCACTTCAGTCTGATCGGTCAAGTGCGCGCCAATGGCCACAGCGGCCAGCGAACACGGTGCGATAAAGGAGAAACTTGTGCCTTGAACCACCAGCAGTCCTGAGCCGAGCGCTCCGAATCGGTAGATCTGTATGAAGGTTGCAATGCCGGACACCATGAACGCGGCGCTGATGGCGTAGGTGGTATCGGCTGGCGACAACCCGATACTGCGAGCAATCAGGAGGGGTGCAGTCGCAATACCGGCAACGATGGAACACAGATGAGCAAACGCGGCCAGCAACGCCTTCAACGGCGGTGGCCGGTCGTGTAACCCGTAGAGCATCACCGGGCCACGGATGCTCAACGTGGAGTCGCCGTTCGGGTGTTCCAGGTGATCAGGCTGTTTCTGGGTCATGGACGTGATCGAGCAAGTTTGGTGCCATCTGCCCGGTCAGGCGCTGCGCCCATCCGGCGGACCAGTCCGCGCCTTGCCGATCGTCTCCTGGCACGCGGATCCATTGCGTACTACAAGCTTGCAAACGAGTCCACCCGGGTAGACCCACCTCAAGCACTCGCATGGAAACAGGTCAGCAGGACATTCAAAAGCACCAAGCTGGCGCGTCTATCAACCGAAATCCCCGGTCTCCTGTCTTTTTCTGCGGCACGGAACCTGCATGGTATCCGCCACCTGGCCCGGTCTATTCATGAATCTTCTGCTGCGGTCGCCGATATACGCGAAAACACGGCGCGTGCTCCTTCCAGTGCGCGCCACACTGTCTTTTCGCGCATCTCGTCACTGGCGATGAACCTTCATGAATATTCCGGGCTAGCGCGGACTTGCAACCGTTGGGAGGAGATCACCATGATACTGACTGAAACCATCGCCATCACCGCAGATGAATTCGAACACGGCCAGGCAATCTACGACAGGCTGGGCTTTGTCATTCTGCGTGGACTCTATCCAGATGCTTTGCTGAAGGCGATGGAGGTCGAACTCGAGGCGGCACAACAACAACTGATCGCAGGTGAACTCGACGAAAAATATGGTTCCGATCTGCTTGATGAACCCGGTGCAGTGATCGATGGCAATCCATATCGCCACTATGTGATCAACTGTACCGACCTGTCACCTGCTGCACACACTGCGGCCGCACATCCGGCGATCAAGGCAATGGCAGATCGATTGTTCAAAGGCGATTCTTGGGTGAATGACTATTCACGCTTTGGTGTCGTCTTCCAGGATTCTCGTGCCGACACCGGCTCGCACTACTCTCGCATCGGCTGGCATTCCGACTTCCAGTCTGCCGAGGAAAGCACCTCCTGGCCTGGTTTTGCGTTCACGATTCACATTGACGCGACATCACCTGCAAACGGATTTCTGCGGGTTGTCCCGGGCTCACACAAACGCGACATCGACAAGGACGAACTCGGTGCACGCCGCTTCAATCCGATTCCCGGCGAGATCCCGGTTTTTGCGCAGCGCGGTGACGTCATCCTGCATGACTATAAACTGTGGCACGGTGCCGCACGTGGAACCGCAGAAGGTGCATCGGGGAGGCGTCGTCACGTTCGTGGTGGCTACTATGCCGGCGAGAAGCCGTCCAAAGACTACGGTATCGGCAAGTTCTACAAAAACGCGGCGCGCTGACAATGGCTTCGGCCTATGCCGGACCGGTTGCCGACACATTCACCATGGCACGCGAGCTATCGGCAACAATCTCGATCAGGAAAGTCTCGAAGACCTTTACTGTCAATGGCAATGCCGTCATTGCGCTGGACCAGGTCAGCGTCGGGGTCAGCGACGGCGAGTTCCTCGCCATCATCGGGCCTTCAGGCTGCGGCAAGAGTACGCTGGTTCGCATGGTGGCAGGTCTTGAACAACCATCCTCCGGAGCAGTCAGCATCGCCGGGGAGAGCCCGCTGGTGCTGGCCGCGCGGCACCACATCGGCTTTGCGATGCAGGACCATGCCCTGCTCCCGTGGTTATCCGTACGGAGCAACGTTGCCCTGCCTTTTCGAGTGGCTGGCAAAGCCGTCGACTGGTCTGCAGTTGATGCGCTCATTGCGATGGTCGGACTGACCGATTTTGCCGCCGCTCGACCACGCCAACTGTCTGGCGGCATGCGCCAACGCACAAGCATAGCTCGCGCGTTAGTGCTCGAACCTTCGCTGCTGCTTCTCGACGAACCTTTTGGAGCCCTGGATGCGGTGACGCGACGGCACCTGAACCTCGAGCTGCAGAGCCTGTGGAGTTCGCATCGGCTGACCACATTGCTGGTCACCCATTCAGTGGAAGAAGCCGTGTTTCTCGCCGACCGGGTACTCGTACTTTCCAGCCACCCAGGTCAGGTCAAACTGCTGCGTGATGTTCCATTTGGGCGTCCTCGTTGCGCCCAGACACGACGCCTGCCCGAATTTAGGCTGCTGGTCGATGAACTCACCGAATGCCTGGACGCCGAGGCCGGCAAAGTAAAGGACGTCATTCGCCCATGATCGGCAGTCCCACGCAGTCGGGAATGGCCCTTCGCGTTGCCGGCATCGGGTTGCTGCTGCTGACCTGGGAGTTCGTGGGACAAAACGGTGTACTGGGCAAACTCTGGCCACCCCTCAGTGTGATTGTCAGCTATGCGATGGAACCTTCCAGTGCCTCCATCCTGCTGCGTGCCCTGCACTTCACTGCAGTCTCGGCTGGCTCCGGGCTATTGATCGGCAGTGCCACCGGTGTGGTTCTGGCTTTGCTGGGTCTGTTGTGGCCGCCGCTTGGACAAGGTCTCGGACGATTGGCTGCGACTGTCAATGCAGTACCGTTGATTGCGCTGGGACCGGTACTCATCGTCACGGCCGGTCGTGAAGCCACCCCCATCATGATCGCATCCATTACCGTGTTTTTCGGGGTGTTCATTGCGGCATCCACCGGGCTTGCGAGCGTTCGACGCGAGCAGGCAGACCTGCTCACGGTACTGGGCGCAAGTCGACGCAATCGGCTGTGGTTGCTGCAGATTCCCAATGCCCTGCCAATGCTGGTGGACGGTCTCAAACTCTCAGTGACCGCAGCAGTGGTCGGCGCCATCCTCGGCGAGTGGTTTGGTGCACCCGGCGGTATCGGCCTGATACTGGTCAGTGCCATGCAGAACTATCAGATCCCGCTGTTGTGGTCTGCCGCCCTGCTCGGCGCCATGCTGTCTCTGGTCGCCTACGGTTTCCTGGGTGCTCTGCAGCGATGGCTGGAGGTGCGGTTCAGATGAACGTTATCTCGACCCGCTTGTCAGGTCGCATGCCCGTAATACTGGGTCGCTTCGCCATGCGCTATTGGGGGGCATTGGCACTGGTCGTGGTGTGGCAGTTATGGCTGACCGTGCAGGACTACAACTCGATTGTCTTGCCAACACCGTACGGCGTTCTTGCTGATGTGGTCATGAATGCCCGTGTCTATGTGCCACACATACTGGCCACGGCAACTTCTGCCATCGCCGGTTTGTGCATCGGTTTTGTGTTTGGCGCGCTGTGTGCCGGTGCCTGCTGGTTTACGCCGGTACTCGATGGCCTGTTGACGCCTGCGATTGTGGTGCTGCGCTCAATTCCCATCGTCGCGACGATTCCGATCGTTGCACGCCTGTGCGGTTACGACAGCAGCACGGTGTTGGTCATCACCGTCATGCTGGTGTTTTTCCCGGTCTTCGTGTTTTGCGCATCCGGCTTGCGTGATTTTTCCACGGCAAGTGCGGACCTGTTCAGAACTCTCGGTTGCAAAACGCGCTGGCGCATGTTCGCGCTGTTGGCAATGCCTGCGGCTGTTCCTCATCTGGCCACAGCGTTCCGACTGGCAGCACCGACTTGTGTCCTGGCGGCACTGGTTGCCGAATTCTTGATGGGTACACAAGGGTTGGGTTACGTGATGATGCGGGCCCGCAGTGAACTGATGATGGAGCGCTCCTGGGGCGCAGCGCTCATTGCGACGGTGATTTCGGTGCTGCTCTACAACTTTGCAGTCCACGTCGAAGTAATGATCCGTCGACGGTGGGAAGCATGAAGCACGAGAACATTCTGCGGGTACCAGCGAGCCGACCAGCGGCCACTGCCGGTTGGTCCAGGCGCGATTTCCTGCGCTTCCTTTCCGTCACCACGGGCGCAGGTGCAGTCAGTGGGCTGCTGGGCGGTTGTTCACCAGGTCTGAACACTGCCACCGGGCAACCGGGTTTGCGAACTGCGCTGGCCTGGATTCGCAATATCGAATACGCGGGCCTGTGGGTGGCACTGGAAAATGGCTTTTATGACGAAGAAGCGGTGGTTCCCCAGTTTCTTGACGGCGGACCCAACGCACCCATGCCAACCGTCGCCGTTGCAGCACGTGATGCACAGATCGGCTTCGACAATGATCTTCGTCATTTCATGGACGCGGTCCTCAATGGTAACGACCTGGTGTTGCTCGGCGCGCAGTATCAACGATCGCCCGCAGCGGTCTTGTCACTTGCCAGCAAACCCGTACACACCCCGGAAGATCTGGTCGGTATCCGTTTTCTCGGTCAGGAAGGCACCCAGATCAATCTGGACGCGGTCCTGACCATCGCCGGCCTGCCCCTGGAATACGAATTTGTGCCGGCAGGTTATGCGGTTGATCCGCTGGTCGAAGGGCAAGGCTCTGCCTACGCCTGTTTTGCCGTGAACCAGCCCATCACGTTGCAGATGCGCTACGGCATGCAGGAAGGTCGCGACTACGTGGTCACACCATGGTCCGAACTTGGTCTGCCGGGTTACGCAAACATGCTGTTTGCTCCACGCCAGATTGTGCTCGCACAATTTGACGCGCTGGTTGGTTTCATGCGAGCGACGATTCGTGGCTGGCAACTCGCCAACAGCGATCCGCTTGGCACGGCGCGCCTGGTGGTGGAGAAATACGGCGCGGATCTTGGCCTTGAATTGAATCAACAGCAGCGTCAATGCGAACTGCAGGTGCCGTTCATGCGCAGCCATCTGACCGACAGCAAAGGCCTGTTCTGGGTGGATGCCGACACTCTCGGCGGAACGATGTACAGCGCATTGCGCGCGACCGGCCGGGACCGTCTGCCTGATCCATCCTCTATTATCGAAACGTCCGTGCTGGCGGCTGCCTACGCAGCAGGTAGCACTGGTCCATTGATGCAGGCACCAACTGTCCGGACATCATTTCACCCACAAAATCGGCCTTGAGACGACGTGAACCCTCATGAATCAGGAGCAGACATGAATCTGGAACCATGTGGTATCCGGCCACAACTAGCGGCAACGTTTGGTCAGGCGCTGGAACTGCTGCGTCGCGATGGCGCCGTGATCGTCAGCGGTATCGGCGGCGGTTCGGAAGACGCAAGAACTGTCGCCCAGAGCCTGTTCGGGACCACCGTGCGGGCCATCCCGCCAGCGGCTCGTGTCTTCGAAGGCGGCGAGATGGATCGTCGACTGCCTGGCATCGATCATCAGGTTCGTTTGCCCGCGCATACCGATGGGTATGCCTACGGTGATCTGTATCCCGACTACTTCCTGCTGAGTTGTGTGCGCGCATCACCTGGTGGTGGCGACAGTTTCCTGGTTGATGGCTACGCCGTGCTGAACGCCATGCAGGCCGACCAGGAACTGCACTGGATACCAGACGCCTTGAGGCAGGTTTCGATCGATCAGACCGAATCCGGCATGCAGCATGCGATCAGTCCGATTGTGCAGCGTAACGATCAAGGGCGCATCATGGTTCGCAAGACCCACGATCAGAAGCCCGTAGCCGGCAGTACCGACAGGACTCGAGACCTGGCCATGATCGCGGCATGGCATAGGGTTTCCGAACAGGTCGCGGAACAGGCGCCACGTTTCAAGCTGGCTGCTGGCCAGGCTGTGGTCGTCGACAATTACCGTATGCTGCACGGTCGGGATGCCTACACCGATCTCGACCGTCTGCTGTGGCGGGTATGGGTCTGGACATCGGCAAGTCTGGGTGTGCCTGACCTGCCACTGCACTCCGATACCCGCTACGCGGCAGTTGCATCGTGAGCGGCCTTGTCACGAGCCGGGAAATGATGATCGGGTGCGACAGGCTGCTTCGTCTGCTGCCCCTCGTTCTGCTGGGGTTCCTTGTGCTACGCGCCCACGCCGACCAGACGATTGACGTCCCTTATTATCAGGCCAGCGACACCATCGTCATACTTGGCGCGGTACCGCAGGAGATCCCGCCACTGGTGGAGCAACTGCAATCACGCGAAGAAGGTCTTGCGTGGGGCATTCCCTACTGGCGTGGCACCTTGCAAGGCAAACCGGTGGTCATCGCGATCACGGGTATCGGCAAGACGTTCACGGCCATGACCACGACGCTGTTCCTCACCCATTTCAAACCGCGAATCGTGGTCATGACGGGGACCGGCGCACGCATCAATCCCGAATTGCGTACTGGCGATGTCATCGTCGCCACCAGGACGATCGAACATGACTATGGCAGCCTGACCCGGGACGACATGGTGTACCGACCCATGAATTCACCGATCGGTGGTGCCGAGGTCGAAAACTCGTTTGCTCCACCCGTAGCGTTGCTGGCGATCGCAGAACAGGCACTGAAGAGCTATCCCGCTCGCAGCGTCACCGCAGATGGCAACACCTATCAGACACGGCAGCGCCTGGGCGTGGTTGCTTCTTCAGATCTCTTTGGCGTCACACAACGTCGTATCGACACTCTGCGGGAACGCTTTGATGTTGACATCATGGAGATGGAGTCAGCACCGCTCGGTCTGGTATGTCAGTCATTCGGGGTGCCCTGGATTGTGGTTCGCAGCGGCAGCAATGCGGCACAGGAAGCCCCCAACAACGACTATCAGCGCCTCGGACCGATCGCTGCACGCGAAGCGGCGGCGTTCACTGCGCATCTCATCAGCTATCTGTAAAACTGCTGGTGCAGGAGTCTGCACGGCAGAGTTCGAAGGCCGTCAACGGCTGGGCTCAAACTCGTCCATTTGGGGGTCGGATACGTTAATCTGAACCCATGTCCGAAACTGAACTCTACTTTCCGATCAAGACCTTTCTCGAGGCACAGGACTTCACTGTGAAGGCAGAAGTCCAGTCCTGCGATGTGGTCGCCGTTCGTGGCGACGAAGCACCGGTTGTCGTGGAGATGAAGACGGCGCTGAACCTGCAACTGTTTTACCAGGCGGTAGACAGACTCCTGATCACGGACCAGGTTTATGTTGCAGTACCGCGTCCAAAACGAGGTGTTCCAGCCGAAGCGATCAAGCTGTGCAGACGCATCGGTATCGGACTGCTGGTCGTTTCCGGGTCTGGAAGTGTTGATGTACTCGCCGACCCGGTGCCATACGCACCGCGCCAGAATGCAAAGCGGCGCAACGGTCTGATGAGCGAGTTCCACAAGCGTCTGGGTGATCTCAACACGGGCGGCAGCCGCGGCAAAAAGTTGATGACAGCCTATCGGCAGGATGCCCTTCGCTGCTCCCTGCTCCTGGCGCGGCTGGGTGCGTCTCGCGTGAGGGACATCCGGCAGGCAACCGGAGTTGAACGGGCAGCAATCATTCTCAGGAGGAACGTCTACGGTTGGTTCCAACGCGAAGCACGTGGCATCTATGGATTGACCGATGCCGGACTTGTCGCTCTCGAAACAAGCAGGTCGCTCATCCTGCAGTTGTTCCCACCGACGTTCCCGCCGGTTGCGCACGACAAGTCAACCAAAGTAGAACTCTCCCCGGAGTGCCATGACCCTGACCAATCAACCTGAATGCAAACAACGTCCTGGCAATTTGGTCCAGTCATCGACAGGAATCGATGTGAAGGCAAGGCCGATTGTGAACCAGCCCGCATTATTCATGAAGGGGTGTAGCGAGGGCGTCGAGAGTAGTGAAAACGCATGGTGGCGCGGACTGGAGCCCGGACTGGAGCGCGCGCAGGCGTGCTTGACAGCACGTCGAGCACGCGGCAGGAGCACGCCCGGTGTTTTCGCTGCTATCGGCGACAGCAGTAGGCAATTCATGATTAGTGCTGGCTAGTGTGGCCGGTATCTGTCTTCAAGGTGGACACACTTGTCTTCAAGGTAGACACACTTGTCTGCAAGGTAGACACACTACCGAATGACAAGCGAAGGACGAGCGCCGCGAACTGAACTTCAAGGGCAAACTCAAGGCCTATGCGCACCAGTGGCAACAGGCGTTAATGATCAACACAGCGGCCTGCGAAGCGCGCGGGTTGTGTGTGAAGGCGTGTCCTGAAAACGCCATCACCCTTGCCCGGACCGTTCATGAAGAATCGTGAAGGGACCAGGCCAGGAGTCAGACTGAACCCGACACACAGCGCAATCACCTGGCCATCAGCTCTGCATCGTCCAGTTTTCGCCAAAGGGCCGAATCACGCTGCTGAATGACCACGCGGATTTTGGCTGATGCGCCAGTCGATAACACTCTTCTGCAATGTCATCGGGCTTGCAGAAAAAATCGTCCGGCTTGTCAGCCCAGCGTTTACGCGTCCATGCCAGATCGATCACCGCATCGATGGCCACGAAGGCGACATGCACACCCAGTGGCCCAAGATGTCGTGCCATGGATTCCGCCAGCACACGCTGCGCCGCTTTGGTCGGAGCAAACCCCGCGAAGTTGGCCTGCCCACGCCAGGCTGCGGTGTTCGCAGTGACGACAATGGCTCCGCTCCCACGTTCGATCATGGCTGGTGCCACCGCGCGCCCCAATTGCAGTAAAGCCATCGTGTTGATCTGGAAATTCCGCTGCAGCACTGCTGGATCAATTTCGAGGAAATGGCCGAATGCTCCGCCGACCGCGTTATGAACTGTCACCGAAGGTGCGCCCATCTGGACTCGCACGGTCTCCAATGTGAGGGTAAATACGGCTTCGTCGGCAACGTCACAAACAAACGCACGCGCACCGGGAACTTCGGCTGCCAGTGCAGCGAGGCGACTTTCGTTTCGCGCCAGCATGGCAACGTCGTAGTCCCGTGCAAAACGACGAACCAGAGCCGAACCCGTGCCCGGACCGACGCCAGTGATCAAACAAACCGGGCGACTCATATGGACACCTCCTCCGGGAAAGTTGCGCGCGGATCCAGTGGCCACAACCGTCGTACAGTAGATTGTCTCGGAAAAACCTCGATGTGATGGGTACACAGGCCCGGTGGATCCGCGGTGACAATGGCACTCGCCACATCCTTGAAACCGGCACGAAAGTGGTTGCTCGATTTCAGCGCGACGATAGCGTAGCGCCGCACGTCCACGCCAAGGGCCAGGAACGGCTCCGGATCAAAGGTCTGCGAACGTCTGGACGCAACAATGACATCCATGCCGTCGATGACCAGACGCGCCATCGGACCCAGGTGGATGGGTGCACCTCTCATCATGGCCTGCATTTCCAGGCGACCATCGTGGAGTGACTTGACGTAGGCCTGTGCCATGATGGGGCTACCATGGAGGGTGTCGGTTTTGCCACCGAGAATGATGTCGATGCTCTTGCCAGTACCGGCGCGATGCGCCATGGCTGCTGTCTGCGCATCAACAATGAAGCCAAAACAAGCCTTCGCACCAAGTCCTGCCTCCAGCATCGCCCTGAGCAGATGGGTGCCATCTCCAGGAGCCCCGCCGCCACAATTATCCGATGTCTCGTTGATCACTACCGGGCCCTCGGCTTGCCGTGCAGACAACCCCAGGGCTTCGCGTACCGCCGCGTCAGCCGACAGACTGCGTGCCCTGAAAGCTTCACGTCGTGACCAAAGATCAGCGCCAACGCGAGCCGCAATCTCCGGCCCGCGATCATCCCAGGCAGTCACCACGATGGACGCCCCGACATGCGGCACATCGGTATAGGGAAAACCATGGAACCAGCTGATATCAATGACCCCTGCCCGCTGCTCCTGCCTGAGCACCTCATCGAGCATCAACTGACCAATGCCTTCGAACGTGGTCGTGGTGGGCAATAACAGGGGTAACGCCACCACCGAACAACGGGCCCGCTTGCCGGTACGTGCCTGCTGCGCAACTAGCGCAACGGCTTCCGCCGCACGTTCATGCAGATCAATGTGTGGGTACTGGTGACAGGCAAAAACACCATTGAGCGCGTCCCCCATGGCCTGGGAAATGTTGCCGTGCAGATCAAACACGCCAGTGATGGGAACCTCGCTGCCGACGAGTGCGCGCACGGCACCACAAAGGTCCTGCTCCAGATCGGGGACACCTTCAACTACGCCCGCCCCATGCAGACAGAGCACACAACCGTCGACGGGCATCGCCGCCTGCAACAGGTCGAGCAGTTCTGTCTTGAAGGCCTGGTAGGTGGCCGACTCGACGATGCCCGAAGGTTGCGCCCAGGCATGGAAAAGGGGAACGGGTGTGATGTCCTGACGAAGACAGGCAGTTACCGCGCCACCAATTGATGTTTCCTGTCCAGCGCAGGCAAGCAGTCGATCAGCACGCAGGACGGCAAAATGGCTCGCAGTGGTCAGCCCCTTGGCATAAGTGTTGGTTTCATGCTCAATGCCACCGATGGCAATTCGCATCATCGTTCACCCTTGACATGGGCAACCCGATCCAGAAAGGCAAGCAACTCAGGAATGCGGTCACGCAGGCTGAAGGCTTCCAGCTCCACCGGGGTCAGCCGACGGATGGTCCGGCCAAGATCTTCGGCCGATTCAGGAAACCAGCGAATACCATCGAAAGGCAACAGACGCACACGAATCGAAAACACTACGCAGTGTTCATTCAATCGGCGCAGTGTCTGGCGCTCGGTGCGAATGGTATGGGCTGCCAGATCGCCAACTCGCGTGATCTCGCGTGCTGCCGGTTCAAACAGGTTTCCCGGGCCATGCAGGAACCAGTTGCGTCGTTCGAGCACCCTGTCCATGGGCAGTCGTTCGAGCACCTCGCGCATCCGCTCGCCAAGGACGTTATTGAGTCCCGTATGACCCTGATGCAGCCCCCATAGATCCTGGCCGAGTTTTTCGCGCAGCCGCCAATAAGACGGAGAACAGAGTGAGGCTGCAGCCAGTCGATAACGTCCCCGCTCGCTCACCATCAGGCAGAGGTCATCAGGTACCCACAGCGCGCAACGCGCCATCGGCTTGAGATCAGCATAGTCCGGGGTCGGTTGGCCCTGCCCTGCGAGATACGCCCCAAGCGTCTGTACCAACTGGTCGACATGCTCACCCATTCCATCCTGTACGGCGACCACATCCGCACATCGTGTGTCATACAGCAGTCGCTTGCGGGCGATCTCGTCCGCTTCGATGGCATCGGGTAACCATTGTTCAGGCGCGATGGACAGCAGACCGACCCGATAGCGTGGCACCCCGCCTCCCCAGGGAGGATTGGCAAAAAAACGGTCAGCCTCACCTCCAACCTCTTCAGCCGGTCGTTGCTCGCGGGTCACACCGGTGTGTATCGGAGCATCACTCGGGAGCCGTCTGCCAGGCCGTTGTTGAATCGCGGCCCCCAGGTACTCCATTCACCGGGATACTTCCTGCCCATCTTGTCCAGTACCCCTGTTTGTACTGCTTTGTCACCGACGATGTTCGCCTGGGTCGTGACCACCGGCAACGCCTTGTACTTGCCGTCGGAACTCTTCCATTGACCGACATCGCCAACCCACACACGCGCCGAGGTGAGCCCCTTGCCAACGGCAATCGCGCGCCAGGCCTTGTTGCTGGTGACCACATACATGGCGCCGTCATGCAACTGGAACCAGACTTCCGCCTGACAACTGCTTTCACGGCCGTCCTGCTTCAGTGGCGTGATGTAGATGAGCGCCGACTCGGCCATACCCCTGGTGGCATCGGCCCACAGACGAGACGGCAGCGTCGCCACAATCAGCCCGATCATCGAAAATTTCAGCAGTGTTCGTCGATCAATCATGAGTTACCTCTTACTGGCTCAGTTGGCGTCAGCTGACTTGCGCAGCAGCAATTCGTTTGGCGATATTGGCAGACCAGATCTTTGGTCCTTCGATGTGCACTGACTCGCCTCGGGCATCAACCGACACGGTAACCGGCATGTCCTGGACCGTGAACTCGTAAATGGCCTCCATACCGAGGTCTTCGAAGGCGAGCACTTTGGCAACTTTGATGGCCTTGGCAACCAGATAAGCCGCTCCACCCACGGCGATCATGGACACCACCTTGTGGTCACGGATGGCTTCGATAGCCGCCTTGCCACGTTCTGCCTTGCCGATCATGCCGACCAGGCCACTATTCTCCAGCAGTGTACGCGTGAACTTGTCCATGCGGGTTGCCGTTGTCGGGCCTGCCGGTCCGACCACTTCATCGCGTACCGGGTCCACCGGTCCGACGTAGTAGATGACCCGATTGGTGAAATCAACGGGCAGCGGTTCGCCCTTGTCGATCATGTCGATGAGGCGTTTATGCGCAGCATCGCGGCCGGTCAGCATATGGCCGGACAACAACAGCGTATCGCCGGCTTTCCAAGTGCCCACCTGCGCACGGGTGAGCGTGTCGAGGTTGACACGTTTGACCTCCGGTCCCAGTTCAAACGCGATGTCCGGCCACTCGGACAGATCCGGCGGCGTGAACACCGCAGGACCCGAACCATCCAGTTCGAAATGCACATGCCGTGTCGCCGTACAATTGGGAATGACTGCCACCGGCTTGTTTGCCGCGTGGGTGGGAAACGTCTTGACCTTCACATCGAGAACAGTGGTCAAACCACCGAGCCCCTGGGCGCCAATGCCGAGTCCGTTGACCTTGTCCATCAACTCGATCCGCAAAGACTCCGTCTTGTTCTGCGGGCCCCTGGCGCGAAGTTCCGCCATGTCCAGTGGCTCCATGAGGGCTTCCTTGGCCAGCAGCATGGCCTTTTCCGGCGTGCCACCGATACCCACGCCGAGAATGCCCGGCGGACACCAGCCCGCACCCATGGTCGGCACAACACTCAGTACCCAGTCTGCCACCGAATCGGAAGGATTGAGCATCGCAAATTTGGCTTTGGCTTCGCTGCCGCCGCCCTTGGCAGCCACTTCGACTTCCAGCTTGTCGCCCGGCACGATCTTCGTGTGGATGATGGCGGGTGTGTTGTCCCTGGTGTTACGGCGCAGACCGTCAGGGTCTTCAAGCACCGACCCGCGCAGCACGTTATCCGGGAACAGGTAACCGCGTCTTACCCCGGCGTTGATCATCTCTTCCACGGACATCGTGCCTTCCCACTGGACCTGCATGCCCACGGTAAGAAAGACGTTGACGATGCCGGTATCCTGGCAGATCGGCCGTTTACCGATGGCGCACATGCGTGAATTCACCAGGACCTGGGTCAGCGCCGCCTTGGCTGCGGGCGATTCCTCCGTTTCCCACGCCTTGACCATGGCCCGCAGAAAGTCGGTTGGGTGATAGTAGGAGATGAATTGCAGCGCGTCGGCCACACTCTGGATCAGATCTTCCTGACGGATGACGGTCATCGGATACCTCACAAACATTGGTGATTGATGATAGCTCGACCGGATGAATGCCGGCGACACTTGGTAGACTGGTCAATGCTCACCCCGGAGAACGCCATGCACGTTGCCGTCGCCTGTCTGTCAGTGTGGTTGATCGCGATAGCCCCGTTTGGCACGGCAGCGCCGCCAAAGCCACCGGACTACCTCATCATCGATACACACATCGATGCGCCTTATCGCCTCTACAAGACACCCACCGACCTCTCGATCGCGTCAGCCGAAGGGCAATTCGACTATCCACGCGCCATCGCCGGCGGCCTGGGCACCGCGTTCATGTCGATCTTCATTCCGCCCGATGTGGATGCTGCAGGCAATGGGCTTCCGCTCGCCCATCGGCTGATCGATCTGGTGGATGACACCGTGCGCGCCAATCCCGACAAGTTCGTCCAGGCCACCTGCCCGAACGACGCCGTGGTCGCCCGCCAACGTGGGTTGGTCGGGCTTGCCATGGGCATGGAAAACGGCGGACCCATCGGCGCCAATCTGGAGCACCTGCGTCAGTTGCACAGCCGCGGAGTCCGCTACATCGGTCTTGCCCACTCCAGGGCGAACGTGCTCGCAGATTCATCCTATGATACCGAAAAGAAACACGGCGGGCTGACCCAGGCTGGCCGGGCAATGGTGCGCGAGATGAACCTGCTCGGTATCATGGTTGATGTATCGCACCTGTCGGACGATGCGTTCTGGAACGTGCTCTCGGAATCCAGCACGCCGGTCATCGCCTCCCACTCCTCGATGCGTCATTTCATTCCCGGATTCGAACGCAACCTGGACGATCGCATGGTTGCAGCCATCGTTGAAGACGGTGGGGTGGTGCAGATCAACGTTGGCAGCAGCTTTCTGACTGCAGCGGCCCGGCAGTACGAAACTGGACTCATGACTGCAGTCAAGGCCGAACTGGTGGCACGGAATCTGGCGCCGGACTCGCCGGACGTAAAAACCTTCGTCACAAGATATCGCACGGAAAATCCGTATCCCTTTGCAACCATCGACGACGTGATCGATCACATCGACCACGTGGTGAAAATCGGCGGCATCAACGGCGTGGGGATCGGCAGCGACTTTGATGGTGTTGGCGACACCTTGCCAACCGGTCTCAAGTCGGTGGCCGACTATCCCAACCTGATCAACGGTTTACGCGAACGAGGCTATTCCCGGCGGGCGGTGCGCAAGATCATGGGCGAGAACCTGCTGCGGACCTGGCGTACGGTTGAACGTTTTGCCAGCGAGCACGGTACACGACCACGTTGTACACTCTGATCGTCTGCATCCGGGTCTGATCCCCGCGCTCAATCCAATCGTTACCTTGCTCGAGACCGTTCCAGTAATATCCATGTCATCCCAACTCCTGCTTACCGATCGCCTGGCACAGCTCAGCCCGAATGCCCAGCGCATCGCGCTGATCTACGGCATTGTTTATCCACTGGCGCCTTCCCAGACACGGGTCATCCAGTGGCTGAATCAGACGCCTGCCCTCGTCACACCCAAGTCACTGGCCATCGCCATGCGCGACACGATCGCGGAGCTGGTTGAAGCCGGTGTTCTCGAACCGCCACAAACAGGCGGCGGTTATCGTGCCAACAAGGAATTTTCGGCAACATTGATCCGGCATGCCCACTCGCTGGGTTATCTCGCTCCCTTGCTCAAGGTGCTCAATCGGGACGCTTTCATCATGGACTGGGGCCAGGCCCAGGGAACCAGCGAGATGTACCTGCGTTGTGCGCTGTTATCCGGCGACTACGAGTGGATGCACAAGGTTCGAACCCGCCTGCAATGGAGTGTGCTGCTCGAGCCCCAGTTTCAGAGTGCCATCGGGTCCATGCCACCTGCGTACCAGGAGGTGGCGGTCTTTCGCTGTGTCGAGGAAGTCCTGAATCACCTTCGTCCGATGGATGACTTTCTGGATGCCTGTGAACGAAGCGGCCAGCCGTCTGCCTCGACCTGCGCCAACATCGCCTGGATCAGAGTGCTGCAGGGTCGATTCGATGGCGCACTCACCTGGCTGGCCAGCATGCCCGAGGGCAACGACTATCAGGTCGTACGCGCCAGCACCATAGCGCTGATCCACACCTTGAAAGGAGAAGATGACGCTGCCGTGCGAAGTATCCAGGCCGCGTTGACAGCGGAACGAGCAGGCTCACGAAAGCGCATCATGTTTCCCCAGTACAGCGCGTTTGCGCTCTCATTACTGGCGCTGGTTCGCCGCAATACGCGGGAGACCAGCGCGCTGTTCGATGAATTGCAGGAGCATCTGGAAAAGCTGCACATCCTGAATTTCGCCAGCCCGCTGATTCGAATCGCACAACGCATCCGCAAGGAACCCAAGGTCAAATTCACGGCTGCGAGCGCGGTCCTGGGTGATGTGCAACTCCTGTTGCACGGGCTGGTCCTGTGCTGGACCGAAGCCACCGCGCTACCCGGCAATCGCCCGTTGTTACAGCAGTTCCCGGCGATGATCGAACGTGCCAGGGATGCCGGATTTTTCTGGTTAGCCGCTGAGGCAGCACAGATCCTGGAAGCCGCGTCAGGTGTAAAAGGGCGCCATGGGGCACACTCGGCTCTGGGCACCCAGTCGCTGATTTCAGCCATTCCGGTGATAGAAGTCTGGGAGCACGGACTGAACGCGCTCGAAGAACTGGCTCTGAATCTGCGTGACAAAAAGGCCAAAGTGGCACCGACCCGGGAGGTTGAACGCAGACTGGCCTGGATCATCTCCGACTCACACTTCGACCGATTGACGGTTGAAGCCCGGGAACAGCAGCTGAAGAAGTCCGGCTGGACCAAGGGGCGTCCGGTTTCGCTGAAAAAACTGAAGGAAACGGGGGGCTCGCTCGACTGGTTGAGTGAGCAGGACAAATCCGTGGCTGACGGGATTTCGATAACCACCTACGGCTGGCGTGACCAGAAAGAGTACTACCTGCCAGACAAGAGCATTCTGGCGCTGGCCGGACACCCCGCTGTTTTTGATACCAACGGACAGTCATTGGCGATTGTTGCCACCGAACCGGAACTGGTCATCGATGAACGGGAGAACGGCACTCTCAACGCCACCCTGACACCCTACCCCGATTCCGATGCCGCGTATCAGGTGAATTATCGACTTGGGGACACCAGTGTCACCGTCATGCATCTCAACAACAGCGTCAAGGCACTGTGCCAGATCATTCCACCTCGTGGCCTCTCGCTGCCATCCAGTGCCCGGTCGCGCCTGCTGGAAGTTGTCAGTGAACTGGCGGGCGAAATCCGCGTCCATGGCGGTTTGTCAGGGACCACTGCCAGCGCGTTGCAGGTCGAAGCGGACAGTTTGCCCTGGGTGCAGCTGACACCTGCTGGTGATGGTCTGTCGATCCGGCTGCTGGTTCAACCCATTACCGACGCAGGCATGCAATTCGACCCGGGTGGTGGCGGTGAACTGGTGATTGCGCACGTTGCCGATCAACCCCTGCAGGCCAGACGGGATCTGAAGGCGGAAAAACTTGCTGCCATCGCGCTGCTGGAGCAGTGTCCGCAACTTGCTGCTGCAGGAGCCCCACGCTTCCGGGGCGAACTGGAGACTGCTGACGACTGCCTTGAGCTGCTGGATCAACTCCACGGAGCCGGCGCCCGTTGTCTGTGGCCGAGTGGGGAAAAGTACAAACTGGTCGCCCGTTCCGGTTCCAGTGCAATGCACCTGGTGATCAAGTCAGGCAAGGAGTGGTTCAGCGCTTCGGGCGAGCTGAAGATCGACGAAGATCGCACCCTGGGACTCATGCGGCTGATGGCTCTGCTCGATGAGCGTCCCCGCTCCCGATTCCTGCCGCTGGGTGATGGTGAGTTTGTGGCCCTCACCGACAGTTTTCGCAAGCAACTCGAAACCTTGCGTGGGGTCTCCCACGGTGGGACCAAAGGTCTGCGTCTGCACCCACTGGCAGCGCCTGCTCTCGAGAACATGCTGGACGACATCAACATCGAATCTGACGACGCCTGGCAACAGCAGCTGCAGCGGCTTCAGGATGCGCGGCAGTACACACCCGCCATTCCGGCCACTCTGCAGGCAGAGTTGCGTCCTTATCAGCAGGACGGCATTCACTGGCTGGCCAGGCTTGCGCATTGGGGAGTTGGTGCCTGCCTCGCCGACGACATGGGGCTGGGCAAAACCCTGCAGACACTTGGCCTGTTGCTGATTCGAGCCCCGGAGGGCCCGGCAGTGGTAGTGGTACCCACCTCGCTGGTCGACAACTGGGTCACCGAGGCCCGACGATTTGCACCGACGCTGAATGTGTTGATCTATGCCGGTAGTCCGGGAGAGCGGCAGTCGATGCTGAGGACACTCGGTGCATTCGATCTGCTCCTGGTCACCTACGGATTGTTGCAGAACGACATCGAGTCGATTTCTGCCACTCACTTTCACAGCGCGGTCATCGACGAAGCCCAGGCGATCAAAAACGCTGCCACCAAGCGCGCACAGGCGGTACGTGCACTGGATGCCGGGTTTCGCCTGGCAACCACCGGTACGCCGGTTCAGAACAACCTCATGGACCTCTTTTCGCTGTTCAGTTTCCTGAATCCGGGCCTGCTTGGTTCCGCCGCCCAGTTTCGTGAGGTTCATGCGCTGCCGATCGAACGTGACAACGATCCGGACGCTCGATTGCGACTGGCCCGACTGATCCAGCCTTTTGTGCTTCGACGAACCAAGACGGAAGTACTCGATGACCTGCCCTCGCGCACCGAAATCACCCGATCCGTAACGCTGGGTCCGGACGAAACCGTGTTCTATGAAGCCCTGCGCCGGCAGGCAGTGGCGGCTCTGGAAGGCCTCGGTGAAATCAGCGATGGGCAGAGGCAGTTTCAGGTACTCGCGCATCTGACCCGATTGCGTCTGGCCTGCTGTCATCCACGTCTGGTCCAGGATACCGGTATACGTGACAGTGCAAAACTCACAGAGTTCATGGAACTGCTCGAAGAACTGCTGTTGAATCGACACAAGGTGCTGGTATTTTCCCAGTTCGTGAAGCACCTGAAACTCATCGAGGAGCGATTGGTCAGCGCGGATATCAGCTATCAGTATCTGGACGGACAAACACCGCGCCAGCAGCGCAGTGAACGCATCAATGCCTTCCAGGCGGGTACTGGTGATGTGTTCCTGATCTCCCTGAAGGCAGGTGGCACGGGGCTCAATCTGACCGCCGCCGACTACGTCATCCATATGGACCCCTGGTGGAATCCGGCGGCCGAGGATCAGGCATCGGATCGCGCCCATCGCATCGGTCAGACACGTCCGGTCACGATCTACCGTCTGGTTGCGCGAGGGACCATCGAAGAGCAGATCGTCGCCCTGCACCATCGCAAGCGCGATCTCGCACAACAACTGCTCGAAGGCACCGACACCAGTGCTCGACTCGACGCCGACGAACTGCTGTCTTTGTTACGCGAGCCGCTCACGCGCGGCTTCGTCTGATTGGAGGAAGAATGGGTCGAACGTTGTCCAAGGCCTTGGCGATGGCCGTGACCTGTTGGATGGTTTCGGCAAGTCTGCCGCTGCAAGCCATTGATGTTCCAGATGCGAGGCACGAGTTCCACTTCGTCGTTCTCGGTGACAGCCAGTTCCACGATGCTGCCGGCTTCAATCGCATCGTCGACGAGGTCAGCCGATTGCATCCGGCATTTGTGGTGCAGGTTGGCGACATGATCGAAGGTTATCTGCCCGATACACCCTCGCTGCACGCGGAATGGAAGCGATTCCGCAACCAGATCGCGCCCCTGGAATCGATCCCGTTTGTGGCGGTGCCAGGAAACCATGACGTTTATGACGCCACAAAACTCGCCTCACCTGCGGCAACGGCCATCTACCGGGAGTACTGGGGCGATCTGTTTTTCACTTTTACCTACGAAAACGCCCGCTTCATCGTGCTCAATTCGGATGCGGTTGGCGAAGACCGCTCAATTGTCGGCCAGCAGCTGAACTGGCTGAAAAAGGTGCTGACCGAAAACAAACAGGCGCACACGTTTGTATTCATGCATCGACCACCCGATCTGCTGACCAATGCCAGGGCAATGCACGATCTGTTTCGGAAAGCTGGCGTCAAACACGTCATCTATGGACATCATCATCACTATCACTTCAGGGAAACCGATGGCGTCCGGTATGTGATGACCAACGCCGCGGCCAATTCCGGCACCGTGCTTGCGCAAACCGGTTCATTCGATCACCTGCTGCATGTCAGCGTACGAGATGGCGAAGTCAGGCTGGCGCCAATCAAGGCCGGCTCCGTGCTCCCGGCGGATATCGTCGCACCGATTGACAACTACGACAATTTCGACCTGGCCGAAGGTCTGCTACCGGATTGGGTGATGGCAAAACGCAGTGGCCAAGGACACTGGAAAGTCGACCTGCCGCTGCACAACACATCCAAACGCGCCATCAGCGTTCATGTCACCTGTTCGTCGCCTGACGGGCGCTGGGATCTCAGCCCCGTACGCATTCCAGCGATCAATCTCGATGCCGGAGAAAGGCAGACGGTAACCCTTGAAGCGACGCACCCGGCAGCCCGGGTGCCGGAGGGCCGTCCTCACTGCACGTTGTTTGTACCGTACCAGACCACTCGCGGCGAATGGGTGCGGCACGAAGATGAAGTCGACGTTCGATTTGCTTCAGGCAGCCGGTGACCTTGCGGCCAGCACAGCAGCCGCCAGGACGAGCATTCCCAGGCCGATGGCCAGCACGGCATGCACACCATGGGTCCTGGCGCGCCAGCCGGTCAATGCAAGAGCCAACGAGCCAGCCATGATGAACTGCGTGGGATGCCATAGCGGCATACCGTTGATGGCGATGGCGCCAATGAACGCCGCGATGACCATCAGCGCAACCGAGCCATACAGCAGTTTGCGGATGGCGAAAAAGTAGGTACGCCAGTTGCTTATGCGACGCGGCTGGTCCGGAATCAGCAGCACGGCGAGGAAATACATGATGCCCGGCCCCACCAGCAGATTGAACGCAAAGGGCAGGTACGACCACGTATTGTCCCGTTGATACCACAGACTCCACCAGACCAGACTGGTCGCCACCAGCAATGACACCACATACACCGCGTGAACCCAGTAGGTTCGACCGGGCGCAAAGACCCAGCGCAGTCCAGCCAGTACACGGGTGAGGACCAGTGCGAGGACAATCGTGAATCCGGTCAGCACAAACTCGAACATCGACATCATCAGGCCTCAGCACATCGCCAAAACAAGAAACTGCACCCAAAAAAGCCACGGCCAAAGAAGCGTCCGGTCCGCGCTGCCCAGCCACTATCTGATACGCGGCATGACTTCTTCGATGTAACGCTGCAGGGCCTCCCAGTCGACCGGCGGACGAAACGCGATATTGACGCCTTCGATACCGAGGTCCTGGTACTGACCGATCTTGTCGATCGCCTGCTGCACGGAGCCAGAAATACAACCCTCTGGATTCATCTCCGGTTTACGATCACCAAGATAAAAACCAAGATTCACGCTGGTCCCGATTTCGCCAGGATCCCGTCCGATCCGCTCGCACTCCTCCCGCATGGCGGAAATGCGTGTCGCGGCAGCTTTAGGCGGAACGTACGGCAGATTGAAACCGTCAGCAAACCTGGCCGCGATTTTTGGCGTGCGCAAACGTCCGGTACCGCCGATCCAGATCTTCATCTTCGGATTGTATGGCTTCGGTGCACAGACAGCGCCTTGCACGTCGTAATACTCCCCTTTGAAATGGGTGACCTCGTCACGCCAGAGCGAGCGAATGATGGTCAACGCTTCTTCGAGCTGGTCGAGCCGCTTGCCCAGTGGCGGAAAGCCGTAGCCAAACTCGCGGAATTCTTCTTCAAACCAGCCGGCTCCAATACCGATCTCGGCGCGGCCCCCGGACAGATGATCAATGGTCACTGCAGCTTTTGCCAGCAGCCCGGGGCTTCGGAACAACGCACAGAACATCAGACAGCCGACCCGGACGTTTCTGGTATGCGCAGCAAGCCCAGCCATCGTCGCCACCCCTTCGAAACAGGGATTGTCCCGACCCCTGTCTCGCAGTGGATTGGCATAAAAGTGATCCCAGACCGATACCCAGTGGAAACCGTTGTCATCAGCAGTTTTCCAGAGCCGGATCAACTCTTCCATGGTGAGGTCCTGGGGACCTGCGTGAATGCCGAATTTCATGAGGCGTCCAGTCCGATCTATGATGAGCCTCCAACAATATCGAGGCAGTTCACATGGGTCGAGTAGCAGGCAAGGTATCCATCGTCACCGGCGGCGCATCCAATCCAGGGCTGGGGCGCTCAACCGCCATCACGCTCGGACGGGAAGGCGCAAAAATAGTCGTGACCGATGTCAATCTCGAAGGCGCCGAGCAGACTGCCGCCACCATCCGCGAGGCTGGCGGTACGGCGATCGCCCTGGCTCAGGATGTCACCAGTGAAGACCGCTGGAAAGAGATCATCGCCACTACTGTCAGCAAGTTTGGACGTCTCGACGTACTGGTCAATAACGCCGGCATTGCCGTCCTCAAGACCATGGCCGACCTGACGCTGGCCGACTTTAACCGGCAGATCGAAGTCAACCTGACCAGTGTGTTCCTGGGTTGCAAGTACGCCATGGAGCAGATGAAAAAAAATGGCGGTGGTTCGATCATCAACCTCTCGTCCGTCGCCGGTCTGGTCGGCATGGCGACCTGTTCGGCCTACAGCGCGTCCAAGGGTGGTGTGCGCCTGATGACCAAGTGCATCGCTGTGGAGGGTGGCCCGGACAACATCCGCTGCAACTCCGTACACCCCGGTGTGATCTGGACCAACATGCAGGCCGCGGCGGTGGCAGGACGCGGTGCTGCAACACCGGAAGCGGGTCCTTCACGAATCCCTCTCGGCCGGGTGGGTCAACCGGAAGACATCGCCAACTGCATACTCTATCTGTCCTCGGAGGAGTCGAACTATGTGACAGGCGCCGAGTTCACCGTCGACGCAGGCATGACTGCCATCTGATCCCCAAAAAAGCCGCCAGTAGTTCTGGTCGATGGTTCTGATTGCGATGGTTCTGATTGCGATGGTTCTGATTGATCGTACTCATCGACGTGATGGGAGCCCCGCCAGCTCCCATCTTCGATTCGCCTATGCCTGGCAACGTTTGTGTCATTAGAATGGATCAGTCTTGGAAGACCACCCGCCGGGAGCCAGCATGAGCGACAAGCCTCAAGAAAAGCCAACGGGCAAACCGGCCAGGAATCCCGACGAAAGTTATCGCGAGATGGTGACGCAGTGGGAGCGCAACTTCGATTCCTTCGCCAATCAGTTCATGGGCACCGAGAGCTTCAGTCGAGGCATGAACCAGGCGCAGGATGCGCAACTCGCATTGCGCAGGACCTTTCAGGAGTTCATGGGCAAAAGTCTGGAAAACATGAACATGCCCAGCCGGGAAGATCTCGTCAAAGTGGCGGAAAGTGTTCAGAGCGTTGATCGGCGACTGGCCCGTATCGAAGACATGCTGTCCATGATGCTGAGTAACGCATCACCTTCCCCGCCGCCCGGCGCATCACGGAAAGGTCCGCCGCGAACCAAACAACCCCCCAAACCTGTCGGAGGTGCCTGAACATGGCTGAATTCGATGCGTCCATCGCAGCGCAGGTGAATCGCATGGTCGAGCGGACCATTGCCCGCAGCATGAAAGGCTTCGACTACATCCGCGCACCCGCCGCTGCGGTTGGTCTCACTCCCAAGGACGTGGTACTCGAACGCGGTACGCTCCGGCTGTATCACTATCACCCGCAAGCCGATGAAATCTATCGTGTGCCGGTACTGCTGGTCATGGCCACCACCAACAAGGCCTATGTATTTGACCTCGCGCCCGGTCAGAGCATGGTTGAGTATCTGCTCAAGCGCGGGTTCGACGTCTTTGTGCTGGATTGGGAACCCCCACAGCAGTTCGAGCGGAATCTCGACCTCTCCGACTACACCCAGGAATTCATCCCCGCCTGCATCCGGCGCATCAGCGAGCTGACGGGCGAGCCGGACGTGTCGATTGTCGGTTACTGCATGGGTGGTGTGCTGGCCTGCATTTATGCCGCAACCCATCCCGACGGTCCGCTGAAAAATCTGGCCTGCCTGACAACGCCGGTCGACTGGCATCACATGGGTCTGGTCCGGGTGTGGCAGGACCCCCGCTATTTTGATGTTGACCGCATGGTCGACACACTCGGCATCGTACCCGCCGACTTCATCCTGCAGAGCTTCGAGATGCAGCGCCCTGCTTCACGGGTAGCGGGTCAACTGCGTGTCTGGGAGCAGATGTGGAACGATGAATTCGTGAAGTCATTCCGTGCGTTTGAACGCTGGGGCAACGAGACGCTGCCACTGGCCGGTGAGTACGTGCGCCAGATGACCAAGGAACTGCTCTGGGAAAACAAGCTGGTCAACGGGACGCTGGTCATCGACGGCAAATCCGCGAACCTTGCCAACATTCGCGTTCCTGTCCTGAGCGTTTGCGCTGAACATGACCATCTGGCGCCCTATGACTCGGTCAAACCGCTGATTGAAAAGGCAGGCTCGATCGACAAACGCGAACTGTTGCTCAAGGGTGGCCATGTCAGTCTCATAGCCGGGCCCAACGCTGTCAAACGCATGTGGCCACAACTCGACGCCTGGCTGGCGGAGCGAAGTGTATGACCGAGGAGTTTGCTGCCCGTTATCCCAGGTCTTTCAGCAATGACCATGGCACCTTCACGATCCGGTTCATGCAACCGACAGACGCGGATGACGCATTGTTGCTGAGCCAGACCCTGCCTGCACATGATCTGTTGTTCCTGCCCCGGGACATCAGCGAACCACGTGTCATGGCGGCCTGGATGGATCAGCTGCGCAGCGGTGAGATCGCAAGCCTCGTGATCTGCACAGAACAGGGCATCGTCGGGTTTTCTGCCGTGGTCACCGACCCACGTTCCTGGTCACCCCACGTGGGCGAACTGCGAGTATTGCTGGCGCCTGCGGTCAGAGATTTTGGCCTCGGCAGAACGCTGATTCAGGAGAGCTTTCTGATGGCCGTGGCCCGCAACCTGGAAAAGCTCACCGCGCACATGACCGCAGATCAGAAAGGCGCCATCGCCGTATTTCAGGATCTCGGCTTCATTACCGAAGCGTTGCTGCGTGACCACGTGCGTGATCCGGAAGGGGAAACCCACGACATCTTCATCCTCTCTCACAACGTCGCCGAGTTTCAGGCACGTATGGTGCAATACGGGCTGTACGAAGCACTGAGCTGATCGTCAGCCGAATCAAGCCACATAAGCCGCTGTCGACCACTACCGACCACCATCTACCACTACCGACCACCATCTACCTCCACCGACCACCACCGACCACCATCGACCACCTTCGACCACTATCGACCACTATCGACCACTACAGCATCATTCCTCCTGGAATTTCTTGCGCGTTCGCATGGACGCCTGCTCTCTTGCATACCACAAGCCGATGCCGCCCAGCGACAACATCAGCAAAACTGTCAGCCACTCGAGACTGGTCACGATGGGTCCGCCCCTTCTGATAACCGGTGGTCAGCTGATGATCAGCGCCACTCCAGGTTGCGTCAATCTACTGACCTGATGTGACAAGAAATGCGGAGTAGTTCTTTTCCATCTGCTTCTGCGCCTTCTTTGAGACGCCGATCACATCGAGCGCCTCGCGCAGCCGAACACGGGTGACATCAGACCCGAGGAAGATCATGGAATCGAACAGCGGCAAGGAGACCTCGCGCCCGCTGATGGCGAGAAACAGGGGCTGCATGAAATCCTTCATCTTCAGACCGAGGTGATCGGCCAATGCCTTGCAGGCATTGAAGATGGCTTCCCGGTCCCAGACCGGCAGTGCTTCAAGGGACCGCAGGGTATGATCGATGATTTGCAGGGCGGGGACCTTGTCGAACTCGAAACGAGCCGCATCAGGACACGTTCGATCACCCAGCAGATAGTCGATCTGGAAGACCAGGTCCGCCATTCTGCCGGTGCGTTGATGGACCAGCGGAATGAGCGCCGCCAGACGATCACGGTTCAGCATCCAGTCGGCGACGCGGTCGGCAAACAGGTCAGGCGACAAGGCCCGCAGGTACTGCCCGTTGAGCCACGAAAGCTTGGCCAGATCAAAAACCGGCCCCCCCAGGGAAATCCGCTGCAGATCGAAGTGATCAGCCATCTCCTGCGCCGAAAAGATTTCCCTCTCGTCGGGCATCGACCAACCCATCATGCCGAGATAGTTGAGCAAAGCCTCCGGCAGAATGCCGATATCGCGGTAGTAGTTGATGCTGGTCGGATGCTTGCGCTTGGACAGCTTGCTGTGGTCCGGGTTGCGCAGCAGGGGCAGATGCGCGTGAGCCGGCATGTTCCAGCCAAAGTACCGATACAGCAGCTGATGTTTGGGTACCGAGTTGATCCACTCCTCACCACGCAGCACATGGCTGATTTCCATCAGGTGATCGTCGACCACCACCGCGAGATGATAGGTCGGGAATCCATCCGCCTTCATCAACACCTGCATGTCGACCTGGGACCACGGAATCTCGATTACGCCGCGCAACAGGTCATCAAACTGGCAGACGCCCTCTTCCGGGACTCGCATCCGAATGACATGGCTTTCACCGGCGGCCACCCGGGCCTGGACTTCTGCAGGTGACAACGTCAGGCAATGCCCGTCGTAACGCGTCGTTTCACCCTGGGCGCGCTGTGCCTCCCGCATGGCGTCCAGTCGCCCGCTGGTACAGAAGCAGGCAAACGCATGCCCCGAATCGACGAGTTGATCCACATGTTGGCGATACACCGGCAATCGCTCGCTCTGGCGGTAGGCGCCGTGCGGTCCACCCACGTCCGGCCCTTCGGACCAGGTGATGCCGAGCCACTGCAATGCCGAAAAGATCTTCTGCTCGGAAGCTCGCGTGCTGCGTGCGGCATCGGTGTCTTCCAGCCGCAGAATGAACTCGCCACCATGTTTCCTGGCAAACGCCCAGTTGAAGAGCGCGATATAGGCGGTGCCGACGTGCGGATCACCGGTTGGCGATGGAGCTATGCGGGTACGTACTTTCATGGCGCGGCATTATAGGGATGTCTTATCATCCCGCGACAATTCGATTTCAGGGCGGTGTGATGGACAGGCTGATCATCGGCGGAGATGGCAATCTGCAGGCCGTGCAGTTGACACGGATGAGCAATCGCCACGGTCTGATCACCGGTGCGACCGGCACCGGCAAGACCGTTACGCTGCAGGTTCTGGCAGAAGGCTTTTCCAGGGCCGGAGTGCCGGTTTTTGCCGCCGATGTGAAGGGCGACCTGTCTGGCGTTGCGGCCCCAGGCAAACCACACAAGGAGGTCGATCGACGTAAGGCGTTGTGCGGGATCACTGAACATGCACCTCGTGGCAGCCCGACTGTGTTCTGGGACATCTTTGGCGAACGTGGTCACCCCGTGCGCACGACGATTTCGGAGATGGGGCCGCACATCCTCACCGCGCTGCTCGATCTCAACGAAACCCAGTCCGGCATCCTGTATGCGTGTTTTGCCATCGCCGACGACGAGGGCATGTTGCTGCTTGATCTCAAGGACCTGCGGTCATTGCTCGCCTGGATGAGTGAAAATGCGGATGAACTGCGCTCGAAGTACGGCAACATCACCGCCGCATCGGTAGGTGCCATCCAGCGCCGCCTGCTGGTTCTGGAAGAACAAGGGGCGGAGCAATTCTTCGGCGAACCGGCACTCGACCTGAAGGATCTCATGCGCAAGGACTTTTCAGGCCACGGCGTGATCAGTCTGCTGGATTCCGACCGCCTGCTGCGCGAGTCGCCCAAACTCTACGCGGCGTTCCTGCTCTGGCTGCTGTCGGAACTCTTCGAAGAACTTCCAGAGGCAGGAGACCTCGATCGACCAAAAATCGTGCTGTTTTTCGACGAAGCCCATCTGCTCTTTTCCGGAATGCCAAAAGCGCTGCTCGACAAGATCGAGACAGCGTTTCGGCTCATTCGCTCGAAAGGTGTAGGTGTTTATCTGGTCACGCAGAGTCCGACCGACGTACCGGACAATGTACTGGGGCAGCTGGGGCTCAAGGTTCAACATGCATTGCGCGCGTTCACCCCGAAGGATCAGGCCTCGCTGCGCGGCGTGGCAGCCGGTTTTCGCAACGACAACCATCTCGATATCAGGGCGATCCTGACGACCATGGGTGTCGGTGAGGCGTTGACTTCGACCCTGGATGAACAGGGTACGCCGTCAACCGCACTGCCTGTAACCATCGCACCGCCGGAATCACGCATTGGTCCATTGACCGACGAAGAGCGCAGGCAGCGCCTGCAGGACTCTCCTCTCGCGGGCCGTTACGATCAGAACCTGGATCGGGAGAGTGCACACGAAGTCCTCCTCACCCGAGCGCAAGGCATCCAGTCGAAACAAGCGGAAATCGAAGCCGCCACGCAGCGCGAGAAGGATGAAGCCCTGGCTCGCAAACAGGCAGAAGCGGAGCGCCGCGCACGCGAAAAAGCCGAGGCCGCAGCCGATCGTGACGCGCGACGTGAAGATCGTGGGCAATCAAGGCGTCAATCGGCCGGTGAAACATTCCTCAAGAGCGCGGCCAGCAGCATTGGTCGTTCGCTCGGGAGCAAGATCGTGCGCGGTATATTGGGGTCGATCCTCCGGTAGGAGGGGTCTCCAGACCCTGAATCCCTGAGCCCAATACCATTCGCGGTCAGAGACCGCTCCCACTGGTGACCCTGTCAACCAGGAACTTACTCAGAAATACAGGGAAACAAACGCACGCACCACCAGACTGTCCAACGAATACAGCGGCTCTGTACCTGGGGTCAGACCTGTGACTCGAACATCCCGGAAGTCGTCGTAGTCGAAGGCCATGTAATCAACAAACAGGTTCACCGAGCCACGTTCGATAAGTGGCAACCAGGGTGTGTTGAAGCTGTAGGTCGCGCCACCGCCTACCGAGTGGTTGGCAAAGGACGCCAGCTCCTTGTCACGCGCGAGAAAATTCTGCGAACTGGCAAACGGAAAGAGATCGCTGTAGAAATCTGCGGCGGTCTGGTCATAAAAACGATAGCGGGCTTCCAGCGTCAGACCGAAGTCAAAGGGATGTATGTAACCGACCTCGACGTTCCATGCGCTGACGCCCCAGCTGTCGCTGTAGTTCCTGTATTCCGCGCGCAGTGATGCTCGCCATGGCAGGTAGACCATGCCACGAACGGCAAAGGCACTGCTGGTCTTGGTGGTTGGATACAGTTCAGCCTGATACGCGTAGCCACGTGCTTCTCGTGGATCGATAAATCGAACCTGCCGATACGGATTGTTCAGGAACCCTTCGTCGGTGATGCCCTCGTAGTTCAGGCTGAGTACCATGTTGCGGGTCAGGATCTGCGTGAGGTCGACCCGATAATTCTGGCGATCCGTTTGCTCGGCAAATGCCGCATCCCCGTTGCGTCGGACTTCGTCGCGGCCGCGTGCGTAACTGATACCAATAGTCGTCAGATCGCCGAAAAAGTCCTGACTGATGCCAAAGCGGACCGAGTCTGCCGAATAGTCGGATTCCTCCGAGGTGGTGTACGACAGGCCCATAAACGTCTTGCCATTCAGGTAGTCGATCCCGACACTCTGTTCGTCGCGCTGTTCGCTGTATTCACTCGCGGTGGTCACCACATCGATCGATGCACTGGTGATCATGTCGACGTAATAATTTGCCCAGACGGATACCTTGTCCTTGTAGGCCTTGCGAACCAGCACCGACGGACCATCCACCTGCAACCCGCCGCCGTCGTAACCGTGGTACATCACATCGGCGCGATCTTCCGGCAAGACTGCAGCGTGTGTTGCCATGGTCATTGCCAGACACACCCCAAGTACTGCGCTTCTTCTCATGTTGATCAGTTGCATCCGCACCCTCCTCCCGATCCACCTTCAGCACCACGTGCCCCCTCGCGCGCCTGGTAGACATGATGCAGATAACCTTCTGCGACAGGTGCCCGACTGAAACTCATGATCGGATCAGCCAGGTTGTTGCGTTCAAACGGACTCACCCAGGGTTCAATGGTTCCACAGCCTGCGAGCAACAACGACAGCAGGCCACCGATCGCCAATCTGCGCAGCTCCACAAAAGCACGCATCAGAAAAACACCGTCAGGCCACCGGTGACCTCGATGTTGTGTTTATTGTCGGACTTGCCAAGCAGATCGGACTCCCACATGTGATCACGCGCAGTCACATGCAGGGCCAACCAATCCAGCATGACCAACCGATAGCCAACGCCTGCGTTGATGGTGAAGACATCATCACCACCAAACTCGGTAACACCCGCGCCGACCAGCAGGTACAGGGCACTCTTGAATGCCAGACGGCTTCCGACAAACGATTCGCCCGGCAACACATTCCAGCCAATCGCCGCGTTGTAGTACGTCAGGTCCCGTTCTTTGTCCGTCAACAGACGGACGCCGCCACTGAGCCTCTCAAAACTCGTCTGTCCGAGCCTGGAAGTTCCGTAGCTGGCCTCAGCAAAAAAATCCTCGGTGATGTGATAGGCAAATCGCACACCCGTTGACCCATGACTGCCAAAGTCCTCGACATCCAGCAGCCCTGCGTAAACACCAATTTCAAAATTCTCGGTATCAATCTGATCAACGTCGATGTCACGACGTTCAACTTCACGTACTGGCAACGGCTCGATGTCAGGTTCATCCCTCGCCTGTGCAATCGGGATAAAGCCAAACAGCAGCATAGCTGCCGTGGCCAGCCAACTGCGGGTGAGTGCACGATCCATCATTGATGCGGACCTGCTCAGAAAAATACGCTGAATCCTGCTTTCCATTGATCAACCTCTTCGTTGTCATTGCGACTCGTGAATACGGTGTGGCGTCGATATTCCAGCCGCATTACGAACCGGTCGGTGAGATAGACATTGGCGCCGAGCCCGGCGTGCGCAACTTCATCTTCGCGGTCTTCCGAGCGCACCACGGTGCTGTGCGGCTTGACGTGAATGACGCCGGTGCCCACCGTGAAAAACGGTGAGACCCGCCATTCGGGAAACGGGGTCATGACGATGCTGGCCGTGGCCAGTTCACCATCTGAAAAATCGCCGAGAATCTTGGCGACTTCAAACTGCAGCATGATGTTCTGAGTCAGTGCATAGCCTGCATACGCACTCAGTAATCTCGCACCATCCAGATCTCCACCTGCAAAACCGAATTCCCAGCGTCGGTTGAGAAATTCGCTCCGATCCGCCTTCTTCCAGTCAATCTGATTGCCATCCAGACCCCGTGTGCTGCGCATCTGTGCTGATGACACCCAGCCTTCTTTGCCCCTTACGGTGCGTACCTTGAACCAGTCCGTTTTTCGCTTGAGGATGGTGACGGATTCACCCTGTCCGGCGACATGGAACACCGGAAAACCACGTCCGGGGCCGGTGTGCATGTCCAGGTAGGGATCACTGACTTTGACTTCTGGTGTGTAGTTTTCGAACCAGGCATGCGCGGAGATGCTGAAGCCCAGCAAGAGGGTGCCTGCAATCCACAGCAGCGTTCGGCAACTACCCTTCATCGAGATCAGTCCTTTCCTCATCGATCGCGAGCCTGCTATTGCGGCACGTCGAACGGGTTGTTGTAGTACTGGCCACCCACATCGATCCATTCGCTGATCAGCTTGAGCTCGGCTCCGCTCAATCGCCCGACGTGTGTTCCACCCGGTGCAAAACGATTGAAAAATCGCGGGCTGGCATTGGCACCACCGACACTCAGTACCGGCGCGACATTCACGGTCACCAGCACCGGAATCGGATCGCCGTTGCCATCGAGAATCAGATTGCCCTGACCATCACGCTGGAACCGCGGGTTGCCCTGGGCATCCAGGGCCTGTATCAGGCGATCCTGCACAGCACCGTTGACAACTTCCTGCTCGTTGTCATTGAAGAATAGTTCACGATAGCTTTTCAGGTGATCTGCCTCGTCAGCGGATGGTCCATCGCTCAGATCAAGCTGCGCTGCAGGTACCATGGCCATACCGTTGGCATCGACCACGTCATGACATGACGTGCACGTGTTGTCCTGGATGAGCGTCACACCAACGAGGTCAAGGACCTGACGGTCCAACGCCCACAGCGGATGGATGCTGGTCGGGAAGTTGACGACAATCCGGCAGCTCGCCTGCCAGTTGGTTGCACATCCTGCATCGACCGGCGCCGGTGAGCGCAAATCGGCGTAGTTCCATGCAAACGTGATATCTGGCGCACGGACGTTGGGATCGGTCCAGACATCGGCATAACGGATATCCACGGTCGGTTCTCGTGTGCCCATCACTCGCGCCCAGGTTTCTGCCATCGTTTCACCTGCATCAGCAAACAGCGTGGGGACCGTATTGGGAAACGGCGATCCATCGGCATTGGCACCATCATTGGCAGAAGCCGCCTCCGCGTCCGGCCGGCCATGGGGCAACTCACTTTGAGGTGTATGGCAACCATTGCACTCAAGCTCTTCGCCGGGACGCACCTGCATCCAGTTGTTGTGACGAGCCGTCACACGGCGACCATTCCCATCCAGCACATCCAACCAGAAAGCGACGTTGGCTGGTACCTTGACCTTCACCGAGCCGTCCGGCTCAACCGGCGAATAACCAAGCACTTCACGCATGAGCTGTGCACCAGAGGCGCCAAACGCGGTTCCAGGCAGATCAACGAGATCATCGTCCGGCAGGGAAACCGCCTTGACGATGCGTACAAATCGGGCTGGTCGGGCAGCCGCCAGCGTAAGTAATGGATCGGCCACGACGTCCAGGTTGACCGCATTCGTGCCGGCAAAGTCGTACACGCTTCGTATGTGCACGATACCGACACTCTCCGATACCAGATCACCATCGAGATCACCACCGGCAACCCCATCAAGGAGCACCATCGCTGGTGTCCTGGTTTCCATGACCACGGCGTCCTGATAAACAAGTCCGCTCTCGCCCTGGACAATGGGCAACGCAGTATCGTTATCCAGGTCATGCATCCAGATGCCAAACAGCGGATCGGCTTCCACGAAATTGGGATCAGCCAACAAGGTGTCTTTGCAAGGCTGGATCACCGGATCGTTCACCGGCGAGCGGACATCACGCAGTCGACATTGGCTCCAGCTCACCAGGAGTCGATTGGAATCGTCAAACAGTGGCGAGGCCGACGCGTACCGACCCTGCCTGGCGGGTGTGTCATCGTCGAGGTTCAGATCACCTTCGAACAACTGCTCCTGCGCAGGTCCTGTGGTTCCGGCGGCGGAGGCAACTGGTTGGTCATTCTCGACATAACCTTCAATGTCTATCGCCACCGGCAAGACGCCAAACCGGCTCTGCTCCCCACGGGGACGCAGCATCACCAGCAGGCGACCATCTGGCAGTTCTGCGCTTTCAACAAACTCAATCAGTTGACCGTCTGGCCCCGTGTCGTGACTGTGCACGCCATACAACAACTCCGTGCTGCGGCCATCGGGTCGGGTTCGATACAGGCTGACCCGATCAATGCCTGCGACGTTGTCCCATCGGCTGAACACGATTTGCCCGTCAGCCATCACAACCGGATCAAGATCCGAACTCTGGTTGAAGGTGATCTGCCTGATGTTCGTGCCCTCGGCATCCATGACATGCAGGGCCAGCGCCGGCAGGTCACGATCTTCGTCGAGTGCCGCAAACTGTGGTTTGCCTTCATCGAGCAGAACGGATTTGGCGATACGTTGACGTGTCGACGAAAACACGATGCGGCCATCCGGCAGGAAGCGTGGCGCGATGTCATCCCCATCCTCTGCCACGAGGTCAGAGGTCATCACGCGGCTAACGGTTCTGCCGGGATGGTCGTACAGCCAGATGTTCCAGGTGGGTTGATCCTCAGGATCTGCATTGGGAATTTCCGGCGCTCGCAGTGCAAACACGAGCTGTCTACCATCCGCTGAAACATCCAGATCCTTGATGTCGATTCCTGCGGCCATGCCGTTGGTCTGGTTGGGAAACAAGTCGGTGGTAACCACCGTTTCTCTCGCTGTTGGCGATGCACGATCCCGAAGAATCAGTTCTGCTCCGGGGAAAAAGCCCACCGCATTGCGGACTTCCTTGGTCAGCAGTTCGCCCTCTTCGTCGACCAGCAGCGGACGCTTCACATAGGCGATCGGGAAATCGACAACCACCGGGTCCGGCGACTGACTGCCGCCAAGCACCGTACTGTTTCCGCCACCCCCGCACCCCACAAGCACAATGGAAGACAGGACCAGCCAGGGGATGTAGCGGACGCGTCGGTTCAACGGAGTGTTCCCCGTGGCTGCAATTCACTGAAATTCTTTCACAGGGTGCTTACACGCAAACGTGAGCGACGTCACAAGCGCAAGCCGCAAGTCGTGGTTGAAAAAAACTCTGCTTCAACCCGGAAAAAAGCGGAACTGATTCACAGAACGCTTACATCCTTTTCAGGAAGCTGGCGCATTCAATACCGCCGGATGCGGCATTCACGGCAAGCCGGGCCGAGCCACGCAATGAGCCGTGCGCCACGCCAAGACCAGGAGTGGATTACATGTTCAAGAGCGCATCCGCGCCGCTCACCCTCCAGGGTGACCAGAACGGTATCGAAACCAGAAAACGGGCGAGCACACGGGTTGACCATCGGATCGGGAAGCTGGCCCTGGCGGCTTTGCTGCTGACTTGCGCCTGCCCGAGCTGGGCAACCACACGCGATCAGGCCAAGCGTATGCATGACCGCATCGCCGGTGTGCCTCCCAGTACCGCAA
>Ga0105050_10001394_pt1 | contig 36402 bp, 32 predicted proteins | sample FRY01_FD_78088 | JGI IMG/M metagenome (GOLD analysis project Ga0105050, IMG submission 78088) | Freshwater microbial communities from Lake Fryxell liftoff mats and glacier meltwater in Antarctica - FRY-01 | ecosystem: Environmental > Aquatic > Freshwater > Ice > Glacier meltwater ...
AACAAACATCCTCCCCCTGCCCCCTCCGAAGGGGGAATTTAATCTCACTTCGAGTGTTGACTAGGTATAAAATAACTTTACGCGAACGAGTATAAAAAAGAATTGAAAGCGTAAAAAGAATTTCATTTCTTCCCCCTTTGGAGGGGGTTAGGGGGAGGACACCCAACAAACATCCTCCCCCTGCCCCCTCCAAAGGGGGAATTTAATCTCACTTCGAGTATTGACTTGATTAGGGGGAGGACACCCAACAAACATCCTCCCCCTGCCCCCTCCAAAGAGGGAATTTAATCTCACTTCGAGTGTTGACTTGATTAAAGGAAGGAAATGTGATAGTTATTTGTAATCCGTAATTAATGGATTACAATTCTTTTAATGGCCTAGTGTGAAAACTTCGTTTTCAACTTATCAGACATATAATTAAACAAAGCAGTCAATGGTTTTTCGACCATCATTTTTAAGAACATATTTACTTCGCCATCAAAATGAATATAACCCTCAATGCCAGCTTCAACTTCTGAAAGCTTCACCGTTAATTTGAAAGCAAAGGGTGATTTTTCGCCTGATTTTAAATACAACTCATTTTCAGTTGCACCATTTTCAATTAATGAAATAGTAATGCCACCTTGCACTTTGAATGAACATTGTTCTGTTGTTGCTTTAAAATCGGAAACCTTATCTTGTGGTAATAAGTCCCAAATATTTTCTGCATTAGAAAGATATGCGATTATGTCAGCTTTTGATGCAGACACAATTACTTTATTGCTGTTTAATTCCATAATTTCTAGCTATTTTGTTTCCAAGTTGACGGACTTTCTCTCCAGTTTTGAAGTGGAATTAAATCAGTTTCATTAATATAATTTGAATTTAAAGCTTGTTCAATCAACACAGAATAATCTGTTAAAGTAATGAACGGACAATCAGCCTGCTTGAAATTCTCACTTGCTTGTTTAAAACCATAAGTGAAAATTGCAGCTAATCCTTTAACAATCAAACCCGCTTCTTTCAATGATTCAACAGCTTTGATACTGCTTCCTCCCGTTGAAATTAAATCTTCTATTACGATTACTTTTTGTCCTAGTTCAAAAGCGCCCTCAATCAAATTTCCCATTCCGTGAGATTTTACACTGCTCCTGATGTAAATAAAAGGCAAACCTAATTCTTGGGCAATTAAAACGCCTTGAGGTACACCACCAGTTGCAACGCCTGCGATAACATCTGGTTTTCCAAACATTTCTAAAATCATATCACAAAATGCTTGGCGGATAAAAGTGCGTACAATCGTGTGAGAAAGTGTCACTCGGTTATCACAATAAATCGGGGACTTCCACCCTGAAGCCCAAGTAAATGGTTCGTTTGGCTGCAATTTTACCGCTTTCACCTTTAAAAGTAACTCAGCTACTTTTAATGCTCTATCTTTGTTCTCAATCATGGCACAAAAATATAAAGTTTTCATCGATGAAAAGGTAATTTATTTTACCGATTCAGAAATAATTGACGTTCCTCAGTTGGAACTAACGGAACCTTTAAATTATCAACGTTTAGTGGAATTATTGGTTGAGCCTATTTATCAGATTGTTAGTCCTAATCCAAAAAAAGCAAAAAAGTTTTTCTTTCATTATTTTACTAAAATTAAAGCAGCTGGAGGAATTGTTGAGCGCGCAACTGAGTTACTTTTCATTCAACGCAATGGAAAATGGGATATCCCAAAAGGGAAAATGGAAAAGGGAGAAACGGCAAGAGAAACAGCAATTCGAGAAATTCAAGAAGAATGCGGTTTGACGGGGGAATTAACAATCGAACGAAAATTAATGAAAACCTATCACTGCTATTTTATGTTTGAAAAATCGATTCTTAAAAAAACTTCTTGGTTTGTGTTAAATTACGAAGGTTCAAAAGCCGTCAAAGCACAAACGGAAGAAGGAATCACAAGCGTAAAGTGGCTAAAGCGAACTGCATTGGGGAAAATTAATAAAAATACTTATTCTTCTATTCGCACTATTTTGGAATGTTATTTGATTTCTTAATTTTGTGTTAAACTTTAACACAGTAACTTATTTAATTATATTATTGTAAAACAAAAATCAAAACTATGAAACATTTATTCTTTGCATTATCAGTAATCATTTCAGGATTATCATTTGCACAAACTATTGAAACAGTTGCTCCTGTAGCACCGAAAGAAGGTTTGAAATTTACAACTTTAGAAATCGTTCGCGAGAATATCCCTTACGATAACAAAGATTTGTTTGAATTTGAATTCAAAAACGTGAGTAAATTACCTGCAAACATCCAAGGTGTTCAAACAAGTTGCGGTTGTACGGCAGCTCAAAAACCAACAGAGGCAACACCAGCTGGAAAAAAAGACAAAATCAGTGTTTCTTATGACACTAAAAGAGTTGGACCTTTCACTAAAACAATCACAATTACTTCAGATGTTAGTGACCCTATCGTTTTAACTATCAAAGGGACTGTGCTTCCTCAACCAGAAGTTCCTGAGGTTCTTGTTCCAACTGAAATTAAAAACTAAGAATTTTAGATTCGCTATTAAAGCGTTCAGAAATGGGCGCTTTTTTTTGTGATCAATTCCCAAGCTTTACATCGAGCAAGTAAACAAAGCTTGCAATACCAGCAGCACCTAACTCTAGTTCGCGCTTGTTAACGTTTTCAAAAACGTCACTCGGTGCATGGTGAAAATCAAAATAACGTTGAGAATCAGGTACAAATCCAAAGCATGGAATTCCTGGGAAAGAATCTTTTAAGGGGCCGATGTCAACACCGCCATACCCTTTCTCAAAAATATGAAGGTCGTATTCTTTAAAAAGTGGCGCTAAAGTTTTTAAAAAGGCAATTTGATTTTCGCTTCCATCACACGTAAAACCTCTTGGTGCAAAACCTCCCCTATCACTTTCAAGGGCTGCAATGTGCTTTTCGCCTTTTTCTTTCACCCAAGTGGCATACGTTTTCCCACCCATATTTCCATTTTCTTCATTCATAAAAAACACAACGCGCAAGGTATGAAGTGGTTTGTAATTCAACGTTTTTAATATGCGTAACGCCTCCAAACAATGAATTACCCCTGCCCCGTCGTCGTGTGCGCCTTCACCAGTGTCCCAAGAATCCAAATGCCCACCAAACGTAATAATTTCATTTGGAAACTTTGAACCTGTCGATTCAGCAATTACATTATAGGAAGTTGCATCAGGAAATATGCGACAATCCATTTCAAGCACCAATTCAACTATCCCTTTAGCTAATTCATCGGAAAGTAATTGCGCGTCTTTCGTTGCCAAAGCTCCAGCAGGAATGCGCTCGATTTTATCCTCATAGTGCATAGAACCTGTATGTGGGTGCTCGTCCAAAGGCAAACCTAAAGAACGTATGACAACCGCTTTTGCTCCCAATTTACTTGCTTCCACAGCACCGTTTCCACGAATTGCATAACATGCACCATACGCCTTAAACGTTTGGATTTGAGATGCATCCATTTCTTGGTTCAGAAAAACTATCTTTCCCTTCACTTGTGATATTGTTGCTTTCTGTAAAGCATCGATTGTTTTAAATTCTATCACTTCACTTTGTAATAAACCGTTTGTGCCTATAGATCCACCAAGAGCCAATAACTGAAGTTTTATTAACTTGCCTGATTTCGTGCGCAACCAAGCACTTTCTTTTGTTCCACGTTCCCAATGCGGCACTTTTATTTCTTGTAAATAAACTTTATCAAAACCGTATTCCTTCATCTTTTTCTCACTCCATTCAACTGCCATTTGTGCCTCAGCTGAACCAGAAAGTCGCGCACCAATGTCTTTGCATAATTGGCGTAAATCTTCGTGAGCTCTCCCTCGCAAAAGTGCTTCATCATAAACTTTTCGTATAAAAGAAGAATCACTTTGGGCAAAAAACTGTAAGGAAAAACTTAGAATGAATGTAAGAAATAAATAAGGTTTCATGAAAATAGTTTTGAATAGAAATAAGAAAAATTGTAGGCTTAAATAAATCGGCTTAACAAGGAATCAGCGCATCTTAAACGGTAATTTTTTCACCATTCGGTTCCTGTAACGAGAACAGTACCTTTGAAATGAGCTACCAATTTTTTATCCTGATTAAAGATTTCGACGTCATAGATTCCAATAGTTCTGCCACGAGAAATTTCTTTGGAAACACTTGTTAAAACGTCGCCATCCTTAACTTTATAGATATGTGAAATAGAAGTCTCTGTACTTACGCACTGAACTCCCCTTGAATTGGAAGCAAAAGCCAAAGTCGAATCTGCCAATGAATAAGTGATACCTCCATGCGCAATTTGAAAACCATTCAACATTTCGGGATTCACTTTACACTGCAAGGAACATTTTCCCAACCCAATAGAAAGAGTTTCCATTCCTACCCATTGGCTAAATGCATCTTTGTGCATCATTAAACCAACGATTTCTTCAGGAGATTTCATTCAGAAAATAAAGTATTAAAACTAAACTGTTCACCCAAGCGAACCCCTTTCTCTGTTTGCTTTAAGTTGCAACATTCATTTACGCTATCGTGTTCCAAAAATAAGACGTAATTTTCTTGATTTGCTTTATTCAAAAAATTCCTTTTTTCTTCCATCGTAATCAATGGGCGTGTGTCGTAACCCATCACATAAGGAAGCGGGACATGACCTGTACTTGGCAACAAATCTGCCATAAAAACTAGCGTTTTACCTTGGTATTGAATGTGTGGAATCATCATACTTTCAGTATGACCGTCTACAAAAAGCACATCCATATTTGGAAATGCGTTTTTCGTAAAATCGCCAGTTCTTTCGATGAATTTCAGTTGTCCACTTTCTTGAATTGGCAAAATGTTTTCTGTTAAAAACGACGCTTTTTCACGTGGATTTGGTTCTGTTGCCCATTTCCAATGACTTTCAGTACTCCAATAAGTCGCATTTGGAAACGCTGGACGGTAACCGTCTTTAGATTCGTTCCAGTTGACAGCGCCACCGCAATGATCAAAATGTAAATGTGTTAAAAAAACATCGGTAATATCATTGGCATGAAAACCCAATTTCGCCAAATTTCCGTGCAATGAGTCGTTTCCGAACATGTAATAATGCGAAAAGAATTTCTCACTTTGTTTGTCGCCAATTCCAGTGTCAATCAACATTAAGCGATTTCCATCCTCAATTAAAAGGCAACGCATTGCCCAAGAACACATGTTATTTTCATCAGCTGGATTTGTTTTTTGCCACACCATTTTTGGAACAACCCCAAACATAGCGCCACCGTCTAGTTTGAAAAATCCTGTATTCAATACGTGTAATTTCATGTTTTTAGTTCTTTTTTTCTTCAACAAATGCTTTAACGTTCAACACCACCATTTTCGGTTCTGTATTTGCGGTTACAGTAACCGTTTTATTTTGTTCCTTCAATTGCCCCGGTTTTGGGTGGAAAATAACTTCAATTTTATCTTTCTTTCCCGGTTGAATTGCTTGTTCAGGCTTTGTTGGAGTCGTGCAACCACAACTTGCGGAAACACTTTCAATAATCAAGGGTTTTTTACCCGTATTTGTAACGTAGAAAACCGTTTTATTATCTGTTTCTTCTTTCACATTTCCGAAATCGTGGTTTAATTTATCGAAGCTCATGCTTGTTACATTATTTGCTTCGTCGGCTAATCGTTTCGTTTCTTCCTTTTCAACATCCGATAAATCTTTTTTCAATTCGGCTTCATTTTCGTCATTTGCAACTACAGTTGAAATTACCTCTCCTTTCTCTTTCTGTGAACTTTCTGTTCCACAAGAAGCAAGCAATAAGAAGGAAATAAAAAAATAAGAGATTTTCATAAGGCTTAAATTAGTTTGAATTAAAAACTAAATTAGTTAAAAATTCAAGTTCAAATTTACTAAAATAAAAAAGTCTGGCACTAAGTACCAGACATCTTTCGTGCCCACGACTGGATTCGAACCAGCACACCTAATGGCACCACCCCCTCAAGATGGCATGTCTACCAGTTTCACCACGTGGGCATTCGCTTTTATTTACTTCCCATGTCTCCCATCCCGATAGCTATCGGGATCACCACGTGGGCATTCGCTTTTATTCACTTCCCATGTCTCCCATCCCGATAGCTATCGGGATCACCACGTGGGCATTCGATTTTATTCACTTCCCGTGTCTCCCATCCCGATAGCTATCGGGATCACCACGTGGGCATTCGCTTTTATTTTCTTCCCATGTTTCCCATCCCGATAGCTATCGGGATCACCACGTGGGCATTCGCTTTTATTTACTTCCCATGTCTCCCATCCCGATAGCTATCGCAATCACCACGTGGGCATTCGCTTTTATTCACTTCAAGTGATACCTTGCTAAAAAACAATAGAAATCAACTTTATAGACAAAAATCGAATGCAAATATAACCCTAAATTTGATTTAAGAAACCTCTTCGATATAATTCAAATCCTTGCCGAAGGTTTCCTTTAAACGAGAAATACTAAAGAATGCTAATCCAATGAAAATAAGGCCAACAATTAAGGCAGACCAAGCGTCAGATATACTCATGGAAACCAGAAAAGTGAATAATAGGATGATTATATTCACCGAGCCACGCACAAAATTCGGAATCGTATTTGCAGCAGTTGACCGAATATTAGTGCCAAATTGCTCAGCGGCGATTGTTACAAATATTGCCCAATAACCTGATCCTGTTCCTAATAAAAAGCATAAAATATAATACGATTCTTTGCTGATTCCATTAGAGAAAAAGAGAAATGAAATTGTCAAAACTAATGTGAAACAAAGGTAAATCCCAACTACAATTTTTCGGCTTTTCAGTAGCTGACTTAAAATTCCAGAAAGTAAGTCACCGAATGAAAGTCCGATATAAGCGTACATTACGGCTTTTCCGTTTTCAATGTCTTGAATTCCTAAAAGTGGTCCGAAATTGTCTTTTGAGTTCATAATTAAAAGGCCAATAATGTACCAAATTGGAATTCCGATAAGAATGCAGTGAATATACTTCACCAAATTCGCACGGTTGAAAAAAATCAATTTCAAATCCCCTTTTCTGATGTGACTTTCGTTTTTTACATTCTTAAAAAAATCGGATTCTATTGTTCCAACCCGCAAGAGCAAAAGAAATAATCCCATCATTCCACCCACAATATATGCCACTTGCCAATTTGCAAATGAGATTCCAGTTAGTTGCTTTATAAAATTAGCGATAACCGTCCCTTCCGAACCCACCAAGGAAGCCACAACGGCACCCAAAGCTCCAAATGTTACAATAATCATCGTGCCATAACCTCGTTTTTCTTTCGACATCATTTCAGAAACAAGCGTAATTCCAGCGCCTAGTTCTCCAGCTAGACCAATTCCAGCGATTACGCGAACAATGGAATAAGAAGTTACATCAGTCACAAATGCGTTGACAATATTCGCCAAAGAGTACAATAAAATAGAACCAAAAAGGACTTTTAATCTTCCCTTTTTATCTCCAATTACTCCCCAAAGCAAACCACCTACAAGCATTCCCAGCATTTGCATATTGAACAAATATTTCCCTGTGGAAGCTTTGAGCGTATCGGAAGCTTCTGGCATAATTTGATTCAGACTTTCCGCTTTAACGACCCCAAACAAAACCAAATCATAAATATCAACAAAATAACCCAAGGCTGCGACAATAATTAGGACGACAATTTTTCTTTTTGGAATGGTTTGCGTTTCTTTCATGAGGCGAATATAAAATTTTTACTAAAATGAACCGAATATTTGGGAAAGTTAGTTAAGTAGATGCGATAGTTTGTTTTTCTGTTTATCTTTAACCAAACAAAAAAAATGGTCGTTAATCTTTCTCAGCAACATTCGATTTTCAATAATTACATAGCAGAAATCAGGGATGAACAAATTCAAAAAGATCCAATGCGATTCCGTTTTAACATGGAGCGAATTGCCGAAATTTTGGGTTACGAATTGTCTAAAAAATTGAATACAAAAACTATTTCTGTTCAAACACCTTTGGGAATTGCAGATGAAACAGTCGTCAGTGATGAACCTGTTTTAGCAACAATATTAAGGGCTGGACTTGCGATGCACAATGGTCTTTTACGAATTTTTGATCGTTCTGATAGTGCATTTATTTCTGCCTTTAGAAAACATACGACACCTGAAGAGTTTGAAATTTATGTGGAATACATGGCTTCACCTCAACTAGATGGTCGAACGTGGATTATAAGCGACCCGATGCTTGCAACAGGAAGTTCAATGGTAACAGTTTATAAAGCTTTATTAAAAAGTGGTAAACCTTCTAAAGTTTACATTGTTTCAGCTATTGCAACACCTGATGCAATTGATTTGATTAAACGCAATTTCCCTGACAATACCGAAATTTGGGTTGGTGCAATTGATACTGAATTAACAGCTCAATCTTATATTGTTCCTGGGTTAGGTGACGCTGGTGATTTAGCATTTGGAATAAAAGTATAATTATGAATTGGGGAGGGATATCAGGAGTTTTTTTTATAGCTACTGTAAAATTTATGTTTTCAACCGTTGGAGGTCCTGCTTTGGGTTTGCCTTTCTATGAAACATTTTTTGCGGCTTTTTTAGGAGGTTCAGTAAGCGCCGCCGTATTCTATTTTGCAAGTGATAAATTCATTGAATACACGCACAATAAAAAAGTAGCAAAAGAAAAACAACTCCTTTTAAAAGGTATTGAAATTCCACATAAAAGGAAATTCACGAAAACAAACCGTTTGATAATTCGCATGAAAATGAAGTTTGGAATTTACGGGATTTGCTTTTGGGTTCCATTCTTTTTCTCCGTTCCGTTAGGAAGTATAATTGTTGCTAAGTTTTACGGTAAACTCAACCAAACTTACCCTTTAATCGTTCTTGGTATGGCGATAAATGCAGCTATAACAACATTCATTACGTATGCCATTCTCGGGTAAGCACATTTTTTTTGATTTAGACCGCACACTTTGGGATTTCGAAAAAAACTCCCAAATAGCGTTGAGACATATTTTTGAAGAAGAAAAACTTCACAATTTCCTGCCAAGTTTTGAAGAATTCCACAATTTATACGTCGTAGAAAATGCCCGTTTGTGGAAATTATACGGACAAGGTTTGATGACAAAAGAGGTCTTGCGCTACGAGCGATTTCGTGTTGCATTAAGTGCTTATTTCACTCCAGAAGAACTGTTAGTAAAGCGAATTGGGGATGCTTATGTAGAAATTTCTCCACGTCAAACAGCTCTTTTTCCAAATGCGATTGAAACCTTAAAAAACTTAAAATCATTGGGTTTTACTTTGCATATTATCACGAATGGATTTCAAGAAGTGCAGTTTATAAAACTCGAAAATTCTGGCTTACGCTCTTATTTTGACGTGATTGTTTGCTCCGAATTCATTGGAAAAAATAAACCAGATCCAGCGATTTTTCAACATGCTTTAGAACTTGCAAATTGCAAAAAGAAAGATTCTTTAATGGTTGGAGACGATTATTACGCTGATATTACCGGAGCTTTAAACGCTGGAATACAAGCGATTCTATTCGATCCAAAATTAAAAAACACTTATAATTACGAGTGGGTTGTTACTGATTTAAATGCCGTTTCGGAAATGGCAATAAAACTATTTTTCCTTGTATAAGGTTAAAATCCCACGGTTGTAAACTTCTCCAACCGTAACGTATAACTTAATTTTGTTTTTAGTTAAATTAAAACGATAATGCATTTGAATCGGCGTTTCGGAATTTGTACTCACGAATTGAAGTTTTCTTCCATTTGAAATAAAGTTAACATCCTTCATTTTTATTGCATCATCCGTATAGTGATACGTGTAGGAATAACGTCCGTTTACAAAAACCAAACTCAACGTTTCTACTTTAACAGAATCACCAAATTTCAAAATTCGATAGCCAGAACCATCTAACTTGTCTCCATTTCGATTCCAAACTTCAAAGCCACTGCCCTCTTTATAGTTCCATCTGCCAACTAAATGTTTTGCTTTCCCTTTAATTTGAGAACTTCCCAAAAAAGGCAAAATTAAAAAACTTAAAAAAACTAATTTATACATTCAATTCTTGTCTTAATTTTTCGTAGAGCACCATTCCAACAGCAATTCCAACATTTAACGATTCAATCGCACCTTTCATCGGAATTCGAGCGCGCATATCAGCCATATTAATTAAATCCTGCGTAATTCCGTCTTCTTCAGAGCCCATTATAATGGCAACTGAACCGCGCAAATTCACTTCATACAAAGGGTAAGCAGTTTTTTCCGTACAAGCAATGATGCGTAAACCCGATTGTTGCAAGAAGAAAACTGTGTTTTTTAGATTATCTGTTTTACAAACTGGAATTCTATTCAATGCGCCAGCAGAAGCTTTCATAGCGTCGGAAGTTACCAAAGCAGAGCCTTTTGATGGAATTAAGATCGCATCAACCCCTTGACATTCAGCAGTTCGCGCAATTGCACCAAAGTTTCTAACGTCCGTAATTCTATCTAAAACTAAAATATTTGCATATTTTCCAGCTTCTAAAATATCATTAACAATCACTTCAATATCTTGGTATTCAATTGGCGTTACGATTGCAATTACTCCTTGGTGAACTCCAGAGGTCAAGGCATTCATTTTTTCAGCAGGTACAAACTGCAACTGAAAACTTTTACCATTTAAAGCCTCTTTTACCTCCAAAAACAATTCTTTGTTCATCCCTTTTTGAATAAGGATTTTATTCAATTCACGATCTGATTTTATTGCTTCAATTACTGCGTGAACACCAAAAATTAAATCGGAACGTTCTTTGCGTTTGTAACTATCTGATTTATCCCTGTCTCTGTCTCTATTTCTATCTCGTTCCATTTACTTAAATATAAATTCTAATTCAACGTTTCCCTCTAAAGTGCGCACTACTGGACAAGCCTTACCAGCTGCAATTACTTTATGAAGTGTTTTTTTATCCCAGTGGTTTCCACTTAGATCCATTTCTACAACCACTTTTTCAATTCTTCTTGGAGAATTCGCCATAATTTTTAAAACCGAAGCTTCGCAACTTGAAAAATCAACTCCATGTTCTTGGCAATAAATCCCCATTATAGTGATCATGCAAGACGCTAAAGAAGTTGCGACCAAATCCGTTGGCGAAAAAGCTTCCCCTTTCCCTTTATTATCAACTGGAGCATCCGTAAAAATCGTGTTCCCAGAGGCTAAATGGGTACAAGAAGTTCTTAAATTTCCGAGATAGCTTACTTTGGAAGTCATTCAAATAAGATTGTGATTGGTGCAAAGTTAAACTAAATCTTTCTTTAAACTAAAAAACAAACTTATAAGAGGCATAAGGGTTTTGATTTCCAAGAATGGCGATTATCTTTGTGCAACCTAGAAATAAATCCTAACGTCTACTTTTTTTAACTTAAAAAATGAATTTTTTCAAACTAACAATACTATTTTTTTCCCTACTATTTTCTTCATTCAATCTTTTTTCACAAAGCAATCAGGCATGTCCATTTATTAATGCAGGGGCGGATCAAACGTTCGATTGTTTAAATCCTTGTGTTGAATTATCCGCAAGTTACCTCGAAATAAAAGAAACAACTTCATACACAGTAGAATCAATTCCACATGCAGTTCCAATTCCTTACAATCAAATAGGAGGCACAGCAGTTTCTGCAAACACAGACGATGTTTGGGGTCCAATCATTACTTTACCTTTTCCATTTTGTTATTATGGACAAACTTACACGACTTGTAAAATTGGTTCAAATGGATCTATTTTATTTGGACCAACCTCTGGAGGCGGAAGTCATCCATGGTCTTTCAGTACTGTATTAACTGAAGCTCAAGGAATAACAAATGCTGGTCACGTTTTAGGTGTTTATCACGATATTGACCCTTCTGTTTGTGGGGGTATTAAATGGTATTTAGTAGGTCAAGCACCTTGCCGTCAATTCATTGTTTCTTTCAATAATATTTGTCATTTTTCTTGTACTTCTATTAAAAGTCGTCACATGATGGTTTTGAACGAAGGCACAAATTATATTGATGTTTATGTAGAAGCAAAACCTTTGTGTACAACTTGGAATGGCGGAAATTCTGTCATTGGTCTTCAGAAAATTGATCAAATATCAGGAGGGGTTGCAGTTCCAGGAAGAAATTCAGATGTAGATTGGACAGTAACATCCCCAGAAGCTTGGCGTTTTAAACCAAGTGGAAATCCCGTTCAATCCGTTGAATGGTATGATGGCACAACACTCGTTGGAACGGGAGATACAATTCAAATTTGTCCTTTAGAAACAACAACTTACACAGCTAAATTTTCATTTACAATTTGCGGAACGGCCAATGTTTCAACTGTGACTGACGATGTTACCCTTTACACCTCACCATTTGGGATTGATATTACTTCTCAAAATATTAATTGTGCTGGTGCTACAAATGGAAGTATCGTTTTGAATCCTCTACAAGGAATTCCACCTTTTACATTTCAATTAGATACAAATCCACCGCAATCAACAGGGCAATTTTTAAATCTACCCGCAGGAACTTATACTACCATAACAACTGATAGTCAGGGATGTGAATCAACAATTATTGTAAACATCACTGAACCAGACACCGTTGAATTAAGTTTGGTTTCAACTACAAGTACTACCTGTAATCTCATTAATGGAGAATTTACAATGTTAACAACTGGTGGGGTTTCTCCTTACATGTATTCAGTTGATACCTTTTTAAATGTTTCTACGACTGGTATTTTTGAAAATACTTATCCCGGTTATTTTTTCATAAATGTTGTTGATGCGAATGGTTGTGCAGATACACTGACAATTTTTGTAAATGCTGAAACTGCCATAACTGCGCAACTTCAAAGCACCCAAAATGTTAGTTGTTTTGGACTAAATAATGGTTCTTTTGAAGTTAATGCTTACGGTGGACCAACCCCTTACACCTATAGTTTTAATAGCGGTGTAGGGAATTCAACAACAAACTATAATAGTTTAATCGCTGGAAATTATACCGTTGTCGTCAAAGACACTAATGGTTGTATTTATACTTTGAATCATATTATTACACAGCCAGATTTATTAGAAGTAAGTGTTCCTGCAACAAATCCAGCTTGTTCTGGTGAAAGTTTTACTTACAATGCACTTGTTTCAGGTGGAACAATTCCTTATTCGTATTTATGGAATAATAATTTTACTACCAATCCATTAACTATAACACCAAGCTCAACAACAACTTATAATTTAAAAATTACTGATTCAAATGGTTGTGAAGCACAAAATTCTTTAACTCAAACACTATTGCAATTGCCTGTTGCAATGGCAACTATAACTCCAAAAGAAGGTTTAGAGCCTCTCATCGTTAGTGTGTCAAATCAAAGTATAAATTCCAACACTTATTTCTGGGATTTTGGAAATGGCAGTACACAAACAACAAGCAATTCAGCATCTGTAACTGCTTCTTATCCGAATGCAGGAATTTATTATATTACACTGGCTTCATCCAACGGATTGTGTTCTGATTTTTGGATTGATTCAGTTAAAATATATCCAGTTTTGGAAATTGAAGTACCCAATGTGTTCACACCGAATGAAGATGGTCTCAACGAAGGTTATTCAATACTTACCAAAAATGCTACTGGAATTGAAGCAACTATTTTTAATCGTTGGGGAAATAAAATAGTCGAAATAACTGATTTGAATTATAAATGGAATGGAAAATCACTTGATGGAAGTGACTTATTGGAAGGTGTCTATTTTATAAAATACAAGGTTACAAGTTATAATAATCAAGAAATCTCTGGTCAAACATTCCTGCATCTAATACGTTAAATTAATTTTTATGAAACGACTATTTTCTCTCCTAATCCTTTTAATTCCAATTCTTGCTTTTAGTCAAAATTCTTGGAAAGCTGATTATTCCCACCGAAAAGTTTTTGTAGAAAATAAAGGACAATTTGATGAATATAATTCAACCGATATTGGTGAAGTTGAATACGCTGCTGACTTTGGTTCTACCCGCATATTTTTTGGGAAAAAAGGCGTGAAGTACGTATTTATTGACACAAAAAAAATTCCTAAAACCGACAGAGAAGCATTGGCTGAAAAGTTACCAAAAGGAAGCATAGAAAATCACAAAACATGGGAAAAACTAGTTGGTAAATTTTACTTTAAGTCAGAAGAAGTAAATATGTTTTGGGAAAATGGAAATGCCAAAAAAATTGATGCATCAGGTTTAACAAAAGATTATCACAGTTATTCATTTAAAAATAATTCAGGAGTAATCGTGAATTTAAACAACGTGAAAGGTTTTGAAAAAATCACTTATAAAAATATTTATCCAAATATTGATATTGAGTACGTCGTTCATTCTCAAATAGGAATCAAATACGCCATAATTGTTCGACCTGGAGCCGATCCTAATAAAGTAAAAATGGTTTATGACAGAAACATTAAATTAGAAAATGGAAAAGTAAAAATCAGCACTTCATTTGGTGATATTATTGATCACGAACCAATCTCCTTTCATGAATTTTCTGATAGTCAATTAATACCTTCTAAATTCATACAAACGAATGAAAAAACAGCTCAATTTACTATTGGGAATTATGACAAAAAACAAACCTTAATTATAGATCCTTGGACACAAACGCCTTCTTTTGCTACTAATTGGGATTGTGTTTGGGAATGTGATAAAGATGCTACGGGAAACGTTTATGTTCTCGGCGGAATTATGCCGATGCAAGTGTTAAAATACAACCCAACAGGAACACTTTTATGGACTTATAATACTCCTTATGACACATCCAACGTTTGGTTAGGGACATTTGCAACAGATTTAGTTGGAAACACATATATTACCTCTGGGTCAACCGCACAAATTCAAAAAATTAATACGAGTGCTGGATTAGTTTGGAATAATTCTTCTCCAGTCGGAGGACTAACAAATGCCGAATTTTGGACAATTACTTTTAATTGCGACCAAACGAAATTGGTTGTTGGTGGTACTGGAGGTTCGGCTCTTACACTTAATGCAACAGTTTATGACATTAATGTAACAAGTGGAGCTGTGATCCAAAGTCAAAATTTTGCCACTGGTAGTGCAACATCCTTTCCTCCTGCTGTTCAAGAAATTAGATCCATTTGCGCCTCACCAAGTGGAAAATACTATTTTTTAACGCAAGATACAATTGGGTCATTCAATCAAATTTTTAACCTATGTACAGCTAATAGTAGTTTACTTTTCAAAAACAACAGTACTTATAATTTTGGATATAAGTGTGAAAATTACCGCTATGATAATAGTGGTATAGCAGCAACGAGAACGAATAATAATTTTTTATACACCCAAAATGGTTCGAACGTTCACAAAAGAAATCTTCAAACTGGCGCAATCATTACAACTTCTACTATTCCTGGAGGAAACGCAACAACCTCTTTGGGAGACTTTTTAGTGAGTAATAGCGGATTAGATTTAGATGGTTGTGGAAATGTTTACGTTGGCTCTTCAACAGGAGTAGTAAAATACGACGCAAATCTTGTACAGTTAGCAACTTATGCGACTACCTTTAAAGTGTATGATGTTCACGTTTCTATTAATGGAGATATTCTTGCTGCTGGAAGTACTGGAACCTCCTCTTCAAATACACGTTCAGGAAGTATTCAAGTTTTTGCAGCAAGTGCTTGCGCTCCGTTAGCCGCGAATTGCTGTAACGCAACTATCTGTCCAGTTCAAAGTTTATGTGCTACTGCTAGTCCAATTACATTAACAGCTGCAACACCAGGCGGAACTTGGTCTGGCCCTGGTATGAGTGCTAACGGGACATTTAATCCAACTACAGCTGGTTCTGGTACACACACAATAACTTATACATTACCCTGCGGATTTGAAAGTATTCAGATTGTAGTTAGTCCCTGTCAAACATTAAATGTTTGTCAAGAATCAAATGGTTCACTGACCGTTTCAAACGGTGTTGCTCCATATTCTTGGCAAAGTCAATCAACAGTTCAAAATTGTGCAGCTTGTTTATTTGGTTGCACTGTTCCTCCTGGGTGTGCAGTTAATGTCTTAGCTTGGACAACTTACACAACTGGAACAACAGTGCCTGCACCTACCGCTTACCCAATTCGCGTATTGGATAACTCTGGAACAATACTAATCATAAATAGTGGAGCTGGCCTACAGCCATGCAATGCAGTTCAATGTCCCACATTAATTGCTACACCAACTTCCACAAACATTACTTGTAACGGTTTAACAAACGGAATTGGCTCAGTTTCTACAACTGGTGGCGCGTCACCTTACACCTACTCTTGGACAGGTGGAACATCAACTCTAACAGGTGCTTCACAAAATAATTTAGCGGCTGGAACTTATTCTATCGCTATTTTAGATGCTGCAAACTGCCCCGGATCTACAACAATTACAATTACAAGTCCATCTATAATTACTCTTTCAAGTTCAAATATAGTTTCCGCTGCATGTGAAACTGCAAATGGTGCCGCAACCGTTAATGCTTTAGGAGGAACTGGTGCATACACTTATTCTTGGAGTCCTTCAGGCGGAACAGGAGCAACCACTTCAAACATACTTGGTGGAAATTATACTGTAACTGTTTTAGACGCAAATCTTTGTACACAAACACTTTCTATTATAGTTCCAAATACTGGTGGGCCTACAATCACAAACATAGCTGTTGTTAATGTTTCTTGTTCTAATGCAACTAGTGGACAATTCACAGTCACATCTTCTGGTGGATCAGGTGCTTTAACTTATCAATTAGGAACTGGAACCCCACAAACGAGCAATGTGTTTGGCAATCTTGCAGCCGGAACTTATATCGTGACGGTTATTGATGCAAATAACTGTACGAATTCATCTACAGCAACAATTTTAGCACCAACTCTATTTACACTTGCGCAAGGAACAATTATTTCAGCCGATTGTGGTGCTACAAATGGTGGCGCAACAGTCCTAGTTACCAATGGTTCTGGGAATTACACGTTCGATTGGAATCCTTCAACAAACGCAACAGCAACAGCAACAGCAATAGCCGCTGGAGTTTACATGGTAACTGTTACCGATCAAACAAGTGGCTGTGTGGACAGTTTACAATTTATTGTTCCTGCACTTGGCGCACCAACCTTAACACTTACAAATAGTTCAACGTTATGCTTCGGAAGTTCAAATGGTACGATTACCGCAAACGCAATAGGTGGAACTGGACCTTACACATACTCCTTAGGAACTGGAACACCACAAGCGTCAGCCAACTTTAATAATCTTACCGCTGGAACTTACCAGGTAACTGTTTTTGATGCAAACAATTGTCCTGCGACACAATCAACAACTATTACCTCACCAACGCAAGTTGTTGCAACTACTGCGGTGGATGTGTCAATTTGTATCGGTCAAAGCACAACATTATCAGGAAGTGGCACTGGCGGAACTGGCGCAATTACTGTTTCTTGGAGTAACGGACTGACTAGTTCAAATCCTTCTGTTTCTCCAACAGCAACAACAACTTACACAATGACAGCAACTGATGGAAATGGTTGTTCTGCTACAGATGGTATTACAATCACCGTTTTACCACTTCCAAATGCACAAGGAAGCCCAACGAGTTTAGCAGGAAGCGCTCCTTTAGCAGTCAATTTTTCAAACTTTAGTACCAATGCAACAAATTATGTTTGGTCTTTTGGAAATGGACAAAATCAATCGTCCACAACGACTGCTAACGTAAATACAACATACCTAGCAGTTGGAACGTACACAGTAACTTTGGTAGCATCCAACGGTTTGTGTTCTGATACTTGGGAAGGATCTATTACTGTTATTCCAATTGGAGAAATTGTGATTGAAATTCCTAATGTTTTCAGTCCAAATGCAGATAATTCAAATGATGTTTACGGAATTTTCACCATCAATGCTGCATCACAAGAAGCTGCAATTTATAATCGTTGGGGAAATAAAATTGTAGAACTTAACACACCGAATGCAACTTGGGATGGAAAAGTAGGTGGAACGGAAGCGGTTGAAGGTGTTTATTTCCTTAAATACAGAATTGTAGGAATCAATGGTTATGAAAAAGAAGGACAAACGTTTCTACATTTGATTCGATAAAAAATCTACTAACTAAAAATCCCCAATTGAAATTCAGGTGAGGATTTTTTTTGTCTTAAAGGTATTAACAACAAAGTTTAAGACTAAATAAATCATTTCATTTTAGTAAAGATTCTTATTTTTACGTTTCGTTTTGAATTCATCTTATGAAAAAAATAGTTCTATTTGCATTACTTTTTGCATCCATTGCAACAGCTCAAAAAAAACCAACTACGACTCCTACGACTCCTAAATCCATTTTTGATGCAGGAACAGTTGCAAGTCTATCTTTTCGAATGGTTGGGCCTGCGCTAACCTCTGGAAGAGTTGCAGACATTGCTGTACATCCTAAAAATAAAGATATGTGGTATGTTGCCGCAGCTTCGGGTGGAGTTTGGTTTACAGCAAATCATGGAATCACCTTCTCCCCTATTTTTGATAATTACGGCTCGTATTCTATCGCTTGTGTGGAATTGGCACCTTCGAATCCAAATACGATTTGGGTTGGAACTGGCGAAAATAATAATCAACGCTCAGTTGCTTATGGTGACGGTGTATACAAATCCTTAGACGGTGGAAAATCATTTACGAATATGGGTTTGAAACTCAGTGAGCACATTGGAAATATTATCATTCATCCAACTAATGAAAACATAGTTTGGGTTGCAGCTTACGGCCCTCTTTGGAGTGCAGGAGGAGAACGTGGTATTTACAAAACAATAAATGGAGGAAAAACGTGGGAACGAACATTTTTTATTTCTGAAGAAACAGGTATTTCTGAAATAGCAATTGACCCAACAAATCCAGAAATTCTTTACGCAGCATCTCATCAACGAAGAAGAACGGAAGCAACTTACATCGGTGGAGGACCAGAATCAACACTCTACAAATCAATAGATGGTGGAATCACTTGGAAAGAAATTGCAGCAGGATTGCCAAAAACAGACATGGGAAGAATTGGTATCGCCGTTTCGCCTGTTGACGCAGATTATGTGTATGCAATCGTTGAAGGAAGGTACGGAAAAGGTGGATTGTACCGGTCTACAAATAAAGGAGAAAATTGGTCTAAGCAAGGAGATTTTAACACAAGCGGAAATTATTACCAAGAAATTATTTGCGATCCAAACGACAAAGAAAAAATCTTCGCAATGGATACGTATTTACACCACAGTGAAGATGGGGGTAAAACATTTAAACAAACTGGAGAATCCAATAAACACGTCGATAATCATTGTATTTGGATTGACCCAAGTAATCCCAATCATTGGTTGGTTGGTTGTGATGGTGGTATTTACGAAACCTATTCACATGCAAAAGAGTGGTTCTATTACGCCAATCTTCCTATCATTCAATTTTACAAAGTAGCAACAGATAACGCTAGTCCATTCTACAACATTTTTGGAGGGACACAAGACAATAATTCAATGGGTGGTCCTGCAGCGACAAACAATGCAGCAGGAATTTTAAATTCAGATTGGTACATTACAAACGGTGGTGACGGTTTTGAATCGGCAACTGATTGGTCAAATCCAAATATTACTTACGCACAAGCTCAATACGGTTGGTTAGTGCGCTATGACAAAGCTTCAGGCGAAAAAGTTCCTATTCAACCAATGCCTGGAAAAGGTGAAACTGCTTACCGTTGGAATTGGGATGCACCAATAATTGTATCTACCCACGATGCTTCAACGCTTTATTTTGCTGCTAATAAACTCTTTAAATCAACCAACAAAGGGGACGATTGGCAAACTATTTCTCCGGATTTAACGCAACAAATCGACCGGAATAAAGAAAAAGTAATGGGTCAAGTTTGGACAATTGATGCAATAATGAAAAATGCTTCTACGACGATTTATGGAAACGTTGTTGCATTAGACGAATCACCGAAGAAAAAAGGATTACTTTTCGTTGGAACTGACGATGGTTTAATCCAAATTTCTGATGATGACGGACAAACATGGACAAAAACAAACGTTTTCCCAAGTGTTCCAGCAAATACGCGCGTAAATATGCTGACAGCTTCCAGTCATGACGAAAATGTTGTATTCGCAGTCTTCAATTCACAACGTCAAGGAGATTTCAAACCTTACTTATTAAAATCAGCAGACAAAGGAAAAACGTGGACTTCTATCGTTGGAAATTTACCTGTACGGGGAAATGTATATTGCATAAAACAAGATCATATTGACAAAAATTTACTATTTGTGGGAACAGAATTTGGTGCTTTTTTCACAACAGACGGGGGAATCATTTGGACAAAACTAGCGGGTTTACCAACAATTGCAGTGTATGATTTAGACATTCAAAAACGCGAAAATGATTTAGTTGCTGCTACTTTTGGTCGTGGTTTTTATGTGTTGGATAATTACGCTCCTTTACGCGAATTGAAAAAAGAAAACTTAGATAAAAAAGCTTATTTATTTCCAATCAAAAATGCTTTACAGTATATTCCTGCTGATCCGCTTGGATTAGACGGGACTGGTTTTCAAGGACATAATATGTGGGCTGCAAAAAATCCAGAGTTTGGCGCAACGTTTTATTTGCATTTAAAAGACGAATTTAAAATATTAAAAGACATCCGTCAAGAGAAAGAAAAAGCGTTGGAAAAAGACAAAAAAGACGTCGTATATCCCACATTTGATGAGTTGAGAAAAGAAGAACAAGATCAAGCGGCACAATTAATTTGGTCTATTTATGACGGAAACGGAAAAGAAGTTCGTCGCCTAGCATCTAAAGCAGGTAAAGGATTGAATAAATTAAATTGGAATTTGCGAACGAATTCTACCAATCCAATTAATAGCGGAGGAAACGGATTTTTGGTAACACCAGGAAATTACAGTTTATCGGTTGCACTTGTGAAAAATGATACGGTAGAGTTATTGGTTGAAAAGCAAACATTTGAAGTGAAAGGGCTAAATAACCAAACATTATTGGCGAAAAATCCAGTTGAATTAGCTGCTTTTAGAGCTGAAGTTTCTGAATTGAATAGAAAAGTAAGTGGTTCAAGTAGATTGATGCGTGAAACCAGTGAAATTCTCAACTTGTTGCAAGAAGCACTGATTAATTATCCAAATACAGATTTGAGTTTAATGAAAGAAGTGAAAGCCTTAAAAATCAGTTATGAAGAATGTTCTGTTTTACTTTGGGGTGATCGTATAAAATCAAAACACGAATTTGAAACTTCACCAAGTTTAAGTGACCGCTTAAATATCGTGGAATTCCAGTTGTATGAAAACACAGCTGGCGTTTCAAACACGCATAAAGCAAACAAAGCGTTAGCCGAAGAGGAATACAAGCAATTTAGAACGAAGCTAAATCAACTCATCCAACGCATGGAGGTATTAGAAGAGAAATTGGCAACAGTTCCAATCCCTTACACAAAATCAAGAGGATTGGATTGGAAGAAAGAGTAAAGTTTTTACCCAAATGTTTACCTTTTCATTTTTATAATTTTCAAACAATTAATTCCTACAAATACGTTTATTACAACACAGCCTGTATCTTCGTATAGCATGACGTTTGGAACCAAAATACTTTTTTCTCTTTTCGTAAGTTTTTTGCCCTTTCTTTTACAGGCGCAATTTTCGAGTAAACGCGAGTGGAAAAAGGTAATTGGAGAAAATTCTATACAAATTGATACACTCACTATTTATCCAAATTCATTCGTTGTTTTGCGTGGAAAAGACACCATTTCTAAAAACGAATACGAATTTAATTATTCAACTAATTCATTTCGGTTAAAGAAAAACAGGGGTGATACACTGACTTTTAATTACCAAGTTTTGCCTTTTGATTTTACAAGGACACTAAAAAAACGAGATTCAACCATTATTTATCAAGAAAACAAAGGGGATCGCGATAAATTCAAAATTGAAAACACTTATTCTGTCAATGATATTTTTGGTGGTTCTGATTTGACGAAAAATGGAAGTATCTCTCGAGGCGTTTCATTTGGAAATAATCAAGATTTAGGTGTAAACTCTTCGTTGAATTTAGAATTAACAGGAAATATTGCCCCAAATCTCAAAGTGATTGCCTCTGTTTCTGATGCCAATTTACCGATTCAACCCGATGGAAACACGAATAAATTACAAGAATTTGATCAAGTATTTATTCAAGTTTACAACGATAATGTGAAAATTGTTGCCGGTGATTTTTGGCTGTCGAAACCAAAAGGATATTTTCTAAGCTACAAAAAAAGGGCGCAAGGTTTAACTGCTGAATATTCTTGGTTAACGGAAAATGGAAACAAATGGCAAACGCAAATTAGCGGTGCGTTGTCGAAAGGAAAATTCAACCGTCAAATTATTCAAGGAATTGAAGCCAATCAAGGACCTTACCGCCTTGTTGGTGCCGAAAACGAACCCTTTATTTTAATTCTCGCAGGAACTGAGCGTGTTTACATAGATGGAAAATTGCTCGTTCGAGGTCAAGAATTTGACTACGTAATTGATTATAATTCTTCGGAATTAATCTTCACAACAAGAAATCAAATAACGAAAGATATACGAATTGTGGTGGAATTTCAATATTCCGACCAAAATTATGCACGCTCTTTAGTTCAAAATGCTACAAGTTACACAGGTAAAAAGCTAGATTTTTGGCTAAATATTTACAGCGAACAAGATGCCAAAAATCAATCCTTACAACAAACGCTTAATAGTTCCCAAAAATTTTACCTTTCACAAATAGGAGATGATTTAAATCTAGCTCGCATCAATAGCATCGATTCTGTTGGATTTATAGAAAATCAAATTTTGTACCGTCTAACAGATTCACTTGGTTATGATTCTGTATTGGTTTTCAGTGTTTTACCAACACAAGCAAAATATAGAGCAACTTTTCAATTAGTTGGTTCAAATAATGGTGATTACACACTCGATTCATACAATGCACTCGGAAAAGTTTATAAATGGATTGCGCCTGTTAACGGCATTTCTCAGGGAAACTATGCGCCTGCAAGACTTATAATTACACCCAAACAAAAACAAGTGGTTACAGCGGGTGCTTCATACAAACTTTCAAAATCACTTACTATTGAAACTGAGAATGCCCTTTCGAGCAACGACATCAACACCTTTTCTAAACTAGAAAAGGAAAACGACCAAGGTTTTGCCCAACTCACACGTGTGCTTCACAAGTTGAATTTCGGTAAAGACTCTAGTGCCAAATGGCAATTAGTCAACAAGGCGGAAGTGGAATTTTTGAGTACTTATTTTAGTCCAATTGAGCAATACCGAAAAGTGGAATTCGACAGAGATTGGAATACGCGAAACAAAGGATTTATAGGTCAACAATTAAGTACAAATTTAGGTTCAACTCTTTCAAATAAAGACTTTGGAAAGATAAATTTGGAAGGTCAACGTTATGCAATTGGAGATCAATACAGTGGAAATCGACTGGCAACAGAAGGGAATTGGAATCAAAAAGGATGGAATTTGAAATGGGATGGTAGTGCTTTGAAATCCAAAGAAAATACGCCACTTTCTAATCTTAACAATCAATTCGTTCGTCACCGAGCAACTGTTTCAAAAGATTTCAAATTATTCAAAATAGGATTTACAGATGATCACGAATACAATCTTTTCCGAGGATCAACAGCAAGCATTCAAGCGGAAAGCTATCAATTTTTCGACCAACAATTTTTCATTTCAAAAACAGATTCCACTGGAAATTCCTACAGACTATTTTACCGTGAACGCTACGATCAAAAAGCAGATTCAATGCAATTAGTAGCCGTGGCAAAAGCAACAACTGCTGGTGGTGAAATTAATTTATTGTCGTTGAAAAATCAAAAATTAACGATTTTGACCGCATACCGATCCTTAAAAATAAAAGATTCCCTCCTACTCCAACAATCACCCGAAAACTCATTAGTTGGACGTTTTGATTACGAAGCTCGCTGGTGGAAATCTGCCTTAACACTCACTACTTTCTACGAGGTTGGTTCTGGATTAGAACAACGACGAACATTTCAATATTTAAAAGTAAACGATGGTCAAGGAATTTACACCTGGTTGGATTACAACGCTGACGGAATAAAGGATTTAAATGAATTTGAAATTGCCCAATTTATCGATCAAGCAAGTTATATTCGTGTTTTTACTCCTAGTAATGAGTATGTAAAAACCTATTCCAATGAGTTTAATCAAAGTATTTATTGGCGACCAGAAAAATTATGGAACAATAAAAAAGGAATTCTAAAATTGCTCTCACTTTTCTCTGACCAAGCACGTTTGCGCATCAATCGTAAATTAAATAATTTTGACCTTAACACCGCTTTTAATCCATTTGCAACTGACGTTGAAGACATGAGATTAGTCAGTGCAGGTTCAACGGTTCGCAATACGCTTTTCTTCAACCGAACTTCCAGTGTCATCACAGCGGAATATACCTTTCAAGATAACCGAACAAAGAACTTACTTGCAACTGGTTTCGACTCTCGAAAAAATGCTTCGCACGATGTTTCCGTCCGTTGGAATCTTACGCCAAAATTCTCATTAGAAGCAAAAGCACAAACTGGTGAAAAGCTCTCTTTTGCTGATTATACGATTGGAAGAAACTACAATTATCGTTTTCAATTCATCCAACCTATAATCATTTATCAACCTTCAACTAATTTCAGGATTGGTATCGATAGCAGAGTTGGAAACAAAGAAAACGCGCAAAATTTGGGTGGAGAAACGTGTTCTTTACTTGAAATTGGTGGCAATTTAAAATTTAATCAAACAGAAAAAGGAAGCTTGCAAGGTGAATTCAAAACGATTCGCTTAAACTTTATTGGAAATCCAAATTCTGCTATTGGTTTTGAATTATTAGAATCCTTGAAACCAGGAGTCAACTACACTTGGAATTTAGGTTACCAACGCACAATTTCAAAAAATCTCCAAATGACCATTCAATACTTGGGACGTAAATCGGAAAATTCACGCACAATTCACAGTGGCGGAATGGAAGTGCGCGCTTTTTTCTAAAACTTCAAATGCTTTACTGTATTTCCAGAATGTTGGATTTCTTTCAATGAATCAATTCCAATATTTAAATGGTCAACAACAAAATGATTCGTTACTTTCGCATCACTTGCTTCTGTTTTTACGCCATCAGGAATCATCGGTTGATCACTCACTAAAAGTAAAGCTCCAACTGGAATTTCATTATAAAAACCAACACTAAAAATTGTTGCCGTTTCCATATCAATCGCCATGGCACGAATTGTTCTTAAATATTCCTTAAACGCTTCGTCGTGTTCCCAAACACGTCTGTTCGTTGTGTAAACCGTTCCAGTCCAATAATCTCTTCCCGCCATTCTAATAGTGTGTGAAATAGCTTTTTGCAAATTAAATGATGGCAAAGCAGGCACTTCCGCTGGAAAATAATCATTAGAAGTTCCTTCACCGCGAATCGCAGCAATCGGTAAGATTAAATCTCCAATTTCATTTTTCTTTTTAAGCCCACCACATTTCCCTAAAAACAAAACTGCTTTCGGTTGAATCGCCGACAACAAATCCATAATTGTGGCTGCCATTGCACTTCCCATACTGAAATTAATAATCGTAATTCCTTCAGCTGTTGCAGATTGCATCGGTCTATCCTTTCCTTCTATTTCTACGTCGTACTTTTCTGCAAACATATTGACATACCCACCAAAATTGGTAAGTAAAATGTAAGCACCAAATTTCCCTAGTTTTTTACCAGTATAACGGGGCAACCAGTTTTCTACTATTTCTTCTTTTGTTTTCATTTTTTTATGACTTTAGAATGCTAAGACAATAAGGGTGAATATTTTAGGTGAGAAATACGATAAGACATGAGGACTAAAAAACTCAGAACGAAGAGGTTGTTGAGAATTCGCATCGATTCTGTCGTAGCGTTCTATTCTATCATTCTCCACCTCAACAGAAACCAATTTTTTAACTGTAAATCGCAATTTTTTAATTTGCGGTACTCACTATCAACTTGTCGTCTACTTTCGAAACCTTCAATAAATTATTCTTAGTCAATGTTTTAATACTTATGTCCCACGCTTTATTACTCATGTCAAATTTCGCTTTCAAAGTAGGTAATTCGATTTCTTTTTCAGCTTTCATCACATCAAATATAGCTTTTTCAGCATCGTTCAATTCAATTTTCACCGATTTTGTTTCAGGGCGCATTTGAGGGAAGAACAAAACTTCTTGAATCGAAGCATTATTAGTCAACAACATCACCAAGCGATCGATTCCAATTCCCATTCCTGAAGTTGGCGGCATTCCATATTCCAAAGCACGAAGAAAATCTTGATCGATAAACATCGCTTCGTCATCGCCTTTTTCAGACAATCCAAGTTGCTCTTCAAATCGTTCTCTTTGGTCGATTGGATCATTCAATTCCGAGTAAGCATTTGCTATTTCTTTACCGTTAATCATCAATTCAAAGCGTTCTGTTAACTCAGGATTTTCGCGGTGACGCTTGCACAAAGGCGACATTTCAATCGGATAATCTGTAACAAAGGTTGGTTGAATGTAATTTCCTTCGCATTTTTCACCAAACATTTCATCGATTAGTTTTCCTTTACCCATTGCAGGTGTGGTTTCAATTCCAAGATTTTTACAAGCAACTCTCAATTCATCTTCCGACTTTCCATCGATATCAAAACCTGTAAATTGCAAAATTGAATCGCGCATTGTTATACGTGCAAACGGCGCTTTTAAAGAAATTTCTTTCTCGCCCATTTTTATTTCTGTAGTTCCACAAACATCCAATGCAACTTGTTCCACCATTTTCTCTGTAAAATCCATCATCCAATTGTAATCTTTGTAGGAAACATAGATTTCCATTACCGTAAATTCTGGATTGTGCGTGCGATCCATTCCTTCGTTTCTGAAATCTTTTGCAAATTCATAAACGCCATCAAAACCCCCAACAATTAATCTTTTTAAATACAATTCATTCGCGACTCTCAAATACAAAGGCATGTCCAAGGCATTGTGATGCGTAATAAATGGTCTTGCTGCTGCTCCTCCTGGTATTGGCTGAAGAATAGGCGTTTCCACTTCTAAATAACCAAAAGTATCAAAAAACCGGCGCATCGAACTAATAGTTTTCGAGCGTTTAATAAAAGTCTCTTTCACATGGGGATTCACTACCAAATCAACATAACGTTGACGATAGCGCAATTCTGCATCCGTAAAAGCGTCGTGAACAGTTCCTTCATTATCCGTTTTAGGCAAAGGAAGAGGACGTAAAGCCTTGCTCAACAAAGTAAATTCTTGAACGTGAACAGAAATTTCTCCCACTTGCGTTTTGAAAACGTAGCCTTTCACACCTATGAAATCGCCTAAATCTAATAATTTCTTAAAAACGTCATTGTAAAGCGTTTTATCTTCATCCGGACAAATTTCATCACGGTTAAAATACAATTGAATTCTTCCTGAAGCGTCCTGCAACTCGGCAAAAGAAGCTTTTCCCATCACTCGTTGACTCATCATTCTTCCTGCCAAACATACCTGTTTACCTTCTTCAAAATTCTGTCTTATCTCTGTAGCGTAATCGCTCACAGGATATAATGCTGCAGGATACGGATCGATACCCAAATTGCGTAATTTTTGAAGTGACTCGCGTCGTAAGATTTCTTGTTCAGAAAGTTCAGAATGACTCATGTTTATTTTTTTGAATTGCAAAGATAGTTGTTGCAATTTAAATATTGGGGAAATTGAGTTTACAAAACTAAGAGTGGGGAGATGAAGCCATACATCTAACGGGAGAAGAGTCTAGAGTTAAAAGATTCAGAAATCAACTGATTACAAAAAGAGAGTATTACTTAGGTTCATTGTATTCAAATATAAAAGAAATTTAAAATTTACTTATTTGTGAATAAAAAAATAAAATTGCACTCAAGATTAAACATTGAATATTAATATGGAATTAAGTTTGTTTTGATTGAAAAAATTGAAAAGCCTCAATTGATGGTTTTACATTTTGGTCAGACGAAAATCCTGCTATTGCACTAACGTTAGGACACAAACGAATTGATAACTTTGAATTTACAATAATACATGAATTAGGGCCTATTGATTTACATTTAAGGCAGAATTGAGAAAGTTACTTTTTCGATTTAATTGAAAAAAATGATACTATTGAAATACTTGAAAATGAAGCTAATTCCTACACTCAAGAAAATTTAATTTGTAAAGACCAATGGGGAAATATAAGAAATTTACCTGAATAAAATTAATATTCAATTAAGCTGAAATCAACAGAATACAAAATCAATCCAGCAATAATACTAGGAAAATTGAGTCATGAGCTAAATTATTTCACGATTTTAACAACTATTTCAAAAGAACTCAATTAATAGCAGGAAAAAAGAAGTAATGCAAGAATTGTGTTTTACATAAAATTTATAACGTGTCAATTCTTCTACTTTTTCAAGTAATTTTAAATTCATTTCACCTAAATTCAATCCTTCTGCTTCTTTAAATTCAAGCTCAGATTTAATGTTTGGTAAGTGGCTAAAATCTTTAATAAATTTTTCCAAATCCACCAATGACATTAAACGGTAATTTTCTTTAAAAACATAATCAGGAATTATTTGAATGTCTACAAGGATCTCTCTGGCGCGAACAAAACCAGATTGGTTTATAGAAAATTGATTGGTTCCACTTGAGTTTTGAACTCTTAATGTTCCTTTCACATTCAAATCTTTCGTGTCAACGACTCCTTCATTTGATTCCTTAAAATTCACATTTGAAGCGCCGCTTGTAGCATCAGTAATTGCATTAGTTGTACTGGGTGATGAAATATAGACATTTCCTGAGTTCACTTCCCAATTACCTTTTACGCTAAAATTCTTCACTGGAAAAAGAGTCCCTAAAAAATTTAATGAACCATTCACCTGAATCGCATCACTTGTATTGTGAATCATCCTTATCGAAAAACCGTATTTACCACTCGTTGGTGGTGGTGGTGCTTGGATGTAAAATCCATTTTCAGATGTTGGAGCTACAATGTTCATACGTGCATTATTCGCACTTAATATATCAGTAACAGTTCCAACCCAAACACGGCAACTTGAATTTGAAATATTCTCTGCTGGAAATAATGATTGCTGCCCAAAAGAAAGTTGTGTTGCCATACTTGTCTCTCCGATGAGGAAAAGTTTTTTCATCGCAGGTTAAATTTAAAGGTTTATCGAACTTAAAAAAAAACGGATTTTCCTAATTTTTAACATATTTCCGTGCTAAAAAACTGAAAATTAGGTGTTTTTACAGAACGAAAAGCTCTTGACTTAGTGTAAATTGACTTTCGCTTGTTTTCAATAAATGAATCTTTTTCTCTCAATTCATCACTTTAAAAGATGCTTCAAAACAAAAAAGTTTTAACAAAAAAAATAGATTCCTTTTGAAAGAAACCTATTTTGAAAGTTAGGATATTGGAATAAATTAAGGAGCGATTGTAATTGTAGTTGTCATTTTCTTAGTTATTTCACCGCTTCCGCTGCTTGTTATCGTGAATCCTAAATTATTTTCCCAATCGCAATCAACATAATAAATTCCTGGGTCTAGATTTTCGAAAGTTACTTGACCTGAACTATTTGTTGTTACTGTTTTTGAAAACGTTTGACTATTATAATCTGCTTCATTGTTATATAAATAAACGGGTTGTCCAGACGCAACTGAACTGTTTAATCCATCAACAACATTGACTACTAAGTCGCCTGTCTTATTTTTCTGACAGCTTGAGGTCATTAATGTTAAACTTCCTACGAATAGGAATAGGAAAAAGTAAATTGATTTTTTCATGATTATTATTTATTTGATTATTATAAGGTTACGAGTTAATTTTTTGATTTGAATTTATCAAGAAATGGTTTCTTTTCATTCGGTTCTGCTTTCTCTTTTACAACTGAAGTTCGTTTTGCTTTAATTTTAATGGTGTGAGAAGTTAAAATCCCACCGGTAATTCCACCAATTAATACATCGCCAAAATTATGTCTTGTAACTACTTGGCAACTTCCATCACTTGGAGTGTTAACGTCTGTTCGTCCGAGCGGAATTAATCCCCAAAAAAGCCATAATTGTTTTCCTTTTGAATAAGTGTATTCCTCACCTTGTGTTTCTCGGTAAGAACCCACATTTGTTTTCGTAGTCATACACGAACTAAAAATGGAGATAAAAGCAAGTGTAAAAAGCGTTAATTTAATTGTGTTTTTTGTCATGATTTATTTGTTTTGAAGATTTGAAAAAGAATTACTGTCAATTTCCGCATTCGACAGATTGTAAGTTTTAGACTCGTAAATACTTAAGCTTTCACGAATTGCTCTAACTTCCAAAAGAATTCCGAGTAAAAGCGTACAAACATTTTTATCGTTCAATTTTAATTCAGAAAAATCATTTTCTGTAATCAAAGCGCTAAGATCCGTTTCGAGAATAACAGCAATTTTAGCGAGTCTTTCTATTGGTATTTTACTTTCTCCCCTTTCGAGTCGGCTGTAATTGGTGGCATCAATACCGAGTTCATCCGCCATATAATTTTGGGTGTAATTTTTACTCAACCGGAGTGACTTAATTTTAAGATGCAGGTTCATAAGTAGATAGTGATGCAAAATTCATTTTAAAAAAGAATTAATCAAAGACGATAAATGCAGAGTATTTGCGAAAAGCGCACGGATTTCAAAGATTCAAAATCCGCGCGCTTGGGGTTGTTAGCCTACTTTTTTTTAATAGTAGGTTGTTTTACTGGAACGATTGTTGTTCTACGTCTTCCTGAAACGTTGCTTGTACCGTTTTTAGTAGGCGTACCAGCTTTCTCGTATTTAACTTGGATTCCCATGTTATTTGGTTTTAGGTTACGCCTACTCATTGCAAGCTTTTCGGCATCCGCTTGTTTGTTACACCTTGAATTAATCTTGAATTAATCTTGAAAGGAAATCACGTTTAAAATCGATTTCCAATCGGGGAATTCATTGGTTTCAAAATGTAAATGGATACCTTTAAATTCGCTTACGCCATGGTCAAGAGAGTCGTCAATTAGAATTTTACCAACATTTAGTGATTTATTATGAGTTAAAATAAGGCGTTTTCGTGCTTGACACCCAAGATGTTTTTCAACCCAAATTCTCTTTTCTGACCAACAATATTCATTGTCCCAAACAGGAGTTGACAGAATGTAAACATCACAATGTTGGGCTATTAATTTAAATGCTTCAATTGCGCCATCAATTGGCTCTTTGTGCAAAAAAAAACCTTGCTTAAGTCTACCTTGTTTAAAATTTATTGAACCATTTTTTTGAACTAAAACCCCATCCATGTCAATATAAACGATGTCACTTTTTGTAATTATTATTTTCATTTTTTAAGTTATTTAAAGTGTATTACATTTATTAATTTTTCGCATTCATTCTGACTCCTCTCAAAACAGGTTATAAAAATTTGTTTCCTTCTTATAATTACCGTGCATAATCCAAATTTGCATCTTAATCCTACTGAACCAAGAAAGTTGGGGTGAAGACAAAATGGTTTTGAATTTTCAATTAATTCAGGTGAGTTATGTAGAATTGCACGAATTTGATTTGGGTTAATATTTCTCTCCCAGCATCTAAGTTGGAAGTGATCCGTGATTATGATTCTGCTATTAAACCGTTTCATCTTGTAAAATATTTAGACGATTTAAAATGTGATTTACAATTTCCTCAGGAGTTTCAAATTGTTCTACCTTTACAACTAATTGATAATTAAATCTATCGGTGTAATTAATCGAATAGGCATTTTTGAATTGTATTTTAAAGAGTTTATTCCTCTTAGAAATAGTGTGATATGATTCGTTATTTCTATTCGCATGCTTTAATCGATTTTTAGCTGTTTTCTCATCTATATCAAGAAAAATGTTAAAAGCATTATTTATGAATTTATAACCTAATCTATAATCAATTACAACATTTTTTCGAGAATTACATTCATTTGAAAATTCTTTATCTAACTCCATATCTAGACTCTGATTATTTAAACACATTTGCTGAAATTCAACGATAGTCTTCCCTAGAAATTCTGCTTTACTTCGAGTTTTGTTGCCAATTGAAACAAATTCGTAATTTAAACTTTTTGCTAATAGTTGACCAACAGTACTTTTTCCTGATGCAACTTCACCAGAAATTGTAATTCTATTAAATGAAGAAGACCAATTATAAATACCACCACGATCAATAAACTTTTGTTCGTCGATACGTACATGATAAAAAGCTTTTTCAACACCAACTTTTAAAATTGAATCACTATATCTGTGTTCATGGCTTTCATTATCAAAAAACCGTCCCGCAGGATCAACCATTGCGTAAGAACCTGTCATTTCACAATTGTTTTCTGAAACAATTGTGGTCACACTATTTAAATGTTGGTGACTTTCAATAAAATTTTGAAAATCATCAGATGACACTAATAATGAATCTATTTTACCATCATTTTGACCAAGAACAGGAAGTGCTTGAAAAATTTTCCAGCGCTCAGGCTTAGAATACTCAATGATTTCACTTAAATCCTCGTGTTTGTTTTCAGAACACACAACAGTATTGATTTTAAGACGATAATTATACTTTTTTACAAGATCAATTATTCGTTTATATTCAACTAAAGAAATCACCTTTTTACCACTAATAGCACGACCAATTCTAAGATTTGTTTCATCAGCAACACTGTCAATACTGATAGTTATCCAATCAAGAAAATTGATGTTTTCCTTTAGGAATTTTTCTGTTAAATTAGTCCCATTGGTGACAATCATCGTTGTTGAACCAGCCAATTTAGCTGTTTGTATCAATTCTGATAACCAGGGACATAATGTTGGTTCTCCACCAACAAAGGTGATTTTGTCAAATCCAAAATCTGATAAAGATTGGACAACTTTAATCGACTCTTCTTTAGGTAAATGACCTTTTGGAAGAATTGATTTTTTTACGTCTTGAAACGTTGCAAAACAGAATTTGCAACGCATATTACAAGGCTCCCACAGGTGGTAATTTACTGACTTAATTTTTGTTCTCATTTTCTTTTTATTTAAAGATTTTATGAGACAAATTTTATGAGGAATTTTTATGCTGAAATTTAAACCGTTGCTAAAGCCAAACAACAGGTATGAAATCGGAAATCAAAGGTGTGAAATCGGAAATCTATTTAAAAAAAAACTTTTTTACATCTTTCCTTTTTTCTTCAGGTATTTCTATCAGCCTATTTTTTAGAATTTTTGGGTTTTCATTATCAAAATGGTATCCTTCAAGTTTGTTATCTGTGAATTTAAACTCACCTATGTTTAACATAAAACTTTTTTGAGTGTAATAAAACACATCTTCAGTTAGTCCAATACTTTTGAAGTATTCGAAATTCTTATCTACAATTTCAATTGACTTTCTGCTTTTAAAATAAACAATGTGATTTCCTTTTGACTTAATCGTTTCAATTAAAACAATTTCATTTCTATTAACAACGATTTCGTCCTGTCCTTTAGGTTTAAAAGTGATTTTTAACGACTTTTTCCATTCAATAACAAGTGGTTTAAATTTTCTGAAGATTATTTTTAAAATATCATTATCCGGAACTTTATTGTAAGCTTCAACAGGAGGGAATTTTGGATTCAATTTCAAGGATTCAATTTTATCAGCATATTCATTTCTAGCGCCTGTAAAAAAAATAGTTGGAACTTTCAAAATATTTGCAACATCAATTCCTGTTCTACACTCATCAGAACTTAATTTTATGTCTAACAAAACAACATCTGGAAACTCATTTTTCGATTTTTCAATAAATTCCTCAGAACTACAACTATAAAACAAAAGCTGAACCGTTTCAATCTCTTTAATATTCTCAATAATCTCTTTTAAAAAGACTTTATCGTCATCAAGTATAGCAATCTTCAAAGGTGTCATAAAAACTGGATTTTTAATGTAGTGTGGTATTCATCGCCAACGATTGCGTTTTTAATTTCAAATTTTTGGGTAGAAAGCAGTTGCAATCTTCTATTCATGTTAATTAAACCCAAACCACCTTTATCAGTATTTGGTGTTTTTTTTATCTTATTGGCAACATTAAATTCAAAATGATTATCCGTCAACACAACAGTAATTTTCAAAAATTCCCTGTGATTTAAATCGCCGTGCTTAAATGCGTTCTCAAGAAAATAAGCAGTTATTAAATGTGGAATACATGGACTACTATGGAAAATTGAGTATTCATTCATCTTCGAATAATCTTTGGAAATACTATCAATTTCAGCGATAAACAAGTCATTCAATTTCAAATATTCATTTACAAAATCTAGTTCATCTTTCACACTTACCAAGTGTTTGCCGCCTTTGTACAAAATATAATCTAAGGTTTGTGTTAGGGAAAATAATCCTTTATTTAACTTACTAGCGAATACTTTTAAATTTGCTAAAATGTTGTTTAACGTATGCGGTTGAAGCTGAAATTTTAATTGTTCTGCTTCCAAAAGTGCATTGTTCTGAGTCAAAGAATTATTTTCTTGTTTATACTTTGACAATTCGGTCTTCAATTCCTTATTTTTCTTTACAAACTTCTCAAGTTTCGTATTCAATTTCACTAATTGATAGCCTATAAAACACAACACAACAATTAATACTGCAATAATTGGTAATTGAATTGAATCCATTTAAACGATTTTGTAATCCATAAAAATAGTAAAATATTCTATTTTTTAAACCATAGTGTTAAAGTAAAACTCATTACGTCAAGATGTTAAAAATCGCTATCCAAAAAAGAAATCGTAAAAATAGAACTTAGAGTAAAACAAAATATTCACCACTTTTAACCACTAACCTCTTAAAAAATCTCTGACAAAATAAGAAAGTGTTTTACCGACTACTCTTTTTTCTAGATCTGTTTTTGGAGCAGCTTCAGGAAAATGTAGGTAAGAAAGATGTGCTTTGAATTTACTTAAAATTAAACATAGCGCTCTTATCTGATCAATAGAAAAACCACTTGGCGAACAAGCAGAACTCGGCATGAAAGCAATGGCATCCATGTCAATTTCAATTCCGATTTTTCCAATTCTGCTGAACTGTTGGATTATTTCTTGAAAGTCTGTTTGTACCGTTTTTTCACCTAACAAATAATCTTCAAAATAAGTGTAAAAACAGTTGTTGGACGTTAGAAAATCGAGAATGAATTGATTGTTGTACGCTTCGTGTAAACCCAAAACAGCGTAATTTTCTAACGTTTTTTCTGCTATCGCAAGTGAGAACGAATTTCCGCTATGTCTTTCATCTAATTTTCGGCAATCTGCGTGTGGATCGATATTCACGACAGTTAATTTAGAAGTTTGCGCCGACCAACGCATTAAAGGAAGAGCATTGTTATGTCCACCACCAATTACAATAGGGATTTGCGTTGAGTTGAGGTGCTGATTTAAAATTTCCAATACGAAAGCGTCCAATTCTTCGACTAAAATTCGTGCATTCTTAATCGTTCCTGTAGTGCTAGAAGATTTGATGGAACCTAAAATAGCAAGATCTTCTGCTAAGAATTGCTGATGAATTTGTGTGTTCAAAAAATTGGAAAGAAAAGCAGGGAACGCATTCTCACTCCCAGAAAAACCGTTGTTTGCAATTGGGCCAACACTTTCTTCTATTCCTAAAATGACATATTTTGCGTCAGAAACTGGCTTGCTTTTAAGAATTTCTCCTACTCGAGTTTCTCCTTCTCTTGTGGAGAAAAATGTTTTAATCTTTTCATTTGTCGCAAGTTCAAATGAAAAATGAGTGTTTTTACTGTAGTTCATTTTCGCAAGTAAAAAGTTCAATAAATTCTTTTGGCGGTGGGATTGGTTTCATCGTTTCAGCATTTACAAAAACTAAAGTCGTTTGTGCGACAACGATTTTTTTATCCGATTCATTAAATATTTCATAATCAAAATAAATGCGCGTCCCTTCGATTTTGGTGACGGTTGTGTGGACAAACAACAAATCATCATATTTGGCGGGTAAAAAGTATTTTATCGAAAACTCTAGAACTGGCATCATCACACCATTTTCTTCCAATGAACGATACGAAATCCCTTTAGAACGTAGGGCTTCCACGCGTCCAACTTCCAGAAAGGAAGCGTAATTTCCGTAGTAGCAGTAGCCCATTTTGTCGGTTTCACCATAGCGAACTCGAATGGAATGAATGTAGTTGAAATTGATTTCCATGTTTATTTTGTACCTTAAATCCGCAAGCTATTAACAAAGGAATGTAGAAAAGTCAATAAAATCAATGCTTTAAAGACTTTTCCATTCCCTGTTTTTTCACTAATTTTAGTGAAAACACTTTAGCAGGTTGAAAATAGTAAAA
>Ga0105050_10001397_pt1 | contig 36360 bp, 34 predicted proteins | sample FRY01_FD_78088 | JGI IMG/M metagenome (GOLD analysis project Ga0105050, IMG submission 78088) | Freshwater microbial communities from Lake Fryxell liftoff mats and glacier meltwater in Antarctica - FRY-01 | ecosystem: Environmental > Aquatic > Freshwater > Ice > Glacier meltwater ...
ATACAGGGGTATAGCAACAAGATACTGCAAGACCGACACCAGTTTCAGCGCATTCATCGCCCTGGCATCAACTGTCATCCGACTCCAGTGAACGTCAACAGCCCCTAGGTCTGCCGCGCCAAGGCGTTCTACAAGCAGGTTCACCCGGTCTGTGTCGGGCTGGTAGCGGTCAAGGTATTCATACAAGCGGGCCAGCGCATCCGCCCGCTGGGGGCGTGTCAGAACCGCCACCAAGACTTCCAGCACTTGTCGGGCGTCCAGCACTGAAACGTCCTCCGCCAATTCCTGCAAAGCCGATGCCACTGCGGCGCGGTCACCTTCGGGCCGGGTGCCGATGATGTGTAAGCGGGAAAGGTCATTGTCCCGAATGGTCTTGGATGCGCCGGGGACCTTTGTGCGCCAATCGTTGGCAGTCACTTCAAAGGCGTCAATAACCCGGTTGCCCACGACCACCTGCACATCGCCTGCCGCAAACGAGCTTTTGTCAGAGGCGTTCAGGTTCTTGGTCTCCACCCGCGCCCGACCTTCTCCGTGGTTCGACACCAATGTGTCCAATAGGGCTGCAACGGCAAACTGTTCAAAGGCCCCGCCGGAGGGCGTCGCAAGCAGGCCGTGGAGAAGGCCCACCACCCGGGAGAAGGTCAGGGCACTCCGGTTGAGCGGAGGCATAGGGCGCACAGGCCGGGCCGTGGCGGCAACCGCTGCACAGGCGCGGCGGAGCGCTGCCTCCCGATCTGCCAAACTCGCCCCATTGGCCCAAAGGAGGAGGCGGTCAAACTCCGCCACATTGCCCCGGGTCAGCACATCGGTGTTCTTGGCAATGTTCTGGTAGGCGTCCTTGACGCTGCGGACGTGCCTTTGGGCAAGGAAGGCCCCCAGTTGTTGGGCAACCGACCGCGCCCCGGATTGACGTTTTGTGAGGTCAAGCTCCGACCCAGCCAGCCCATAGGCCAATTGGGTCATCACGCCGTCGCGGTAGCTTATGCGGCTGTCTGCAAGCACTGCTGTAAGGTCCGCAGCGACCTCCGGCGGCAACCCCACCGCTGATTCCGCAGCACAAAAGGCAGGGTCTGCAATGAAGCCATCCACAAGCCCAAAGATGGTATCCCGCGCGGTTTCGCTAATGGTCAATGCAGCCGCCCCCTGAATCACTCAATGGTGGCATTCTTGCAGATTTGTCAGTGGGATGCGAGTGGATGCTGTCGCGGCGCGAATAGGACGGCACAAAGACGGAAAAGGCAGGCAAATTGCCCGCCTTCCGTCCTAAAACCCGTCTTAATTCACCGTCTTAGGCGATTGACAGGGCGTAACCCTTTGATTTCTTGGCTCCGGCGGTAGGGATCGAACCTACGACCAATTGATTAACAGTCAACTGCTCTACCGCTGAGCTACGCCGGAACACGGGGGCCGTATAGCAATGGCTTGGCGGCGCGTCCAGTGGCTTGGCGGAATTAAATCAATACGTGGGGCGGCTTCTTTCAAAGCAGCCGGAAAACCCTGTCCATATCCAGATTATCCGCTGGCGAAAGGATAATTCTGGCTTGCAGATCAATGAGATGCGCGAGCACGCTGCGCGCGGCGGCACCCAGAAGAGTGGCGGGTGTTTCGGTGTAGATTTCCCGGGTGAGCGTGGCGATTGTCTTGGGTCCGTCGTGCAGCGCGGCAAGGATCGCAGTCTCTCGGGCTCCGCGATGTGCGATCAGCCAGTCTATCCGCCCGGCAGGGTCGCTGATCACCGGGCCGTGACCGGGGCAGAGGCGCTGCAGGTCCAGCGCGCGTAGTTTACGGCAAGACGTCATGAAGTCCTGCACATCACCATCGGGGGGCGCAATCAACGTGCTGGCCCAGCCCATGACCAGATCGCCGCTGAACAGGCTGTCACCGGTGCGCAAGGCGATGTGATTGCCGCAGTGCCCCGGCGTATGAATGACATCAAGCGCCCAATCATCGCCGACGATCCTGTCGCCCGCGGCAACCTGCCGGTCGGGGACAAAATCCCAGTCGGCCCCTTCGCCGCCGTCCTGCAATTGACCGGCCTGCAGCCATTGCATCATCACGGCGCTACGCCCGCTGCCATGTGGCCCGAAACCCAAAACCGGAGCGCCGGTTTGCCGGGCCAGAGTGGGGGCAAGCGCGGAATGGTCCAGATGGCTATGCGTCACCACGATATGGCTGACTGGGCGGCCCGCGACTACGTGCAGGAGTGCTGCCAGATGCTGCGGATCATCCGGGCCGGGGTCAATGATGCAAAGTTGGCCTTGGCCCAGAATCCAGGTGTTGGTCCCGAGATAGGTCATGGCCGAAGGGTTGGGCGCAGTGAGGCAGCGCAGGCCGGTGGCGACTGCGACCGCTTTGGCCAAGGGCTGTTCGCTTCGGGTCATTTATCCAACGCCATCATGCTCTGCGGCTGCCAAAGCCGATTCCACTCTTGCCCGATTTGCGCTAGCCTCATGGCATGATCTTTCGCTGGCTCAAACAATTCATGCCGCGCAGCCTTTATGGCCGAGCCGCGCTCATTCTTGTGCTGCCGGTGATCGTGCTGCAACTGGTGATTTCGGTCGGCTTCATCCAGCGGCATTTCGAGGATGTGACCCGGCAGATGACCCGGTCGGTTCTTGTCGAGCTGCGTTATCTTGTCGAAACGGTTGCCGCGGCGGGGCCACAGGCGCAGGCGCAGGCGCGCGCCTTGGGTGACCCCTTGGCATTGCGCACGACGATCCCCGCGCCCACGGTGCCTGCGCAGGATGTGGTCCGATTTTACGACCTGTCGGGCCGTGTGGTGATCGAGACGTTGCGTGACGGTTTGCCCATGCTCGGCCCGGTCGTGATGACCGATAATAAATTGGTCACGCTCTGGCTGCAGATGCCGCAGGGGATGATGCAGGTGGTGTTTGACCGGGCCCGCGTTTCGGCGTCAAATCCGCATCAATTACTGGTGCTTATTATCGTGCTGGGCGCGCTGATGACCCTGATCGCCTTTGTTTTTCTGCGCAACCAGTTGCGTCCGATCAAGCGGATGGCGGCGGCGGCGGCCGAGTTTGGCAAGGGCCGGATCGTGCCCTATCATCCGACCGGTGCCACCGAAGTACGCGCCGCCGGTGCCGCCTTTCTCGACATGCGCAACCGGATCGAGCGCCAAACCCAGAGCCGCACGATGATGCTGTCGGGGGTAAGCCATGATCTGCGCACGCCGTTGACCCGGTTGCGTCTGGGGCTGTCGCTCCTGGATGAGAATGATGCCGCACCGCTGCGCCGCGACGTTGATGACATGCAGCGTCTGCTCGATGCGTTTCTTGATTTCGCCCGCGGTGATGCCGGTGATGCGCTGGAACAGGTCGATCCGCTGGCGCTTGTCACGCAGGTGGTCGAAGATGCGCGCCGGGCCGGGCAGGCGGCGCATCTTGCGGCCGACACGCCCGCCGACACAACTGCCGACCCGCCAAGCGCCGTGATGTTGCGCCCGCTGGCAATTCGGCGCGCGCTGGAAAACCTGATCGGCAATGCGCTGCGCTATGGCAGCAAAGCCGAGATCGGGCTGGTGGTCAGCGACCGGATGATCCGCATTTCGGTCGAGGATGATGGCCCCGGTATCCCCGCTGATCAGCGCGACGAGGCGATGCGCCCTTTTGCCCGGCTCGATCCCGCACGCAATCAGGACCGGGGCACCGGTGTGGGTCTTGGCCTTGCCATCGTTTCGGACATCGCCCGCGCGCATGGCGGCGTGCTGCGACTGGGCGAAAGCACCCGCCTCGGCGGGCTGCGCGCCGATCTGGTACTGGCGCGCTGATGGGGGATGGTAGGCCCGGCAGGACTTGAACCCGCAACCAAAGCGTTATGAGCGCTCTGCTCTAACCAGTTGAGCTACAGGCCCCCGTCTTTGCCTAGCAGACCGCGCGGGCGGGTCAAGGCCAGTATCGTCAAAGAGTCCGGTCAAGTTCAGACTGGTCAGCGCGGCCATCCTGGGCTATCGCAACCGCAATTCTGGCGGTGGCATCGGGGGATCGCATGACGGGCAAGAACGGGTTGACCTATGCGCAGGCCGGTGTCGATATCGACGCGGGCAATGCGCTGGTGGAGCGGATCAAACCGGCGGCCAAGCGCACGGCACGCCCCGGCGTGATGAGCGGGCTGGGTGGTTTTGGTGCGCTCTTTGACCTGAAGGCGGCGGGATATTCCGATCCGGTTCTGGTTGCGGCCACCGATGGCGTGGGCACCAAGCTGCGCATCGCGATTGATACCGGCAATGTCGATACGATCGGGATCGACCTTGTCGCCATGTGCGTCAACGATCTGGTGTGTCAGGGGGCGGAGCCTCTGTTTTTCCTTGATTATTTCGCCACGGGCAAGCTCGATGTCGAACAGGCCACCCGGGTCATTACCGGCATTGCCGATGGCTGTGCGCAGTCGGGTTGTGCCCTGATCGGGGGCGAAACCGCCGAGATGCCGGGCATGTATGCGAAAGAGGATTTCGATCTGGCCGGGTTCGCTGTCGGCGCGATGGAGCGGGGGCAGGACCTGCCGCAGGGGGTGGTCGCGGGGGATGTCCTGCTGGGCATCGCCTCGGACGGGGTGCATTCCAACGGCTATTCGCTGGTGCGCCGGATCGTGGAGCAGAGCGGGCTCGGCTGGGATGCGCCTTGCCCATGGGGTGCTGGCACCTTGGGCGCTGCATTGCTGACGCCGACCCGGCTTTATGTCAAAGGCGCGCTTGCTGCGGCGCGGGCGGGCGGGTTGCATGGGCTGGCGCATATCACCGGCGGCGGCCTGACCGAGAATTTGCCACGCATCCTGCCCGATGATCTTGGTGCGCTAATCGACCTTGGCGCGTGGCGCATGCCCGGTCTGTTTGGCTGGTTGGTGGCGCAAAGCGGGCTGTCGCAGGCCGAATTGCTCAAGACCTTCAACGCCGGGATCGGCATGGTCGCGGTGGCGGCGGCAGAGAGTGCGCAAGAGGTGCGCGCGGCGTTCGAGGCTGAGGGCCATCAGGTCTATGCCCTCGGCCATGTCACGCCGGGTCGCGGGGTCAGCTATACCGGGGCGCTGGTGTGAGCCTGCGCGTCGCCATCCTGATTTCAGGTGGCGGCTCGAACATGGTGGCGTTGGCACAGTCGATGACCGGAGATCACCCGGCGCGACCGGTGCTGGTGCTGTCCAATGATCCGGCTGCGGGCGGTCTGGCCAAGGCGCAAGCCATGGGCATCGCCACTGCAGTCGTGGATCATCGCGGCTTTGGGCCGGAGCGGGCCGGGTTTGAGGCGGCCCTGCAGGCCGTCCTGATCCGGCACCGCCCTGATATCTTGTGCCTCGCTGGTTTCATGCGCATCCTTACTGCTGATTTCATTGCGCAATGGGACGGGCGGATGCTGAACATCCACCCCTCGCTTTTGCCAAAATATCCGGGGTTGCACACGCATGCCCGCGCATTGGCGGCCGGTGATGCCACGCATGGCTGCACGGTGCATGAGGTAACTGCAACACTCGATGCGGGGCCGGTTCTGGGTCAGGCGCGGATTGCCGTGGCACCGGATGACACGGCCCAGACGCTGGCAGCGCGGGTATTGCCGTGGGAGCACAGGCTATATCCCGCCGTGCTGCGCCGGTTTGTGACGGGTGACAAGCGGCCGGTCCTGCTGTCCTGATCGTGAGGTTCGCGGATGGACTAGGGGCAGACCCTTCCCATCGCTCCGCGTATCGCCTATCACGGTAAGACTTTCCCGGCAGACACAGATACCAACGCGATTACGGATCTCATGAACATCATCACGACGACCGAGGCGCTGGCCGCCTTTTGTGCCACCGCTGCAACGCATCCCTACGTCACGGTCGATACCGAGTTTCTGCGCGAACGCACCTATTATTCCAAACTTTGTCTGCTGCAACTGGCCTATCCGGGCAAGGATGACAGCTCTGCCGCGCTGGTTGATCCGCTGGCCGAAGGGCTGAGCCTCGAGCCGGTCTATGCGCTTTTCCGCAATACGGCCGTGGTCAAGGTGTTCCATGCGGCGCGCCAGGACCTCGAGATTTTCTGCGTCGATGCGGGCGTGATCCCGGCGCCGCTTTTTGACACGCAGGTCGCGGCAATGGTCTGCGGTTTTGGCGAGCAGGCGGGATATGAGACGCTGGTTCGCAAGATCGCCAAGGCCGAGGTCGACAAATCCTCGCGCTTTACCGATTGGTCGCGCCGGCCGTTGACCGAAGCGCAGATGGTCTATGCGCTGGCCGACGTGACGCATCTGCGGGTGGTCTACGACTATCTGGCGGCACGGATCGAAAAATCCGGGCGCACCCGCTGGGTGGCCGAGGAAATGGCGGTGCTGAACGATCCCGCCACCTACCGCGTTGATCCGGACGAGGCGTGGATGCGGGTCAAGACCCGGACATCTTCGGCCCGGTTTCTGGCGATCGTGCGCGAACTGGCGCGGTTCCGCGAGGAATATGCCCAGAACCGCGATGTGCCGCGCAGCCGGGTCTACAAGGATGATGCGCTGGTCGAGCTTGCCTCGACCAAGCCGATGACCGAAGCCGATCTGGGCCGCTCGCGCCTGTTGCTGCGCGAGGCGCGGCGGGGCGAGATTGCGGACGGGATCATGGCGGCGGTCAAACGTGCCGTGGAACTGCCCAATGACAAGCTGCCCAAACCCGACCGCGAGCGCGATCAGTTGCAGGTCAATCCGGCGCTGGCCGATCTGCTGCGCGTCCTGCTCAAGGCCAAGGCCGAAGAGAGCGGCGTGGCGCAGAAACTGATCGCGACATCGGCCGATCTGGATGCGATTGCCGCAGGCGAGCGGGATTTGCAGCCATTGCGCGGCTGGCGGCACGAGGTGTTTGGCACCGATGCGCTGCTGCTTTGCGAGGGCAAGATCGCATTAGGGGCCAAGGGGCAGGACGTAGTGATCGTGCGGATTTAGCGCCCGATCAACGTCGGGCTTCACGCCCATTTTGCGCGCCCTGCACCCGGACCGCCTGCACGCCGGCCAATTCATCCGCGCTCAAAACGCGTGCCACGGTGATGGTGCGGCTGGCTTCGCTGCCCACAGCCTCGAATCCGGCGGGGGCCTCGACCCGAAATTCATAGACCAGAACACCGCTCTCTTGCGCCACCGGCACCAGTTGCGCGTTGAAATAGCCCTGCGTTGGCGTAATGCCGCTGGCGCGGATGATCGCACCGCTGACCGTGCGTTCGATTGCCATGCTGGTGATCACGCTGACCAGCATCCGGTTGTCGACCACGACCGTCGTGCGCGCGCTTGGGATCAGAGGCCGGATCGTGCCATCAGGCTGCGCCGCCACTGCCGTGCTGCGCCCGAACCAGTTGAGCGGGTTAAACCGCGATTCGGCGATCCGGGCACAGCCGGTGACCGTCAGGATCAGGCAAAGGGCAAGGGGCAGGGGGCGCAACATCGGCGGGCCTTTCGTCATTTCCATTTGGGTAGCCGAAACCGCCTCACTTGAAAAGCGCGCACTGGACCTCTGCCCTCACCGGACCTAAGTGAAGCAGACCCGCGCAGGAGAACCGGCCCATGGCCAGCGAAGCCTTTGAAGAGATTGCCGAGACATTCGAATTTCTGGACGACTGGGAAGATCGCTATCGGCATGTGATCGAGATGGGTCGCGCCATGGACCCGCTTGATGATGCGTTCAAGGTGCCGGCAACCAAGGTCGATGGTTGCGCCTCGCAGGTCTGGCTGGTGCCGCAGACCGATGGCGGGGTGTTCAGGTTTCAGGGTGACAGCGACGCGATGATCGTGCGGGGCCTGATTGCGGTGCTGGCGGCGCTCTACAACGGGTTGCCGGTGGCCGAGGTTGGCCGGGTGGATGCTGTGGCGGAACTGGGCCGGATCGGTCTGAACGATCACCTTTCTGCCCAGCGGTCCAACGGGGTGCGGGCGATGGTGGCGCGAATCCGCTCGGTGGCTGCGGCTGCCTGAACCGGGTTGGGGGCGCTGCCCCCGTCCCCTTGGGACTCCCCCGGGATATTCAGGGCCAAAAGATGCAGCAAGATCAGGACAGGGCAGCGAGCGCCGGGGCCAGATCGCCGTAGCCGGTAAAGCGCCGCTCGTAGGCGAGGCCAAGGCGCGCGGCACACTCCTGCGCCTTGGTAGTCAGCGCCGGGTCGTCGGTCTGGGCCTGATAGACCAGCGTGGTATAATTGCCGAAATAGGTATCGCGCAATTGCGGATGCCGGTCGAGGCCGAGCGGGCGCCAGACGAAGGCATCGAACTGGCGCACCAGAAAATCGGTGAGGTAAAACGCGGTCATCTCGTCGCGCGCGGCAAAGGCGGCGTTTCCTTCGAAAAACGCATAGCAATGCGGGCCTGCGACCATCTGCACGCCCAGCCGGTCACAGGCCGCCTGCAACAGCCCGCCGGTGCCGCAATCGGCATAGACAACGAAGATGGTTTCATAGTCTTTCCGGTGCCTTATGACCATGTCTTCAACCGCAGTCACGATCCGGTCCGGCGTGTTGTGCAGGATCGCGGGCAGGCATTGCAGATCAAGATGATCCCAGCCATTCGCCGATTTCAGCGCCAGAATTTCATGCGCCAGCGCGCCGCAGGCGATGAGCAAAACCCGGCCACGCCCCTGTGCGGTCAGGCCGGTTTCGGTCAATTCTCGGTCGTCGAGTTGCATGAAATGCCCCTCCTGGACCCGCGGGGTCAGTTTGCAACCGCACCCTGATTATGCTTGCGCGCCACAAAGGTTTTCGCGGTTTCAACTGCGACCGCGGCATCCCGGCAATAGGCATCAGCCCCGATCGCACGGCCAAATTCTTCGTTCAGCGGCGCGCCGCCGACCAGCACGATATAATCGTCGCGGATGCCCTTTTCCTTGAGCGTGTCGATCACGACCTTCATATAGGGCATAGTCGTGGTCAGCAGCGCCGACATGCCGAGGATATCGGGCCCTTCGGCCTCAAGTGCGGCAAGGTATTTTTCGACCGAATTGTTGATCCCCAGATCGACCACCTCGAACCCGGCACCTTCCATCATCATGCCGACAAGGTTCTTGCCGATGTCGTGGATGTCGCCCTTGACCGTGCCGATCACCATCTTGCCCACGCGGGGCGCGCCGGTTTCGGCCAGCAGCGGCTTGAGAATGAACATGCCGCCCTTCATCGCATTCGCAGCCAGCAGCACCTCCGGCACAAACAGGATCCCGTCGCGGAAGTCATTGCCGACGATGGTCATGCCGCCGACCAATGCCTCGGTCAGCACCCGGTAAGGGGTCCAGCCGCGCGACAGCAGGATATTCACGCCTTCTTCGATTTCAGGCTTCAGCCCGTCGTAAAGGTCGTCGAACATCTGCGCGACAAGGTCGTCGTCATCAAGTTCCGACAGGATGATCTCGTCGTCGTCAGCCATGGGGAGGTGCCTTTCCGGGCGTTCTGCTTCTCTGCTCCATCTGCGCCAGAACCGCGTCGCAGGTCTGGATGGATTGCGACACTGCCTGACGTGCAACCGACCTGAGGTCAAATGAGAATTCCTCAGGGTTTAGCTGAGGGGGTTTCATACGTTCTGTCTTTGTTCTATTATACAATGATGAACGACATGCCCATCCCCGCCAACCGCCGCAAGGGCCGCGCCGCGCAGACCAATGCGCCGGGCCGGTTCGAGGCGCATGACCGTGTCGCCGTCGATGATGGCTGGGAACGCGACGACGATCTGCCGCCGCTGCGCACGCAGGTGCGCGTCGAGATGCCGCGCCGGGTCATCACGCAGAATACCTCGCCGGACCTCAGCTTTGAGCGCTCTATCAATCCTTATCGCGGCTGTGAACACGGCTGCATCTATTGTTTTGCCCGGCCCAGCCATGCCTATCTGGGACTGTCGCCCGGCCTCGACTTCGAGACCCAGCTGATCGCCCGCCCCGATGCGCCTGCGGTGCTGGCCCGCGAATTGCGCGCGCGCGGTTATGTGCCAAAGGTGATTGCCATCGGCACCAATACCGACCCCTACCAACCCATTGAAAAAGAAAGAAAGATCATGCGTGGCCTGCTCGAAGTGCTGGCCGCGCATGACCATCCGGTGGCCATTGTAACCAAGGGCGCGCTGATCGAGCGTGACATCGACATTCTGGCGCCGATGGCCGCCAGGGGGCTGGTCCGGGTGGGCATATCTGTGACCACGCTCGACCCCGCCACCTCGCGCGCGATGGAGCCAAGGGTGCCTGCGCCCGCCCGCCGGTTGCGCGCGATCCGGGCGCTGTCAGAGGCGGGGATTCCGGTACGCGTCATGGTGTCGCCGGTGGTGCCCGCGTTGACCGATCACGAACTTGAGGCGATTCTTGCGGCGGCGGCACAAGCGGGGGCCATTGCCGCGAGTTCGATCATCCTGCGGCTGCCGCGCGAGGTGTCGGGCCTGTTTCAGGACTGGCTCGCACAGGCATACCCTGACCGCGCTGCGCGGATCATGGGGAGGGTGCGCGAATTGCACGGCGGGCGCGATTACGATCCCGAATTTGGCGCGCGCATGACCGGGCAGGGTGAATGGGCGCGATTGATGAAGGCCCGGTTCGATCTGGCCTGCACGCGGTTGGGTCTGGCGCAGCGCCTGCCGCCCTTGCGCAGCGATCTTTTTGCGCTGCCGGCACGGGCAGGCGATCAGCTTTCGCTGTTCTAGCTGGGCGGGCGGCGTCTGCCGCTGCGTTCGCGGGCGGCAGGACCGGCACCATCGGTGCCATCCGAGGCCGAGGAGAATCCGCCCATCTGCCCTGTGATTGCGTCCAGTGTCGGTCGCTCGCCACGCGGCCGGGTTTCCAGCGCGTTGCGCATTTCGCGCAGGTGTTCGGGCATCGTGCCGCAGCAACCGCCGATGATCGTGGCCCCCGCGTCGCGCGCCAGCACCGCATATTCGGCCATAAGCGCCGGGGTGCCGTCATAGTGGATATGACCATCGTGATATTTCGGGATTCCCGCATTACCCTTGGCGATGATCGGCAATTCCGGCCCGGCAGCGGCAAAGCCCAGCACCGTGCGCAGCAGGTCTGAGGCGCCGACCCCGCAATTGGCGCCAAAGCCAATCGGCTGATTGGGCAATTTGCCGACCATCTTGACCATTTCGGCCGAGGTCAGCCCCATCATCGTGCGCCCGGCCGTGTCAAAGCTCATCGTGCCGCACCAAGGCATTCCGGCCAGCGCAAAGGCCTCTGCTGCGGCGCGAAACTCTTCTGCCGCTGATATGGTTTCAAGCCAGAGCACATCGGCGCCACCGGCCTTGAGCCCTTCGGCCTGTTCGTGGAACATCTCGACCGCGCGGCTGTGGGTCAATGTGCCCATCGGCGACATGATCTCTCCGGTCGGGCCGACCGAACCGGCCACAATGACGGTCCGCCCGGTCCGGTCCGCCACATCGCGGCCGATTTCGGCGGATATCCGGTTCAGTTCCTGAACCCGCCCCTCGGCCCCGTGCAGTTTGAGCCGCGAGGCATTGCCGCCGAAGGTGTTGGTCAGAAACAGGTCGCTGCCTGCATCGACGGCGGATTGATAGAGCGTTCTGATCCGGTCGGGATGCTCGACGTTCCACATTTCGGGCGCGTCGCCCGACATCAGCCCCATATTGAACAGATTGGTTCCCGTGGCCCCGTCGGCCAATATCCAGTCGCGGGTTTCAAGGAGGCGGGAAAGGGCGTCTGTCATGGGTCTGGCCTGAACTGAGGCGCGCAGTGACAGCGTCTGTCAATCCGGCGCGCGCGAGGATTTGGTCACGCGCATCGCATGGTTGCGTCAAGGATTCAAACTCAATTTCTGCATCTTTGACATGAGCGCCGTAAGGATTGGCCAGCGCAGGCCCCGGCGCAGCGGTCGCTGTCATGCGCGCGCAGAGGGCGGGGCGATGAATAGCCAGCGTGACCCGGATCAGTCCGGCCACCAGACCGAACCATCCGGGCGCGGCGAGGTAGAGGGGCCGCCACTGGGGTGCAAAGCTTTGTTTGAACTGCGCGAGCCCGCGCATTGCGGCCAGCCTGCTGACGAGCGGCGCGAAGAGCCGGGGTGGATTCGGCCGCGCGGCGAGTGACATGCGGACCGTTCCGGACTGCTGTGCCGCCATGATCGCGGCATGCACCAGCGCATGCATGGTCCCTGACGGTGCGTCGGACCCATGCCGCATCAGATCGAGGCTCCATTCCGCGCGTCCGGGGTGGCAGGTCACAAAGCCGACGAGTCGGCTGTCCTGCCAGCCCAGAAACACCTCCTGATGGGCGAGCAGATCGACGCTGAACCGGCCCATCGAAAAGCCATGCTCGCCCCGGTTCTGCCGCGCCCATTCTGCTGCAATGCGCGCCATCTCCGTGATGGGCAGTCGGTCCCCGCCGCGTTCGATCCGCAATCCGGCCTGCCGGGCGGCGCGCAGCTTGCGCCGTAGTTGCCGACAGTTGCGATCGGTGATCGACCAGCGTGGCAGCAAGATGACCCCGTCCTGCGCCAGCGTCACCACCCGCCAGCCAGCCCTGCGCGCCCGTGCCGCTGTGCGGGGGTCACATTTGTAAAGGACGGGGCCAGATCCCTGTTGTGCCGCATGGATTCGCAATTCTGCCAGATCGGGCCGCCCCAGCGGCCGCCCCAGTGCCACCAGCGTCCCAAAGGCGTGGCGCACCAGCCAGCCGCTGCCCTGATCGCGAGACAACACGATCTGCGCCCCCTGATGCGCCAGTCCCCATTCCGCCTGCGGCGCCCGCGCCAGTGCCCGAGATCGCGCCATGCCGCTGGCTGGCTGCAACAGGGCCGCAGCAGGCAGGCGGGCAGGGCGGATCAACAGGATCAGCCCCAGCACCGCAGGCAACAGATGATAAACGACGCGGTACGCCAACAATGCGGCCAGCATCTCTGGCGCGGCGACACCGGGCATCAGCGCCAGAATGGTCAGCTCGAAGGCTCCAAATCCGCCCGGGCTTTGCGAGAGCAGGCCCGCACCCAGCGCCAGCAGATAGGCGGCGAAGATGATGAAGAATGGCGGCATCGCCGCAGCCGGCATCAGCACCGCAAGGGCCAGTGCCGCGCAGGCAATGTCGAGCGTGGTCCACACCAGCAGCCAGCCCGCCGACGCAGGGCTGAGGCCGGGCAGCCCCGGTTGCGGACGCAGGCGCAAGACCATCAGAAGAATCAGCGCCAGCAGCGGCACCGTGACCCAGACCGGCTGTCCGGGCAGGATCAGCATCACCACACCACTGAGCACCGCCCAAGCGGCCAGAAACGAGGCGCTGACCAGCAGCGACAGGCGCGTCACCGTCCAGAGGTCAAGTTCGGGCAGACAACGCATCCGCACCAGCCCGCCGGTCAGACTGCCAAAGCCGATCGTTTGCGCCAAGGCCTGCGCCCGCATCCCTGCCCAGCGTGCGCGGGATGTCGGCACGCCTGTGCCCATGACCCGGTGCAGCACCACATCATACTGCCCGATGGCGGCAAAACTGGTACCGGTCAGGATCGCGGCCCCGGCCCATTGCCAGGATGAGAGCGCCGATAATGCGACCTGGAAGGCCGCAAGATCGAGGCCCTGAAGCCGGTCGCGCAGCAGATAGAGCCCGAGCAGCAGGGCCACCGGCGGTATCAACCGGACAGCAATGGTCCATGACCGCGACCAAGGTGCCGGGTTCGGGTTTAGCATCAAAGGCTCCGCACTATGGTCCGGCCAGAACCGGCCATGCAGGATGGCCTAAGGCCCGTGGTGTGAAGGGCGGATTAACGCCATGGCTTTGGCCAAGAAAAAAGGCGCAGGCCCGTCATGGCCCGCGCCTTTGTCAGGCAAACAGCGACGTTTGGATCAGACTTCGTTCATGATCTGGGATTTGGCGTCGAGCATCAGCGCGGCCATCTTGGCACGGATCGTGGCGTCATCGGTTACATGGCCGATATCGGCCTTCACCTTGCGGAACACATCCTCGTCGCCCGCCTCTTCGAAATCGGCGGTAATGACCTCGACCGCATAGGCCGCAGCCTCGTCGCCGGTCTTGCCGAGCAGGTCAGCGGCCCAGAGGCCGAGCAATTTGTTGCGGCGCGCCTCGGCCTTGAATTGCATCTGCGCATCATGGGCGAACTTGTTTTCAAAGGCGGATTCGCGGTCGTCAAAGCTGGACATGTCATGGTTCCTTTCGGCGCTGCTCGGCACCTCAGTCATATGCCCTTGCAGAGCCTTGCCCGCAAGGGGGGCTTGGACTATGACGCTGGCAAAGCCGCAGTTAAGGTTCGGCCCCGTTCCGGGACTGGCAGGGATTTATGCGGTGGGTTCGGAGCAGCAATGGCACCACGGCGCAAGAAGGTTTACGAAGGCAAGGCCAAGATCATGTATGAGGGGCCCGAGCCGGGCACGCTTGTGCAGTATTTCAAGGATGATGCCACGGCCTTTAACGCGGAAAAGCGTGCGGTGATCGAAGGCAAGGGCGTGCTGAACAACCGGTTGTCCGAGTTTTTCATGACCGGCCTTGGCAATATCGGCGTGCCCACGCATTTCATCCGCCGCCTCAATATGCGCGAACAACTGGTGCGGCAGGTGGAAATCATTCCGCTCGAAGTCATCGTGCGCAATTTTGCCGCAGGCTCGATGTCCAAACGGCTTGGCATGGAAGAGGGCACCCCGCTGCCGCGCCCGATTGTCGAGTTTTCCTACAAGGATGACAAACTCGGCGATCCGCTGGTGCCCGAGGAATATATCATCGCCTTTGGCTGGGCCAGCCAGCAGGACCTTGATGACATTGTAGCGCTGGCGCTGCGGGTCAATGATTTCATGTCGGGCGTGATGCACGGGGTCGGGATCAAGCTGGTGGATTTCAAGATCGAGATCGGGCGCATCTGGGACGGCGATTTTCACCGTCTGGTGGTGGCCGACGAGATCAGCCCGGACAGTTGTCGGCTCTGGGATGTGGAAACCGGCCAAAAGCTCGACAAGGACGTGTTCCGCCGCGATCTGGGCTCGCTCACCGATGCCTATACCGAGGTGGCCCGCCGACTTGGGGTTTTGCCGAGCAATGTCACGCATCGCCCCAAGCCGACGCTGATAAACTGAGCGCCGCAAGTTGAGTATTTATGCCAGAATGAATGGACACGTCGCACCATGAAATCGATCAAATGAAGGCCCGTGTGCATGTGATGCTGAAATCCGGCGTGCTCGACCCGCAGGGCGAGGCAGTGCGACACGCGCTGGGTGCAATGGGGTTTGCAGGGGTGCAGGGCGTGCGGCAGGGCAAGGTGATCGAGCTTGATCTGGCCTCCGGCACTACGGCGGACACTGTGGAGGCGATGTGCGAAAAGCTGCTCGCCAATACTGTGATCGAAAGCTACCGGATCGAGATGATCTGACCGATGCGCGCCGCTGTCCTGACGCAGTATAACGCCGACCTCGAAATTCAGGATATTCCTGAACCGGATTGTCCGGTCGATGGTGTCGTGCTCAAGGTGCTGGCTTGCGGTGTTTGCCGCTCAGACTGGCATGGCTGGAGCGGCGAGCATCCCCGTGTGAAACCCGGCCAGATCGGCGGGCATGAGTATTGCGGCGAGGTGGTGGCCACGGGGCCGCTGGCGCGTCACAAGATCGGCGACCGGCTGGTGGCGCCGTTCATTCTGGCCTGTGGCACCTGTCCCACCTGCCAGTCGGGTCAGTCGCATACCTGCCCGGATCAGCGCCTGCCCGGATTCACCCTACCCGGCGCCTTTGCCGAATATGTGGCTGTCCCCTTTGACCATAACCTCGCGCATCTGCCCGAGAGCCTGACCCCCGCGATTGCAGCGGGGCTCGGTTGCCGGGTGACCACCGCTTGGCACGGTCTGACCGGGCGTGCGGCGTTGCAGCCGGGGGAATGGCTTGCCGTACATGGGACCGGCGGCATCGGCCTTTCGGCGCTGATTCTGGGCCGTGCCATGGGTGCGCGGGTCATTGTGGTTGATATCGTACCCGAGAAGCTCGCGCATGCGCTGAGCCTCGGGGCCGAAGCGGCGGTGGACGCAAGGGAGGGCTCCACCGCCGCGCAAATTCGCCAGATCACCGGCGGCGGCGCGCATGTCAGCGTCGAGGCACTGGGGCGACCCGAGACGACCAACGCGAGTATCGAATGTCTGCGTCCGCTGGGTCGTCATGTGCAGATCGGCATGCCGGTCGGCCCCTTTGCGCGGATGGAGATCAACATGCAGGCGGTCTATATGGGCAACCTCGCGCTTTACGGCACGCGCGGCATGCCAAGCTGGCGTTATCCCAGCCTGCTCAGTCTGATCGAGACGGGCCGCGTGGACATGTCGCCCCTGATCGCCCGCACTATCGCGCTATCAGAGGTTGGCCGCGAACTTGCCGCCTTCAACGGCCCGACCCCGCCGGGCGTGGCGGTCGTGACGGATTTCCTGAACTGAACAAGCCGCCTCACTTTCGTCAGAATCCTTGCATTGCCGCAGCACCGGTTTGTGGCGCTGGTGATTGGTGCAATCACGCTTGGCCTTCTGCCGTTTTCGGTCTAAGGCGGACCTTATTGCGGCGATGGCTCCGTTCCGGGGCGCAGCCTGCCGCCTGAGCCGGAGCATATGCCCATGAAAGCTGCCGTCATCGTCTTTCCCGGATCGAATTGTGACCGCGATCTTGCGGTGGCGCTGCGCGCCGCTGGGGCGGATGTCCGCATGGTCTGGCATAAGGATGCCACCCTGCCTGCGGGTGTCGATCTGGTGGCGGTGCCGGGGGGCTTTTCTTTCGGTGATTACCTGCGCTGCGGTGCCATCGCCGCGCAGTCGCCGGTCAGCCGCGCCATCGTTGGCCATGCAGAGCGGGGCGGTTATGTGCTGGGTATCTGTAACGGCTTTCAGGTGCTGACCGAAACGCGGCTCTTGCCCGGTGCGCTGATGCGCAACGCGGGTCTGCGCTTTGTCTGCCGCACGGTCGGTTTGCGCGTGGCCACCAGCGACAGCGCTTTTACCCGCGCTTATGCGCCCGGCGCGGTCATCGGCCTGCCGATTGCGCATCACGACGGCAACTATGTGGCTGACACGGGCACGCTGGCGATGTTGCAGGCGGAGGACCGGATCGCCTTTACTTATACCGGCAATCCCAACGGATCACAGGCCGATATCGCTGGCGTGCTTTCGGCCAACCGGCGCGTGCTGGGGATGATGCCGCATCCAGAGCGCGCGGTCGAGGCGGCGCAGGGCGGCACCGACGGCGTGCCGCTTTTTGCCGGATTGATCAGCGCGCTGGCGCTGGCCTGAGCGGTGTCGCTCCGCCGCTTGCTTGCCCAGCGCCCCGGCAAAGCCTAAACTTTCGGATATGGCAACGCGTGCGCAACTCCGGACCCTGCGTCCGATCGGCATCTGGATCTGGCGACTGGCCGTCGCCCTGTTCTGTGCGGCAGCCTTGGCGGTTTTTTACTTTACGAATCAATACCTGACCGAACGTTTTACTGAATCGACCCAGAACCGGGCCGAAGTGCGCCTGACCCTTTATGTCGGCAATCTGATGAGCGAGTTGCAGCGCAATTCCATCGTGCCGCAACTGCTCGCCCGCGATCCAGAGCTGATCGGGGCGCTGAACTCCTCGGATTACTCGCGCTCGACCATGCGGCTTTTGTCCTTTGTCGATGAAATCGGCGCCGCTTCGCTGATGCTTTATGACCGGGACGGGCGGGTCGTGGCCGCGACCGACCGCAACCGTCTGGGTGAAACGCACCGGACCGCCGCCTATTTCGTCGATGCTATGCGTGCCAACCGAACAATCTTTTCCACCCTGCGGCGCGATAATGGCGCGTATTCCTTTGTCTACTCGCGCAAGATCGACGGCGCGACCGGCACGCTTGGCGTGCTCTCGGTCGAGGTCGATCTGGCCAAGCTGGAGCGAAGCTGGGCCGGTACCACCGATGCGGTCATCGTCACCGACAGCACCGGCGCCATCGTTCTTGCGACCGAGCCGCGCTGGCGCGGGCTGGATGAGTCTTCGGCACTGGCGCTGCAATCGGCCCCTTCCGCGATAGAGCGGGCCATTCGTGCGACGCAGGACTGGACCGCCCTGACCACCAACACGTTCCTGCAGGGCGAGGCGTTGCTTCGGCGTGAAATGCGGGTACCGTTTCAGGGCTGGAAAATGGTCAGCTTCACCGCCTATGCCTCAGTGCGCGAGCGGGTGAACGGGGTTCTGGCGCTCGAAATCATGGGATTCGCCATCCTGCTGGCGCTGACCTTTTGGGTTTCATCGCGCAAGACCACGCATCGCATGGTGCTGTTTCAGCGCGAGTCGGCGGAACTGCGCCAGCTTAACGCGCGTTTACAGCGGGAAATCGCCGAACGCGAAAAGATGGAAAAGACGCTGGAAGTGGCTGAACAGACCCTCGCACAATCCTCGAAACTGGCCGTTCTGGGCGAGATGTCGGCGGCCGTCAGCCATGAGTTGAACCAGCCGCTGGCCGCGATGAAAACCTATCTCGCCGGGGCACGTCTGCTGCTGCAACGCAAACGCCCGGATGAGGCGATGTCGTCATTCCAGCGGATAGACGATCTGATCGACCGGATGGGGGCGATCACGAAACAGCTTAAATCCTATGCCCGCAAGGGTTCAGATGCGTTTGAGCCTGTAGATACAAGGGCTGCGGTGTCATCAGCCCTCGCCATGATGGAGCCGCAACTCAAGACCCGCAAGGTCACGATCAACCGCACCTTGCCGTCTGATCCGGTGATGATTCTGGGCGACAGGCTGCGGCTGGAACAGGTCATAATCAACCTGCTGCGCAACGCACTGGACGCGACCAAGGGGGTCAAGGACCCGACCATCGACATTGTACTTGCGGCAGGCGATCAGGTGCGCCTGACCGTGCGCGACAATGGCGAAGGGATCGAGGATCTGGATGAACTCTTTGAGCCGTTCTATACCACCAAACAGCCCGGCGACGGGGTCGGACTGGGGCTTGCCATCTCCTCCGGCATCGTCAACGACCTTGGCGGACGGCTGACGGCGCGCAATGCGGCCGCCGGTGGGGCGGTGTTCGAAGTGCGCCTGCCCGTGATGAAACTGGACGCCGCCGCAGCGGAATGAGGAAAGCGCCATGAGCAAGGCCATGAAGATCGCCATCGTCGATGACGAAAAAGATATGCGTCAGTCGATCAGCCAATGGCTGGCCCTGTCCGGTTTCGATACCGAGACCTTCGCCAGCGCCGAGGATGCACTTAAGGGTCTCGGGGCCGATTATCCCGGCATCGTGGTCAGCGATATCCGCATGCCCGGCATGGACGGGATGCAACTGTTGCGCAAACTCAAATCGGTCGATTCGACCCTGCCGGTCATCATGATTACCGGCCATGGCGATGTGCCGATGGCGGTCGAAGCGATGCGGATCGGCGCCTTTGATTTTCTGGAAAAGCCGTTCAACCCCGACCGCATGACCGAACTGGCGAAAAAGGCGACGCTGGCCCGCCGTCTCACGCTCGATAATCGCGCGCTGCGCCGCGAACTTTCGGATGGCTCCGCCTTGATGAGCAAACTCATCGGCTCCTGTCCGGCAATGGTGCGGCTCAAGGAGGATATCCTCGATCTGGGGCAGGCCGATGGTCACGTGCTGATCGAAGGCGAAACCGGCACCGGCAAGACACTGGTGGCGCATGCGTTGCATGCCGTGGGCGCGCGGGCGAACAAGAAGTTCGTGCTGATTTCCTGCTCGGCCTATGACGAAGACACGCTCTCGCGCCGTCTCTTTGGTCCTGCGGGCGAGGATGACCCGGTCCCGGCGCTGGACGAGGCGCGCGGCGGCACTGTCGTGCTTGAGGATATCGAGGCGCTGTCATCGGCGATGCAATCGCGCCTGCTGACCGCGATCAACGATCAGGGCACTCCGGCCGAAACCCGGATTGTCGCTATCAGCAACCTGCAGGAACAGGACAAGACCTGCGAAAGCGTGCTGCGCCCGGATCTGTTTTACCGTCTGGCCGCGCTGCGCATCACCGTGCCGCCATTGCGGCAACGCGGCGAAGATATCCTGACGCTGTTCACCCGCCTGTCCGAGCAATTCGCCGATGAATATGGCTGCGAAGCGCCGGTCGTCTCGGCGCAGGAGGCCGCACAACTGCTGCAGGCACCCTGGCCGGGCAATGTGCGCCAGCTTATCAATGTCTCGGAACGCGCGGTGCTGCAGAACCGGCGTGGCACCGGCACCATCGCCAGTCTGCTGATGGCGGAGAGCGATGATTCCCGCCCGGCTATGACCACCGAAGGCAAACCTCTCAAGGAATTTGTCGATGCATTCGAGCGGATGCTGATCGACAACACCATGCGCCGCCACAAGGGCAGCATCGTCGCAGTGATGGACGAATTATGCCTGCCGCGCCGGACGCTGAACGAAAAAATGGCGAAATATAATCTGCAGCGATCGGATTATCTCTGAATCGCGCCCTGCGAATTTGCAACCTTGGGTTGCTCACAAGATTGACATTGTAAAGTCCCGCCCCTCTCCCTTATGTAGAAGGCGAGGGGGGTCGTTTGCAGGCTTGCAGGACCACCCGCAGAATTTTCCGAATCGGTACATGACGGGCAATCGCCCCGGGGTCCGGTGCGGACTGGGATGGTCTTTCGGGACCTGAGAATGCCCTTGTGCGCGTCACTCACGTTGACTCAACAGGGGACTTGAACGGGCGTCCCGTGCGGGGCGTCGGAGAAGAACCGCGATGCAACGCGTGCAAAACAGAGGCGAAAGAGCAGCAGCCCCGAGGGGCCCTGCCGTTTGCCGCGCGCGAATCGCCTTAATCAGACACGCCCGATGCAATGCAGGCCCCCCCGGGGCCGTCAGTGTATCCGCGTGCGAACGGATATCATGGCCAAGAAAATGCTCATCGATGCCACCCACACCGAGGAAACCCGGGTTGTGGTGGTTGACGGAAACAAAGTCGAGGAATTCGACTTTGAAAGCGCGCAACGTCGCCAGCTAGCGGGGAATATCTACCTCGCCAAGGTAACGCGCGTCGAACCCTCGCTGCAGGCGGCGTTCGTGGATTACGGCGGCAACCGGCACGGTTTCCTCGCCTTCTCTGAAATCCACCCGGATTATTATCAGATCCCGGTCGCTGACCGCGAGGCGCTTTTGGCTGAGGAACGTGCGCTGGCCCAAAGCCAGAGTGACGAGGACGAGGCCGAGGACGAAGAAAAGCCCGCCGGTGGTGCGCTGCGCCCCGCCAATGGCCGCCGCTCCCGGTCGCGCTCGCGCCCCCGCGCCGCCGCGAACAACGGCGACGCGGTTGCGGTGCAGGAGGTGGAATCCTCCAATGATGCACCCGGCGAAATCGCCGGCATGGAAATGATCGACCTCGAAAGTGACGATGCCGCCCCCGAAGAGGGCCTGTCGCCGATGGTGCGCGCGGCCGAAACGCCGGTCGACACCCCCGCAGCCGATGACCTGCAGCCCGAGGTTGACGAAGGCGAGGATCGCGGCAATCTCGATGTGATCGAAAAAGATGACACAATCGAGACTGTCGCCACCGAGGATGACAGCGACGACATGCGCCCGATGCGCAAGCCGCGTGCAAAACGCTATAAAATTCAAGAAGTTGTCAAAGTCCGCCAGATCATGCTGGTGCAGGTGGTCAAAGAGGAGCGCGGCTCCAAAGGGGCAGCTCTCACCACCTATCTCAGCCTTGCCGGGCGCTATTGCGTGCTCATGCCCAACACCGCGCGCGGCGGCGGCATCAGCCGCAAGATCACCAATATCCTCGACCGTAAAAAGCTCAAGGAAATCGCCAACGAGATCGATGTGCCCGATGGCGCAGGTCTGATCATCCGCACGGCCGGATCGCAGCGCACCAAATCCGAGATCAAGCGTGATTATGAATATCTGCAGCGGCTTTGGGAGCAGATCCGTGAACTTACGCTCAAATCCATCGCGCCTGCCAAGATCTACGAAGAAGGCGACCTGATCAAACGCTCGATCCGCGACCTTTATTCCAAGGACATCGACGAGGTCATCGTCGAGGGCATCGACGGCTACCGCATCGCCAAGGACTTCATGAAAATGATCATGCCGTCCCATGCGAAAAACGTGAAACCCTATGCCGAGAACCTGCCGCTATTTGCGCGCCATCAGGTCGAGGGTTACCTCGCCGCGATGTTCAACCCGACCGTACAACTGCCCTCGGGCGGCTATATCGTCATCGGCATCACCGAGGCGCTGGTCGCCATCGACGTGAACTCGGGCCGCGCCACCAAAGAAGGCTCGATCGAACAAACTGCCCTCAAGACCAATCTGGAGGCCGCCGATGAAGTGGCCCGCCAGTTGCGCCTGCGTGACCTTGCTGGCCTGATCGTGATCGACTTTATCGACATGGACGAGCGCAAGAACAACGCCGCCGTCGAGAAACGCTTCAAGGACAAGCTGAAAACCGACCGTGCGCGGATTCAGGTGGGCCGGATTTCCGGCTTTGGCTTGATGGAGATGAGCCGCCAGCGTCTGCGCCCCGGCATGCTCGAGGCCACAACACAGCCTTGCCCGCATTGCCACGGCACCGGCCTTTTGCGGTCTGACGACAACGTGGCCCTCGCCATTCTGCGCCAGCTTGAAGAAGAGGGCGTGCGCGGCCGGTCCAAAGAGGCGCTGGTCAAGGCACCCGTCGGCATCATGAACTTCCTCATCAACAACAAGCGTGAACATATCGCGGCAATCGAGCTGCGCTATGACATGGCGGTGCGGGTCGAGGCCGATCTCAGCCTGATCTCGCCCGACTTTACGATTGAAAAGTTCAAGACCGCGACACGTGCCGTGCCTGTTGCCTCGGCCCATGTCATTTCGGCCAATGCCGCGCTGATGGCCGAGGAAGAGGACGAGGATATCGTCGAGGTCGAAGAGGACGAAGACGAGGTCGAGGCCGAAGCACCCGTCGCCGCACCCGCCCGTGCGGAACGTGCGCCTGCAGCCGAGACTGCCGAAGGCGATGGCCAGCCCCGGAAAAAACGGCGTCGGCGTCGGCGTCGGCGGGGTGGCAATGGTGCCGATGGCATGGCCGTGGATGGCCAGCAGAACGGCGATGACACCGATGATGAGGGCGACGAGGACGAGGCTGCAACCGATGCTGTCGCTGTGGCGGAACCGGTCGAGCCCGCACCCGCAGCCCGCACCCGCAGCCGGTCACGCAGCCGCAAACCGGCAGAGCCAGCCGTCGCAGCGGGCAGTGATGCCGAGGCCGCTTTGCCAGTCGAAGAAGCCGCGGCAGAGACTGTCGAAGCCGCGCCAGAGGCCGCAAAACCCAAACCGCGCAGCCGGAGCCGTGCCAAACCGGCCCCTGCGCCTGCGGTGGAGGAAGCCGTTGCTGACGTCAGCGCAGAGTCTGTTAATCTGGAGCCTGTGAACCCGGAGCCTGTAAACCCGGAGCCTGTCGCCGAAGCCGCACCAGCCAAACCCGCCCGGTCCCGGCGCAAGCCAAAGCCCGAAGCAGAGACGGCACCTGTCGCACCCGCCTTGGCAGCTGATGCCCCGGCAGAGGCTGACGCCCCCGCAGTGCCTGACACCACGACATGGCCCGCCGATCCGCAGGATGAACTTGTCGCCGCCGCTGCGGAACCTGCGGAATCAAAGGTGCTCTGGTCGAGTTCACCTGATCCAGATCCCGCCGCCGAGGCCGACAAGCCCAAGCGCCGTGGTTGGTGGTCGCTCGGCCGCTAGCCCCCGGCTCGTTACGCCCGGCACGTTACGCGCGTCACGCAAATCGAAAGGTCGGACAGGGAATCCTGCCCGGCCTTTTTCATTGATCCGGCCCGCGCCGCACCAGATAGGCGCGACCGGCATCAGCCGGGCTGTCGCCAAGATAATCATGCCCCGCCTGCGCGCAGAAATGCGGCAGATCGATCGCTGCCATCGGATCATCGGCCAGCAGGCGCAGCACCGCACCGGGTGCCATCCCGATCAGCGCTTTGCGCGCACGCAGCACCGGCAGGGGGCAAAGCAGGCCCACAGCGTCAATCTCCCGATCCACATCCATCACGCACCCCGCAGCTTCTGCCGCCCGGTTTAGCCGGATGTTTCAGGCTGTCCACAGTGATGTGACACAAAGGTGGCGTGACGACGGCGCGCGGCTGGCATAGGTCTATGTCAAAGGGGACGACAATGCTCACGACTGACCTGTTGCTGGATGCCTCGCTGCTGCCCGCGCTGATGATTGCGTTGACAGCGGGTCTGCTCTCGTTCCTCAGCCCATGCGTCTTGCCGATCGTGCCGCCCTATCTGGCCTATATGGGCGGCGTCTCGGTGACCGCACTCAGCGAAACGCGCGCCGCGCGGGGCAGAGTGCTGCTCGCGGCGGTGTTCTTTGTCATGGGGCTGTCGACGGTCTTTCTGCTCCTTGGTATCGCCGCCTCCGCCATGGGGCGGGCCTTGCTGGCATGGCAGGACTGGTTCCTGACCGGGGCTGGGGTGATGATCATGATCTTTGGTGCGCATTTCATCGGCGTGTTCCGCATTCCGTTTCTGGACCGCGAGGCACGGCTCAGCGGTGGCGATCAGGGCGGCTCGGCACTCGGTGCCTATGTGCTGGGCCTCGCCTTTGCCTTTGGCTGGACTCCCTGCCTCGGCCCGATCCTTTCCGCGATCCTCGGCCTCGCCGCATCCGAGGCCAGCATGGTGCGCGGCACCGCGCTCCTAGGGGTCTACGCGCTGGGGCTCGGCATCCCGTTCCTGCTCGTCGCCGCGTTCTTTCCGCGCATGGGCGGCTTCATGGCCTTCATGAAACGCCACATGACCCGGATCGAGCGCATCTCGGGCCTGCTCCTGTGGACCGTCGGAATGATGATGCTCACCGGGCAGTTCACCGATCTGAGCTGGTGGCTGCTCGAACGCTTCCCCGCGCTCGCGACCATCGGCTAGGGCTTATTTTCGTCCGATTTCCGCGCTAGGCTCTGCTCTGCAACAGCAGGGACGACAGGGTGAGCGAGGCGACATCAGATCAGGTGCGGCGGCGGCAGGTGTTTTATATCCCCGGCTACGACCCGATACACCCGCGACGCTACCGCGAGCTTTATCGCAAGGAAGGCGCGGCACAGGCCGCCATTTCCGGCTATGACATCGGGATCGAAGGGCGCCGAGGCGATGGCCCTTATGGCTGGCACGTGACTGCGCAGATCGCCGGTCAGGACGTTCAGGCGGATGTGAGCGTGCTGGTCTGGTCCGATATCGTGCGGGCTTCGATGAATAACTCCATCCCCGGCACCTATTGGCAACTTTTCTTCACCGCTTGGACCTATATCACCACCGGCACGCTACGCCGGCTGATGTGGATGCGCAAAGGGCCGGTGCTCGCTGCACTTTATCCGGTGGGTATGCTGCTGTTGCAGCTTGGGCTTGCCATCGGTATGGGCGCGCTGGCCGCCGCATTGCTGGCCGGGGCATTGAACGCGGCTCTGGGGCTGGTCGGCTGGTCGCTCGGCGTTGTTGAACCCTTCCTGCGCTGGCCGCTTTTCGCTGTTGTGACCGTGCTGATCCTGCGCTGGTTCAAATCGCAGGATGGCAAGCTATTCGCCTATTACCTGATGCATGATTTCGCCTTTGCCGCCCGCTCTGGCGGTGCCAATCCGCCTGCACTGGCGGCGCGGATGGCAGAGTTCGGTGACATCATCGCTCAGGCGCTGGACAGTGACACCGATGAGGTGCTGATCGTCGGCCATTCCTCCGGCGCGCATCTTGGTGTCTCGATCCTGTCCGATCTCATTCGGGCGGGCAGGGTGCCTGCGGGCGGCCCGGCGCTTGGGTTTCTCAGCCTCGGGCAGGTCGTGCCGATGGTATCTTTTTTGCCAAAGGCCACACGGTTGCGCGCCGATCTCGCCTATCTCTCTGCCCGCGACGACATTTGCTGGATTGACGTCACCGCCCCCGGCGACGGCTGCTCCTTTGCCCTTTGCGATCCGGTGGCAGTCAGCGGCGTCGCTCCGCCCGATCAGCGTTGGCCGCTGGTCGTCTCTGCCGCCTTTACCAAGACCCTGTCACCAGAGCGGTGGAAAGAGCTGCGCTGGCGCTTTTTCCGGCTGCATTTCCAGTATCTGTGCCTTCGACCGGCCCGGCGATTACGACTATTTCCAGATCACCGCCGGTCCGCTCACCCTTGCCGCGCGCTATGCCGGGCGCAAACCATCCGCCTCGCGCATCGATGTGCCCGCCTCCAAATACACCTCGATGGCCGCGTGACCGGACTGCCGCCCAAGCCCGTGGCGCGCCCGGACAAGGTCTCGCTCTGGCGTTACCTGCGGCTCTTTCGCGCCGATATCCTTTCGGCCCAGCCTGCCAAGCTTTACCGGGCGTGGATGGCCGAATTTCGCACACCCTTCTTTCGCTCCTACCTGATCAACGACCAGGCGCTGGTGCGGCTTGTGCTCAACGAACGGCCCGATGATTTTCCCAAATCGGACCGCATCGGCGCAGGTCTGCGCCCGCTCTTGGGCAATTCGGTGTTTCTCACCAATGGCGCCATTTGGAAACGCCAGCGCCGCATCATCGACCCCGCCTTTGAGGGGGGGCGCCTGCGCGACACCTTTCCCGCGATGTGGGCTGCGGGCGAGGCGGCAATTGCACGGCTCACCCCGCTGGCCGATGGCACGCCGGTCGAGATCGAGGCCGAAACCAGCCATGCGGCCGCCGATGTAATCTTTCGCACGCTGTTTTCGATCCCGATCGAGCATCAGATCGCAAGTCAGGTCTTTGACCAGTTTCGGGCCCACCAGCGCAGCCAGCCGATCCTCAACCTGCGCGCCTTCATCCCCGGCCCGCGCTGGATGCCGCGTTTGTTCAAATCCGAGACGAAGCGCACCGCCCGCACGATCCGCGCCCTGATCCGGCAACTGGTGGCAGACCGGCTTGCCGCCATCGCCGCTGGCACCGCCCCCGATGATCTCGCGACCAAGATCATGACAACCGCCGATCCGCAGACCGGCGACCGCTTTGATGAGGCCGAGATGGCCGATCAGGTCGCAATCTTTTTCCTGGCCGGGCATGAAACCAGCGCCTCGGCGCTGGCTTGGACGCTCTACCTGCTCGCCATGCATCCTGACTGGCAGGAACGCGCGGCGGATGAGGCGGCGGGCATCGCCGCGCATTTCGGCACGCTGTCGCGGCTTAAACTCACCCGCGACATCTTTCGCGAGGCGCTGCGCCTTTACCCCCCCGTGCCGATGATGGTGCGCGAGACCACTTGTCCCGAAGAATTCAGGGGTCGCAATGTTGCCCCCGGCGCGCAGGTTGTACTTTCGCCATGGCATCTGCACCGGCATGAACGGATATGGGATAATCCCGACGGCTTCGATCCCGGTCGCTGGGCGCTCGACTCCAACAAGCAATGCGCCCGCGACGCCTATATGCCGTTTTCCTCTGGCCCGCGCGTCTGCACCGGCGCGGGCTTTGCGATGGTCGAGGGGACGTTGTTATTGGGGATGTTGCTGCAAAATTTCCGCTTTGATCTGGTGCCGGGCAAGGTGCCGGTCCCGGTCGCGCATCTGACGGTGCGGGCGCGTGATGGCATCTGGCTGCGAATCACGCCGCGCGTGGCGGGGCAGGGTGATCCGGCGACAAAGCTGGCCGACAGCACTGATTGATCGCGCCTTCGAAACGCGGATTTATCACATTTCCGGTTCACATCGCACCGACCTGTCATCTCACATCCAAAAAACCGCGTGTTTACCGTATCTTAACCCAAGCCTGCCGAAGCCTATCCATCCGGGCCAGCGCCCGACCCGCACATTCCGGCAAATTTGTGTTAGCTTTGCGACTTAATAGGAACGGTCAGCGCAAGGGTTCTGGGAATGGCATTCGTGGACATGGACAGGATCAAAAAATCAGTCGCGACGGTATTGCGGCAGCATGGCGTGGCACCAGTGACCAGCGAGTCGACGCTTGACTATATCCGCACACATCAGCCGCCAACTGTGCAGCGCAAGCTCAGCCGCGCGGAACAGGACGATATGGCGGTGTTGCGCCGGATACGTGATGCGCTTCACGGGGACAAAGCCGCCTGAAGTCGGCGCAGCACTGTAACCCGGATCGCAGAGGCCAGTCCCACATCGGTGCTGCGCCCCTCGTCAATCTCGACCGCCAGCGCATTCAGGGTCTTGCCCTCGGCAAGGGCCAGGTCGCGGAATGCCTGCCAGAACGCTGCCTCCAGCGAAACAGACGTGCGATGCCCGCGCAGCGTCAGCGAATGTTTGACCGGTCTGTCAGAGCCTGACATGCGCCTTCACTCATCCTCGAAACGGGCCTGATCCAGACGCTTGCGCGATAGGTCAGCCTGCGACGCCTCCAGCAGACGCTGGGCCTTAGTGCGGCCATAGCGGATGGCATTCACATCGGCCCGCGCCTTTTCCGCCGCCCGGTCGCGCACCTTGCGCGCCTGATTGAGATTGATCGGCTTAGGGTCGCTCATAGCCTCACTCCGGCCCGATCATCTGCTCTGGCCGCACCACCCGGTCGAATGTCTCGGCATCGACAAAGCCCAGCGCTATCGCCTCCTGCTTCAGCGTGGTGCCGTTTTTATGCGCGGTCTTGGCCACGGTTGTTGCCTTGTCATAACCAATCGTCGGCGCCAGTGCCGTCACCAGCATCAGCGATTCCCGCATCAGCTTGTCGATCCGGACCCGGTCGGCCTTGATCCCTACGACGCAATTATCAGTGAAGGCGCCACAGGCATCGCCGATCAGCTGCATGCTCTGCAGCACGTTATAGGCCATCATCGGCTTCATCACGTTGAGTTCAAAATGCCCCTGCGACCCGGCAAAACCTATTGCTGCGTCATTGCCAAACACCTGCGCGCAGACCTGCGTCAGCGCCTCGACCTGCGTCGGGTTGACCTTGCCCGGCATGATAGATGATCCGGGCTCATTCTCGGGCAACATCAACTCGCCCAAGCCGCAGCGTGGGCCCGATCCCAACATGCGGATATCGCAAGCGATTTTATATAACCCCGCCGCTGCCGATTTCAGCGCCCCCGACAGCGCCACGAGCGCATCATGTGCTGCCAACGCCTCGAACTTGTTGGGGGCGGTGACAAAGGGCAGGCCGGTGATCGTAGCGATCTGCGCTGCCACCACCTCGCCCCAGCCCTTGGGACTGTTCAACCCGGTGCCAACAGCGGTGCCGCCCTGCGCCAGTTCATAAATATCGGGCAGGGCTGCCTCGATCCGGGCAATCCCCTTGGCCACCTGATGCGCATAGCCGGAAAACTCCTGTCCCAGCGTCAGCGGCGTCGCATCCATGGTATGGGTGCGGCCGATCTTGATGATGTCATCGAACTCCGCAACCTTGTCCAGCAGTGCGCCGTGCAGCTTGCGCAGCCCCGGCAGCAGCACATCACGCGCGGTCATCGCGACGCCGACATGCATCGCGGTTGGAAACGTGTCATTCGACGACTGGCCCATGTTCACATGGTCATTGGGATGCACAGGCTTTTTCGACCCGATCACCCCGCCCAGCATCTCGATGGCGCGGTTTGAAATCACCTCGTTTGCGTTCATGTTCGACTGGGTGCCGGACCCGGTCTGCCATACCACCAGCGGAAAATGCGCGTCCCATTGGCCTGCGACCACCTCTGCCGCCGCCGCGATCATCGCGTCGGCAATCCCGGCATCGAGCCTGCCCGCCGCCTTGTTTGCCTGCGCACAGGCCTGTTTGATGATGCCCAGCGCACGCACGATGGCAATCGGCTGCTTTTCCCAGCCAATCGGAAAATTCTGGATCGAACGTTGGGTCTGCGCGCCCCAATAACGGTCGGCGGGCACGTCAATCGGGCCAAAACTATCGGATTCGCTGCGCGTCTCGGTCATGGAAGTCCCTCTGGTATGCGATTGCATACGACTTAACCGGGCCACGCCAGCCCCGCAACTGTCAGAATGCCGCAAATCCTATTTGCGGAACTTGTCCAGACTGACAACTTCGGCGGCGGCGCGGCCAATCTTTTCCGGCTCGGCCATTTCGGCCATCGGTGCCTCTTCGGCCTCATCCTCGCCATCCCGCTCTTCCTGCGTCTCGAAACGCAGGCCGAATTCGACCGAAGGATCGACGAATGTCTTGATCGAATCGTAGGGGATATAGAGCGGTTCGGGATTGTCGCCAAAGTTCAGCGTCACCGCAAAACCCTCATCCGTCACGTCGAGCTTGTCATACCAATGCTGCAACACGATGGTCATTTCGCCGGGATAGCGGTCCGACAGCCAATCCGCGATTTCAACATCCGGGTGCATCGTGTCGAAGGTGATGAAGAAATGGTGCTTGCCCGGCAGACCATGCGCCGCCACATCGTTCAGCACTTCCTGAATCAGGCCGCGCATGGCGCGGTGCATCAGGTTTCCATAGTCGATGGTGCGGCTCACGATGTATCACCTCCGGCTGATTGGTTTCAGCATAAGGGATTCGGGGGCAGAGGAAAGGGGGTGCAGGTCAGAGCACACCCGTCAGCGCGCTGATGGTCAGGCTGAGCAGCGCGGCAAGTGGCAAGACCCGCACCAGCGACCAATGCTGCCGCAAAATCAGCCACCCGGCAAAGACCGCCAACCCGGCCGCAACCGGCTGTAGCGAAGTGACCTCGGGCCACAGGATTTGCAACCCGCCCCAGCGCAGCAGGTTCAACTCGGCAAAAAGCGTATGCAGCGCAAACCACAGCGACAGATTGGCAATCACGCCCACTACGGCGGCGGTAATCGCGGCCAGCGCCCCGCTCAGCCGCGGGCGCCCCTCCAGCCAGTCGATCAGTGGCGCACCGGCGAAAATCCAGATGAAACAGGGCACAAACGTGACCCAGAGGACCATCAGACCGGCAAGCAGCGCCAGCGCAACGCCGCCCTGCGCCATGCCCGCCACCATGCCGACAAATTGGGTAACAAGGATCAGCGGCCCCGGCGTCGTCTCGGCCAGACCCAGCGCGTCGATCATCTGCGCCGTGTTGATCCAGCCATAATCGAGTACAACCGCCTGCGTCATATAGGCCAGCACGGCATAGGCACCGCCAAAGGTGACGACCGCAAGTTTAGAGAAAAACAGCCCCAGATCGGTGAGGAAAACCTGACCGGCGGTCACGGCCCACAGGATCGGGATCGCCCAGAGCAGCCCACCGATGAACAGCACCCTCAGGCTCGGTGCCCAGCGCAGCGGTGCGGCGTCCGGCGGGGTCAGCACCGGCCCGGACGCGCGCAACCCACCCCAGAGGGCGGCCGCCGCAATCACCACCGGAAATGGCAAGTTGAGGGCAAAGAGCGCCAGAAACGCCAGCACCGCGATGACAATATCAGTGCGGCGTTTGAGAGCACGGCGTGACAGCCGCAGGATCGCCTCGATCACGATGATCAGGACCGTGGCCTTGACCCCGATGAACAGCGCCTGCATCCAGGGCAACCCGCCGTAAGCGCCGTAAAGCAGCGCCAGCACCGCCATGACCATGGCACCCGGCAACACGAACAGCGCCCCCGCGATCAGGCCGCCGGTCACGCCGCGCAGCTTCCACCCGGCATAGGTCGCCAGCTGCATCGCCTCCGGCCCCGGCAGCAGCATGCAAAACGACAAAGCGCGCAGAAACTGCGCCTCGGTCAGCCATGTCCGCTCCTCTACCAACACCCGGTGCATCAGGGCAATCTGTGCGGCAGGGCCACCAAAGGACATCAGTCCGATGGTGCCAAAGACGCGGATCATTTCGGCATAGGATATCATCCCTTGCGCCCCGCGGGCCAGTCATGGCCTTCGTCAAACCCGTCGCGGGCCCAGCGATACAAGGCATCATAGATCGGCATGGCCGCCTCCAGCTGTGCGAGATCATCGCGGTAGGCGCGTGACAGGCCCACTGACAGGGCCAGCAATCCCGCCGCCTGCGGGGCCAGATCATGCCGGTCGGTATCGGCCGCCCGGATCACCAGCGCCAGCCGGTCCAGTGCCGGGGTGGACAGGCCAAACTCGGCCAGCATGGTATCAAAGGTGCAGCCGGGGTCGCGGTGTGACCAGAACGCACCTTCGATATCAAACGGCACCGCCCCGAATTTCTCGGCAACAGCGAGCACATCGGCGGGCGGCACGAACAGGAACCGGGCGGCGGGGTCGACAAAGCGGCGGATCAGCCAGGGGCAGGCGATGCGGTCCACCTTGGGCCGGTGGCGGGTCACCCACAGGGTCGCGCCATTCACCTGCGGCGGAATCGCGGCCATCGGCACGGTGGGCAATCCGGCCTCGCGCCAGGCCATCATGCCGCCCGACAACACCTCGGCCCGCAGACCGGCCAGACGCAGCAGCGCCGCAGCCCCTTGGCTGATCTTGCGACCCCTGTGGCAGACAAGCACGACAGCGCGCTCCGTCCAGCCGGCAGCATGCTCTGTCACGGCAGCATAGGGCACAACCTGTGCTGTCGGGATCAGCGTTGCATCTGCGTTCAGGTCTTCGGGCAGGCGCAAATCAATGATCTCTGGCGCGTCAGCGGTGCCGATCAGGCGCATCAGGGCGGTGGGGTCAATTTCGGCAAATGCCATGGCATCTCTCCTGTTTCAGGTGAAATGCGAGCCTTTGGGCCGGGGCCTCACGGGGCGGTCGCGTCTGTCCCCATGGCAGCGATGTGCCATGCGACCACGCTGTCGTCAACCGCCGTTCAGCCCATCACGCGCGACAGTTCCCGCAGGATCTTGCGCCGGATCGCACCCGGATATTCGCGGTGCCCGCGCGCGGTGATGACAAAGCCATCGCGGGTAATCAGGCTGCGGCCAAAGAACCCGCTGATCGCCACGCCCAGTGATTCAATCGCAATGCCGTTGATGGTAACCCCCTGCCGTTCGGCCTCGTTGCGTGCAACTGCCACCTCTGACCCGGCATTCGGGGTGCCGTCGCCGGACACGTCGATGATATGACGGGCGCAGTCCGTCACCTCGGCGAATTGCAGCAGCGCAAACCGGATCGCCTCCGCCGGGGCGGTATCCGACAGGCGGATCTGGCGTTGGGTCAGCCGGGCATCCAGCGACAGTGCCGCCACATCGGCAGGTGCGGTGATCCGGGTCCATGGTGTGGTGAGCACTTGCCGCTCGGCGCCCGACCATTGCATCACGGCAATCGCCACCTGCCCCTGTACCATCGCCTCGATGATATCGGGGTCCTCCAGTGCGTCTGCCAGCCCATCGACTTGCAAACGATACTCCGCCTCATCCACCGAGTTGGAGACATCGATGGCCAGCATCAGCGCCGTATCACAGGCGCGCGCCGCACCGGACAGACCGATGCAGAGCAGAAGCGGCAGGATCAGGGTCCGATGGCGCATGGTGCAGCATGCGACGATCCCGCCTATCCAGCAACCCAAAGGCTGTTTCAGTCTGGTAAAAATACTCGCGCCGCAGGCCAGCAGCCTGTCGACATTGATGAAAGGGAGTGAAAGTGCAGGCTTCCGCAGCATTCGCAAGGTTCCGTTGGATATCAAGCGGATGCGATTTACAGCGGAAACCGGACAGAAGCCGAACAAGGCCAGAACGAAACAGGTGACTGTAAAACCGTTCTGACCCCCAAGACAAAAGAAAACGCCGTCAACCTTGCAGGGTTCAACGGCGCTCAAGACGTTGTGGAAGGCGTCTATTTCTCAGTAATTTATATCACGGTTCCGCGTATCATTGCCACCCTTTTCTGTGGGGTGGCGGCATGAGCAAGACCCTCAGCAAATACATGCCTGACGCTTACAAGCGCGTAGCCCGCACGGTGGGCTATTCGCTACTGTTGACTGACGCTGACGCATGGCACGGCCTGACGGTAGTGTTGACGGCACGTCTGACACCAAGGGAGCGGGCGGCTATGGCATGGGCCGTTCTGCGGTCACTGACACCTGAGCAAGTTGTTGCCGTGGCTGAAACGGTCCTGCCCGAAGGCTCAAGCGCACCGATTGCCCCGTTGTTCAATCATATGGATGAGGCGGCTTTCTGGGCTGACATGGCCGAACCTGAGGCTCTTGAGGCGTATTGCCTTGCCAGCTTCAATGCCATGCCAGCCCCGCGCAAAGCGGCTTTCCTTGAGTTTGTGCAAGGGAGGCAGGTAGCTTGATGCGGGATTTTGCAGACATGGCAGGCCAGCTTGATGCGCACCGGGCGGAGTTTCCGCGCGCCCGTGCCGACCGCCTGCCCACGGCGTTCGTATGGCGTGACCCGTCCACCATTCCACCACGCCCGTGGGTCTATGGCCGTCACCTGATCCGCAAGCAGGTGTCAGTGACGGTTGCCCCCGGCGGAGTCGGCAAATCCTCACTGACGATCTGTGAGGCGCTGGCGATGGCCTCAGGGCGCGATCTGCTAGGGGATTGGACCGCCAAGGGCCTCAAGGTCTGGCTCTACAACCTGGAAGACCCGCGCGACGAAATGGATCGGCGCATTATCGCGGCGATGCAGCACCACAACGTCAGCCCCGAGGAAATCGAGGGGCGGCTCTATGTGGACACGGGCCGAGAACGTGCCCTGAGCACGGCCATTCAAACCCGTGAAGGCGTCCAGATCATCAAGCCGGAACTGGATGCGCTGGCGGGCGAGATCGAGGCGCGGGAAATCGACGTGCTGGTGATCGACCCCTTTGTGTCATCGCACCAAGCGTCCGAGAACGACAACGGCGCAATCGACTTGGTGGCAAAGGAATGGGCGCGTCTGGCGGATCGGTGCAACTGCGCAATCGAACTGGTCCACCATACTCGCAAGACCAACGGCGAGGAAGCGACGACCGAAAGCGGGCGTGGTGCGTCTGCCCTATTGGCGGCGGCGCGATCTGGTCGGGTGCTCAACAAGATGAACGACGCTCTGCGCGACGACTGGGGCCTGTATGAAGACCCCGCAACATTCTTCTCAATAGACCGCGACAAGGCGAACCTTGCACCCGTGGGCAATCGTGAATGGCGGCGCATGGCAACTGTTCATCTGGCGAACGGCGATAGCGTTGGCGTCTGCGAAGCATGGACGCCGCCAAATACCTTCGACGATGTGACGATCAAAGACCTCTTGGCAGTGCAGAACGCGATTGAGGGCAAAAATCCCCGTTATTCTGATCAAGCCGGTGACGATTGGGCGGGCTGCATCGTAGCCGATGTATTGGGCTTGGACGTCACCTCAGACCGCAAGCGGATCAAGCGCATCATTGAAACGTGGATCAAGAACGGTGCGCTGGTGAAGGTCAAGCACAAGGATGCAAACCGGATCGAGCGGCCATGCTTGGAGGTCGGTGAATGGGCAACGGAATGATGTGCAACACCACCCCTGAAACCATGGTGATGCAGGGTGATGCAAACACGGTCCAAAAAGGTGCTGCACCACCACCCCCCCCTACTGGGGCGGTGGGTGGTGGTGATGCATCGCACCTTAGCGCCGAGGTGGTGTTGCAATTTGGCTTGCAATGGGTAGTCCGCAATCTGGTCCCAATGCCCCCTTTCCGTAACCCCCCAGGGGGCGCGGGGGTGGGTCTTCATTCCACACATACGGCCCGGTGGCAGGAATGAAGCTGTCCACCCAAGTCAAGCGGTTCTGCAAGTCCCTGACGGTCCCCACGGGGCGGCTGGCGGGGCGTGCGGTCAAGCTGGCCCCATATCAAAACCGTTTCATCGACGGGGCGTTCGCTGACGGGGTGAACGTCGCGTGCCTGTCCATCGGTCGCGGCAATGGCAAGTCGGCAATCTCGGCCATGCTCTGCGCAGGTGAATTGCTTGGCGCATGGTCTGACGCGCCTGAGCGGGAAGTGATCATCGCGGCCCGAACTCAAGAACAGGCCAAAATCGCTTGGACCTATTGCGTGTCATTTATCCAGACTCTGCCCGACGATGTGCAGAAGCGGATCACGATCCGGCGGCAACCCCGTTTTGAAATCCAATATGACGATCACAACGGCCCGCACCTGATCAAGGCAATCTCGGCAGACGGTAAGTCGGCGCTTGGGTCCAGCCCGACGCTGGCGGTGCTGGATGAGCGTGGCCACTGGCCCATTGCCCAAGGCGACGAATTGGAAGCGGCGTTGCTGACGGGCCTTTCCAAGCGCGACGGCAAGGCGCTGATCATATCCACCAGTGCCAGCAATGACATGCACCCGTTTAGCCTTTGGCTGGACCGGGATGCACCCGGCGTCTACCGCCAAGAACACCGGCCCACGCCAAACCTTCCTGTTGATGATGTGGACAGTCTGGCGATTGCCAATCCCGGTTCCAAGCACGGGATCGGCCCGACGATGACGCGGCTGAAAGAGGACGCGGCACTGGCGCTGGCCCGTGGCGGCTCTGCCCTGTCGCGGTTCCGGCTGCTGTCTCGCAATGAACGGGTGTCTGAGGACAACCGGGATGCACTGCTGGATTTGAACGAATGGCTGCAATGCGAAACCGACGATCTGCCACCCCGGCGCGGGCCGGTTGTGATCGGGCTGGATCAGGGCCAGTCGGCATCCATGAGCGCCGTGGCCTATCTGTGGCCCGACACTGGACGGCTGGAAGCCTGG
>Ga0105050_10001401_pt1 | contig 36284 bp, 28 predicted proteins | sample FRY01_FD_78088 | JGI IMG/M metagenome (GOLD analysis project Ga0105050, IMG submission 78088) | Freshwater microbial communities from Lake Fryxell liftoff mats and glacier meltwater in Antarctica - FRY-01 | ecosystem: Environmental > Aquatic > Freshwater > Ice > Glacier meltwater ...
AACTGGCCATAACTGCCATCATGCGAAAGCTCGTCGTCCTCGCAAACGCGCTGCTGAGAAAACAGCAAAAATGGACCGAATTACCCGCTTGACCAAGACGGATACTCTTGACATCGTTTATGACCGGACAGCCGACGATTTCTATGTCGTGTTCACGTCGAACCGCGCAGCGCTGGAAGGCGCACCGGCCTATGACCGGGCGGCCGATACGGCGGCACGGCGCGACAGCTGGGATATGCCGCGCGAGACGGGCATGATGGATGCTCCGGCAGCGACCGACATGATGGCGGCGGAACCCGTAGCACCTGACGCGACGGCACCCGCCGCATCCGGCGGACTGTCTGACGATCAGCCCCCGGTTGTTGCAGAAGATACGACGTTGGCAGATGGGGCAGCCGCGCCGGCAGTTGACGGCACGATGGCTGAGGGTGCCACGACCGACGGCACAACGGCTGCCGACGGCACAATGGCTGCCGACGGTATTGGGGTGATTCCGCCGATGGAGGGCTATGCCGATGCCGACCGTGCCGTTCTTACCGCAGAAGACCTGCAGGACGCCAACGTCTATGACGCAACCAACGCCGATATCGCGTCAGTGTCCGAAGTGCTGCTAACGGCGGATGGCCAGATTGATCAGGTGATCGTTGATGTGGGCGGGTTTCTTGGCATGGGCGCAAAGCCGGTCGCCATTCCTTTCGACAGCCTCACCTTGTGGCAGAACGCCGACAACAGCGACCTGCGCATTTACCTTCCAATGACACGCGAACAGCTTGAAGCCCTGCCGGACTACGCAGGCTAAGCGACCGAGGTAGTGAAAATTAACGAGTATTGCCCGCTCCCTGACAGGAGCGGGCTTTTTTAACATGAAATGCTTGATTTTGATGGGCTGACTGGTTCCATTTGCGGGCGGAGTGGCAGTCGGACCGGGCCGAGATAACGACGCGATCAGGCAACAAAAAATCCGGGCTTGCGGGCCCGGATTTGTCGGCGGTAAGCCAAGGCGCGTCGTCAGGTGAGGCCGTGCGTCTCGGCTTCGGTTGGCAAACGTCCCTGCGGCGTGAAGCGGTTGACGACCTCGGGCAGGGCCGCGTTCAGCCGCAGCAGCAGTTCCGCGCGAGACAGTCCGGTTTTCTTGGCCAGTTCATCTAATGTTTCACTGCCAAGAGCGGCTTCCATCTCGCCGACGTCGATGGGCATGTTCGCCTCGGTTGATACCCAACTGTCGGCCGGCGCGGCGCGACCAGCAGCCTTGAACCGGTCTACCAGATCACGAAGGCCCGAGGACATTGTGTTTCCTGCGGTCCCGGCACCGAAAAGATTGCGTATCTCGGAAAGAAAACCGCCAGCGTCCCGGTCCATGTCAGACGACGCCGGGTCGCCGGGGATATTGCGCTTCCCTTGCGGCGCGTCCGCCAGCATTTCGCTGATCTTACCGCGATTCTGGTAGCCTGCGATCGCGACAAGCCCGAGAAGTGCCAAGAGCGACGGGGTGGATTTGGACATGATGCATCTCCGATGTGTGGTGTGAGCGTGCAGGTCTGCGGATCACGCGCGCTTGCGCATGAATCCCCAGATGGCCAGTACGATGATGGCGCCAACCGCGGCACCGATGATGCCCGCGCCTTCGCCCGACGCATACCAGCCCAGACTTTGCCCGAGGTAGGTCGCAACGATGGCACCCACGACCCCGAGAATCGTGGTCAGGATGAAACCAGAAGGCTCGTTGTCCCCCGGCATTACTAACTTGGCGATCACCCCCGCCACAAAGCCGATGATGATGGTCCAGATGATTCCCATGGCCGGGTTTCCTTCAGTTGATATGTGAAAATAGCACGGACTCAACGCATCAGTGCTGTTTGCGTTCCACAAATCTGTATCACGTGCACCGGGCAAATCCCCGCCGTTTTCCCCATTGTTCCGCCTGTCGGTCTGGGTCGGATCGATGCAGCCATGATCGAGCGCCATCCTTTCGGGATCGGGGGTTTTTTAGCGGACCCCGGCGTCCGCGCCTTGGCCTTCGCGCACTTTCCGGAAAGCTACAGGTGGCTCGCAAGCCCCACGATGGCAAGACCCATCACTGGGTCTTTTCAGTAGCGGAAGAGGGTGCCGCCGCGCTCAGGAAGCTGCCCAGCGAATGCAGTTGCTCCAGATGGTCGCACATGACCTTGAGGCAGACCAGAAATGGAACCGCCATCAACACCCCGGCGACGCCCCAAAGCCAGCCCCAAAACACCACCGTCACAAACACGGAAACGAGGTTCAATTCAAGTCGCCTGCCCAGAATGACCGGGGTGATGAACTGGCCCTCGACGGCACTGGCCACAATGTAGATCGCCGGAGCAAGAGCCGCGTGGCCCAGCTGTTCAAAGCTGACAATCGCCACCGCAGCGACCAAACCGGCGCCAAGCAACCCACCGATGAAGGGCAGGAAGTTCAGAAGAAACGCCACCAGCGCCAGTATCAGCGGTTGTGGCATCCCGATTGCCCAAAGGCCGATTCCGATCACCGCTGCGAGCACGGCGTTGATGACAATCACCGTGAGCAAATAGCGTGAGATACTTTCCTGTATCCCATAGAGGATACGCAGCGCGCGCTTCTTGTCGCCAAAGCGAGGAAAGATATCTATCAGCTTCAAATAGAACATGTCGCCGGACGCCAGCAGGAACAAAGCCAGAAAAAGAGCGACCGATGCGGTGGCAATAACGCCCATGACGTTACTCACAGCAACCGTAAGAAGCCCGGGCGTTTGCAACGCGACCTTTTGCACAGTGGGATCGGTGCCGACCGCGATCTCTTCCACGCGGTCGGACGCCTCTTGCACCACCGCAACCGAGGATGCAAGCGAACGTAATTTCACCTTGATTTCCGCCCCGATCTTCGGTGCTTCACTGATCCAGCCCGAAACAGGGCCTGCGACCAACAGCGCCGATCCAACGAAAAGCGTTCCCGCCACCAGTATCAAGGCCGTCGCCGCGACGACGGATGGCAGACCGTGGCGTCGCAGCCATCGCACCGGCGTACTCAACGTCAGTGCCAGGATGATGCCGATCAGCAACGGCAGGATCAGTTCCTTGGCGAAATAGACAGCGATCGTCAGCGACACGAGCAAGATAAACCCAAGTGTGCGGCGGATCGCAGTCAGGTCGCGCGCCCCGATCGAATCCTCCGTTTCTGCACGTGCCACCGCGGCTAAGGCCGAACTGGTGACTGCTGCCGCGTCGTCGCTGTCGGCACTTTTCATCCCCGGCACTACATCTCACGCGGCCAATGCCGCAAGGCTTTGCAGTCAGAAACGAATGCCTCCACGGTTTGCGCGTCCGACAGTCGGCACAGCGCCGGATCCGCCAACCCCGCCAGACCGCAGACGTCCAGCAATGGCGCAGCTCCTTCCGTCCAGCCGATGAATTTGCAATGCACGAAGGCATCCGTCAGGAACCCCTTGGCTGCCGGATTGGCAGACAGGTCGTCCTTTCCCAACAGGATGGCGACGGCATCGAACAGGACCGACGGAGCACCCTCGATCTGGTCTGTCGCCGGGTGCAACTCGCCTTTGCTGCTGACCGCGCCGCCGATTTTCGGCGCGATGACGCGGATCAGCCCGCCAACCTTTGTCACCTCTGCGTGCAGGGCGGCCAACAATGCGCCGTCAAAGCCGTCGCTGATCATCACACCCATGATCCGGCCCTTGAAGCTGTTGGGCGGGTTGGACTGGATGCTGAGCGCCGGTGACGGCTTCAGATCCATCTGCGTAGCGCGCGCTGCCGGGGCCGGTTGCGGCAACTCGGAGATCCCGAGGCCGTCAGCCGCATTGGCGGCAAGATCGGCATCTATGTTCATCAGATGCGCGACCATGCGCACACGGATGGCGGGTTCAGCACATTTTGAAAGCTCGAACACCAGTGCCGACACGATATGATCCTGCTCCGATGGCGTTTGGCTGATATAGAACTGCCGGGCCTGGCTGTAGTGATCTGCAAAGCTTTCAGGTCGCAGCCGCGCCTTGTTGCCCATGACCGGGGCCTTGTAGCTTCCGTACCCCTCAAGCGGGTGGGCACGCGGGCCTTCGCCCCAGCCATTCGGCTCATAGTTGACGCGGCCCTTGCGGGCGGCGGTCTGCATGTGCCCGTCCTGCTGGTAATTGCTGACGGGGCAGCCTTTGGGCGCATTCACCGGAATCTTGGTAAAATTCGGCCCGCCCAGACGCTTGAGCTGCGTATCGAGGTAGGAAAAATTCCGCCCCTGCAACAGCGGGTCGTCGGTGAAGTCGATGCCGGGAATGACATTGGCCGTGCAGAACGCCACCTGTTCGGTTTCGGCAAAGAAATTGTCCACCGCGCGGTCCAGCTTCATCGTGCCGATGATTTCCACCGGGCAGTCCTCTTCGGGGATCAGCTTGGTCGGGTCGAGCACATCAAAGGCGAAGCTGTCGGCAAACGCCTGATCGAACAGTTGCACCCCTAGATCCCATTCGGGGAAGTCGCCCCGGTCAATGGCACCCCACAGGTCGCGCCGGTGCCGGTCGGCATCCGCGCCGTTGCTTTTCACAGCCTCGTCCCAAACCACCGATTGCAGGCCCATCCGGGGCTTCCAATGGAACTTTACGAAGGTTGACTCGCCCGCCGCTGTCACGAAACGAAAGGTATGAACCCCGAAACCCTCCATCGTCGTGAAAGAACGGGGAATCGCCCGATCTGACATCACCCACATGATGGTGTGCATCGCCTCAGGCGTCAGCGAAATGAAATCCCAGAAATTATCGTGTGCCGAAGCGGCTTGCGGAAAGTCCCGGTCAGGTTCCGGTTTTACCGAATGGATCAGGTCGGGAAACTTGATCGCGTCCTGAATGAAGAACACCGGCGCATTGTTGCCCACGATGTCCCAGTTGCCCTGGTCACTGTAGAACTTGACGGAAAAGCCCCGGATGTCGCGGGCGAGATCCGGCGAACCCTTGCTGCCCGCCACGGTGGAGAAGCGCGCAAACACTTCCGTTGTCTTGCCAGCCGCCGCGAATGGTGCGGCGCAGGTGACATCCGCCATGGCGCGGGTGCAGGTGAAGGTGCCATGCGCGCCATAGCCGCGCGCGTGAACCACACGTTCGGGAATGCGTTCATGATCGAAGTGGAAGATCTTTTCGCGCATGGCAAAATCTTCCAGCAGGGTCGGGCCGGGCGCACCCGCGCGCAGCGAGTTCTGGTTGTCCGATATGACGACCCCTTGCGCGGTGGTCAGACGCTCGGATTGACCTTCGGCGTGCTGGTGAAATTCACCGCCTGCGCCGGTTTCCGAAACCAGGCTGTCGAAATCGGGCGGCTGACGTGCAGGGTCGGTCATGGCAAGAACCTTTCAGGAAAAGACGGGTCTAATTGGGGAAAGCCGGGCAGAAAGACTGCCGCCCGACTGCCGGATCAGGTTGTGCGCTGCCCAAGATCCTGATGTTCGGCCTCGGCCCTGGCGCCTTCAACAACCCGGGACGCCGACCCTGCCACGTGTTCCACGATCACGTCGGCCGCCGATTTACCCTCGGGAAGAAGGTCTGCAAGATCGGAGCCCGCATTCTTGAGCTCGCTTTTTGCATCCTTCTCGGCGGCCTTCAGAACGGCCATCGCCTTGTCACGCTCCTCATGGAACACGGTCTGGGCCTCGGCAAAAAGGCGATCACTGCTTTCGCCCAATGCGTTATCTTCGATCTTGCTGCGGGGAAGCGCCCCCGCAATCGCCGCGCCGAGGGCGACCGCCAAAGCACCCACAACCAACGGCTGATCCTCGAAGAAGTTGGCAGCCGCCTTCCCGCTACGGTTCATCGCGGCTTCGGCAGACATGCGCGCGTCGTGCGCGGCGTGCCGCGCTGAAAGCACCCGTGCCTTGGCCTCGTCCGAGAAACCTTCAGTGCCATGTGACAGCCTGTCTGCCATCTGTTCCGCCGTGTCGCGAAGACTGCTGACGGCACCCGACACCGCGTCTGCTACCGCCCCGGAACCGGACTTTATCGCGCCCGAGATGCCGCCTGACGTGCCGCCCTGTCCGTCGTTTTCACCGCCCGGAACCTCCGACTCCGTGCGTCGATACTGGCGATCCTGCGTGCCACGCGTGTTGTCACCGAACCAATAGCGGTCGCCGTCATGAAACGGTCCGTCCTCGGGGCGGTTCTTCGGAACTGCGCGGCGGTCCCATTGATCGGCAGCGCGTGCGCCACGAGGGCCGGAATTGAAATCCCTGCGTTGCGCGGTGCTTTCTGACCGGTCGCCGCGTGCCTGCCCGACCAAAAGCCAGGCGAGGCCGACGCCGACAAGGGCAACCGCCGCCGGGTTCCGGCCGACTGTCTGGCTGATCGCGCGGCCAAGGTCGCCACCCTGATCGCGCAACATCGCACCGACATCGCTGACGATGGCATCGACCGAGAACTTCTTCTGAAGATCGTTGATCGAGCCGCTCATCTGTGCGCGTTGATGCGCAATGTCGCGCTCGATCTCATCGGGGGTGCGGGCATCATTTGTCATTGTAAGCTTCCTTTATGGCCATGGCATCGCGCTGGACACTTCGCGCGGCACGGGTCGGCATGAAGCCGACTTGTTTGAGAGCGGATTTTGCCGACAGAAAGATGGCGCCGGCGATGACGAGCAAACCGGCTCCGACCACGACAGTCGCCCAGGATGGTGAAAGCCCCGCCCAGATCGCAACGGCGACCAGCGACGCGGCCAACACATTGAACCCGGTTATCGCAAGAATAACCGCAAGTGCCATCGCGCCCAGGGCCGCGCCCGCCTTGGTCATGCTGGTCACCATTTCGGCGCGTGCCAGATCCACCTCGTTTCGCACGAGGTTTCCGACGTTGCCCATGATGTCCGACATCATTTCACCGGCGGATTTGGGTGTATCCCCGGTCGTCATGGCGCGGCCGCGGCGGGCTGGGTGTTCGGATTGCCTTCGCTCACAAAGGCGTCAACCTCCGCGGTCCTGTCCGACGAATGCTGCGACGCGGATTTGGTGGCATGGCTTGCCGAAGCCTTGGCATACCGGCTTGCCGCAAAGCCCAGCAAGGCGGCCCCGCCGAGGAAAAGAGCCGGATTATCGCGGGCGATCTTGCTTGCGGCTTGCAGAATTTCGCCCATATCCTTGTTGCGCAACGCATCGGACGCATCGGCAAGACTGGTCGCGATCTGGCCTATCGTCCGTTCCTGGGGCGAACCGCCGCGCATTTCTTCTGACGCGCGGCGCAGGGACATCGCGACATTCTTCACTTCACCTGCTACGTTTGCTTTTGCATCGTCGGCCTGCAATCTGACTTCATTGACCGTATCACCGAACTTCTGCGTGACAACTGCCCGCAGGTCGGACGCGACGCTTGCGATTTCGTCGGAAGCGCGTTTCATCGGTGGTTCTTTTTCGGTCGTCTCTTCATTGGTCATCGGTTCATCCTTTCTGGCGAGGGAGGTACGGCGACGTGGGCCAACCTCAGGTATGCGGTCTCCCGGGGCCGATCCTGAACAGCCCGTAGCCCTGCAATGACCAACTCTTGCCGCTTTCATTCGTTCCAGACAAAGGCGGGCCCGACCACGTTTTGTTGCCGACGGGTCAACTGCCTGAAACCGCACGGACCGCACGTGTCAAAAGAGTGCCGGACTGCCCGCCTGCGGTCCGGCACTTAAATCCGGGACAGGTTTTGTTCGGAATGCTCCGGCGCACAGGTGCTGCCCTGATGACCGAACCACGTTTCTGCAATCCATATGGACGTAAAACGGTCGCGCATGCGGGCGGACGCGGCGCGTCCGGATACCGTTGCCAAATCCGACCGCACGGCGCAATTCACGCCGGATGTGTACCGCGATGACATGCCGACCGCGCTGGTCGCCCATCCGCAGGTTGGCGGCTTTCGCTGCAAAGCGAGCGGTCAGCGGCCTGGCCCGACAACGGGCATCTTGGGCGAATTTGGCCGCCATGACCCCTTATATGGGCCGATGGACAAGTTTTCCTTGCCACGACAGACAGAAACCGGGCCAAAATGGACAAACTTCCCTTGGCAAATCAACAGACCATCAGCCGCCAATCATCCGCATTTGGAAAAGCCGCAACTGCCGCAGGTCATGCAGCCTTCGACCATCCGCAAATCATAACTGCCGCAGGAGGAACAGCTTTTGCCGTTGCCGCCCACTGCCATGACTTCGGCTTTGGGGTCTGATTTCAAGCCCATCCCTTCGCCTTCGATGAAACCGATCACCACCAGATGGCGTTCGATCACACCTCCGATGGCGGCAAGGATTGAAGGGATGTAGCGACCGTCCATCCATGCACCACCACGCGGGTCGAACACGGCCTTCAGCTCTTCCACTACAAAGGAAATGTCGCCGCCACGCCGGAAGACCGCGGAAATCATCCGGGTCAAAGCGACCGTCCAGGCGAAACTTTCCATGTTCTTGGAGTTGATGAAAACCTCGAACGGACGGCGGTGGCCTGCGATGATGATGTCGTTGACGGTGATGTAGAGTGCGTGTTCCGAACCGGGCCATTTGACTTTGTATGTCGATCCTTCCAGTGCCGCAGGACGGTCCAGCGGGTCGGACAGATAGACAACCTCGCCACCCTCCGAATGGGGCTGAACCGGCGCCTCTGACGGGGCTTTTTCAGCACTTTCCGACACTGTCAGCACCGATCCTGTCACGTCGTTTGGGCGGTAAGTGGTGCAGCCTTTGCAGCCCTGATCCCATGCCGCCATGTAAACTTCGGCAAAGTCGTCGAAGCTGATGTCTTCGGGGCAGTTGATGGTTTTGGAAATGCTGCTGTCGATCCATTTCTGCGCCGCGGCCTGCATGCGCACGTGGTCCAGCGGCGGCAGGGTCTGGGCATTCACGAAATACGCAGGCAGGGCGGCATCACCGAATTTTTCGCGCCACAGGCGAACAGCATAATCGACCACTTCTTCTTCGGTCCGCGATCCGTCCTTTTGCAGGACTTTGCGGGTGTAGGCATATGCAAACACCGGCTCGATACCAGACGACACGTTGCCCGCATAAAGGCTGATCGTGCCGGTCGGCGCGATGGAGGTCAGCAGCGCATTGCGGATACCGTGCTGGCGAATGGCATCGCGCACGTCGGTATCCATCTGCACCAACGAGCCGGAGGCCAGATAAGCCTCGGCGTCGAACAGCGGGAAGGCGCCCTTTTCCTTCGCAAGATCAACGGAAGCCAGATAGGACGAACGGGCAATGGCCTTCATCCATGCCTCGGTCTGTGCCGCAGCCTCAACCGACCCATATCGCAGCCCGACCATCAGCAAAGCATCCGCAAGCCCGGTGACGCCCAGACCGATGCGACGTTTTGCCCGCGCTTCGGCCTCTTGTTCCGGCAGGGGGAAGCGCGAAGCGTCGATCACGTTGTCCATCATGCGGATCGCCAGCCGAACCAGTTCATCCAGCTTCGCAAGGTCAAGCGACGCCCCGGCCCCGAAGGCATCGGCCACCAGCGTCGCCATGTTGACCGACCCGAGCAGACAGGCGCCATAAGGTGGCAGCGGCTGCTCGCCGCAGGGGTTGGTGGCGGCAATCGTCTCGCAATACGCAAGGTTGTTCATCGCATTGATGCGGTCGATGAAGATCACGCCGGGTTCGGCGAAATCAAAGGTGTTGCGCATGATCGTGTTCCACAGGTCGCGCGCCTGAAGCGTCTTGTAGACGCGACCGTCGAAGATCAGCTCCCACGGGCCATCGGCCTTGACCGCAGCCATGAACGGATCGGTAATCAGCACCGAAAGGTTGAACATGCGCAAGCGTGCCGGGTCTTTCTTGGCGGCAATGAACCCTTCGATATCCGGGTGATCGCAGCGCATCGTCGCCATCATCGCACCGCGCCGTGACCCCGCCGACATGATGGTACGGCACATCGCATCCCATACATCCATGAAGCTGAGCGGCCCGGAGGCATCGGCGGCCACGCCCTTTACTTCGGCTCCACGTGGGCGGATGGTCGAGAAATCATAACCGATTCCGCCGCCCTGCTGCATCGTCAACGCAGCCTCCTTCAGCATCTGGAAAATACCCGCCATATTGTCGGGAATGGTGCCCATCACAAAGCAATTGAACATGGTCACCGACCGCCCCGTCCCCGCCCCTGCGGTGATGCGGCCTGCGGGCAGATATTTGAAATCCTCAAGTGCAGCGTAAAACCGGTCTTCCCAATGCGCCGGGTCGGCCTCTACCGCTGCCAGGGCGCGGGCGATTCGGCGCCACGTGTCTTCCACCGTGCCGTCCAGTGCCGCGCCAGAAGCATCTTTCAGCCGATACTTCATATCCCAGATCTGTTCGGCGATGGGGGCGGAAAATCGGGTCATGGGACGTCCTTGATTGGTTCTTGCGGCTGCACAGCGGAAGGTCGCGCAATCATCGGCGGGGATGCCCGCAAGCACCTGCCCTGCCGCATGCGCGCCGGGGGTTTATCATAGGCCACCCCGAACGCCCGGGCAAGGCGGGACGCCACGCCCCGACGATCTTACACCCCGTCGGGCGGCCAGAGCGAATGCGCTGCATCAAGGCAGCCATCGTTCCCTTCGCACACATTCGAGGCTTTCCGCAACATATCCGGCCAAGGCATAGCCTGGTCAGGCAGTCTGGACGTGCGAACTGAACGAAGGGCCGGTTCGTGGCGCGTCAGGCGTCCGCAGCGCCGTACTGGGCTGAACAATTCGCCCTTGTCTCTGGCGACTGTGGGGTTAATTTGCGCGCTCTGGCGGGCACTGGCCCGTGCAAGGGGAATACCTGTGTCGCTGAACCTGATAAAACTCTGCGTCGGCGCAGAAAAGGTCGAAGACCTGATCGACTGGCAGCAAAGCCGGCAGGGCCGCTGGATTGGCGATACACCGGCACACGTCACCCGGATGTGGCCCAAACGCGCGGTGGAACTTCTGGATGGCGGTTCGCTTTATTGGGTGTTCAAGGGCGTTGTTCTGGCGCGCCAAACCATCATGGGTCTGGATGAGGTGCAGGGTGCCGACGGAATCACGCGCTGTGCGATCCGCCTTGATCCCGAAGTTGTCCGCACCGAAGGCGCTGCGCGTCGCCCGTTCCAGGGGTGGCGCTATCTGCCCGCCGAGGAAGCACCGCGCGATCTTCCCAAGGGGCGCGCACGGGAAGACGCGTTGCCGCCCGAACTCGCCCGCGCATTGGCCGAGATCGGCCTGCGCTAATCTGTTGACACCATTCAGAAGTTATTCGGGTTGCCTGGCAACAGCACTCCGATACCTTCTTCGGCGCCGCCGTTGAGCCATGTGATGGCATCGCCCGCAATCCCGACATTCCAGCAGGTCGCCGGATCAGTACCATAGGTGAAGCACATCTTGTCGCCCTCCACCGCCCAAGTGCCGCTGTAATCCTCGCCTTTGATGGCACCATCGGCTGCGTAGAATTCGGTGTAGCCTCCCGACGATGTCATGCTGCCCTGCACGGTATTGCCACTGATCGCGGCACGAATGGCTTCGCCGGTGGCCAGATCCTGCGCAAGGGCCGGTGCCGCGAAAAGCAGCGCTACGAAAGCGGCGCGGAGCGTGTTCATCCGTCATCCTTTTCGGTTATTCATAAAATGATGGATGCATCGCCAACGCCTGTCAAGGCATGGCAAACCCGTCTGGTGTTGCTATGTCGAGCCGTGCGGCAAGTGCGGTCATCGTCGCGCGCGCAGCCGCGTCAAACGTGGCTGACCGCGCGCCGAACAACACGGCCTGCGACCGGTGCACCACGGCGTCTTCCAGTATTTTCAGATGGTTGGCGCGCAGCGTTTCCCCGGATGAGGTGATGTCGGCAATCGCCTCGGCCGTCAGGTTCTTCACCGTGCCTTCGGTCGCGCCCTGACTGTCCACCAGTTGATAATCGGCCACCCCCTGCGCCGTCAGATAATCGCGCACCAACCGGTGATATTTCGTGGCGATCCGCAGGCGAAAGCCATGCCGCGCGCGAAATGCCGCCGCTGCCGCGTCCAGATCGTCCAGCGTGTCAACATCGATCCACGCTGCGGGAACGGCGATGATCAGATCGGCATGGCCGAAGCCCAGAGGTGCCAGTTCCACCACCTGCCGGTCCCAGTCCGCCAGCTTGTCACGCACAAGATCGGACCCTGTAACGCCCAGATGTATGCGCCCGCAAGCCAGCTCACGCGGCACTTCCCCCGCCGAAAGCATGACCAGTTCAACATCTTCTATGCCTTCAACGCTGCCAGAATACGCCCGTTCCGCGCCGTTCTGCCGCATCTGTATGCCGCGGTCACCAAACCATTGAAAGGTTTTCTCCATCAGCCGCCCTTTGGACGGCACTCCGATTTTAAGCATCACACAGTGCCTTTCAGCTGCGCCACCAGACCGGGGCGGATCACACCTCCCACGGCGGGGATCGAGCGGCCCTGCCCAAGCACGGCGGTCAGTGCATCATAGCGCCCACCCGTGGCGACGGCAGGCAGCAGGGGGTCGGCGGCGTGAAAGCTGAACACGAAACCATCGTAATATTCCAGCGTGCTACGACCATGGCTCGCCGCGAAAGGCAACTGCGCCACATCAAAGCCGCGCTTGGTCAAAGCCTTGAGGCGTAGCGCGAAATTGTCTACCGCCGGGGCAATGGCAGGCATGTCCACCGCCACGGCGCGCAGATGGGCCAGCGCGTCAGGGGCAGCGGCGGTCAGCGCCAGCAGGTCATCCAGAATGGCAGCCTCGCGCGGGGGGATCGGGGCGGCGGCGGCGTCTTCGGTCAGAGCTGCGGCTCGGGCAACGATGTCTTCCGGATCGCGCAGGCCGATGTGCGGGCCCGCCGCCTGCATCAGCGCCTCGGGAGAGGTAGCGGCGAGCCGGTCCAGCAGCCGCAGGCGGGCATGCGACGGCGGCACCCGGCCTGCGAACCGGTCAAGCAGCGCGCGAAAACGGCGGGGACGCCAGATGTGGCGCAAGAGCGCCGCCTTGCGTTTGTCGGTGGTGGCAAGGCCACGGACGGCCGCCATCAGGATGCCAATATCGCCGGTCGCTGCACGCAGGTTCAAAGGGCCGAGCAACCGGGAAAAAAGGAAGAATACTTCAGCATCGGCCTCGGGGGCAACGCGGTCGAACACCTCATAGCCGACTTGCAGGTATTCGCTGGCGCGCGGAAGAAGGTGGTCTTGCTTGCGGAACACTTCGCCCATGTAGGTGTAACGTGCGGGGTCAGCGCCGCCCGCCATGTGGGCCTGCACCACTGGCACGGTGAAATCAGGGCGCAGCATCATCTCGCCGCGCAGGGGGTCTTGCGTGACATAGGCGCGGGCGCGGATATCCTCGCCGTAAAGGTCAAGCAGGGTGCCTGCGGGCAGCAGGATGTCGGCCTCCACCGGATGCGCGCCGGCCGCCTGAAAGGCCGCGAACAGGGCGGCTGCCTCGGCGCGGGCGGGGTTCATGGCTCCAGCATCCGGCGGGTGGCGGGGACCAGATCGGCAAGGGGAATCTCGACCTGGGCCGGGCGGGATTTCCATTCCTCAAGACTGGCCCCGGCAGAGATCCTGGCGCCGAGGATCAGGTCTTTCAGGATCACCACACCGCGCGCCGCCTCGTTCGCGCCCTGGATCACAGCAATGGGAGAGCCGCGTTTATCGGCGTATTTCAACTGGTTGCCAAAGTTCTTGGGGTTGCCCAGATACATCTCGGCCCGGATGCCCGCCTGCCGCAGCGCGCCGACCATGGCCATGTAATCGGCCATCCGGTCGCGGTCCATCACCGTCACCACCACCGGGCCGGGGGTGGCGCTTCCCGCCCGCCCCTTGGCGTGCAGCGCGGCGAGAAGGCGGTCCACGCCGATGGAAACCCCCGTCGCAGGCACCGCCTGCCCGGTGAAACGCTTGACCAGATCATCATAGCGCCCGCCCCCCGCAACCGACCCGAACTGCCGCTTGCGCCCCTTTTCGTCGAGGATCTCGAAGGTGAGTTCGGCTTCATAGACGGGTCCGGTGTAGTAGCCGAGGCCGCGGACGACGGAGGTATCCATGCGGATACGATCTTCATCATAGCCCTGTGCTCTGACCAACCGGATGATTTCATCTAGCTCGTCCAAGCCTTCTTTTCCAACCTGGGAGAGATGCAGGATCTCGCGCAGCGACAGGTCGAGGTTCTGGCCACGCTCATCCTGCATCACAAAACCACTTCGCGCAGCATCCGGCATCGCAAACGCTAACATCATGGCTATCGCTCCGTGGTCGAGACCAGCACCCTCGGTGATATCTCCGCTTTCGTCCTTGCGCCCTTTCCCCAGAAGCGCCCTCACGCCCTCTGGTCCAAGTCGGTCAATCTTGTCAATCGCCCGTAGCACTATCCCGCGTGTCCGCACGTCATCGTCGGCGATACAAGCAACCTCAAGCACCCCGTTCAACACCTTCCGGTTATTCACCTTCACCACATAATCCCCGCGCTCTATCCCCACCGCTTCCAGCGCATCCGCCAACATCGCGCAAATCTCGGCGTCGGCTGCCACCGACGACGCCCCCACCGTATCGGCATCACATTGGTAAAACTGGCGGAACCGCCCCGGGCCGGGCTTTTCGTTGCGCCAGACCGGGCCCATGGCGTAGCGGCGGTAGGGGGTGGGCAGATCGTTGCGGTATTGGGCGGCGACGCGGGCCAAGGGGGCTGTCAGGTCATAGCGCAGCGCCAGCCAGTCGCCGCCAGACCCGGTGTTTTCTTCCTGCCAGCCGAATACACCCTCATTCGGGCGGTCCACGTCTGGCAGGAATTTCCCAAGCGCCTCAACGGTTTCCACTGCCGAGGTCTCCAGCGGATCAAAGCCGTAGCGGTGATACACCTCGGCGATACGGTCCAGCATCGCCTTGCGTTCGGTCACTTCCGCGCCGAAATAATCGCGGAAGCCACGCGGGGTTTCCGCACGGGGGCGGCGGGAGGCTTTTGGTGTGTCGGCCATGATCGGACCCTTCGCTATTCGTCGCGGGCGGTGTATCGGAAGGGGCGCGGCGGGACAAGCGGGGCGCAAAACCGGTGACATGATTCCGATGCACAACAGATGCACAGGGGATGCACAGGGTTTTCGGGCGCGACAAAGAGGGCAGCGGCATGAACCAACAGGCGGCGGAAGAACAGATTGCACATCTGACGCGGGCAGTGGACGACCTTTCCGAGGTGGTGGCGCGTCAGCAGGGCGAGATTGCGCGCCTCGCCCGTCGTGTCGGGTTGCTGCTGGAACGCGAGGCGGAACGGGAGGCCGACAATGGCAGCACCACCATCGCGGATCAGCGACCGCCGCATTGGTAAGCCATTGCAAGCGCGTTGCATTCCCCCGACCCCGGTGATGATTTGCCTCTGATGCGAAAACCGCTGCCTTTCGACGTGAGGGCCATGTGCGTGACGCTGACGATCGGCGTGGCGGGCGGCTTGGTGGCGCAGGCGCTTGGCCTGCCGTTGGCGCTGTTGCTGGGGTCGCTGTTTGCAGTCGGCACGGCGGCGGCACTGGGATGGCGGCCCTTGGGGCAAGCCGTTGCGGTGCCGCAAAGGCTGCGGTTTTTTTTCATGCCGGTGATCGGGGTGGCGATTGGCGGGCAGTTCACGCCTGCGGTGCTGGCGCAAATGCCGGGGTGGTGGCCAAGCCTTGTCGGGCTGTGCCTTTTCATCCCTGCGGCGCATTTCATGGCATACCGGATGTATCGCCGGTTCGGGCCTTTGGACCCGGTGACGGCCTATTTCGGAGCGGTGCCGGGCGGGTTGATCGAATCGGTGGCCTTGGGCGAAGAAGCGGGGGCAGACGGGCGGATGCTGGTGCTGCTGCAATTCCTGCGGCTTATCCTGACGATCGTGTCGGTGCCCTTGGTGTTTACTGCGCTGACCGGGCATGCCGTGGGCAGCGGGGCGGGCACGACGCTTGCCGGATCTGCACTGCCGCTCGGGCTGTGGGATGTGGCGGTACTGGTGGTGGCGGGGCTGGTGGGCGTTTACGCAGGCCGGGCATTGCGCCTGCCTGCGGCGATCATGACCGGGCCGGTGACGGCATCGGCTATCGTGCATCTGGCCGGGCTGACTGCCGGGGGGCCGCCGGATTGGGCTGTTGCTGTGACGCAGTTGGTTGTGGGCACGGTTCTGGGCGCGCGCTTTGCCGGGTTGCCGCAGGGCGCGCTGTGGCTGGCGCTGCGGTTGGCGGCGCTGAACGTGACCTGCGCGATGCTGCTGGCTTACGGCTTTGCCTTGGTTTTTGCAGGCTGGGTGGGGCAACCCGTGGCAGCGGTGTTTCTGGCCTATGCGCCGGGGGGGCTGACCGAGATGAGCCTGATCGCGCTGAGTTTGCAGATGAGCGTGGTCTATGTAACCGCGCATCACGTAGCGCGAATCGTGTTGAGCGTGACATTCGCAAAACTTTTTGCGGGGCGGGTGACGGGTGGGCCACGCCCCTGACACCGGGGCGTGGCTTTTGAAGCGCGGGCTGAAACGGATGGGCGCGCGTCAGATTTCTTCAACCATCACAACGCCTTGCATTGCCTTGATCGCGCCCTTGATCTGCGGGGTGACGGGGTAATCCTGCGGCAGGGCCACGTCGATTTCCTGGCCATTGCCGTCGGGCACGCAGATGGTTATCTGGCCGCGCGACCGCCCGCCTTCACCTGCAACGCGCGCAAACAGGGCCGCGACCGACGCTGCGGCCTCGGCCCGGTTCAGGTGGATGCGTAAGCTGGTGCCTCCCGCCTCGGCCGCGACCGAGTCGATGGGCTGGGCGGCGCGGGCCAGCAGTTTCAGCGTGTCGCCTTCCAGATTGGCCTCCACTGTCAGGACGATATTCTGTCCCGGTTCCAGCAGATCGCGCGCGGCCTCCAGCGTGTCGGAAAATACCGTGACCTCGTAAAGCCCCGTCGGGTCCGACAGTTGCACGAAGGCAAAGCGGTTGCCTTTGGCGGATTTGCGTTCCTGTTTTGAGGACACCGATCCCGCCAGTTTCGCCACGATCGGCCCGCCTTGGGCGGCGGCGGTCAGTTCGGTCAGCGTCATCACCTTCTTGCGTTTCAGCGGACCCATGTAATCGTCAAGCGGATGACCGGACAGGTAAAAGCCGATCGCCTGATGTTCCTGCGTCAGGCGTTCCACCGGCAGCCAGTCGTCGCGGCTGGCAAGGCGGGATTCGGGCAAATCCGCCCCCGCCTCGCCAAACAGGGATACCTGCGCCGAGGCGCGGGATTCGTGGACGGCAGCGGAATAGGCAACGAGGGGGTCGAGGGCTTCAAACACGCGGGCGCGGTTGACGTCCAGCGCATCGAACGCTCCGGCGCGGGCCAGCATTTCCAGCGGGCGTTTGCCGACACGTTTCAGGTCCACCCGGCGGGCGAGATCGAACAGCGTGGCGAAGGGTTTCGTTTTGCGCGCCTCGGCCTTGGTCCCGTCACGCGCATCCACGATCAGCTTCATCGCATCCACCCCCACGCCTTTCAGCGCGCCAAGGCCGTAGACCACCGCACCCTTGACCACAGTGAACGTGGCAAGCGAAGCGTTCACGCAGGGCGCAACCGTCTTGATCCCCAGCTTGTCCACCTCGCGTTTGTAGATCGCCAGCTTATCGGTCAGGTGGATATCGCAGTTCATCACGGCGGCCATGAATTCCACCGGGTAATTGGCCTTGAGATACCCGGTCTGGTAGCTGACCACGGCATAGGCCGCCGCGTGCGATTTGTTGAAACCGTAGTTGGCGAATTTTTCCAGCAGGTCGAACACCTCGCCCGCCTTCTTTTCGGGCACATTGTGGGTGGCCTTCGCGCCGGTCACGAATTTCGGGCGTTCCTTGGCCATTTCCTCGGCGATTTTCTTGCCCATGGCGCGGCGCAACAGGTCGGCACCGCCAAGCGAATAACCGGCCATGACCTGCGCGATTTGCATCACCTGTTCCTGATACACGATGATGCCCTGCGTCTCGGCAAGGATATGGTCGATGGTGGGGTGAATGGATTCCAGATCGCGCAGGCCGTTTTTCACCTCGCAATAGGCGGGGATGTTTTCCATCGGTCCGGGGCGATAAAGGGCCACCAGCGCCACGATATCCTCGATGCAGGTGGGTTTCATGCGGCGCAGCGCATCCATCATGCCGCTGGATTCCACCTGAAACACCGCGACTGTCTTGGCGGCGGCGTAAAGCTCGTAGGTCGGTTTGTCGTCCAGCGGGATCAGGTTGATGTCGAACCGGATGTCACGCAGCTTCAGCAGTTCCAGCGCGTTCTGGATCACGGTCAGGGTTTTCAGCCCCAGAAAGTCGAACTTCACCAGACCCGCCGCTTCGACCCATTTCATGTTGAACTGGGTGGCGGGCATGCCGGACCGGGGGTCCTGGTAAAGCGGCACCAATTCATCCAGCGGACGGTCGCCGATCACCACACCGGCGGCGTGGGTCGATGCGTTGCGCAGCAGGCCCTCGATCTGCATACCGTAATCCAGCAGGCGTTTCACGACTTCCTCTTTCGCCGCCTCGCGCAGGCGCGGCTCATCGGCCAGCGCCTTCTGGATCGACACGGGCTTGACCCCTTCCACCGGGATCATCTTGGAAAGGCGGTCCACCTGACCGTAAGACATCTGCAACACCCGGCCCACATCGCGCACCGCCGCCTTGGACAACAAAGCGCCGAAGGTGATGATCTGGCCCACCTTGTCGCGCCCGTATTTCTTCTGGACGTATTCGATCACCTCCCCACGGCGGTCCATGCAGAAGTCGATGTCGAAATCCGGCATGCTGACCCGTTCGGGGTTCAGGAACCGCTCGAACAGCAGGGCATAGCGCAACGGATCAAGATCGGTGATCGTCAGGGCATAAGCGACAAGCGACCCCGCGCCCGACCCCCGGCCCGGCCCCACCGGAATGTTCTTTTGCTTGGCCCACTGAATGAAATCGGCCACGATCAGGAAATACCCCGGAAACCCCATCTGCTCGATCACGCCCAATTCAAAATCCAGCCGCGCCTGATATTCATCCGGGGTCACGGAATGCGGGATGATGGCAAGCCGCGCCTGCAAACCTGCATTGGCCTGACGGCGCAGTTCCTGCACCTCGTCATCGGCGAATTTGGGCAGGATCGGGTCGCGCTTGAACGCCTTGAAGGCGCAGCGCCGGGCGATTTCCACGGTATTGTCCAAGGCTTCCGGCAAGTCGGCAAAAAGCGTGCACATTTCCGCTTCGGACTTGAAATAGTGCTGGGGCGTCAGACGGCGGCGGGGGGCCTGCTGATCGACATAGGCCCCCTCAGCGATGCAGATCAGCGCATCATGGGCTTCATACATCTCGGCCTTGGGGAAATAGACATCGTTGGTCGCGACCAGCGGCAGCGCCATGGCATAGGCCATTTCCACCAGCCCCTGTTCGGATGCACGCTCCGCCTCGGGCAGACGCCCGCCCTCGCCCGGATGGCGCTGCATTTCGACATAAAGCCGTGTCGGGTAAATTGCGGCAAGGCGGGCCAGCAACACTTCCGCCTTCACCCGCTGATCCGCTTGCATAAAGCGGCCCAAGGGCCCGTCCGGCCCGCCGGTCAGGCAGATCAACCCTGTGGAATAACGGGTCAGCTCCGCCAAAGTCACTTCCGGCAAGGCGCCAGCCTTGTCGAGATAGAGGCACGAGTTGAGCTTCATCAGGTTCATGTAGCCGGCTTCGTTCTGCGCCAGCAAAACCAGCGGCGCCGCCGCACGCGGCTTTTCGCCCGGCGCGGCGGGGTCATAGGCAAACGCCACCTGACAGCCGACAATGGGCTGCACGCCTGCCGCGCTGGCCAGCACCGAAAATTCCAGTGCGGCAAACATGTTGTTGGTATCGGTCACAGCGACGGCGGGCATCTGGCCCGCCACGCACAGACCGATCAGTTTCTTGACAGGAACCGCGCCTTCCAGCAGGGAATGTTCGGTATGGGTGCGCAGGTGGATGAATCGGGGTGTATGTGCCATGCGCACAGCCTAACGAAGCCGCAGAACATGTGAAAGGCCGCCCCAGCTTTCGGCAAAACACGAAAGTCCTTCGGGGAAAGCGGAAAAGGTTCTGCTTGCCATGTGACAGACGGGCAGGCTTCATGAAACATAAGGAATATGGGCGCGTGGCCCGCTTTACGCCGCATCGGGCGGGCACGCGCTGGCTAGCCGTAATAGCCAGCAACGGGGAGAAGGCGGCGGGTTTTCACATGTCTGACATTGCGTTTCACCTGAACGGAACGCCGGTGCGGGTTTCGGGGGCAAGCCCGACACGCACGCTGCTGGACTGGCTGCGCGAAGATCGCGGGCTGACCGGCACCAAAGAGGGCTGCAACGAAGGCGACTGCGGCGCCTGCACGGTGATGGTCAGCGACGAGGCCGGCCCCCGCGCGCTGAACGCCTGCATCCTGTTCCTGCCGCAACTCCACGGCAAATCCTTGCACACGGTCGAAGGCATGTCGGGACCGGACGGCGAAATGCATCCGGTGCAGCGGGCGATGGTGGACCACCACGGGTCGCAATGCGGCTTTTGCACACCCGGTTTCATCGTGTCGATGGCCGTGGGCCATGCCACGGGCCGCACCGACCACGACGATATGCTGGCAGGCAACCTGTGCCGCTGCACCGGCTACGCCCCGATCATCCGCGCCGCAAAAGCGGCCGAAGCCGCACCTGTGCCCCTGTGGATGAAAGCTCCCTTGCCCTCTTTCCAGACGGAAATATCCTCGGGGGTCCGGGGGCAGACAGCCCCCGGCGCGTTCAGCCCGCGCAGCACGGACGAGTTGGCACAGATCTATGCCGCAATGCCCGAGGCGACGCTGATCGCCGGGGCCACCGATGTGGGGCTTTGGGTCACCAAGGAACTGCGCGCGCTGGACCCGGTCATCTTTCTATGTGGTGTGAAGGACTTGCAGCAGATCGAAGATCAGGGCCAGCACATCCGGATCGGGGCCGGGGTGACGATTTCCGACCTCTGGGATGCAATGAAGCCGCTCCATCCGTCCTTTGCCGAGCTGTTGCGGCGCTATTCGTCGGTTCAGGTGCGCAATGCCGCCACCATCGGGGGCAACATCGCCAACGGCTCGCCCATCGGTGACGGCCCGCCCGCGCTGATCGCACTGGGGGCGCGGCTGCATCTGCGTCACGGGGATGCGCGCCGAGACATGGCGCTGGAGGATTTTTTCCTGGATTACCGCAAGCAGGACCGGATGCCGGGGGAGTTCGTCGCGGCGGTGACGATCCCGCGCGCAGCCCCTGCGCTGCGCTGTTACAAGCTGTCGAAACGCTTCGATCAGGATATCTCTGCGGTATGCGGCTGTTTCAATGTGACGGTGGCGGATGGGGTGGTGACATCGGCTCGCATCGCCTTTGGCGGTATGGCGGGTATCCCCAAACGCGCGGCGGCGGTGGAGGCGGCATTGACGGGCAAGCCTTGGCGTCTGGATACGGTGCAGGCTGCCGTCCCCGCCATGACGCAGGATTTCAGCCCGCTGTCCGACATGCGCGCCTCGGCGGGCTACCGGCTGGAGACGGCACAGAACCTGCTGATCCGCTATTGGCATGACCTTGCGGGTGCGCCCGTGTCGGTGCTGGAGGTGCGGGCATGAGCATGGGCAAACCCCTGCCGCATGACGCGGCACCGCTGCATGTAACGGGCGAGGCGCGGTATATCGACGATATCCCCACACCGCGCGGCACGCTCCATCTGGCCTTTGGCGTGTCCAGCGTGGCGCATGGCGATATCATGGCGATGGACCTTGCCGCTGTGCGGACAGCCCCCGGCGTGGTGGCGGTGATCGGGCCGGATGACCTGCCCGAGATGCCCGATTGCAGCCCTTCGGTGCACGATGAGCCATTGCTGGCGCTTGGACGGGTGCATTACCTTGGTCAGCCGCTGTTCCTTGTGGTGGCCGAAAGCCATCTCGCCGCGCGCAAGGCGGCACGGCTGGGGGAAGTGGACTATCGCGAACTGCCGGCGCTGCTGACGGTGGATGACGCCATGGCGGCGAACAGCCGGTTCGAGGCAGGTCCGGTGGTCTGGCAGAAAGGCGATGCGGCGGCGGCAATAGCCGGGGCGGCGCACAGGGTGGACGGCAGCTTCGAGGTCGGCGGGCAGGAGCATTTCTATCTGGAGGGCCAGATCGCTCTCGCCCTGCCGCAAGAGGGCGGCGATATGGTGGTGCATTCCTCCACCCAGCACCCGACCGAGATTCAGCACAAGGTCGCCCATGCGTTGCATGTGCCGATGCATGCGGTGCGGGTGGAAGTGCGGCGGATGGGCGGCGGATTTGGTGGCAAGGAATCGCAGGGCAACGCGCTGGCGATTGCCTGCGCGATTGCCGCGCGCGCGACCGGGCGGCCCTGCAAGATGCGCTATGACCGCGACGATGACATGATGATCACCGGCAAGCGCCATGATCTGCGGATCGTGTATCGCGCTGGTTTTGATGCAGAAGGACGGGTGCAGGGGGTGACATTTCAGCATCTGATGCGCTGCGGCTGGGCGCAGGATTTGTCTTTGCCGGTGGCGGACCGCGCGATGTTGCATGCCGACAACGCGTATTTCCTGCCGGCGGTGCGGATTGAGAGCCACCGTTTGCGCACCAACACCCAGTCGGCCACCGCTTTCCGGGGCTTTGGCGGCCCGCAGGGGATGGTGGGGATTGAACGGGTCATGGACCATATCGCGCATGCCTTGGCACGCGAGCCGCTGGACGTGCGGCGGGTGAATTTTTACCGCGCCATGGATGCGGGGATGACGGGCATCGAGATCAAGACTGGTCCTGAACTGAATACCGGTTCCGGCGTCAAGATCGGCCCAGACGTCAAGACTGGCCCAGACGTCAAGATCGGCCCAGACGTCAAGACTGGCCCAGACGTCAAGATCGGCCCAGACGTCAAGACTGGCCCAGACGTCAAGACTGGCCAACCGCCGGGGAGGGGGCTGTCTGCCCCCTCCCCGGACCCCTTCCCCGAGGATATTTACGAACCGGGAATGAGCAGGGAGGCGGCACCCCTTGTGCCGGATGGCGCGGTTGACCTGACATCGCGTGGCGCAGAGGGCATGCAGGGGCATCCGGCGTTGCCACCGGAGCCTGCGGGGGTGCAGACGACGCCTTATCACATGCCGGTGGAGGATTTCATCGGGCATGTGCTGGTGGCGGAGCTGGAGCGGACCTCAGATTACCGCGCACGGCGCACCGCGATTGCGGCGTGGAATGCGGGGTCGGCGCTGATGAAGCGCGGGATCGCGCTGACGCCGGTGAAGTTCGGGATTTCCTTTACGCTGACGTGGCTCAATCAGGCAGGGGCTTTGGTGCATGTGTATCAGGATGGGTCTGTTTATCTGAACCATGGCGGGACCGAGATGGGGCAAGGCTTGTTCCAGAAGATCGCACAGGTGGCGGCGGGGGTGTTTGGCGTGGGCTTGGAGGCGGTGAAGATCACCGCGACCGACACGGCCAAGGTGCCCAATACGTCGGCTACGGCAGCGAGTTCGGGGTCTGACCTGAACGGGATGGCGGCGCGGGTGGCCTGCGAGACGATCAGGGCACGGATGGCGGAGTATCTGGCGGAGCGGCATCAGGCACAGGCTTCGGATGTGGTGTTTGCGGATGGCAGGGTGCGGGTGGGCGGGGCGGAGTACGGTTTTGCCGAAGTGGCGGGCATGGCCTATCAGGCGCGGATTTCGCTGTCTTCCACCGGCTATTACAAGACACCGAAGATTGTGTGGGACCGGGTGCGGGGTGAGGGGCGGCCGTTCCTTTACTTTGCTTACGGGGCGGCGGTGACCGAAGTGGTCATCGACACGCTGACCGGCGAAAACCGGATTTTGCGGGTTGATGTGCTGCACGATACCGGGACATCTTTGAACCCGGCGCTGGATATCGGCCAGATCGAGGGCGCCTATGTTCAGGGTGCGGGCTGGCTTACCACCGAGGAGTTGGTGTGGGACGGCAAGGGGCGGCTGCGCACGCATGCGCCGTCAACCTACAAGATACCGGCCTGTTCGGACCGCCCGCCTGTGTTCAATGTGGCGCTGTGGGACAAGCCGAACCGCGAGGACTCGATTGGCAAATCGAAGGCTGTCGGGGAGCCGCCGCTCATGCTGGGGATTTCCGCGCTGATGGCGCTGTCGGATGCGGTGGCGGCTTGCGGCGACGGGTCGGTGTATCCGGGTCTTGATGCGCCGGCGACTGCCGAGCGGGTGCTGTTTGCGGTGAAGCGGCAGCGGCATGGCTGAGGTGGGGTTCGATCTGGCGGGGCTGCGGGCAGCGGTTGAAGCGCAGGGCGTGGTGGCGCGGGTGGTGATTGCCGCGCATGACGGGTCGTCGCCGCGTGAGGTAGGGGCGGCGATGCTGGTCTGGGGCTCGGGCGCTTCGGGGACGATTGGCGGTGGCGCGCTGGAGTGGGAGGCACTGGGGCGGGCGCGGGCGATGCTGGCAATGGGCGGCACGCGGCTGGACCGCGAGGCGTTGGGGCCAAACCTGGGGCAATGCTGCGGCGGGGCGGTGACCCTGCTGACAGAAGTGTATGGCGCGGCAGAGGTGGCGGCGCTTGGCGGTAATGTGATTGCGCGGGCTGTGGCAGGGGCTGACATGCCGCTGAGCGTCAAGCGGATGCTGGACCGCGCGCGGGCGCAGGGGGTTTTGCCACCGGCGGCGCTGGTGCAGGGTTGGATGGTGGAGCCCGTGGCGCGGGCGGAGCGCCTGATCTGGGTCTGGGGCGCCGGGCATGTGGGGCGCGCGCTGGTGGGGGTATTGCAGCCTTTGCCGGGGCTGGCGATCACATGGGTTGATGTGGCTGCGGACCGGTTTCCCTTGGTGCCGGAAGGGGTGACGGCGATCTGGGCGGATGCGGCGGAGAAGCTGGCGGAATATGCGCCGCGCGGGGCGGAGCATCTGGTGCTGACCTATTCGCACGCGCTTGACCTGGAGTTGTGCCACCGATTGTTGTTGCGGGGATTTGGCGGCCTTGGGCTTATCGGGTCGGCGACGAAATGGGCGCGGTTCCGGTCGCGGTTGCGGGCCTTGGGGCACACGGATGCGGCGATTGCACGGATCAGGTGCCCGATCGGCGATACGTCATTGGGCAAGCATCCGCAGGCCATCGCCCTGGGTGTGGCGCTTGAGATATTGAAACATAAGAACAAAAACCAAACCGAGACGGAGATCGCGGTATGAATACGGGGACGGATCTTTTGCGCGTGGAGGGGCTGACCAAGGCCTATCCCGGCGTGGTGGCCAACAGCGATGTGTCATTCACCATCAAACCCGGCGAAGTGCACGCTTTGCTGGGCGAGAATGGCGCGGGCAAATCGACGCTGGTGAAGATGATTTACGGGCTGGTGAAGCCGGACAAAGGCCGGATGCGGCTCAGAGGGGCGGATTACGCGCCAGCGGAACCCCGGGCGGCGCGGGCCAGTGGCGTGGCGATGGTGTTTCAGCATTTCAGCCTGTTCGAGGCGCTGAATGTGGCCGAGAATGTCGCCCTGGGGATGGAAAACCCGCCCAGGATGCGGGAGTTGGCGGGGCGTATCCGGCAGGTGTCGCAGGATTACGGGCTGCCGTTGGACCCGGGCAGGATGGTGGGGGATCTGTCGGCAGGCGAGCGGCAGCGGGTGGAGATCATCCGCTGTCTGCTGCAGGACCCGAAGCTTTTGATCATGGACGAGCCGACCAGCGTGCTGACGCCGCAAGAGGTGGATATTCTGTTCAAGACCCTGCGGCAGTTGTCGGCAGAGGGGACGGCGATCCTTTATATCTCGCACAAGCTGGAGGAAATCCGCACGCTGTGCGACGAGGCGACGATCCTGCGGCGCGGCAAGGTGGTGGCGACCTGCACCCCGCGCGAACGGTCGGCGCGCGAGATGGCGGAGCTGATGGTGGGTGCGGTTCTGACCCCGCCTGCGAAAAGCGCGAAACCCAAGGGCGCGGTGGCACTGGAGGTGACGGAGCTTTCGGTGAAATCGCCGATACCGTTTGGCACGTCTTTGAAAAGCGTCAGCTTTTCGGTGCGCAAGGGCGAGGTTCTGGGTATTGCAGGCGTGGCTGGCAACGGACAGGACGAACTACTTTTGGCGCTGTCGGGGGAATTGCGGTCGGGCAAGGAGGCGGTGAAGATCGACGGCTTTGGCTTTGGCGATCAGGGGCCGAATGAGCGGCGACGCGTCGGGCTGGTTTCTGCGCCCGAGGAGCGGCTGGGCCATGCGGCGGCACCCGATATGTCTTTGGTTGAAAATGCCTTGCTGTCGGGGTCGGTGCGCAAGAACCTGACCTCGCGGGGGTTCATCGACTGGGCGGCGACGCGGACGTTTGCCGAGGAAATCGTGAAGGAGTTTGACGTGCGCACGCCCGGCACATGGGTGGCGGCGCGCGCACTTTCAGGCGGAAATTTGCAGAAGTTCGTGGTGGGGCGCGAGTTGAGCCAGGCGCCTTCGGTGATCGTCATCAACCAGCCGACATGGGGGGTCGATGCGGCAGCGGCAGCGGCGATCCGGCAGGCGATCATCGACCGGGCGGCGGACGGGGCGGCAGTGGTGGTGATTAGCCAGGATCTGGATGAACTGCTGGAAGTCGCAGATAATTTTGCCGCGCTGAACGGCGGCGCGATGACCGTGCCACGGCCCACGCAGGGGCTGACCATTGATCAGATCGGCTTGATGATGGGTGGAGCGCATGGAATGGAGGTGGCCCATGCTGGTGCTTGAAAAACGGCCCTCGCCGTCGCGGTTCTGGCAGGCGGCCACGCCGGTGCTGGCGGTGGTGCTGACCATGATCGCGGGCGGAATGATGTTTGCCATTCTGGGCAAGAACCCGTTCGAGGCGATACGCACGATATTTTGGGATCCTTTGTTCGGCGAGTTTGCGTGGTATTTCCGGGGGCAGTTGCTGGTGAAAGCCGGGCCGCTTGTCCTGATTGCGGTGGGGCTTTCGCTGGGGTTCCGGGCAGGCATCTGGAATATCGGGGCGGAAGGTCAGTATATCATGGGGGCCATTTTCGGGGCTGCGGTGGGGCTGGCGTTTTACCCGGCGGACGCGTGGTTCATCTTCCCCTTGATGATCGTGGCGGGGGGCTTTGGTGGCTGGCTTTGGGCGATGATCCCGGCAATCTTGCGCACGAAGTTTCGGACGAATGAAATTCTGGTGTCGTTGCTGCTGGTCTATGTGGCGCAATCCATTCTGTCGTCCATGGCGTTGGGGGCAATGCGCAATCCTGAAGGCGGTGGCTTTCCGGGGTCGCGGAACCTGTCGCAATACCCGTCTGCGGCTAATCTTGAGATTATTCCCGGGTCGGGGATGCATTGGGGGGTTGTTGCGGCGTTTATCGCGGTGATTGCCGCTTATGTGCTGTTGCAGCGGCATATGCTGGGGTTTCAGATCCGGTTGGCGGGGCAAGCGCCGCGCGCGGCACGGTTTGCCGGGGTGAACCCGGACAAGCTGGTGGTGCTGTGCATGGGCATTTCGGGCGGGCTGGCCGGGCTGGCGGGCATGTTCGAGGTGGCAGGGCCTGCCGGACAATTGTCGATCGATTTTGCGTCGGGGTATGGGTTTACCGCAATCATCGTCGCGTTTCTGGGGCGGCTGAACCCGATAGGCATCTTGCTTGCGGGCTTGCTGATGGCGCTGACTTATGTGGGCGGCGACAATGCATCGACCAATCTGGGGCTGCCTTCGGCGTCCATTCAGGCGTTTCAGGGGATGCTGCTGTTCTTCCTGCTGGCCGTTGATCTTCTGTCCAACTACCGGATCCGCCTGCTGACCGGGAGGAAAATCTGATGGACTTTCTTGGGGGTATCAACCCCGCCGTCCTGATCGCATCGCTGATGGTGGCCGCAGTGCCGATCATGCTGGCGGCGATCGGCGAGTTGGTGGTGGAAAAGGCCGGCGTTCTGAACCTCGGGGTCGAGGGGATGATGATCATGGGCGCAGTGGTGGGCTTTGCCACGGCAGTGGAAACCGGCAGCCCGTTTCTGGGGTTTGCAGGCGGGGCGGTCGGGGCGGCTGCGCTGAGCCTGATCTTTGCCTTTCTGACGCAGGTTTTGCTGGCCAATCAGGTGGCTACCGGGCTGGCGCTGACGCTGTTCGGGTTGGGGCTGTCAAGCCTCATCGGGCAGGGGTATGTTGGCATCAAGCCGCCGCTGACCGGCAAGGTGCCGTTCGGGCCGCTGGCAGATATTCCGGTGGCCGGGCGTATTCTGTTCAGCCATGATCCGGTGGTTTACCTGTCCATTGCTGCGATTGCGGCTGTGTGGGCGGTGCTGAAGTTCAGCCGTCTGGGGCTGATCCTGCGCGCCGTGGGCGAAAACCACGATGCGGCGCATGCGCTTGGCTACAAGGTGATGCGGATACGGGTGCTGGCGATCATGTTCGGCGGGGCCATGGCGGGGTTGGGCGGGGCGTATATTTCGCTGATCCGGGTGCCGCAGTGGACCGATGGCATCACGGCGGGCGCCGGCTGGATTGCGCTGGCGATCGTGGTGTTTGCCAGCTGGAAACCGTGGCGTGTGCTGATTGGTGCCTATTTATTTGGCGGAATCACCGTGTTACAGCTTAATCTGCAAGCAGCGGGGGCGCGGATTCCGGTCGAATACTTGTCGATGTCACCCTATTTGATAACCATCCTCGTGCTGGTCATCATGTCTGCCGACAAAAACCGCGCCGCATTGAACGCGCCTGCGGCCCTGGGTCGGAACTTTCACGCCTCGCGTTGAGGCATCAATCGCCCGATCTGGGCATAAAGAAACCGGGAAATCCGGTTCAACAGGGAGCCTACCATATGTTTCGCAGAACTCTTCTTGGCACCGCCGCAGTGGCGCTTGGCCTGTCTCTGGCCGGTGCCGCATTCGCACAGGACAAAGTGAAAGTCGGTTTCATCTATGTCGGCCCGGTGGGCGATGGCGGCTGGACCTTTCAGCACAATCAGGGCCGTCTGGCCGTGGAAGCCGAATTCGGCGACAAGGTGGAAACCGTGTTTCAGGAAAGCGTGCCGGAAGGTGCGGATGCCGAACGCGTGATGACGCAGATGGCGCTTGGCGGGGCAGATATCATTTTCACCACGTCCTTCGGCTACATGGACCAGACCAATAACGTGGCGGCCAAGTTTCCGGATGTGAAATTCGAACATGCGACCGGGTTCAAGCGCGACCATCCGAACGTGTCCACCTATGATGCCCGGTTCTATGAGGGCCGCGCCGTGATGGGCACGATTGCGGGCATGATGACCAAATCGAACAAGATCGGCTATATCGGGTCGTTCCCCATTCCCGAGGTTATTCAGGGCATCAACGCGAGTTACATTCACGCGAAGAAGGTGAACCCGGATGTGACGATTTCGGTGGTCTGGGCCTATACATGGTTCGATCCCGCGAAAGAGGCCGATGCGGCCAAGGCGCTGATCGAACAGGGGGTCGATGTGATCCTGCAACACACCGATTCCACCGCGCCGATGGCGGAAGCCGCGAAAACGCCGGGTGTAATCGGCTTTGGTCAGGCGTCGGACATGGCGGAATACAAGCCATCGCCCCGCGTGTCGGCGATCATCGACAACTGGGCACCCTATTATGTCAAGCGCGTCGGCGCATTGCTGGACGGGACCTACGAACAAAGTGCTGCCTGGGAAGGCATTGCGGGCGGTGAAGTGGAGATCGGCGAGATTACCGACGCGGTTCCGGCAGAGGTGAAAGCCGCGGCCGAAAAGTTGCGTGATGAAATCGCGGCGGGCACTTATCACCCGTTTACCGGGCCGCTGAACAAGCAGGACGGGTCGGAATGGCTGGCCGACGGCGTGGTGGCGCAGGATGGCGAGTTGGCGGGGATGAATTTCTTCGTTGAGGGGATTTCGGGCGATATTCCGAAATAAGCCGGCGTTCCGCCGGAGGAACGGCTGGGGAGAGGGCTGTCTGCCCCCTCCCCAGACCCCTTCCCCGAGGATATTTTTGAACCGGGAATGGGGCAGAGGGTTTCGTCTGCCCCTTTGCTATAGGTGAACGGCGTGGCAGGGTATGGGCATGGATTACGATTTCATCATCGTCGGCGGCGGGATTGCCGGAGTGTCTGTGGCGGCGCGGCTGTCGGCGCTTGGGTCTGTGCTGCTGCTGGAGGCCGAGGACGCATTGGCGCATCACGCCTCGGGGCGGTCGGCGGCGCTTTTTGAGCCACGCTACGGGCTGGCGCCGGTGGTGGAACTGTCGCTGGCGTCGGAGGCGTTTTTTCATGGGGCAGAGGGGGTGCTTGCCCCGCGCGGGATGATGATCGTGGGGGGGGCGGACGACGCGGACACGCTGGCGGCGGATGCGAAAGGCATGATGCTGCACCCGGTCAGTGTGGCTGAGGCCGTGACGATGGTGCCGGTGCTGAACCCGGCGGTGCTTGCCTTTGCGGCGCATGCGGATCATGCGTGGGATATTGATACCGACTTGTTGTTGCAGGGTTTCGCGCGCGAGGCGCGGGGGCGCGGCGCTGTCGTCATGACCGGGGCGCGGGTGGCGGCGATTGCGCGTGATGGGGACGGGTGGCGGGTGTCGACGGCCAGGGGCGCGTTTGCGGGGCGGATGGTGGTGAATGCTGCCGGGGCATGGGCGGACGGTGTTGCAGACATGGCGGGCGTGCGGCCCGTTGGGCTGAGACCGCTGCGGCGGTCTATGGCGCGGATACCGGCGCCGGGGGGCCATGATGTCAGTCGCTGGCCGATGATCTTTGGCGCGGGCGAGACGTGGTATGCCAAGCCCGACGCAGGTGCTTTGATCGTATCGCCTGCCGAGGAGCATCTGATGACGGCGCATGATGCCTGGGCCGATGACATGGTGTTGGCCGAGGGGTTGGCGCGGTATGAGGCGATGGTGACGGAACCGGTGGCGCGGCTGTTGGCAAGCTGGGCAGGGCTGCGGACCTTTGCGCCCGACCGCGTGCTGGTGATCGGGCGTGATCCGGTCGAGCCTCGGTTTTTCTGGCTGGCGGGTCAGGGAGGATACGGGTTTCAAACCTCGCCTGCGGCCAGTGCTTTGGCGGCGGATCTGATTGGCGGGCGGGATACCGGGCTGTCGCGGGGTCTGGTGGCGGCGCTTGATCCGGGGAGGTTTGCATGAGTCTGCGTTTACCCGATTCGGGGGCCGATATATCGCTGGACGGGCGGCGGCATGCGCCATCGGCGGCGCGCAATGCCGGGCCGATACTGGATGTGGTGCGTGCGGAAGCGCCGGGTCGGGGGCGGGTTCTGGAACTTGCCTCCGGGTCGGGGCAACATGCGGCCGAGTTTGCTGCGGTTTTGCCGGGGCTGGACTGGCAGCCGACGGATGTAAGCGCGGCGAACATGGAATCGATTGCCGCCTGGCGCAGTTTTGCGCCCTGCCCCAACCTGCGCAGCGGGGCTGTGCTGGATGCGGCTGTGCCCGGGTGGAGCGCGGACTGGGGCGGGCAAGATGTCGTGCTGGCGGTGAATTTGCTGCATCTGATCCCGGTTGAGGCGGCCGAGGTCGTGTTGGCGGAAATGGCGCTTGCTTTGGTTCCTGGTGGCAAGGCGTTGCTTTATGGGCCATTTCTGCGCAACGGCCTGGTTACAAGCGATGGGGATGCAGCGTTTGATGCCAGCCTGCGGGCGCAGGACGCCAGCCTTGGCTACAAGGATCTGGCGTGGGTCACCGGGCGATTGGCGGCCGCGGGGCTTTTGGTGCGGGTGGTCGACAGGCCCGCCAACAACCTGATGCTGATCGGGCAGCGGTAAGCCCCCATCTTGCAACGTCGCGGGTGACAGCGGCGGGTTTCCACGGCACAAAGGGCCACCCGAACCGGAGCATCCGCATGACCTGTTACCCGCGCCTCATCACCTTTGGCCTGCTGCTTGTGCTGGCCGCGTGCGGGGGGCGGCCCGATCCCGATCGGCCTGATGCCAAGGTGCAGGCGGTGCAGGTGGAACCGGCGCGCTTTGGCGATGCGGCGCCGCATCCGTGGCAGGGGCGCGCGCCCGCGACTTATGCCGTGCATGGCATTGATGCGTCGCGGTTTCAGGGCGCGATTGACTGGCCCGTGGCACGTGCGGCGGGGGTCAACTTTGCCTATCTGAAGGCGACAGAGGGCGGCGATTTGCTGGATCCGAAGTTTCAGGATTATTGGCGCGGTGCGGCGCGGGCGGGTGTGGCGCGCGGGGCGTATCATTTCTATTATCATTGCCGACCGGCGGCGGAGCAGGCGCGGTGGTTCATCCGGAACGTGCCGCGCGTCAGGGGCGCCCTGCCCCCGGTGCTGGATATGGAATGGACGCCATTTTCGCCGACCTGCACCATTCGCCCTGATGGTGCCATCGTGCGGCGCGAGGCCGGGATTTTCATGGATGCCATTGAGGCGCATTATGGCCAGCGCCCTGTGATCTATACTTCGGTGGATTTCTGGGAAGACAACCAGATGTGGTTGTTGCGTGGGCATGATTTCTGGCTGCGTTCGGTTGCGGCGCATCCACAGGATCTGTATGCCGGGCACCACTGGGCGTTCTGGCAATACTCCGGCACCGGATTGGTGCCGGGGATCAGTGGCGAGGTTGACCTGAACGTCTACGAAGGGTCGGCGGCGCAATGGGCGGCGTGGCTGGCGCAGAACACACGGTAAGCGTGCTGAAATTCTTCGCCCGAAGAATTTCAGCACTGTGCCGGATCAGCCGTCTTTGCGGATGCGGGCGTTGGTCGGATCGAACGGGCTGTCTTCGACCACTGTTACCGCAAAGGTCTGGCGGAACATGCGGACATGCAGCTTTTGGCCCACTTCGGCCAGATCGGAGCGCACATAACCCATGCCGATCTGTTTGCCAAAACCGACCGACCAACCGCCCGAGGTCAGGCGGCCGATTTTCACACCGTCCAGCAGCAGCGCCTCTTTGCCCCAGGGGTCGGCATCTGCGGGACCGTCGATCAGGACGGTGACGCATTTTGACCGGATCCCGGTGGCGAGCATGGCTTCCTTGCCTTGGAATTGTTTGGACAGGTCAACGAAGCGGTCCAGACCAGCCTCCAGCGGGGTGGCGTCGCGGCCAAGTTCGGTGCCGAACGCGCGGTAGGATTTTTCCTGCCGCAGCCAGTTTTGCGCCCGCGCGCCGACCAGCTTGAGCCCATGCCTTTCGCCCGCCTTGAGCAGCAGATCCCACAAGTAGGTCTGCATCTCGATCGGGTGATGCAATTCCCAGCCAAGCTCGCCGGTATAGGCCACGCGGATCGCGTTGACCGGGCACATGCCCAGTTCGATCTTGCGGGCGGTCAGCCAGGGGAAGCGTTTGTTGGACAGGACGGTGTCGGGGTCCGCATCCTTGACGATTTCTCGCAAGATCTTGCGGCTGTTCGGCCCTGCGATGGCGAACACGCCCCACTGGGTTGTCACATCGTGGATGTCGATGTGGCCTCCGCCCTGAACCATGAAATCTTCGGCGGATTTGCGCAGGTAATCGGCGTCGTACGCCGTCCACGCGCCCGCCGACACGAGGTAGTAATCGTTCACCCCGTTGCGCACGATGGTGTATTCGGTGCGGGTGGTGCCGCTGGGGGTCAGGGCGTAAGTCAGGTTGATGCGGCCGACGGCAGGCAGTTTGTTGGTGGTGAACCCGTCGAGAAATTCTGTCGCGCCGGGGCCGCGCACGATGTGCTTGGTGAAGGCGGTGGCGTCGATCAGGCCTGCGGTTTCGCGCAGGGCCTCGGCCTCGGCGCGTGCGCAGTGCCACCATTCCCCACGGCGGAAGGACCGGGAGTCGTGGTCGAAATGCGCCGTCGCGTCCTGCGGGCCGTAGTAGTTGGGGCGCTCCCAGCCGTTGACCTGTCCGAACTGCGCGCCAAGCGCCTTCTGGCGGTCGTAGACAGGGGCGGTGCGCAGGGGGCGGCAGGCTTCGCGTTCTTCGTCCGGGTGGTGCAGGATGAAGACATGCTCATAGCATTCCTCGTTCTTGCGGGCCGCGTATTCGGTCGTCATCCATGACCCGTAACGCTTGGGGTCGAGGCTCGCCATGTCGATCTCGGCCTCGCCGTTCACCATCATCTGCGCGAGGTAATAGCCGGTGCCACCCGCCGCCGTGATGCCGAAGCTGAAACCTTCCGCCAGCCACATGTTGCGCAGGCCCGGCGCCGGGCCAACCAGCGGGTTGCCATCGGGGGTGTAGCAGATCGGGCCGTTGAAATCATCCTTGAGGCCCACGGTTTCGGAACTGGGCAGGCGGTGGATCATCGACATGTATTCCGCCTCGATCCGTTCCAGAGCCAGCGGGAACAGGTCGGCGCGGAAAGATTGCGGCACGTCATACAGGAACCGGGCGGGGGCATTGCGTTCGTAAGGGCCGAGTATCCAGCCGCCACGTTCTTCGCGGACATACCATTTGGCATCGGCATCGCGCAGAACGGGGTGTTCGGGGTTGCCCGCCTTGCGCCATGCGGCCAGCATCGGGTCGGGTTCGGTCACGATATATTGGTGCTCGACCGGGATCGCGGGGATCTTGATACCCAGCAGGCGCGCGGTGCGCTGCGCGTGGTTGCCGGTGGCGGTGACAACGTGTTCGGCGTGGATGTCAAAGGTGTCGTCTGATGCCACAAGGTTGCCACCCTGTTCGACCATCCGCGCGCAGGTGACAACCCATCCGCTGCCGGTCCAGCGGTAGGCGTTCACCTGAATACGCCGCTCGATGGTGCAACCGAACTGCCTGGCACCTTTGGCCATTGCCTGCGTCACGTCGGCGGGGTTGATGTAGCCGTCCTGCGGGTGGAACAGCGCACCTTTCAGATCGTCGGTGCGCAGCAGTGGCCAGCGGTCCTTGATCTGCGCGGGCGTCAGGAATTCGTGATACACATCGGCGGTTTCGGCCACTGACGAATAGAGCATATACTCATCCATCCGCGCATCGGTCTGTGCCATGCGCAGGTTGCCAACAACCGCGAAACCGGCGTTCAGGCCGGTTTCAGCCTCCAGCGCCTTGTAAAGATCGACCGAGTATTTGTGGATGTGGGTGGTGGCATAGCCCATGTTGAACAGCGGCAGCAAACCCGCCGCGTGCCATGTGGAGCCTGCTGTCAGCTCGTCACGTTCGACCAGCATCGTGTCCCACCCGGCTTTTGCCAGATGATAGGCGATGCCGGTTCCGACAGCACCACCGCCGACGACGAGTGCTTTTACATGGGTTTTCATCGGGCGACTCCTGCGGTGGGTATTTTGCCCATACATGCCTGATTGCTGTGCCGCCGGGCTAGGCGGGCCGACCTTTGGCAGACGAAAACGACATTGGCGCGGAAGGGTCGGGTTGCCGTGGCGGTGGCGCGCGTCATGGCGGGATGATGAGCCGTCTTGCCACCATTTTCAGCGCCGTGAAGGGCCGTGACCGTTGCGACCGGCTGGTCGCAGCCAGTGGAGCGGGCGGCGGGGCGATTGCCAGTGCGGAAGCGGGGGGTTTCACACCCCCCGCACCCCCCGTGGGATATTTTTGAACTGAGAATGCGGGCGGGTCAGTTGCGCCGCATTTTGCCGAAAGCGGCGGAGGCGGTAAACATGAGGGCGGCGGCAGCGATGATAGAAGGGCCGGCGGGAGTGTCCCAGGTCAGCGACATTTGCAGCCCGCCGAGGCTGGCGGCAGCGCCGATCAGGGTGGCGATGAGGGCCATCGCTTCGGGCGTGCGGGCAAGGCCGCGGGCGGCGGCGGCGGGGATGATGAGCATCGCGGCGATCAGCAGGGCCCCCACAACTTTCAGCGCCACGGCGACGACAAGGGCGAGGGCGAGGGTCAGGACAAGACGCTCGCGGCCGGGGTTGATGCCGGAGGCGTGGGCGAGGTCTTCGTTCAGGGTGGCGGTGAGCAGGGCTGACCAGCGCCACACCAGCAGTGCCGCGACCAGCGCCGCACCACCCCAGATGAAGGCAAGGTCCATGCGCGATACGGCGAGGATGTCGCCGAACAGGTAGGCCTGCAGATCGACGCGGACGCCGGGCACGAAGCTGACAGCCACCAGCCCGAATGCCAGCGCGGAATGGGCAAGGACGCCCAGCGTGGTGTCCATCGCCCAGCCACGTGCGGCAAGCGTGGAGACCAACACCGCCATTGCCACAGCGACGGCAAGCGTACCGAAACCGGTGGGCAGTTCGGTGGCAAGCGCAAGGGCCACGCCGAGGATTGCGGCATGCGCGGTGGCGTCGCCGAAATAGGCCATCCGCCGCCACACCACAAACGACCCAAGCGGGCCGGTGGCGAGTGACAGGCCGACGCCCGCAAGGGCGGCGCGGAGCAGGAAATCGTCAAGCATGGCCATGCGCGGCCGGGGCGTCATCTTGCGTGGTTGCAGAGGGTGCAGGAGCATCGCGCTTTGTGGGGCCATGGCCGGGATCATCCGCGTGGCCCTGGTGCTGCCCCTGGCTGT
>Ga0105050_10001411_pt1 | contig 36137 bp, 22 predicted proteins | sample FRY01_FD_78088 | JGI IMG/M metagenome (GOLD analysis project Ga0105050, IMG submission 78088) | Freshwater microbial communities from Lake Fryxell liftoff mats and glacier meltwater in Antarctica - FRY-01 | ecosystem: Environmental > Aquatic > Freshwater > Ice > Glacier meltwater ...
AAAAAACCTCCGACAATCAACCCTCAAGGACTTCCACGACTCCATGAACAAATTTAACCATCGCCTCGCCTTCGCCACCATCACCGCCCGATCCAAATAACCCCGTGCAAAAATCCGCCGTGCTGCGCTCCCGTTGCACGCGGAATGAGCGTGACTCGCGACCCCGGCATCGTTTATAGAGAGTCGTCTTTCATCACTCGCCCGCTCCATCCATGACTCATGCCATTCTTTTCGGTCTGTGCGCAGCCGTCCTCCTCTCCGTAGGGTGCATGTCCACCGGCGTCACCGATGCGACCGATCAGGACGGACCGGTTTTCGGTCCGCGAAAGGATACCACGTTTGTCGCGGGCACCGACGGCTCCACGACCGGGCTCGGCGATCTGGCGCGGGTGGCGAAGACCATCCGCAAATACAAGGATCTGGGTGCAGATGATCGGGAAACCATCCGACGCGTCGCCGCGCTCAAATTCGATGGCCTGATGGCCAGCCAAATGCAGCGGCTCGCGCCCGCCTACGAACGCCGGAAGGGAGCGGCCCGCCGGCAAACCCAGGCGCGCGTGGCCACCGTGCGGCGCGAGGCAACCACCGGCCGCAAACCCGCCGCAGTCGCCGAAGCTGAAGTGACCGCCGCCGAGGCAGAACAGTCGAGGGAAATCGCCGCCATCGATGCCGAGTGGAAATCCGCGGCGCGGGCCGAAGTGGTGAAGACGTACGGCAGTGATTTTGCAGTGCCCGTGCGCAATCCGGATGGCAAAGCGGTCGTTGCCTTCGCGACCGTGGGCGAGTCGGGCATCTCCGTCAGCGCCGCCGCATATGAGGTCGACGGCACCGCCACCTCACTGGCGGCCGCCGCCGCCGCCGGCCGGGAGGTGTCCCATCAGGGCCAAGCGTATGGGCTGCTGGACGCGACAGTCATCCTGAAGTGACCCATCAGAGGCCGACCTTCTCGTCGAGCACGGCGTATGTCCGGCCCGAGTGTGAAATTTTCTTCGACGAATTGAGCGATGCGGTGGTGCCTTCAACCTCGTAGGAGGAATTGGCCACGCTCACTCCGCTGTCCTTGACGCTGGCGAAGGCGACCACGGTTTTGCCGTCCGGGTTCTTCACCGGCACCGCGAAATCGGTGCCATAGTTTTTGGCCACCGACGATTTGGCGGCCTTGTCCCATTCCATGTCGACCTGGGCGGCTTCTTTCTTGGTTTCGGTTTCGACTCTGGCGGCGGCGGATGGGTTTTGTTTGCGGGCTTCAGCGACGCGGGCGGCCCCGCGTTTTTGGACTTCGGCCTTGCGGTTGGCATACCGGGGCGCGAGTGATTTTTTCTCCTTGGCGACCATGGTGTCGTAGCGCCGGGTTACGACCTGCTCGACGCGCTGTTTTTGCACGGTGGTGAGTTCCGCATAGCGCTGCACGGTGGCGATGAGGGCCAGGGTCCGATCAACTTTGCGGATGATATCGGACGCGCTGTTTGGACGGCTGCCGATGTCCCGAATGGTGCCGGGCATCGCCATGAGGTCGCCCGGCAGGGTGCTCAGAGCGGCGGGGTCGATGCTCACGCAGCCAGGCAGCGCGGCGAGCAGGGCGATGGTAATGGGCAGGCGGAGTCGGTGGAGTGCAGCAGTCATGGAACGTCGGGCGTCGGGGGGATGAGCGGGTGCCGGCAGGGCGAGAAAAGTGGTCCCATGATCTGCCATTGCGTGTTTTCTGCCAACGAGAATTGCAGGCTCACTCCCGCAGCAGGTCATCATTGGTCCGCAACCATTCGCGATCGGCGGGCAGGCCTGACTGTTCCCAGATGCGGGCGTTGGTTTTTAGCCAGGTGCGGGCGGGAGGGTGTCCCGCGCGGGCGGCCTTGGTGACGTTGTCGCGGCCGAGCGTGAGATTCGGCGTGGCGAAATACGGCGGCCCGGCCAGCTGGCACTGGCCCAGCATATAAAGCGAATCGGGATCGCCGAACTGCGCGCCTTTCTCCAGAGCCGCGACAAGCTGGCGCTGGTCCTTGAGCAGGTTGCAGGCATTGGCGAGGAAATACCAGGCGCGCGCCGCATTCGGACTGCCTTCGCGCCCAGCGGCCGCCTGAAGCGCCGCTTCCGCCTGCCGGAGGACAGTGACGTCCTTCGTCTGCTCGCCTTTTTCCAGGTAACACAGCCCCAGCGAAAAATCGGCATCGGCGTGCCCCTGATCGCGGGCCTTGGTGGCCCAGTCGATGGCTTCATCCAGGTTCTTCTCGCCGCCCAGCCCCTGCCGGAACACGTCGCTGAGCAAAAACATCGCTTCGCCCACGCCCGCCGCCGCCGACTCGCGCAGCCGCGGCATCGCTTCATCAAGCAGCCGACGGGCGTCGGCCCCCCGCCCGTCGCGCAGCAGGCCCGCCGCCTGCTGCAAATAATATCCGGCCACCCGGGCGCGGGCTTCCTGGTTGCCGGTGAGCTTTTCGGCGGCGCTGAAATAATCCAGTTTCTTCTGGGTCAGGGTGGCGGCCCCGGCCAGCATCAGATACGGGACATCGGTCTTCCATTGGGCAGCGGTCACGCTCAGGACCTCCTCCAGGCGGTTGATCGTTTCCGGGTGCTCCTTGATGGTCGCGAGCACGCGTTCCATCTGCGACTGAAGCTGGGCGGCCCACTCCCCGTCCGCTCCGAAAAACGCCTTCGTGTCGTCGCCGGTTGCGGGCGCGTTCACCACGCGCAGGGCGATTTCAAAATTGTCGGTGCTGGGACGGCCGCTGCGGGCCTCCTCGGACTTGAGCAGATGAAGCAGCAGCACACTGCGCGGCGCACTGGCCTGCGCCTGCTTGGGCAGCGCCCGCAAGAGGGCGAAAATCTCATCGCGATTGTCCACCGCGCGGTCTGGCACGAAATCTTCGAGCAGCCCCTGCACGGTCACGCTCAGCTCCGCCTGCAGGCGCGGAATGAAGGCGGGATCGGCGGCCACAGCGGCGGCATACGTCTTGAGCGCGGCTCCGGGATTGCGCCGCGCAGTCAAATACGGCAGGTCCAGCTTGGCGAGGAGCAGCAGTCGCTCGCTCGGGATACCGTCCCACTGGGCCACCACATCGAGATTCTGGCGAAGTTTCTTGAACGCCTCATCCTCGGGCGGCGGCGGCTTCCATCCGGCCTCCAGCGCGGCCAGCAGGCCGTTAACGGCCCGGCGCGCGTCCTCGAGCACCCCGCCCCGTTGCTCTTTGTAAAAACTGCGAATGACCGGGTCCGATTCCTGCGTCTGGAAACGGTCGTCGGTGACCACGCACCAGTTGAGCAGCGTGGTCCAGTCTGCGGCGTTGATCGACGCCCGGCGCTCGTCCTCGAACTTCACCCATGCCTCCTGTCCCTTGAGGGTGGCCGGATCGACCAGGCGGCCTTTGATGTAATATCCGGCCAGACTCGCGGCGGCGACGCCGAGGATGGTGCCCGCGACCAGAGTGACGAGGCGTTTTTTTTGCGCGCGGTGGAGTTCGGCAAGTTTCTGTTCGATCTCGCCCCGCTGATCTTCGAGGCGCCGCTGCTCGGCATCGAGCTGCGCCAGGGCCTCCTGCTCCTGGAAGGTCGCCTCCTCATCCATCCGGGTGATGAGCCGCTCCTGGGTGAAAACCTCGCGTTTTTGCAGCTGGAGGCGCGCTTCCTCAGCGGAGATTTCCCCTCGCAGGGTGTCGAGACGCCCCTCTTCTTCGCGTTCGAGACGGGCCAGTTCTTCGGCACGCCGCAGCATGAGCTGGCGGTGCTGCTCCTCCTCGCGTTCGCGCCGGGCCGCCTCCTCGCGCACCAGCGCCTCCTTCTCCAGGGCAAAGTCCTCGGTCAGCCGCTGCTGTTCGGCATCGAGCTGATCGCGGCGGGCGGCGATGGCGGCGCGTTCGCGGTCGAGCTGCTCGCGCTGGGCGGCCAGGGTGGTTTCCAGAGCGCGTGCCTTTTCCTCCACTTCGGCGGCCAGGGCGGCTTCCCGCGCCGCCATCCGGGCCTGGGTCTCGGCCAGCGCCGCGCGTTCAGCCTGCAAAGATTCCAGGCTGGTCTGGCGGGCACGTTCGCCTTCCTCCGCCAGGCGGGCACGTTCGGCCTCCAGCTCCCGGCGGGCGCGGACCAGTTCGTCGGCCAACTGCGCTTCGCGCTCGCTGCGCTGGATTTCCAACCGCTGGCGCTCGCCGGCCAGCCGCGCTTCTTCGGCGGCCAGCCGGCCGAGCGAGGCTTCGGTCTCCTCGCGCTGACGATGCACGGCCAGGCTGGCCTCGGTCCCGGCCTCGCGCTCGGCCGCCAGATCGGCGCGCTGCCGCTCCAATTGCACGCGCTCTTCGGCGAGCCGCTGGCGGTCGGCCTCAAGCTCCTGGCGCCGCCGCGCATCCTCCTCCGCCTGCACCTCGCTCCGGCGACGATGCCTCGTCTCCAGCTCGCGTTCAGCCTGCTCAAACCGTTCGCGAAGGCTGGCAAATTCCTGGTTTTGGGCGAGTAATCGGCGCTCCAGCTCAGCCTGCTGCCCGGCCAGCGACTGCCTCTCCTGTTCGAGCGCGACGACCTGCTGGCGCAACACCGCCTCGCTTTCGTCCTGGCTCCGCGCCCTCCCTAGTTCCAGCTCCTCCTGCATCCGCTGCAGCCGCTCCCGCTCCTCGCGAAGCTTTTTGAAACTTTGCTGCTCGCGCAGGAACGACTGTTCCTCCCGTTCCTTGAGCGATCGCTCAACCTCCTCGCGCTGCCGCGCCCACTCCGACTCACGCTGCCGCCGCTCCTCCTCAAACTTTTGAAATTCCAACTGCGCCCGCAGCTGAATCTCCTGTTCCAATCGATCCTGTTCGCGGCGTTTGGTCTCGACTTCCGCGGTGCGGGCCTCCAGCCGCTGGCGCTCCTCCTCGAGTTTTCGACGTTCCTGCTCAGCGCGCTGCGCGCGCTCTCGCTCCTGCCGCGCAAACTCCCCTTTGGCCTCAGCCAGCGCCACCCTTTCCTCTTCCAGCATCGCCCGCGTCGCCTCCAGCACCTCCTCATGCTTGAGACGCTCCGCTTCAGCCTCCAGCCGCTGCCGCTGCAAATCGATCTCCCGGCGCTTGATCTCGTAATCCGCGGAAATTCGGCCCGCACTGCTCCCGCCGCTGCTGCCGGTCCTTCCTTGGCTGCCCAGCTGCAACGAAGACCCCAGCCGGCCCACCGATGATGGCGGACCCGCGCTGCCGGGGCCACCGTAGCCGGTTGGCAGCGCCGGCGGCGCGGCCCCCACGGACGCATCGCGGGTCCGGAGCAGATCCTCCTCTGGCTCCGGCGGCGCTTCGTAAATCTCGGGAGCTGGCACCCCCTCCATCCGACACAGCTCACGCAACAGCGTGGCACACGTCGTCTCCCGCTTCTCCGGCGTGAACGGCGGCAAACTAAAAGATTCGATCAGGTCGTTGGCCTCCGCCCCCAGGCTGGGCAGCGAGACAAACCCGCCCGCCGAACTTGACTGACTGCCGCCCGCCCCGCCCAGCAGCCGGTGTACCAACTGCAAATACCCCCCCAGCAGCGGCTTCGGCCCGCCCGTGGACGCATCCGCCCCCCCCCCCGGCCCCAGGCTGGGATAGTCCTGCGCCGCCGGGCTCAACCGCAGCGGATTGATCTTCACACCCACATTTTTCCATGTCTCCACCGGCTGGCGCAGCGCCCGCGCCCACGTCACCGGATCCTCCCCCCACTCCGGCGAGGTCAGCACAATCTGATGCAGATCGGTTTCCAGTGTGGCCAGGCCCCGCGCCGCAGCAAAATCCAACGCCCCGGCTATCTGACCCAACAAGAGCGTCGATTCTTTGAGCGTCAAATGATTGCGCGCCTTCAGCACCGCCAGCAAACTCGGGCCGCGCGCCCATTCGAAAATGATCTTCGCTCCATCCTCGGATTTCTCGAAACCAAGCACCCCGAGCAAATGCGGATGCGACAACGCCCGCAACGACAACACATGACGGTGAATCCGCGCCAGCACCTCCGGCTTGGCCACCAGCTCGGCGAGCAAATATTTCAGCGCCACCGTCTGCCCGCTGTGCGCGTCGCACGCCCGGAACACCTTGCCCGTCGGATCGCTGTCGGCCTCCGCCATGATCTCAAACGAACTCATCCCCACCACCGATCCCGTCACCTGCCTCGGCCCAATCGCCAGCCGCGGCCCCGCGCCAAAACCCTCCGTCGCCATCAATTGCTGCAACTCCTGCACCAATGCTCCCGGCCGCTGGAATCGGTCATCCGGATTCTTCTCCAGTAATCGCCGCAACACCGACAGCGACGCCTCCGACATGACCGGCAGCCGGTCCCACGGCGGCGCCGTGTTCACATGATGGAACATCACCTCGAACTGCGACCCGCTGAACGGCGGGCGCCCCGACAGCATGAACCACACGGTCACTCCCAGGCTGTACAGGTCCGATCGGATATCCAGATGGTCCTGCTCCAACAACTGCTCCGGACTCGCAAACGTCGGCGTCCCGACAAACCCTCCCTGGCTCAGGCACGGATCCGCCGCCGTCGGCACCAGGTCCCTCGCCAATCCAAAATCGATCATTTTGATCTGTGAACGTCCTTGCAGATCGTTCATCATCAGTATATTAGATGGTTTAATGTCGCGGTGGATGAGGTTGTGCGCCTCCACCGCCTGCAGCGCCGACGCCGCCTGCAGCGCAAAGGTAAACACATCTCCGGGATCGATCGCCCCATGCTCCTCCACATATTCCTGCGCGCTCGGCCCGTCGCAGAACTCCATCGCATAAAACACCCCCTGCGGCGAATCGCTCAGAAAAAACACGTCCGCCACATGCGGGTGTTTGATCTTCGCCATGTTCTGCGCCTCCTGCAGAAAACGCTGCCGCGCTTCCGGCCGGCCCGCCAGCGCCGGCGCAATCACCTTGACCACTGCCAACGATAATAAATTGCGGTCGAACGCCTTGTACGTCAGCCCCATCGCCCCCTTGCCGAGCACGTGCGGCGACCCGTCGGGCCGGGTCAATACTTCAAAATGCTGAAATCGAAGGGGCTGGGCCATGCATGCGTCACAGCGAGGAAGCCCCCCGCCACATTCTCCACCCTGCACACAAGTCCTCACCGCGAAAGCGCACAATTGAGACCACAACCGTGCCAACCGGTAAAAAACGTCGGTAACAATGCCTTCTGCATCAAGAATACACTGGTCAAATGCCGCCGATTCTGATACGAATCGCCACTTGCCCTACCCGCATTTTTTCTGATTCCATGCTAACTCGCCGTCTCCAGCCGTTCCCTCCTTCGTCCCTTTGCCGGGCACGAATTCCAGCAGCGCAGCGGCAGGTGCGGATGGGTGCGCTCAGCCGGTTCATCGGTCTGGGGGGAGGACTCCTCGCCGGTGCCTTGCTGGCGCAGGACACGCCCTCCGCCGAACCCGGGACCCCCGGCACGCCGGCCGCGCCCGCGCCCGCAGCAGCGCCGGCCACTCCACCGGTCCGCTCCATCGAGGGCACCCCGCCACCGTCCGTCCCGGCCATTCCAGTCGATCCGAGCGCCCCCGAAACGCCGGCCGACGCCCCGCCATCCGCCGAACTCCTGCCCGACCTGCCGCCGACCGGCCTACCATTCGGAGCCAAGGACATTCAAAAGCGCAAAGCCATTCCGTACCAGGAGGCGACCACCGAACAAATCGAATCCCAGATCGAGGAAGCGTGGGACAACGTCAGTGACCGCCGCATTACATTGATCGAGGCGGTGCGCATCGCCCTGCTCAGCGACCCGCTCATTCGGGTGGCGGAACAGGAGGTGGAAATGGCCCAGGCCGCCCGGACCATTGCCCGTGGTTCGTTTGACCCTCGGTTGGTCGCGGAAGGCACGTACCAGCAGCGGAACACGGAGCTGTCCGAAGCGGAAATCGCGCGGCAGCAGGAGCAATACAACCGCAACCACGAATTGGTCAAAGCCTCCCGCCAGGAGCGCAAACAGATCGAACGCGAACTCAAGCAACTGGAAAACGGTGAGCTGCCGGAGAGCAATACCGAAGAAGGACAACTGCAGCAGGAACTCACCCAGGCCGCCCTCGACATCCTCAAGGAACTCGGTGTCGATGCAGGAGTGGACGTCCGTGCGCTCGACCGCATCGGGAAAGAAATCCAGGAACAGGGGATCGAAACGCGAAAAGATGTGCTGAAAATCCTCGAGAGCACCGAGCGCAACGCCATCAAGCAGAACGAAAAGTTTCCAGTCAACAGCGTGCGCCGCGCCGACACCACCCAGGTCGACATCTCCATCCTCAAACAATTCCGCAACGGCATCACCATCGGACCGTACCTCGAGTACAACAACGCCCAGACGAACTTCGAACGCCGCTCGGGTGTCGACCGCGTCAACCGCAGTGAGGTGGGCATCGAAATGACCGTCCCGCTCGGCCGCGGTCGCGGCACCATCGCCGCCTCCGGCCACGAACTGGCCGGCCAGATCGACGTCGAGGCGAGCCAGCTCAGCCTGCAGCACACCGTGGCCGGACGCGTGCTGAACGTGGTCACCGCCTACTGGAACCTCGCCGCCGCCCAGGAACAACTCGGGTACCTGGTGCGTTCCGAAGTGACCAGTACCGCCCTCGCCGGTCTGACCGCCGACCTGATCAAAGCCGATGAAGTGCCCGCCGCCAGTGCTCCCCAAGCACTCGCCCGGCGCGCCCAGGCCAGCGCCGCCCGCATTCAGGGCGAAATCACCCTGCAGGAGGCACAGCAGAACCTCGCTCTGACCATGGGGGTCGGCGGCGACGACATCATTTACGCCCCGCTGGCAGCTGACCGGCTGCCCGCAGTGGTCTCGGAATCATCTGTCAAAGCCCTGGCCTTGCCGGACCTCGTCGAGGGTGCCTTCGTCCGCCGCGCGGACTACCGGGCCTCGCGCAAAGCCATCGACTCCGGACGCCTCCTGTCCGAGCAGGCCCGCCTCAACATCAAGCCGCGCGTCGATTTAAACGTGGGCATGTTCTACTCCGGCTACGATGAACAGGGAAGTAAGGAGAGCTATTACCATCTTTACCTGGAAAACCAGGCCGGGCCGGGATTCATGATGTCGCTGCGGATGGACTGGCCGTTTTTCCTGAACGAGGCCCGCGGCAACTACGCCCTGCGCCAGGCAAATCTGGAAATCCAGCGCGAACAGTCGCGATCAATCAACAACCAGATCGTCTCCGGCATCAGCAGATCCCACTTCGCGCTGCGGACGTCAGCCCGGGAACTCCGGCGTCAGGAGCAGGCGGTGGCCGAATACGAAAAGGCCCTGTCCACCGAGCGCGAACGCTTTCGTCTCGGCATTGCCACCATGCTGGACCCCATCCAGACCGAAGAGCGCCTGACGCTGGCCCGCGCCCAGTTGGTCTTCACCCGCCTGCTCCATGCCCAGGCACTGGTCCGCCTGCGCTTCGAAACCGGCACCCTCATGACCCACGAGCAGGCCGACCGCACCTCGGTCAGCCGGTCGGCCTTCGTGACCCTGCCGCAATTCGGACCGCCTCCAGTGGATCCTGGGATCTCGGCACGCTCACGGCTTCAGGACGCCGGCAACCGTCTGCTCGGAGAAACCGACCCCCATCGCGTGCTCCGGTCGATCGACTCCCGGGACCAGCGGGCCGCCGCCAAGGCGAGGCCGGGTCCGGCGGCCACCCGGTCCTCACGACCGGCGACCACCGGCAAGTAGTCGGTCCCGGTCCGCCTTCGCTCCCAGGGTCCACCCTCTCGCCCGGGACGCCCGGCGCGGCATCCCGGGGTCATCTCATTCCTCCGAGCCTTCGTCATCGATGGAACCTCGCAAAGATCTTTTCACCAAGGCCGCCCTCGAAAAGCTGTCCTCGCCCGAGCAACTCGACGTGCTCATGCAGGTCACCAAACCGATGGGGTGGATCGGGCTCGCCGCCACCGGTTTCCTGCTCGCCATGGGCGTGGCCTGGGGCATCTTCGGCTCCATCCCGATCCGCGTCGACGGCAAGGGCATTCTCATCATCGGAGGATCGCTCATTGACGTCGAAGCCGGCAGCGCGGGCCGCATCAGCGAGATCCTGGTCAAACCGGGCGACATCGTCGACGCCGGCTCGACCATTGCCACGGTGGGCCAGAGCAAGTTGATCGAGGAACTGGACAACGAGCGGGCGGCCCTCCAGGACCTGATGAACAAGGATGTGCGCGATTCGGCGAACGATCTGGCCACCCTCCAGCTCAAATTGGACGCACTCGACAAGGAAGCGAACAGCCGCCAGACCCAGATTGCGGAAATGCAGGGCCAGATCCGCAGCTACCGGCAACAGGTCGAAACCCGCCGGGCGTCGTTCGCCCAGGGCCTCACCACCCAGGCGACCGTGGTCGCCGCCGAAGCCCAACTCACTCAAGCCCTCAATGCCGAAAAAGAAGTCCGCACCAGGGTCGAATCAATCCCCGCCGAGCGCGCCCAGGCCAAACAGGCGTCGGAGGCCGCCGCCAGCAGCCGCAAAAACCTCATCGCCGAGGCCGAACGGCGCATCAAGACGCTCGAAGGCCAGCTCGTTTCCAGCAGCATGATCATTTCCACCCATGCCGGACGGGTCGTCGAAATGATGGTTGATCGCGGCGAACTGGTCAGCCCGCAGACACGCGTGGTCAGCCTGGAACCGCTCAACGCCAAACTCACCGGCATCCTCTACGTCGCCTCCGGGGAAGGCAAAAAAGCGGGGACCACCATGGAGGTCCGGCTCTCGCCCTCGACCGTGAAAGCCGAAGAATACGGATTCATGAAGGGGGTCGTCCGCTCGGTCTCCACCTACCCGGCCACCCCCGACGGCCTCATGCGCACCCTCCGCAACGAAGCCCTGGTCAAGGAACTCACCGGGGGCAGTGCCCCGCTCGAAGTCGTCGTCGATCTGCTCCCCGCCTCCACCGCCAGCGGTTATGCGTGGTCGTCGCCGCAGGGCCCGCCCGTCGGCATCTTCGGGGGTACGATGTGCACTGGGTCGATCATCATCGATCGCCGGCGGCCCATCAGCTACGTGATTCCCCTGGTGAAGGAAAAAATCGGTCTTTAAGCCATCGACACGCCATGGCCACCGTTTCACCCGATTCGACTGCGAAGCGCCCGGTCAAGCCGCCGGGCCGGGTGCGTGCACCGACGGTGCTGCAGATGGAGGCGGTCGAGTGCGGCGCCGCCGCGCTCTCGATCATCCTGCGCCACTACGGGCTGTATCTGCCTTTGGAAACGCTGCGGGTCGACTGCGGCGTGTCCCGCGACGGCTCGAAGGCAAACAACGTCCTGCGGGCCGCCCGCAAGCACGGCATGGAGGCCAAGGGGTTCAAATACAGCCTCGAACAGCTGATGGGCCTCAAGATGCCCGTCATCATCTTCTGGAACTTCAACCACTTCCTGGTCCTCGAAGGCTGGAAGGGCGGCAAGGTCTTTCTCAGCGATCCCGCCACCGGACCTCGCAGCGTGACCCCGGAGGAATTCGAGGGGTCGTACACCGGTGTCGTCCTCTGCGTCGAGCCGGGCGCGGACTTCAAGCAGGGCGGGGAAAAACCCTCGTTCTGGGCCTGCCTCCGCCCCCGCCTCCGCGGGTACCAATGGCCGGTTCTCTTCGTCATGCTGACCGGCCTGTTTTTGGTCATCCCCGGCCTGGTCATTCCTGCCTTCATGCGGGTCTTCATCGATGAAGTGCTGGTCGCCGGCAAGACCGATTGGGTCAAACCGATCCTGCTCGGACTCGGGCTGACTTCGCTCGCCTCAATGGTGCTGACGTATCTGCAGCAGTATTTCCTGCTCCGCTTCGAAACCAAATTGGCACTGACCACCTCGCTGCGGTTCTTCCGGCACGTGCTCCACCTGCCCGTCGAGTTCTTCAGCCAACGCTTCGGCGGGGAAATCGGCTCACGCGTCGCCATCAACGACAAGGTCGCCAAGGTGCTCTCGGAACAGGTCGCCACTCTGCTCATGCAGCTGGTCACCTGCGTCTTCTTCGCCATCCTCATGTTCCAGTACGATTGGCTGCTGGCGTTCATCGCCATCACCTTCGGCCTGATCAATGTGGTAGCCATGCGGCTGATCAGCCGTAAACGAATCGACACCTCCCGGCGGCTCTTGCAGGAGCGCGGCAAGCTCATGGGCACCAGCATGGGCGGTCTGCAAATGATCGAAACCCTCAAGGCCACCGGCGGGGAAGCGGAGTTTTTCGCGCGCTGGGCCGGCTACCAGGCCAAGGCCCTCAAGGCCAAACAAGAACTCGGTCTCTTCTCCCAAATGCTCGGCGTGCTGCCACCACTCCTGACCGCGGCCACCACCGTCGGCGTCCTCGTCGTCGGCGGCCTGCGCGTCATCGACGGCCACCTGACCATGGGCATGCTCGTCGCCTTCCAGACGATCGTGGCCAGTTTCAACCGGCCGATCGCCGACTTCGTCACCTTCGGCGGACAGTTGCAGGAATTGCAGGGCGACATGAACCGGCTCGACGACGTGATTCGCTACCAGGAAGATGAAATGTATGCGCGGGCCGAAGAACCTCGCCCACCGGAACTCACGGACGTAGTCAAGCTTACCGGAAAACTGGAAATCCGGAATCTCTCGTTCGGTTACAGCCCGCTCGAACGGCCACTGATCGAGGACTTCAATCTGGTCATCGAGCCTGGCCAGCGCGTGGCCCTCGTCGGCGGCTCCGGCTCCGGCAAGTCGACCGTCGCCAAACTCGTGGCCGGACTCTATAAACCCTGGACCGGCGAAATCCTCTTCGACGACATCCCGCGCGAACAAATACCGCCCGACCTGCTCAATAATTCCATCGGCATGGTCGATCAGGATATCTTCCTGTTCCAGGGCACCGTGCGCGACAACCTCACCATGTGGGACCATACGATCCCCGAGACCAACATCTTCACCGCCATGGCCGACGCCGCCATCGCCGACATCGTGGCGGCCCGCCCGGGTTCCGAAAACAGCACGGTCAACGAGGGCGGCAACAACTTCTCCGGAGGTCAGCGCCAGCGGCTGGAAATCGCCCGCGCCCTGGTCGGCAATCCCACCTTCCTCATCCTCGACGAGGCCACCAGCGCCCTCGATCCGACCACCGAAAAGGAAATTGACTCGAACCTCCGCCGGCGCGGTTGCAGCAGCCTGACCGTGGCCCACCGCCTGTCCACCATCCGCGACTCCGATGAAATCATCGTCATGAACCGCGGACGCATCGTCCAACGCGGCACCCACGAGGGCATGAAAAACAAGGAAGGGTATTACAAACACCTGATCAAGGAATGAGCGCACCCGACACGCTGCCCGCGCTGCCGATGGTGACGCCACCCGCCGGAGAGGAACCGAAACCCTCGGTGCTCGAAGCGTATTTCCGCGAGCACGGACGCGCGCTGCCAATGGAAAGCAACCGGCCGCTCCTGCTCGACCAGGCCGACAAGGCGTATTTCGTGGCCGAGGGGGCCATCGACATCTTCACCACCGCCGTCGAGAATGGTCGCGCCACCGGACCCCGCAGTCATTTCATTTCCGCGGTGCCGGGCGGGATGCTCTTCGGCATCGACGGCTCGGGCCAAAATCATGGATTCCTGGCGGTGGGCGGGCTGGGCACGCTCATCTACGAACTGCCGCTCACTCACGTCCAGACCGCCACGCAGCAGGAAGCCATGGCCGCGCAACTCGTCGACACCGTCGAGCGCTGGGTGGCGGATGTCGGACGCCGCGTCACCAAGGGACTGACACTGCCCCAGGCCGACGTCAAACTGCGAACCGGCACCGAAGCCACCATGCCCGCCGGCCAGATCGCCACATCCAGAAAGGGGGCAGCCTGGATTTACGTGCGTTCGGGCGACGCCTTTTTTCTCGACACCGAAGAACTCGACTTCTCCGGAGCCAATCTGATCTTTCCGATCACGCCGGAAACATGGGCCGAGTTCAACGTCGAAAGCGAGCTGACCTGCTACGACACCGCCACCTGCATCGGCCACAGTGCCCTCTGGGAGGGGCTGGCTGCGTTTCACCTTGCCGTCTGCCAGAGCGAATTCATCAGCAAGGCGCTGCTGCGGGTGGATGAAAACATCCGCCTCCATTCGAAGGAGGAATACCGCGGCGTGGCCCGCGATGCCGCCCTGCGCGAGGTCGCCTCCGTCATGCGCCAGGACCTTCGGCCGATCGGACCCGACACCGCCGGCAGCGCCCAGGATTTCCTCTTCGCCGCCTGCCGCCTGGTCGGCGATCACATCGGCGCGAACATCCGGCAGCACCCGGAGGCCCACAAACTTGGGCCCAAGGCGGACCGCCTCGGGATCATCGCCCGCGCCAGCCGCATCCGGACCCGCATGGTCGCCCTGCGCGACGACTGGTGGAATCGGGAGCACGGGGCGCTGCTCGCCCATCTGGCCGAGGAGGTGCCCGCGCCGGCCGCCGGCGGCAAACCCGCGCCCCCGGCCCCCAAGGATCCGGTGGCGCTGATCCCGCGATCGCGCGGCGGTTACGACCTCATCAACCCGGCGACCGGCGTGCGCCGCCGGGTCACCCGGGATCTCGCGCGCACGCTGCATCCGTTCGCCCACGCTTTCTACCGGCCATTCAAGGACGGTGTGCTCACGGTCTGGGACGTGGTTCAATTCGGCAGCCGCGGTCTCGGGCGCGACGCCGTGGCCATCATGCTGATGGGCGCGCTGATGGGGGTGCTGGCCACCCTGACTCCGCTCTTCAGCGGCCAGATTTTCGACACCGCCATTCCCGGGGCGGAAAGAGGCAGCCTCATCCAATACGGCGTCGCCCTCTTCTGCGCCGCCATGGCCGCCGCCATGTATCAGGTTGTGCGCAGCCTGGCCGTGCTCCGCGTCGAAGGACGCATGGATTATTCGGTCCAGGCCGCCCTCTGGGACCGGCTCCTCAATCTTCCGCCCACTTTCTTCCGCAAATACACCGCGGGTGATCTCGCCGACCGCGCTGCCGGCATCGACTCCATCCGCTCGCTGGTCTCGGGGGTCGGCGTTTCGGCAATCCTGGGGGCCATCATCTCGGTGTTTTATCTGGTCGTGATGTTCAAGTTCAGCGTCGTGATGGGGCTGGCGGCGATCATGCTCGTGACCGTGGCCATGGTCCTGACCGCCGCGGCCAACTACGCCCAGCTCAGGCACCAGCGGAAAGAGTCGGGCACCCGCGGCTTCATCGCCGGTCTGGTTCTTCAGTTCCTCACCGGCGTGAGCAAAATCCGCGTGGCCGGTGCCGAAGACCACGCCCTCAAGGTCTGGGCGCACCACTTCTCCAAACAAAAGCGCGTCGCCTGGACCATCAGTCGCATCGAAAACTTCGTCACTGTCTTCAACTCCGGTTACCCGGTCTTCTGCACCCTGGTCATTTTCCTCTCGCTGGTCCACGTCCGGGAAACCGCCGCGGCGGCCGGCACCGGCGGCCAGGCCATCACCACCGGCCAGTTCATCGCGTTCAACGCCGCCTTCTCCGCCTTCCTCGGTGCCATGCTCGGCCTGAGCCGCGCCTCCATGAGCCTGCTCGCCGTCGTCCCGATCTGGGAACGTCTGCAACCCATCCTCACCACCGAACCGGAACTGGCCAAGGACCGCCTCTTTCCCGGCGAACTGACCGGCCAAATCGAACTCTTCCACGTCAATTTCCGCTACGATCCGGACGGCCCGCTCATCCTGCAAAACGTCAGCCTCAGCATCCGCCCCGGCGAATTCGTCGCCTTCGTCGGCCCGTCCGGCTCCGGCAAGTCCACCCTGCTCCGCGTCTTGCTCGGCTTCGAAACCCCGGAATCCGGAAAAGTCTTCTTCGACGGCCAGGACCTGCAAACACTCGACCTGCGCGAGGTGCGCCAGCGCATCGGCGTCGTCCTCCAGGCCAGCCGCCTCGCCCCCACCACCATCTTCCACAATATCATCGGCCCCAACATCAACCTCATGATGGAGGACGCCTGGGACGCCGCCGAACGCTCCGGCCTGGCCGACGACGTCCGTGGCATGCCCATGGGCATGCAAACGGTCGTCAGCGAGGGCGGCGGCGCCTTCTCCGGCGGTCAGAAACAACGCCTCATGATCGCCCGTGCCATCGTCAACCGCCCCCGCATCCTCTTCTTCGACGAAGCCACCTCCGCCCTCGACAATCAGACCCAGAAACAAGTCACCGACAGCCTCGATGCCATGCACGCCACGCGCATCGTCATCGCCCACCGCCTCAGCACCATCCGCAACGCCGACCGCATCGTCGTCCTGGTCAAAGGTCGCGTCGTCGAAAACGGCAGCTACGACGAATTGATGAAACTGAATGGTCACTTTGCCGAACTGGCCCGGCGCCAGGTCGCCTGATATCCGCTTTTCCGCCTCGATGCCCACCCGCCCCCCCAGCGCCGCGCCCCGCCGCCCTGCCCTCCCGGATGCCACGTCCGGCGCCGGCCCCGGCGCGCTGACGGCCCCGCCCGGACTGCTCGACATCGCCCGCCGCATCCACCAGAAATCATCATCCCTCTGGGGACCGGAGCGCGCCGTTTCCCTCGTCGGCGAATCGGAGGCCATGGCCACCGTGCTCCGAAAGGTGGAGAAATTCGCCCGCTTCGACGAGCCGATTCTCATCACCGGCGAAAGCGGGGTTGGCAAAGAATTGTTCGCCCGCGCCTGCTACCTGCTCGGCGAGCGCCTCGACCGGCCGTTCGTTCCGGTCAACTGCCCGCAGTACACTGACAGCAACCTGTCGGTGAGCGAACTCTTCGGCCACAAAAAAGGCTCGTTCACCGGGGCGCTGGCCGACCACAAGGGGCTCTTCGAGACGGCCGACGGCGGGGTGATATTTCTCGATGAGATCGCCGACCTGCCGATGCCGACGCAGGTCATGCTCCTGCGCGCGCTGGCCGAGGGCGAATTCAAGCGGCTCGGCGACAGCGAAACCTACCGCGTCAACGTCCGCGTCATCGCCGCGACCAACCGCCCGCTCAAGGACCTCGTCGCCGCAAATTCGTTCCGCAACGACCTCTATTTCCGGCTCTGCTACTTCCGGCTTGAACTGCCGTCGCTACGCGACCGGAACACCGATTATAAACAACTGCTCGACCACTGGCTGGGCCTGCTGCAGGCGCGGTACAAGGTGCGCCGGACGTTTTCAGAGAAGGCCCTCGATTTCCTCTCGGGGTATTCGTGGCCGGGCAATATTCGCGAAATCAAAAGCGTAGCCACCACTGGATTTTCCATGGCCGAGGGCGAGCAGATCGAACTCGAAGACTTTGAAAGCGTGCTGTACGAACTCCAGACTCCAAGCGCGAGCGGATCGGTCGCAGGCGCGTCCCGGCCGGTGGCACCGGTGCCGGAAATCGACCCGTTTGCCGACATTTTCCGCGCGATGCGGGAGCATGAGCTGACGTTCTGGGAGGCCATCCACAAGCCGTTTATCGAGCGCGATCTGAACCGGTCCCAGGTGCGCGCGATGTTCGAGCGTGGCCTGCGGGAGGCCAATGGCTCCTACAAGGCGCTGCTTGGATTGTTCAACCTGCCCGACAGCGACTACCAGAAATTCATGGACTTTCTCCGCCATCAACGGCTCAAGCCTGAATGACCACGCGGGGTGCCCCGCCCATCGACCTTATGCGGGACGAACGACGACGACTCCTGGAGCAGGGCGGAGCCTCCTCCGACACCGTCGATCGCGTGCTGCAGGCGCTGGGCCGCCCGCTCCCGACCGATTGCCCTGATCCCTCCCACCTGCCGCCGGGCAGCGAGGTATTTGTGCCCGACTGGATCACCTGTGCCGTGGACGCCCATCGGCGCGGGGCGGTGGCTGCGCTGCGCGACATGGCGGTCGAACTCAACTTTCCCATTGCCGCCGGCCTGCGCGACACACCGGAATATCGCCGCCTCTGCCTCGACACCGATACCGCCACCGCCGAACTTCCTCGCGGCCGCACCGACGGCGGTCCCGCCTGGGAAGCGCCGGAACGGATCCGCCTGTTCCTGCACGACACCGGGGCCGGACTGCTGCCAGTCATCGAGGCGCCGGCGCGCGCGGATTTTCTGATCCTGGTCCGCGCGTTGGGCCACCGCAACGAACCGGTGCCGGTCCCGGACTCGATGGGCGCGAACTTCCTCAACGGCTACGCCAACCGCCGGCGGTTCCTCGCGGTCCGCGAGGCCCGTGCCGCCGGCGTCCTGCATCAGGAACCACCAGACAGCGCGCTGTGGAAAGACCGTCTCCTGCTCCTCTCGGCTGGGGCTTACAGCGGTGTGCCGACCGCCACGATGGAAGTTTCCGAAACCGAGTGGCTCCACCGCTCCCGGACCATCCGCCTCCACCACGAGTCATGTCACGTCATGGTCCGGCGCCTCTTTCCTACTCTTGTCTTTGGCATCCAGGATGAACTGGTGGCGGATTTCGCCGGCCTGATGGAGGCCGCCGGCACCTTTCGTGCCAGCGAATTCCTCGCCTTCATGGGACTGGAACATTTTCCCTCGTACCGCACCGGCGGCCGTTTCGAGAATTACCTCCGCCGGCTCGACGGCCATCCCGAGGCCATCCAGGTGGTTCAACGGTTGCTGGTCGGCGCCGCGCAGGCAGTGGAAGCTTTTTTTGCATGCTGGGACTGCACGGGATTTCGTCGTGACAAAATTCGCGTGCTGTCCGCCCTGACCTACCTGCCACTGGAGGTGCTCGCCGGACCGGAGGCCGCCACCCGGTTGTCGCGCCTCCTCCCCGCCCCCCCGCACGCCCAGGGCGCACCGTGACGGGCGGCTACTTCGGCCGCCGGACCATGCCCCGCCCCCGTACAAAGGCGAGTGCGCCCGAGCCCCATCCGGGTCCACGCTTCACCAATACAGCAGCCACCGTGCACCAAGGTCCACGGCATGTCCCTGCAGCGTCATGCGGCGCCCGGTGGACTGAGGGTCGCATTGAATCACCGCCTGATGAACCAGGTCACCGGCATGGAGGACCAAACGTCCGACCGCATACGCGTGATACTCCCGGTGCTCGGGGGTGAACGACTTCCGCGCAGTTTCGCGATCGACGGTGTTCTCGCGGTGGCTGACAGGCCACACATTCAGTCCGCCGCCGCCGCTCGGCAGTTCCAACGCAAGCGTGAACGACAGGTTCTTTCCTTCATGGGGATGAATGCCGTAGGGCGACCAGTCGAGCCCCTCGTACTGCCGGTCACAATAGATCTTCGCCACCGGTGCGGCAAATTCCGGATGCGCTTCGTAAATGTGAAATCCCGGCAGCGCATCGTGCGCGTCAGCATACACCGCCTCCCGTCCGGTGGCCGCAGCCACCGCCGCTGCCGCCTGATCCAAAAGTGGGCCAAACCGGCTTCTCAACAACGGTGAGTTTAGCGCACGCGCCGCTTCATAGGCCTCCCGGCTTCGCACTGACGCATCGAGATAGGCGGCGGCGGCTCCCAGCGTGTAAAACCCGTGGGGGGCCGACGCTGGTGCCAATGCGGCCTCAAGGCATCGACCTCGGCGCACCAGCGGGTGCAGGCGTCCGCATCGAGCAGGGAAATCTGGTCCATGACAAAAGATGATATAGGCGTGGTTTAGAAGGTCACCGGCAGTGCCTTCACTCCGCGGAACGCGATGCCTTCCCGGCGCTCCGGAGCCCTGGGCACGAGCTGCAATCCAGGCAGGCGCCGGGCGAGTGTTGCGAACGCGATGCGACCTTCCAACCGCGCCAGATGTGAGCCGAGGCAGAAATGGATGCCCATGCCAAAAGCCGCGTGTTTGCCCACGGGACGGCTGAGGTCGAGCCGGTCCGGATCAGGGAAAAGCGCGGGGTCGCGATTCGCCGAGCCCAGCAAAATGGCCACTAACTCGCCCTTGTGCAGCACACGATCGGCGAGCCCGCCATCCGCCGCCGCCTCCCGAAAGGTCATCTGCACGGGGCTGTCGAAGCGCAACAACTCCTCCACCCCGGTCTCCAGGCAGCCGGGATCATCCCGGAGTCGGGTCCACTCGTCAGGGTGCGTGAGCAACGCCAGGCTGCCGTTCCCAATAAGGTTCACCGTCGTTTCGTGCCCCGCCCCCAGCAGCAGCGAACACATCGACAACAACTCCTCCTCGCTCAGCTTGTCCCCCTCCTCCTCGGCCGCAATCAACGCGCTGATCAAATCATCCCGGGCCACCCCGGCGCGCCGCGCCGCCACCAGGTCCCGCAAATACCCCATCAGCTCGCGCGCCGCCCCCAGAGCCCGCACCATGCCCTCGCGGCTCGGCCCAAAATCGATCGCCACCACCATGTCGATCGTCCACCGCCGCAATTGCTCGCGATCCTCCGGCGGCACCCCGAGCAGCTCGGCAATCACCATCAACGGCAGGGGGGACGCATAGTCCCGGATCAGATCCATCTCCCCGCGTGCCGCCACCGCATCGATCAAACACGTCGCTGCGGATTGGATCGCCGGCATCAACTGCTCGGCTCGCAGCGGCGTGAACGCCTTGCTGACCAGCGACCGCAGTCGGGTATGGTCCGGGGGATTGCGGAAGAGCATCCATTTTTCGAGCATGCCCCGGAGCGGCGGTGGCGGCAGGATGCGAGGATCCCGGATCAGGTTCGGGTTCCGCAGCGCGCTCATCACGTCGGCATTTCGAAAGAGATACCACGTTCCGGACCCGGGCGGACCCGCCGCAGTGGACCAATGCACCGGATCGTTTTCCCGATACCGATGGTAAAACGGATACGGAGTTTCCCGAAAACCGGGTGCCAGCGGGTTGAAGGGCGGCGGCGGCACCGCGGGAAGGTCAGCGGGGTTCATGACAGCGGCGGTTTGCGCAGATGGCGGCACACATACACGTACTGACGGCTCCGAAAGGCTTCATACATCGGCGACCCGACCAGCCCGGCCCAGTTCTCAAGATGACCGCGACGGGGCTGCGGCAGGTCCACAAACAGCGCCGCCTTGCGCTCATGGTCCCGTTCCAGCGATCTCAGCACCGCCGCCGTGATGTCCTCCTCCGCCACCGTCGCAAAGCCAGCCCCCGCCATCGCCTCACGACATTCATCGAGCGAAGTAAAAAAATCCGCATACACAAAATCCCCCCCGGGCTTCAACACCCGAAAAACCTCCCCGTAAAACCGCGGCCGCGACGCGTAACAATGCGAAGACTCGACGTTGGCCACCGCATCAAATGCCTCCACGGCAAACGGCAGATCTTCGGCATCGCCGCACCGAAACTCCAGCCCCTCGACACCACCATGGTGCTCACGGCAAATCTCGATCGCCCGCGCCGAAAAATCCAACCCGCACACTCGCGCCAGTCCAAACCGCCGCATCGCATACGCCGCACCACCCCCGCGCCCACACCCCACCTCCAACATCGCCCGCCCTCGCAAATCCGCCTGCCCCAGCACCCGCCCGTACATCCGATGCGGATACCGCTCCGCCTCCAACCCCGCTTCTTCGCCCCCGTCCCCCGCATACCCGTAATTCATCATCTCGAACCCATCGCGATCCAGCGTCGCCACAAATTCATACACCTTGCGCCAGATTTCCTTCTTCTCCTCGTCGCGTGTGTTCATGGTCGGTTACCTCCGTCAGCCAGAGCCCGGCTCACCCGGTCCCGCAGGCATAGAATCTCGCCACCAAACGACTCATTGGCACCAACGCAATCGCGAACCACCGCTCGCAATGGAACCAGACCTCCATCCCGATGGAGCAAGCGCTCCATTTTGGGGAATAATCGACGGTTTGGTATCGTGTATTTCCGCAACGAAAGAAATTATTACTCTGTATTCTGTTTATAATACGCTTTTTATGAGATCACAGCAGAATCTTGGCATGCATCCGGCTTTATTTCTCCCCGTTCCCGAAAAGCGCCACTGGCGGTCTTTCCGGTGCAGCGAAACCAAAACACACCAACCCACAACCGCCCGCGAGGGCACCACCACCATGGCCGTATCCCTGACCCGCAACGAAATCGAAGAAATCGTCGTCGAAAATGCCGCGAAGCACCCGCAGTATCGCGAAGCGCTCCTCAAGAACCCCAAAAAAGTCATCGAAACCCAGCTTAACAACAAGCTGCCCGATGGCCTGAACGTCAAAGTCATCGAGGAGACCGGCGACACCATCTACGTCCGCCTGCCGCACCAGATCACCGAAGGTGCCGAACTTTCCGACACCGACCTTGAGCAGGTCGCCGGCGGCAAAGGCGGTGACAGCAGCACCAACAACTACAACTGCAACGAAGCCGAGGGCGGCTTCAACACCCGCAATGAATTCAGCAGCGAGGTGTCCCTGCTCTGAGCAGACCCCATCCACCGCGGTGCGCGCCCCCCCCTCGCGAGGGGGGGCGTTTTTTTGCGACCGCCCGACCTTCCGATGCGCGTGCTTTCCATGACACTGATCCGCCCCGACAGACCGCTCCTGGCAGACCACCCTGAGAGCGGCCGAGAGCCGGACGAGACAGTCGCGCTGCGCTCACCCCTCATGGCGTTGGCTGAAGCGCTCCCCCACCGGGCGAACTCCTTGGAAACCCGCCTGCGAAACCCGGTGTCGGCAACCGTCGACCCCGCAGATGGAGAAGTGGTCAAAACCCGCTGGGCGGCCTGGCGGGAGGAGGCGGCGGGAGGCAGCGACGACCTGATGGTTCGGCGACTGGCCTGGGACGGAGTCACCGAGGACGAGGCCCTCCGGGGAGTAAGCGACCACGGCCCGGAGGCCGCGCCGGGGGATGTCGATTGGATTTTGTTGCTGCAGCGGATCGGCACCCCGGACGAAAGCTGTTTGATGGGTTGTGTCGTCGAGCCGGCGATCATCGCGTCTGAGGGCATCCCCTTCGCACCAGCCTACGGGCCCTTTTTGCTGGCGGCGGTCGCTCCTCTGAGTTCCGACCTTGACCACGCGGCCGGCCGCCTCGATCCGGCTTTGGTCGCAGATCTGCTCGGCGGCTTGCTGGCGGATTTGGCGCGGCTCGGCGGGCGTGTGCTGGCCACGGCGTTCGGCGATTTTCTCCGGATGCGCAGCGCGGCGGCCGATCCGGATGAAACGGCTGACCATGAGGCATTCGAAGCTGGCTTGGGCGCGGCGAGCGGCTGGGAGCCCGTCCTCCAGGCCCATCCGGTGCTGGCGCGGCTGCTCGCCACCTCGTGTCTTGGCTGGAGGGCGGACACGGCCAAGTTTCTGGCCCGCCTGCAGGCCGACTGGGACGCGTTGCCGCCGGTCTTTTTTCCGGCGGCGACCACCGGCCATGGACCGCGCCGGCTGAGCCGTCTGCGCAGTTCGTCGTCCGACCGCCATGAAGGTGCCTGTGCGGTGCGGATCCTCGAGTTCTCAGACGGGACGCGCGTCGTCTACAAGGCGCGGCCACTCAATCTCGAAGCGGATTTCCACGACCTGTTGCGCGCGCTCGCCGCCCGCGGTCTGGCCGAGGCCCCGCCTGCCCTGCTCGTGCTTGCCCGCCGCGGCTATGGCTGGGTGGAATTTGCCGAGGCCGCGCCGGTGACCGACCGCCCGGCGCTCGACGCCTGGTTTCGCCGTGCCGGCGCGCTCCTCTGCCTGATGCACCTGCTCGGCGGCAACGACGGGCACATGGAAAACATCATCGCGACCGCGGCGGGACCTGTCCTCATCGACGTCGAAACACTGCTCCAGCCGCGCCGCCCGCCGGCCGAGCAAGAAGCCACCGGCACGTTCGCCCAGGCCGCCCGACAAGTGCACGACTCGGTCCTGCAGACCGGCCTGCTCCCGCTCTGGCAGCAAGGGCGGCAGGGCCGGCCCTACGACATCGGCGGCTTCACCGGGACCGGCGGTTATGAAAGCCCGGTCTTGCACCAGTCGTGGGAACATATCGGCACCAACGCCGTCCGACCAACGTGGCGCCGGGCCGTGGCCCGCGGACTGCGAAACCTGCCGGTATTCGACGGATCGCGGCACGCCGCCGGTGCCCACCTGCCCGCGCTCACCGCCGGTTTCTCGGCCGCGTGGCAGTTCCTGCAGTCAAACCGCGACCTGCTTGACGCCGCTCTCCCGCGCTGGGCGGAAGCGCCGCTCCGCGTCCTCATCCGGCCCACCACCCACTATGCCGCGCTGCTCGAACGGTCGCTCACCGTGGACGCCTTGAAATCGGGCGTTGATCGTTCGATCATTTTCGAAGGGCTGCGCCGGCCGATGGTGCGTCAGTTCACCACCAGACCCGCCTACTGGCCGGCCGTCGCCGAAGAAATCCGCGCCTTGGAGGCCGGCGACATCCCGATCTTTTACGTGCAGGCGGGCGGACGGGATCTGGCAGCGGCGGATGGACGATGCCTCGTGCCAGGGGCCTTTGGCGAATCAGCCCTGACCTCCACCGCGGCACGACTCGACCGACTCACCGACGCCAACCGCCTCCGGCAATTGGAATTGATCGCCGCCGCTTTCATCGAGTCGTCCGCAGAAACATCCCCCCCCCCTCCGGTGGAAGCCACCGCCACTCCGGTCGACATCGATACTCTGCTCGCCACCACCCCGCTCGCCAGCGACGCCAGCCTGATCGCCACTGCCGACATCCTCGCCAACCAGATCATCAGCGCCGCCGTTCGTGGCCGCGACGGCTTCGTGACCTGGGTGGGGCCGTCCTCCCTGCATCCCGGCCAGCGCCGGCAGCAGGGGGGCTCGTATTATCTCTATGACGGTGCCGCTGGAATCGCCCTCTTCCTCGCCGCCCACGCCCGCGTCACCGGGCATAAAACGGCACGCTCCACCGCCCTCGCCGCCCTGGAACCGATTCGGGCAATCCTCGATTCGCCGGATGCCGATTCCATGATCAGGCGCGAAGGTATCGGCGGCTGCTCCGGACTGGGGTCACTGATTTACGCTCTCACCACGATCGCCGGACTGCTCGACACTCCGACCCTGATCGACACCGCGGCACACCTCGGCCGGTTCATCGGTGACGCTCGGATCGCTGCAGACCAAGCCCTCGACATCGTCAGCGGCAGCGCTGGTGCCATCATGGGCCTGCTGGCTCTGCACCGCGCCGGCGGCGGCGACGAGGCGCTGCAGCGGGCCGTCGCCTGCGGACGTCATCTGCTGGCGCACGCCGAACCGGTGGGAACGGACGGGCTGGCCTGGCCGTCGTGGCCCGACCGCCTGTTGCTTGCCGGGTACTCCCATGGAGCCGCCGGGTGTGCCGCCGCCTTGCTCTCGTTGTTCAAGGCCACCGGCGACCAGGCCTTTGCGGAGGCCGCCCGCGCGGCGCTGCGGTACGAACGCAGCCTGTTCGAGCCCGCAGCCGGAAACTGGCCGATCCTCCTGCCCTCGGGCGACGTGCGGTTTGCGTCGACCTGGTGCCACGGTGCCCCCGGCATCCTGTTGAGCCGCCCCGGATTCCTCGGGGTCTTCGGCGATAACGAAGACACGCGGCTGCGGGAGGAAATGGCGATCGCCGCCCACACCACCGTGACCGCCGGCGTGTCGTCGCTTGACCACCTCTGCTGCGGGACCATGGGACGGGTGGAAATCCTGCACACGGTGGCCCCGACGCTCGGCGACCGAATGCGCGACTTGGCAAGACTCGGCGCCACCCTGACGCTGCAGCGCGCCCGCCACCGCCGGGCTTTCTCGCTGCAGACCGACCCCGTGCGCAATGCCGTTTTCCAACCCGGATTTTTCCGCGGCCTGAGTGGCATCGGGTATTCGTGCCTCCGCCTCGCCCGCCCCGACTTACTTCCCGCCGTGCTCGCATGGCAGAACTCCCCCTCCCCTCTCGCTTGACTCATCTCACTCCAGACCCCGGCCGCCTCCCAGCGCCATCACCTGCCATGATCGACACCCGGTTATTGACCCCCGGCGAGGTCCCGCCGGCTGTTGTGGGAATGACGTTTCCGCATTATCGGCACCTGCTGACCCAGACGGAACCAAGCCGGCTGACAGCGGTGCCCCTCATGGCCACCGCGGACGGCACCCCAGCCGGCCTGATCCTGGCCGGCGTGCCGACTGCCGGCAGCGAAGGCCATCCCACCCTCTTCTCGCTTTTCGTCGCCCCCTCGTTCCGATGCCAGGGCGTTGGCACACGGCTCATGGAAACCCTGCACAAGGAGATCGTGCGCCGAGGAGGCACCCGGATCAAGGTGATCTACATGGCCGGCACACCGGCCACCGCCGCTCTCGAACGCATCCTCGAAAAAACCGGTTGGGAAAAACCTTCGCCCCGCATGGCCGCCATCAAGGCCGACCTTCTGCAGATCCGCGCCCTTGACCCACCTTGGCTGCGCGATCGCCGCATGGATGCCACGCGCTTCCGCATCATCCCGTGGAAGGAAGTCACCACCGAACAAAAAAACGAACTCCTTCGCTCGCACGAAGCCGACCCATGGATCGCCGAAGACCTCGTGCCATGGAAACACGAGGCCGGTTACGATCAGGAGACGTCGTGCGCCCTGCTGCGCGATGGCCAGATCGTCAGCTGGGTCATCAATCACCTGCTGCCCGACGGTACCACCCGCTTCACCTGCTCTTTCGCCCACCCAAAACTGCAGCGGTTCGGCGTAGTCATGTGGCTCTACAAGGAGTCGGTCGACATGTCCGAAAATCACGGCCGACGTTTCGGCAGCTGGACCGTTCCCCTGTACCATCCCGCCATGCATGCCTTCGCCATGCGATGGATGAAACCGTGCGCCGTCTATTGCCGTGAAACCTGTGGCAGCGAGAAATCCCTCGCTCCTTGGTCCGAATCCCGCTCGTAAACACCCAGGATCATTCCGTCACCACACCCCTCCCCCTCCCCCTCCCCCTCCCCCAGCCCCAGCCCCACCGCCCATGGCCACCCAGCCGTCCCCGAGCCGGACCCCGCTCCTGCCGCAGATCAACCCCTTCATTTCGTATCTGCTGGACGCCTTCGTCTTTCTCAACAGCGCCCTCGAACAAGCCGAGGCCGACCCCGGCCGCGCCTTCGCCTTCGCCCGCGCCTCAACCATGCACACCGTCGCCGCCCTCCAGGCCGCCGCCAACGCCGGCCTGCACGCCGAAGACCAATCGTGGGAACCCGACCACACCCTGGCCCAAAAATTCGACCGCTACCTCCACATCATGAAACACACCGGCCTCCAGGACGCCGATATCGCCGTGCTCCATGAACTCGAACTCGTCGGCCGCATCGTCAACAATCCACAAGTCGCCCAAGCCCGCGCCTTCCCCCATCCGGAAAAAACCAACCTCATCGAGTTCGAGCGCACCCCGCTCAAAAAAATCTCCCACCAGGCGTCCCACTGGATACCCGCTTATGCCGGCTGCACCCTCGGACTGACCGCCTCATTTCTCTCGCGCTTCTATCGCATCGAATGTGAACTCGACACCGACCGCCTCGAAATCCTCTTCGGCATCCACGCCAGTTCATCAGACTCGTACACCACCGGCTTCGACGAGGGCGAACTCAGCGCCCTCGCCACCGCCCGCCGCACCCTGCTCGCCAACCAGCCGTTCATCCGCCGCCTCACCTCCGAACGCTGGCAAATGAAGGCCGGCGATTTTGCCCTCCCGCTTTTCGAAGGGTGCCCGGGATACGTCTGACGCGCCCCAGTTTAGACTTGCCTGAATGAACCGAGTTTCCTAGTCTCTCCGCTTATGAAAATACTTTCCGCCCTGCCCCTGTGGGTCGCGCTGGCCGCCCCCGCGCTGGCCGGCGAGCTGATGACAACCGCGAGCGCCAAAAGCCCGATGTCCGCACCGGCCCCCGAAGAACCGGCCCCTTATGAAGCCGGACGCGGGCTGCTCACGACCGAAGGGCCCTCTGGTTTGTTCATGAATCCGACGTCGGCCACGCTGCCGCAGGGCGCGTTCACGGCGCAGTATTGCTTCTTCCTGCCGGAAAACGACAGCAGCCCATGGGGTCACGGGTACATGGCGGCTTATGGGGTGACCGACTGGGTGGAAATCGGTGTCATCGGGCTCTATGTTGACCGGCCGGGCGAGGACCCGTTCGCCACCGGCCCCTTTGCCCGGGTACGGCTGCTCCAGGACGAGGGCTGGGTGCCGCAGTTTTCCATCGGCGGATATTCGCGTTTCGGCGACGACGCGACCGAAACCATCGGCCTCTTTGGGGCTTTTTACAAGCGGTTGCCGCTCGACGAGGATGGGGTTTTCAAATCGCTCGGTTTTCACGCCGGGGCCCGCCAGAACTGGCTTGACGGTCCCGACGATCCATTCCGCGTCTATGGCGGCATCGAACTGCAACTGCCGCTGCGATTGTATCTCGTGGGCGAGGTCTCCTCACAGGACGACGACGTGGAGACGGAGGTTCCGTATTCCTTCGGTGTGCAATGGCGCGCGGGCGGGATCAACATTTCCGTGGCCGGTATTCAGAATGGGAACCTCGATGATCCGGGGTTCTACTTCGGCATCGGCTCGCAATTCAGTTTCTGAACCCGGGCCGCGGACCCCGGTGCCGCCTGACGAAATCCTCAGGTCCAACTCCGACCGCCCTGCCCCATGCGCCAGGTCTATTCCGTCGCCGCCGCCATGCTGATCCCCGCCCTCTTGGGGACCGGATGCGCCGGCCTCGACACTTCGGCGCGGGCGGAAGGGTCCGGCATCCAGGTGATTGGCGCCATCGTCGTGCTCGCCAAGTACCAGGCGAGCCAGAAACAAAAGACGGCCGCCGAAACCCACGCCCGCCAGGCGTTCGTCGAACGCGCACTCCAACCGGCCTACCAGGCGAGAGCCAAAAACCTCCGATCCCTCGCCGCGGCAAGCCCCCGTCCAAAGCGAGCCCGATCCGGCACCACTCCCGCCACTCCGTCCGCACCCGACCCCTCCGCCCAGGCGACAGCCGAACTCGCCGCCCTCTCCGCCTCCTGGAAAGAAACGGCGGCCCGCTTCACCGGCGGAGGCGACTATGCCACCGACTTCGCCGTGCCCGGACTCGGCCAGCAGACCACCACCGCTGTCAGCTTTCCGAAACTCAGTGAATCCGAGGTGCTGGCCGCCAGTGCGGCCTACGTCCCGCGCTACCTCGCCGTGGCAGTGCCCGCCGAGCAGGCGGTGCCCGGATCGAAGGAGGCCGTCATGCTCTGGGACACCCGCACCCATCGCCTCGCCTCCGATACGGTCTACGCTCTTGACCGCACACCTCCGGAGTCGAAACGCACGAAAATCGACGGCTTGGTAGTGCAGTTCGAGACGCCTGATCGTCCCCGCGTTGACTGAATCTGACCACGAGAGATCCACTTTCCCCGCCACCGCCGCCGCGTATCTTCCACCATGAATTCAGCTCCGCCACCACTGCCCGCCGGAACCACGCCCCGCAAAAAGCCATCGGCCCTCGCCAGCTGCATTCTGCTCGGCCTCATCCTCGGCGTGGTCGGGGCCCTCGGCAGCGGCGGCTGGTGGGCATACCGAACATTCATCGCACAATCGCCCACACCCCCCACGGCCCCCGTGACACCACCAGCCGCCCCCGCCCCCGCCCCCGCCCCCACGACCACCCCGACCGTGGCCTCCACCACACCGGCCAAACCATCGCTGGTTGAAAAACCCTCCGCCCCCGCCCCCGCCCTCGACCCGTTGGCTTCACCAGTCGAACCCGCCATCGACACCCCGCCGCCCACCACCGCCGCCACGGAACCGGCGGCTGAACCGACCACCGTCGTCACCGAACCAGCCGACGCGACGGCGGTCACCCCAAACGCGGAGCCACCGACGCCGAGCCCGGTGGTGGCCGCCGAACCCTCGCCCGACAATCCGACGGATCCGCTCCCCGAACCCACCGAGTTCCCAGCCCCCGCTGATCCCAACCCGGTGATGGCCACGGAACAGATCCAGAGTTATGCCGAGGATGCTCCGCAGGTGACCGCGCTGAAGGCGGATGCTGATCGCCGGATCGACGAAGCGCCAGCCGAGGTGTATTCGGATTCGGACAAGCAACGCGTTCGCGACGCCATCCGGCAGGCCAAGCGCCTGACCAAGGTGGCCACGTTGCGCTTCGGCACCGGCACCACCGGCCTCGGATCAAACGAACGGACCCGCTTGAAAAAGGCACTGCTGACCTCCGAGGCGGAAGCCCTGCTCTCCGATCCCCAGGCCGTGCTTTTTATCCTCGGGTTCGCCGATGCCACCGGCACTTCCGAAGTGAATCGCTCCATCTCGCAGAAGCGCGCCGCAGGTGTGGGCGAAGTCCTCAAAGGCTTCAAAGTACCCAACAACAGTTACGCCGTCGGCATCGGCGCCACCACCCTCCTCAGCTCAGAACGTCAGTCGAAAAACCGCGCCGTGGAAGTCTGGATCGTCCAGCCCTGATTCTTCGTTATGTCCAGCCAGCCGGCGGGCCCTGCGCCCAGCATTACGCTGTGTGGCGGCACCCGGCTGAGACGTGACCTCCAACCGGGGGTTCCGCTCACCGTCGGCCATGCCAAATCCGCCGGGCTGCGCATCCCGCATCCCGCCGTTTCCCCCATCCACTGCACCCTGACCTGGAACCACCGCCAAGTCTCGCTGCGCGATGAAGGCAGCCAAATGGGCACCCAGCTCAACGGTCAACCGGTTACCGCAGAGGTTCCCCTGCACCACGGCGACCTCATCACGGTCGGCCTGTTTCAATTCCAATTCGCGTGGGAAGCCCAGGCCACCGCCACCCCAGCCGCCACTGGCCCGCCGGCCACACCCGACGCCGCACCTCCCCTCGTCGCCACCGGCCCGGCCTCGGCCAATGGTGACCTGACGGTGCAGTTCCGCACCCAGTGGGTCGTCGAAATCCCGCTGGCCCACGGACTGACCCTCGGCAATGGCCCTCACGCCGACGTCACCCTGCCGGATCCGGAGCTTTCCGCCATCCACGCCGGCATCGAGGCCGAACCCGGAGGCTTTGCCGTCGTCGATCGCGGACGCACCGGCTCGCTCGCCAACGGTAAATACTTCGAACGCCATTCGCTGGTCATCGGCGACTTGCTGCAATTCGGCAGTCGTCATTTTTTTGTCTTTGACGGCTTTGCCCTGCGCCCGGTACGCGACGGGCTCGGCTGCGGGCTGCAGGCGTCCGGCCTTGACGTGACCGGCGGCCGCCGACGCGGTCTCATTCTGCAGTCGGTCAGCTTCGACACCCGCCCCGGCCAGTTTGTCGGCATCATCGGCCCGTCCGGCTCCGGCAAAACCACCCTGCTGCGGACGCTGCTCGGACTCCGGCCGATTTCCGCCGGCACCATTTTGCTCGACGGTCAGGACCTCGACCGCATCCCCGATCCCTCGCGGTTCTTCGGTTACGTGCCGCAGCAGGAGATCGTGCACCTCGAGCTGACCGCGCGCGAAGCGCTTCACTTCAGCGCCCTCCTCCGCCTGCCCCGGCGCACACCGCAACGCGAGATCGACAAACTCATCCGTTCGCTGACCGCACGGCTCGGCCTGGACCAGCACCTGGACACGCGTGCCGGTCGACTTTCCGGAGGCCAGCTCAAACGCCTGAGCGTGTGCGTCGAATTGCTCAGCCGACCGCCGCTGCTCTGCCTGGACGAACCAACCTCCGGGCTCGACCCGGAATCGGAAACCGAGCTGATGCAGCAATTGCAGGAACTGAGTTACACCGGCTGCACCGTCGTGTGCACAACGCACCTGATGGAAAACATCCACCTGATGTCGTCGCTCGAAGTAGTCATGGCCGGTCGCGACTCCCAGGGACGGCCGACGCCCGGGCGCACCGTCTTTCGCGGCAAGCCGCGGCTGGCCCGCGAAATCTTCGACGTCCGTTCGCTCGCCAAGCTGTATCATCAATTGAAGGACCAGACGCCGGAAGAATGGCAGCGGCACTATGAGACCAAGACCGGTGAGTCGTTGACCGCCGCGCCGCCGCCACCGCCAGGCGGGCCGCGCCCGGCCAAGCTGCCGCCCCGCCCGCGCCGCCGGATGGCGGTCCCGATTTTACTGCGACGCCAGTGGCGCATCCTTCGATCCGATTGGAAAAACCTGCTGCTTCTCGCCGGCCAGCCGGTGCTCATCGGTGCGCTGATTGCGCTGGCGGCCACCGGCGATGACCCGAGCGACAAGAAGCTGTTTCTGGCGGCGATTGCCACGCTCTGGCTCGGATGCGGCAATGCGGCGCCCGAGATCGTGCGCGAGCGGTCAATCTTTCGCCGTGAGCAGTTCGTCGGGCTGCGGGCGTCATCGTATCTGCTGAGCAAATTCCTCGGCCTCGGCCTGCTCACCGGGATGCAGGCGCTGCTTTTGTTCGGGCTGCTGCGCCTGCTCGGCAGCGGCCTCGACGGCTCGGCGGCGTGGCAGGTGACGGCGCTCCTCGTCAGTGCGGCGGCCGCCACGGGTTTGGGGCTGGCCATTTCCGCCTGGGCGAGATCCACCCTGCAGGCAGTTTTGCTCGTGCCGCTGGTGATCATTCCGCAGATTTTGTTCGCGGGTTTTGTCTTCCCAGTTCGCGATTGGGACCAGCACGCGGTGCCGCGGATTGCCAGCCGGTTCTTTCCATCGTTCGCCGCCCAGCGGGTGATGGATGTTTCCCTGCTGTGGAACCGCCCGGTCGAGCAGGCCGGCACCTATTCGACCGCCCTCAACAATTTAACCACCTCACTCCGTCCGCTGGCAATCCTTCTCCACCCGAATCAGACGACGACCGTCACCCTCGACGAGTCCCGCCTCTACGCCCCGCCGCCAGCCGGTATGGAACCGTTCGGTCGACGGGAGTTTCATTGGAATCCCCCGAAACCCAATACCCTCACCCCACGCTACATGGTCCCCACCCTGCGCGACGATCGGCCGCGCGTCCTGCGCCACTCCACCCCGGCCCTCCTCGGCCTGGCCACTCTGGCTCTCTGGACCATCGCCAGTTGCGCCGCCGCCCTGCTCGCCCTCCACTGGCGCGACCGCGAATAAAAATCCGCCGTGACCGCCACCGACGACTGCTTCCTCTACCTCCATGGTCAACGCTGGCCGTGCCATGATGGCGACGTCATCGGCCGCGCCGGCACCGTCGCCCGCGAAGCGCTGCAACCCATCGAAGTGCTTTCGCGGCGCCACCTCCTGGTCGGGCATCGAGGCGGACAGTGGCAGCTCACTGCCCTGCCGGAAGCGCGCAACGAAACATTTCTCGACGACAGCCCCATGGTTCGAGGCCAGGCGTACCCGCTAGTCCGTCTTCAGTCGCTGCGCGTCGACAATTTCGAATGCCACCTCGGCATCGCCAGCGGCCTGGATACCCAGTTCCACGCCAGCCCGCCAATCAGCCTGTCCGCCACAGGTGGCCCCGGCGCGGCCATGGCCGGAATGCCCGCCAGCCCGGCCAGCCCGGCCGACCTCGGACCAACCGTCAACGACCTTCCGGTGGCCGCCCTCGAAACCGATGCCCGCCTGGCCGTCCTCGCCGCCAACCCAGCCGCGCTCGACCTTCTCGGCAGCCCTGCCCTCGGCCGCGACCTCGACGAGTGGGCGGTCGAGCCGACGCGACTCCGCAGTTGCCTGCTCGGCCTCGATCCCGGCACCAAAATGCCAGGCCTCGACACCGTGCTGCGAACGCCGACCGGTGCCCGGCGCGTGGAAATGCAGGCCACCCGCTTCGACAATGGCCTGCTCATCCTGCTCCGCGATCTGACCGACGATTTCTCCCGCCGGGACCATCTCACCACCGCCACCGCCCGCCTGTCCCGGCAAATCGAAGTCCTGGCGCAATTGTCGCTCGCACCCGCCTTTGCCAAAGGCGATCTGGCACAAGGATTCACTCTGCTGACCCCTCGCGCCGCCGACGCCCTTGGATGCCGACGGGTCTCGGTCTGGCTCCGCCCCGACGGACCCGCGGCCACCGACGGACGCATCGTTCGTCACGCATGCCACGACACCGTCGCATCCGCCCCCGGCGGGGAATCGACCGACATGGCGTACTGTCCGCGCTTTTTTGATGCCCTCGCCTCCGCCAACCCCTCGGCGGAGGCCCAGGCAGGTTCACCAATGCTCAACCTGCTTCAGGAAATCCACTTTGTGCCGGGCGAAACCCGCGCTCTGCTCTGCATCGGCCTCCGCCAAGAAAGCGGGCTCTACGGGGTGTTGGCATTCGAACGGACGGACGAGGCTCCCTGGACCGTGGAAGACCGGCAGTTCGCGTTCTGCCTGGCCAGCCACGCGGTCCTCGCTTTGGGCACCCGCGAACGACGCGAGGCCATGGAAAAACTCCAGCACAGCGGCGAGCAGATGACCGCCGAGCTCGAAGAAGCCAACCGCTACGTGCAACGCATCCTGCCGGAACCCATCAGCCACGGCCCCATCACCGCGGAATGGCACCTCCAGCCCTCCGAAGCCCTTGGCGGCGACTCGTTCGGCTACCACTGGGTCGGCGACCTCTTCGTCATGTACATTCTCGACGTGGTTGGCCACGGCACCGGCATGGCGTTGCTGTCGATCTCGGTGCTGAACAACGTCCGCGCCCGCCTGCTCATGGGCGAAACGGCCATGGCCGACCCCGCCGGCGTGCTTGGCGCACTGAACACCGCCTTTCCCATGGAAAACCAAAACAACATGCTGTTCAGCATGTGGTACGGCGTGTTCGACCGCCGCACCCGACTCCTCACCTACGCCAGCGCCGGCCATCCACCCGCGCTGCTGCTGCACGGCGACACCGCCGGCGATGACAGCAGCCCCGACTACGCGACCCTCGGCACCGAAGGTCCATCGGTCGGGGCCATGGAAGGAGTGGTTTTCACCACCAACGCCATCCACGTCAGCCGCGGCTCCAAACTCTTCATCTACACCGACGGTGCCTTCGAAATCCCCGTCGGCCCGGACCGCGAATGGACGTTCGAGGAATTCATCGCCGTCGTGCGCAGCACCCGGTTCATGCCCGGAGGCGAAACCGCCTACCTGCGCAAACGTATCGGCTCGCTCTGCGCCCAGCCCCACTTCCCCGATGATTTTACCATTGTCCGGGTTTCTTTCGAAGACTAACATGACTGCCCGTCCCCCACGGACCGGTCGTTGACACCGCCCGTGCCCTGCCCATGAGCGGATCGTTCACCCATACCCTGAACTGCCGCCAACCGGGCTCGCTCCAGTCGGGCCTGCGCGCGCTTGAACACAGTCGTGTCTACGCGAGCCTGCCACCCGCCCTCCGCTTCGTCGCCGATCTTGTCCTTGATGAACTGGCGTCCAACACCATCAAATACGGCGGTCCCGACTGCCACGAAGTCCGCTTCGAACTTGACTTCGACGGCAAGGTCATGCGGGTTTCGGTCGCAGATGACGGGTCGCCGTTCAATCCTTGGCAAGAGGCACCCGCAGTCGAAACCGACACCACGGATCTCGCCTCCATGAAGATTGGCGGCCGCGGCCTCCTCATGATCGTCCAGGCCACCGATTCGCAGCACTACGAACGCCGCCACGGCAAAAATATTTCCACCTTGTCCCGGCGCTGGCCCCGCCCCCATGACGGCACCCCCACCCCGCCGCCCGGCCCCCACAGCGCATGAAAATCATCAAGGATCCGCGACCAGCCGCCGACGTGATCACCGTCAGCGGGAAACTCGATTCGACCACCGCTGCCGAATTCGACACCCGCCTGCGGGATTGCATCGACCACGATTCAGGCCGTCAGGTCATCCTCTGTTTCGCCGAGGTGCTCACCCTTACCAGCTCCCCGCTGCGCGCCATCCTCTCCCTCGCCAAACGCATGCAGCGCCACCACACCCGGCTCTTCGTGGCCGCGGCCAGTGAAAACGCCCTGGAATCTCTCCGCATCAGCGGATTCCTGAAACTGCAGCTGTTCGAACTCAGCGAGACCGTCGACGCCGCCCTCGATCACGCTCAACGAGTGCCGCCACCCATCGCCCGGCCAGTCGCCAGCTCCACCCTGCCGTCCACTCCGCTGCAGGGTCTGCCTCCCATGGGCGGAGTGAGCGGGGCCACAGGGACGACGACAGGGACTGAAGGGAAGCAACCGACAGGGGATCAAGTAATTGCAGGGACTCGGGGGACCAAGACCGAAGCGGCGGCGGCACCGACCGGCTCGGCGGACCCGGCTGTGGCGGCGGCACCAGTGCCCACGGGGCCGACACCGTCGCCCGCTCCTCGCCCCGCGTCCCACTCAGCTCCAGCAGCCCCCCTGCCGCCCACTGCACCCACGCCGACCGCCACCGTCAGCCCCCCGCAAACGCCGCCGCCTGCCGCCCCCCGGGCCACAGCCGCCATCGCGAAACCTGCGCTCGCCCCTGCCCCTGCCCCTGCCCCTGCCCCTGCCCCTGTTCCTGTTCCTGCCCCTGTTCCTCCCCCTCTGCCTCCGCCCCTCCCCCCCCCCCCTGCGCCCCCCCCCCCCCCCTCTCGCCCCCCCCGCCCCGCCTGTCCG
>Ga0105050_10001414_pt1 | contig 36118 bp, 35 predicted proteins | sample FRY01_FD_78088 | JGI IMG/M metagenome (GOLD analysis project Ga0105050, IMG submission 78088) | Freshwater microbial communities from Lake Fryxell liftoff mats and glacier meltwater in Antarctica - FRY-01 | ecosystem: Environmental > Aquatic > Freshwater > Ice > Glacier meltwater ...
CTGAGCTCTACTACCTTAAGCTTAAACTCTTTGTCGTACTTTTTTCTTTCTCCTGCCATATTTCTAGGTTTTAACCTCTTACAATATAGCTTAACTTATACTCCTGTTTTCTGATAAGGTTCATTACTTGACTCATTCACCTATGCGATTTAAGTTTTTTTATATAGTATCACTAGTATTGTTCACTTCTTGTGGGAATGAAGCTACTAAAAAAAGCATCATTAACGAACAGCAAGAGTTAGCCGTTGATTCTCTTCCCGCTGAGAAGAAACAAAGTCCTTTTGAAATTGGTGTGCTTGAAAATAAAGAACCAAGTTTTCATTTGGCTTACATGCATTATAGAACGATAGAGGGAGTTGACTTACTTCCTTACCAACAAACGATCAATGATTTAATTGTTGATTATGTTGGAATGCCTTTGGCTGATGGAGTAAAAAAGAAAAAAGTGGTATTGATTGGGGATGACTTTTATAGAAGTGTGATGAAAAATTTCATCGCCTATTACAATGAAGACAAAGAGGCCATTCCAGAATTAAACGACTACACACAAGAAGATACTGTTTCGATTGATGAACAATACGAAGATTTTGTGCAGTTGCATCTTTTTAATTATGGTTACATGGGTGGTGCACATGGAAATGCAAACGATTCTCATTATTTAATCAGCAAGGAAACAGGAAATAAATTGGCTCTAAAAGATGTAGTTAAAGATGTTAATAAATTTACTGTGATTGCGGAGAAGTATTTCCGAAAAAGCCTTGAATTAGCAGAAGGTGACAACCTGGAAGAGGAAGGTTTTTGGTTTGAAAACGGATTTAATTGCAACGAGAATTTCTATTTTTCAGGGGATAAGATGATTTTTGTTTACAATCAATACGAAATTGCGCCTTACGCGGCAGGAATCATTTACAATGAAATTCCACTAGATAAAATCAATTCTTATTTAAAGTTTGATATTAATTAAAAATTAATCCAATTTCTTCACGATTATATCGTCAACATAAAGTTCAATTGGGTTGTCGTGTGTGTTAGCTGTTATTCCAAATTCTATACTTGTATACATTCCTTTGGTGCCTTGCTGCGAATAAAGAAAATCTGTTGGTAGCGTTTTCCAATTTTCTTGATGAATTATCAATTGATCATTCTGCCAAACTTTAACATAGCCTTTCTTCTTTTTAGAAAGCTTTGATTCGAAATTCACCTTTACCCATTCATTTCTTGGAAAAAGAACTGTATCATTGTTCAGCTGAAGAATATCTGGATTAAAATATTTATGTTCAATTCGCAAGGCATTATCAACCATTGCTATACGCATTCCCGGACCAGCGCCAATAGCAGTTTGTTCTTCCAGATCAAACAAAAACAACCAATTTGCTGTTTCATTGCCAACTAAGTAGTACCATGCTTCAACTGAAACTGTTTCACCCTCATAAAAAGCCATTTTTTGTTTACTAATACTGCATTTTGATGCGCCTTTTTCCTCTGTTGAAACAGCAGCGTAAAAATGCATGCTTTGAGTGCCAGTATGAGAAAAAGTAGAATCAACCGATAATGAATTCTCATCAAAAGTTAATTGAAAATATGACCATTTTTCGTCATTACCATCGATTAAATCTTCAATTTTCGAATATGCTTCAAAATCGTCTGAATAATGATCAGGACCATCAAAGTATTTTTCTTTGTTGCAAGAGACGAACGTCAGAAATAGCAAGATTATCAGTGTAAACTTCATTTTTTTCTATTAAAGTGATATCCATAGGTGAAACCAGCCCAATGTTGAATTTGAAAATCAACTAAATAGGAAATGATTGGTGTGTAAGCAAGCCTTAAATAATAATTTTTATCAATTGGTTGGTACCGGCAACCAACAACAGCTGGCATCATTAAAAAAGGTCTTCCTTTCGTTGTAATTGAAAATGTTTGTCCTAAACCTACATCTAGTTTATAACTCTGTTTACCGATTATTCCATGAACTATAACAGGAAAAACTAGCGCACCGCCATTGTTTTTGTCAACTGGAGCATAACTAAAACCAACTCTCCAATTTAAATCAAAAACATCTTTATCAATAAATGTCCGTTCATAATTCAAAGAAGCAAATCCACCGCTTCCTGCCAATTCAAATGAGAAAAAGTCTTTTACTTGGGAAGAGACTAGATTACTCAACAGTATTAATATACTGACTAGAAATACATTTTTCATGAAAAGCTAAATTTCAAATCCATCTAGCTTTCTTCCAAGCAATTTGCTCCTGGGCATCTAAAAATGTCCAAGCTATAACGCGACTGGTTTTGTTTCCCTGACCCATTGGTAGTGTGACTACTTCAAAAGTGTTGACATTTTCGAGTTCGCGGTAGATATTTTTTAAATTTGATTCTTTTGAAACAAGGGTGGTAAACCAATAACAAGAGTTTGCGTATTTTTTACTCTGAATAATCATGCGTTTGATGAAGGCCAACTCACCACCATCACACCACAATTCATTGCTTCGTCCACCAAAATTAAGAACCAATTCACGCTTATTTTCGGCTTGCAGGTTTTTTAATTTCCGAGCCGTTCCTGATTGAGCCTCTTGCGCTGAAGTGTGAAAAGGTGGATTGCAGATTGTCAAATCAAACTTTTCGTCAAAAGCTATGATTCCTTTAAAAATGGTTTTTTCACTTTCTTGAAAACGCAGTTCTATATTTTCGTTTAATTGTGGATTCTCGTTTAATATTTCGTTAGCGTTTTCTATTGCTTTGGAGTCAATATCGGAACCAACAAAGTGCCAATCATATTCGACTGCACCAATGATAGGATAGATGCAATTTGCTCCAACACCAATATCCAATACATTGATTTTTTTTCCTTGTGGAATTTTTCCGAAATTCTTGGAACGTAAAAAATCGGCAATATGGTGCAAGTAATCTGCTCTTCCAGGAATTGGTGGACATAAATAACCAGCGGGAATTGTCCAATTGTTAATGGAGTAATGTTCTTTCAATAACGCTGTATTAAGCATTTTTACGGCATCTGGATTGAAAAAATCAACCGTTTCATCACCAAACTGATTGATAACAACAAAGGATACTAATTCAGGACAAGCTTTTTTTAGCAATTTAAAATCATAGCGCTCACGGTGTTTATTTCGTGAATGTAACCTTGATTTTTCCTTTGGATTTTCCTTTTTCTCTTGTTCCATGAAGTGAAATTACTTCTTTTTTTGAAATAGAAAAAAAGAAGTAAGAACCCAAAATAAATTTACACCCCAATCATTTCTTAATTTACCTTTGTGAAAAATTCAACAGTGTTCGTACAAACTAATTCGATTCAAGCCATTAAATCTTACTTCAAAGAACGCTTGTCTAATCAATTCTCTGAGAACGAAATAAAATTCATGCTCAAAGAAGCAGTTCTCCAGCGATTAAATATGTCAGCTTCGGATTATTTGATGTGTGATACTCAACGTTTATCTGAATCGGATTTATTGTATTTAAGAAGCATCGTAAAACGATTGCAAGCTAACGAGCCTTTTCAATACATTCTTGGAAATACAGAGTTCTATGGTTTGCAAATAAAAACGGATAAACGTGCATTGATTCCGCGTCCAGAAACCGAAGAATTAGTCGATTGGATTCTGGAAGATTTTAAAAGCATTCCTGTAGATCAATTTATCGATTTCTGCACAGGTTCTGGCTGTATTGCTCTCGCATTGAAAAGTAAGTTATTAAGTTCAAAAGGAATTGCTACAGATTATTCGCAAGAAGCACTTAATCTTACTACTGAAAATGTTGAATTATTGAATTTACCCATTCTTGTGGTTTTTCATAATGCACTGTCGAAAGAATCGGTAGATACATGTATGGTGAACTCATGCGATTTTATTGTATCAAATCCACCATATATTCCGGTTGCCGATAAAGACGAAATGCATGCGAATGTATTGGACTATGAACCGCACTTGGCGCTATTTGTCGATGATTCGAATGCGCTACTTTTTTACAAGGCAATTGGAGAACATGCATTGAATTTATTGAAGCCAAATGCCTCAATTTACTTTGAAATTCATGAAAGGTTAGGGGAGTCGACAAGTGCTTTACTGAAAGAACTTGGATTTGTTAACATTGAATTGAGGAAAGATTTACAAGGTAAGGATAGGATGTTAAAGGCGCAAAAGTCTTAACTTCACCCCATGAATAAATTGGACGCTAAGGAAGAGATTCTGAAGTTATCAGAAGTTATCAATCAACACAATGACTTGTATTATGTAAAAAGTAATCCTGAGATTTCGGATTTCGATTTCGATATGCTCTTGAAACGATTGCAAGAATTGGAACAGCAATTCCCTGATTTTGCGTTTGATTATAGTCCCACAAAACGCGTTGGCGGCGACATAACAAAGAAATTTGCATCAGTTGTTCACCGTTTTCCCATGCTGTCTTTATCAAACACCTATTCTGAAGAGGAAATTCAGGATTGGGAAACTCGCTTAAAAAAACAAGCGGAAGGAGAATTGGAATATGTGTGTGAATTGAAATACGATGGTGTAGCAATCGGAATTCGCTATGAAAATGGTGTTTTAACAAGAGCTGTAACGCGCGGAGATGGAACTCAAGGAGAAGATGTAACCACCAATGTAAAAACGATTCGAACGATTCCTTTGCAGTTGAAAGGCAATTTTCCGCCAGATTTTGAAATACGTGGAGAGATTTTCATGCCCTTCAAAAGTTTTCAAAAATTGAATAAAGAACGGGAAGAAAATGGGGAAGCTTTGTTTGCGAATCCTCGAAATACAGCGTCGGGAACCTTGAAAATGCAAGATTCTAAGATTGTTTCTGAACGTTCGTTAGATTCATATCTTTATGGTGTTTATGGAACAGATTTGCTCTTTACCGGACACAAAGAGGCGGTAGAAATGGCTGGAGAATGGGGATTCAAAGTGCCTCAGTCAAAAAATCGCTTCATTGAGAAAACATCTTCCATTGAAGGAATTATGCAGTTTATTCATTTTTGGGATCAGGAACGACATAATTTACCTTTTGAAATTGATGGTGTTGTTATAAAAGTAAATGATTATGAGCAGCAACGAAGGTTAGGTTTTACCGCAAAATCACCTCGTTGGGCAATTGCCTATAAGTTTAAAGCGGAGCGTGTTGAGACCAAGTTAGAAGCAGTTAGCTATCAAGTTGGGAGAACAGGTTCCATTACGCCTGTTGCGAACTTGACACCTGTTCAATTGGGTGGAACGACTGTTAAAAGGGCCTCTTTGCACAACTCAGATCAGATTGAGAAATTGGATTTACATGATGGAGATTTCGTTTATGTGGAAAAGGGTGGTGAAATCATTCCCAAAATTGTGGGAGTCAACATAGATAAAAGAATAAATACCGCTTCTAAAATCAATTACATAACGCATTGTCCAGAATGCACTACTGAATTAGTCAGAAAAGAAGGCGAAGCAAATCATTATTGTCCAAACGAAGATGCTTGCCCTACTCAAATGAAGGGTAAACTGGAGCATTTTATAAGTCGTAAGGCTTTAAATGTAGATGGACTCGGTGCTGAAACAGTTGATCTTTTATACGATAAAGGTTTGATACGTAATCAAGCTGATTTGTTTGATTTGAGCTTTGATCAATTGGTCGATTTGGATAGAATGGCAGATAAATCAGCAAACAATCTCTTGCTTGGTTTGAAAGAAGCGAAAAAAGTTCCCTTTGAGCGAGTGCTATTTGCCATTGGAATTCGATTCGTGGGCGAAACAGTTGCTAAGAAACTTGCTAAATACTTCAAAACGATAGAAGCGTTGATTGATGCAAATTTTGAAGAGTTGATTAATGTGGACGAAATAGGGGATAAGATTGCGATTTCCGTTCAACAATACTTCCAAGATAAAGCACATCTTCAATTGATAGAGCGTTTAAAAAAGGCAGGATTACAATTTGAAATCGTTGAAAAAGAAGGTGCTTCGAATAAGTTGGAAGGAAAAGCGTTTGTTGTTTCAGGTGTCTTTACAACCTTCTCTCGTGATGAAATAAAAGAAGTAATTGAATCAAATGGCGGCAAAAACGTTTCTTCAATTTCAAGTAAAACAGATTTCGTTGTTGCTGGAGAAAGCATGGGCCCTGCAAAATTGAAAAAAGCAAGTGATTTAGGAATCACCATTTTAACAGAAGATGAATTCATCCAGTTATTAAAATAATCATGAGAGATTCAACTTCTATTTGGAAACAAATCAAAAGAGTTTTAATTGTATTCCCATACAAGGATGCTAACTATTTCGGTGAATTTAGAAGTGCCTTGGATGCAGTATTGAATGATAGTTTGGTGGAAAAATTAGACATCGTTGTAAGTGTTCCATCATCGTTGAAAAAGACAGAATTGCCAACACATCGTTTAATTCATTTTATTTCTCCGAAAGATTTTAATCTATTTGGTAAACTTAAAAATGATTCATTAGGCTCAATTATTACAAAGAAATACGATGCTTTACTCTATTTTGAAGACGATTCAAAACGCTTAGGTAAAGTATTAAGTGAAATGAAAATTAACTATTCAATTGGCATAAATACACCCATGGATATTTTTACCATTCGCGTATTCTCGAAAGGCGATAAACCGGAAGAAATGGTTAATTTTGCAAAGAACACACTCGTTAAATTATCATCAAATGAATAATCCATTTACAGGCTCAGGTGTTGCCTTAGTAACACCATTCAACGCAGATTTAACAATCAATTTCGAAGCGCTTAGAAAATTGGTGCGCATGCAAATTGAAGGAGGAACAGATTTCCTTGTGGTTCAAGGTACGACTGGTGAGTCGCCAACTTTGAGTCAAGAAGAAAAAATGGAAATTCTGAAAACTGTGATTGATGAAAACAATGGACGTTTGAAAATCGTTTATGGCGTTGGAGGAAACAATACAATTGCAGTTGGTGAAACCTTGAAAAAGGTTCCAGCAGGCGTTGATGGGATTCTTTCCGTTTCACCTTACTACAACAAACCGATTCAAAAAGGGATAATAGAGCATTATAAGTACATTTCAACATGTACCCATTTACCAATCGTTTTATACAATGTGCCGGGAAGAACAGGTTCAAATATGTTGGCTGAAACAACCTTGGAATTAGCAAAGATTAGCAATATCGTTGCCATGAAGGAGGCTTCAGGAAATATGGAGCAGATTATGGAATTAATTCGCTTACGTCCAAATGGATTTGGAATTTTAAGTGGTGATGATGCCTTAACAATGCCTTTAATTGCTGCTGGCGCTGATGGTGTAATTTCGGTTGTTGCGAATGCTTTTCCTGAAAAATTCAGCAAAATGGTACATTCTTCTCTGACTGGCGACTTAACGAGCGCTCGAAAGGAACATTATGACTTGTTACCCGTTACAAAAATGTTCTTCGAAGAAGGGAATCCTGGCGGTGTGAAGGTAGCAATGAAAGTACGTGGAATTATGGATGAAAATATGCGCTTGCCATTATTGCCCGTATCTGATGGATTAAGAACGAGAATTACCAGCGAAACAAAGAATTTAATTGCTTAAGAAATAGAATGGTTTTCTCACAAACATCCCCTAAAATTGTACTCATGGCTTTTGCTATGTTTTTCACTTTGGTATCGTGTGAAAATGGAGAGCAAAAACTTAAAAGAAAACCGCTTAAACCGAAAAAAACGTTAAATGTAGAAAAAGATTCTATTGAATTAGAAAATTGGGTAATCTATCGAACACCCGGAACAGCTGAGCAATCTCGTGCCATGAAAAAATTCATGAGCACCTATAATTCAAAGTTAGTATATGGATTAAATCCAATAGACACCTTATCTATTGATAAATCATTGGTCTTAGGTGTCTTGCTTTCAGATTTATCTTATTGTCGTTCTTTTGGAAGAAAAAAAGAAGGTCAAAGTATTCTTAAAAAGATTAAAATATTACAAAGCCAACTGAATATAGTGGATTCAAGTTTTCAACTTTTACCAAAAAAGATGGCGAATCAAAAGATTCAAAGTGAGTTAGATTTTGCTGCCAATAATGCTTATTCAAATTCAATTTGGGCACTAAGAGAACAAAAACAATGGACTGATTTAACAAAGGTGAAACTTGGCTCATGGGTACAAACTATGCACATTTCGCTTAATTCAAGAAAAAACACGAAGAAGAAAAAAGAATTATTAGAGTTTTTAATAACTCAAAAAATCGTTACAGAAAATTTACTATATTCATTAATCGAAGAGGGAGACGACCATGAAATTGATTTTTTCAGTAATAAATTAACACTCATTCTTGAACATTATGATCAATTATTTATAGAAATAGATTCCGTTTCGTTAGAGAAGAAAGAAGGATTTTATGTGTTGTCAGGCAATCGAACGATGATAGCTAATGAAGTGGTATTTGATGAAATTGCTAAAGTGGTTGATATTTTAAGAAATGAAATTGGAAATTATGGAAAGAACTAATGTCAACTTCCTGCTTTGGTTTTTATTAACCATTCTTTTTTCAAAAAACATCCAAGCGCAATGTGATTTTGGAAGTGGGAATAGGTCTTTGCCTGATGGCTGGATCATCAACAATCAATCCGCCATGAGAGAGGTTCGAAGTAATCAAGACTTAGAAATTGCGCTAGTTTTATACAAAGATATAACGTATCGATTCCAAATAGAAGGTGATACTATAGCTGATCAAGCTTTTGAAGTGTATGTAAAAACGACTGTTCCTATGGAAGCAGGCAAGGAAGAACATCATTCTGAAAAACAAGTGCTCTTAACAGATGTAGATGAAATAGATGGAGATTTTATATTAAAAAACGAGATTGAATTACGTGTTTTTGTTCGGTTAAAAGCGACAATTAGCAGCGATGATAAAGTGATTAGTAAAGGAATCCGATTACTAGAAAAAAATTAAAATTAATTGTAACCGCATTAATAGTGGTGATTATAACGACGAAATGAATATCTACAAAGAAATAGTTGAAGAAATATTAAATGCTAAAAACATCGTAATTACCGCGCATCGTTCACCAGATGGTGATTCAATTGGTAGTTCAATGGCTTTGTTTCAATTTATTCAAAAATTGGGAAAGAAGGTTGTTGTTTGTCATCCAGACCCAGCACCTGAATTTTTGTTATGGGTTGAAAATACGGCTGACATTAAGAGTTTTGAAGACCATCGTTTAGAAGTAAGTGAATTAATTTTAAATGCGGATTTAGTTTTCTGTTTGGATTACAACGCACCAAATCGGGTTGGTAAAGAGATGGAAGAGGTGATGCTAAAGATTCAAGGTAAAAAAATAATGATTGACCATCATCCTCACCCAGCAGAGGATTTTTGTAATATAATTATTTCGGATACAAATGCGTGTTCAACATGTGAATTGATTTTTGATTTAATAGAAGGATCAGGCAACTTACATCTGTTGGACGAACGCATTGGAACACCCCTGTACTTAGGAATCATGACCGATACGGGGTCATTTCGTTTTCCAGCCATGAAGCCTGTTATACATGAAATTCTAGCAAAATTATTGAAGGCTGGAGTAGTGCATTACAAAGTACACGAGAATGTATTTGATACTAACACTATAGATCGTATGAAATTACGAGGGTATGCTGTGAGTGAAAAAATGGAAATTTTACCAGGAAATAAAATTGCCGTAATTTCCTTGTCAGATGGAGAATTGAAAAGATACAATTACCAAAAAGGCGATACGGAAGGCTTGGTAAATATGGCACTTTCTGTAAAGGGAATACAAATTGCGGCGTTTTTTTCTGAAAAAGACGGTGTAGTGAAAATTTCATTCCGTTCCAAAGGAGATTATTTTGTCAATAAACTTTCGATGGAAAATTTTGAGGGTGGCGGACATCAATATGCTGCTGGCGGAATATCTTATGAAGGTTTAGATCATGCAATAAATAAATTCAAATCATTAGTAAACGATTATTTTCCAGAATGAAAAATCAGTTTGTCCTTCTTGGTCTTGTACTTATGATGATATTAGTTGCTTGTTCGGAAACTGAGCAGCCGAATGTTATTCCTGATTGGGATCAACAAAAATCGACAGAAATGAACAAGAATTTGGCGATTGAGGAAGAAATTCAAATCAAACTTTTTCTTGAGCAACACAAGGATTGGAAAATGGAAAAATCAGGCACAGGATTACAATTTTTCATTTACAAGGAAGGAGAAGGATCAATTGGAATGGTAGGACAAACGGCTGATGTGGAGATGAAAATCACCTTGTTGGATGGCTCAGTAGTTTTTGTTACTAAGAAAGACCACGTCGATGAATTTGTCATTGATAAAAGCGAAATAGAATCGGGAATTCATGAAGGAATAAAGAAAATGAAAAAAGGTGGGAAAGCAAAATTGATTATTCCTAGTCATCTAGCGCATGGATTAATTGGCGATTTTGAAAAAATACCTCCTCTATCCATCTTAGTTGTTGATATCCATTTGTTAAACTTGAATTAATGAAAAAAATACTTATAGTTTGTTGTGGTTTATATTTGGTGTCCTGTTCAACATCTGGAATCGAACAAAATGAAAAACCCGTTCCAACGAAAACAAAAATAGACCATTCTTTGGATAAAAACCATTCCATAATTGAAACTAAACCAATGGATAATGGTATGGTTATCGAATGGTTTGAGAAAGGAAATGGCGAAAGTATCAATCCGGGTAATATGGTGATGATTGATTATAAAGTACGTTTGAAAGATGGTGATGTAGTCGATGGTAATCATTTATTAAAAAAGGATAAACTTCCCTTCCTTGTTGGTTTTCAGATGCAAACCTTAGGTTGGGATATCGCGATGAATGAATTGAAAGTCGGAGATTTTGCTCGAATTAAAATTCCAAGCCATTTGGCCAGAGGTGAAAAAGGAGTAAACGGTTTAATTCCACCAAATGCCGATAATTTTTTGACAATTCGTATTATTGAAAAATTAGCGCCCACAAGAACTGTAGAGGGAACTAAAGTTTGGGTCTTAGAAGAAAACACGAACAATAAATTGAAATTTACTGAAGGAATGGAAATTTCCTTTCATTCGATGGTGAGCTCGCCAAGTAACCCTTTATACGCAAATACTTTTCGGACAAACCAGCCATTTAAGTTTAAATTAGGCGATTATGGTTTAGTACCTGGATTGAAAAAAGCGTTAATAAATGCTAAATCATCTGACCGATTATTTATTGTCGTTCCTGCCTCGGAGGCTTATGGTGACAAAGGATACCTAGATTTTGTGAAACCCAATGAAGATTTATTTTACAATATTTTAATCATGGATGTTGTGAAAAAATAAGATCTATTGATTATATTTGAAGGTCAACACTAGAAATCTATTCGGAAAACAACATGCGTTTTTCGTTAAAATGTTATTATGTAATGCAAAGAATACTCTCCAGTTTTCTGTTTTTCGCAGGTATATTTTCCGCTTTTAGCCAAACAGTAATTGATACTGTTTATACTGAACAAGGGGCAATGTTAATCTATTCCAATCGTACATGGGAATATATTGAGGATAAAGGGTTTGATGGTATTTTAAATCCACGACTTCATTCCTTAATGACAGAGTCATCTTACAAATTTGTTCAGAACTGGGACAATCAAGTTTGCTATACTTCTGATCGTAAGAATGACCTTTCAAGCTTAAAAGACACCTTATGGTTGTGTGTTTTAGAAGATGAACACAATGAATATGTTGCACCAGTTCCAGGAATTGTTACATCTCGTTACGGACCACGAAGTGGAAGAAGTCACAATGGTATTGATTTGGATTTAGAAACGGGTGATACTGTGCGCTCTTGTTGGTCAGGTAAAATTCGTTATTCAAAATACAACGAAGGTGGTTTTGGAAATTTGATTATTGTACGTCATTACAACGGACTCGAAACGTTTTACGCTCATTTAAGCAAATCGTTAGTCGTTCCAGATCAAGATGTTAAAGCAGGTGAACCAATCGGTTTAGGTGGAAACACAGGTCGTTCTTATGGATCGCATTTACATTTTGAGGTACGCTTTTTTGATGCCGCAATAAATCCAGAAGAGGTAATCGATTTTAAAAAGAAAGTATGTAAGGATGAAAATTTATTTGTCCACAAAGGCTTATTCCGTCCAGGAGCTAGGCCATCTGACGTGGAAGAAATTGGTGAGTCGCCAGAGGCTGTAAGAATTGCAACCACAAATCGTGTTTATTACAAAGTACGCTCTGGTGATACACTTTCAGCAATAGCATCCCGTAATCGAACTACGGTATCCAAAATTTGTCAGCTAAACGGAATCCGACCAACAACTACTTTACAAGTTGGAAAAAGTTTAAGAGTCAAATAAGAATACCTTTTTAACGTTATTAGCTTGATTTTTCAACTTTTTAAGAAACATTAAGATAATGTAAGTCAGAAAATAGCATAGATGTGAATTTCATTCCTTTGTTTATATTACTTTTGCCATCCATGAGAAGTAGCTTACTTTTATTTACGATAAGTTTTTTGGTGCTAATAACTAGCGCCTGTTCAGATTATAATAAAATCGTAAAGTCAGACAATTATGACGATAAATTACGAGTAGCAAATGAGTACTTTGACAAAGGTTCCCAACCCAGAATTGGAAAATTATCAAAGAAACCAAAGACCAATAGAGCAACTGGTGCTTATAAATTGAATGACAATTATCTTTTACATTCAGTTACTCTTTACGAGCAAATTTATCAGCGAATGCCTAAAACAGGCGAGGGTGAGTTAGCTTATTTTAGAATTGGAAAAGCGTATTACCTTTCTGGAGATTACTATATGGCAGGTTATTATCTTGGTTCATTTGCACAGCGATATCCAGCAAGCGTGAAGGCACAGGAATCATTATTTCTATCAGCAATGTGTTCAGTGAATAATTCACCAGAATATACCTTAGATCAAAACGAAACAGATCTTGCAATTAATAATTTACAGCAATTTATTGATAAATACCCTCAATCTGAATTAGTAGATTCATGCAATCATATTATGGACCGCTTAAGGTTGAAGCTGGAGAAAAAAGATTTTGAAACGGTCAAGTTATATGACAAAACTGAAAATTATCGCTCTGCAGTAACAGCCGCAATGACTTTTATGGAAGATTATCCCCGTTCCAAAAGCAAGGAAATCGTTTATTATTTACTTGTTAAAAATTCATACTTGCTCTCTAAAAATAGTATCGATACCAAAAAAAAGGAGCGTATTGAACAAACTATCGAAAGATATCATAACTTTGTAGTCGAATTTCCAGGTTCGACTTACGAAAGAGAATTGTCTAGTGACAATGAATTAATGAAAAAAGAACTGGAGAATATTAATTCCGGAAAACAAAAGATATGAACTTTAAAAACAGTACAGCTGAGCGTTCAACAATTACGCGCGACACAAACAAGTTTGAAGAAAAGACAGGAAATATCTACGATTCTATTGTGATCATGTCAAAAAGAGCGAATCAAATAAACGTTGATTTGAAAGAAGAACTTACAGGGAAATTACAAGAATTTGCTTCTTCAACTGATAACTTAGAAGAAATTTTTGAAAACCGCGAACAAATTGAAATTTCTAAATTCTACGAAAAAATGCCTAAGCCAGTTGCAATTGCAATGCAAGAGATGTTGAATGATGAGATTTATGTTCGTAATCCAGAAGAAAAACAGTAAATGCAAGGTAAACGCATACTTCTCGGAATAACTGGAGGTATTGCGGCATACAAAATCGCATTCCTTATACGTTTATTAAAAAAATCGGGGGCAGAAGTCAAATGTATTATGACTCCTGCCTCTTGTGATTTTATTAGTCCCCTCGTTGTTTCAACTTTATCTGAAAATCCTGTCGGAATTGAATTTTGGAACAAACAATCAGGCGAGTGGACAAATCATGTTGAATATGGCCTGTGGGCTGATCTATTCATCATCGCACCACTTACAGCGAATACCTTGAGTAAAATGGCTCATGGTTCGTGTGATAATCTCCTTTTAGCAGTATTTCTTTCAATGAAATGTTCAACTATTGTAGCTCCAGCTATGGATTTGGATATGTATGTACATCCTTCAATACTGAGAAATTTGGCTCTGATTGAGAAAGATGGTGTGGAGGTTATTCCTGCAGAAAATGGACACTTGGCAAGTGGTTTAGAGGGAGATGGTCGGATGGCGGAACCTGAAAATATTTTAACAGCTATCCAAATGCATTTCGCATTGAAGGAGGGAAGATTAAAAGGAAAGAAAGTATTAATTACCGCTGGACCAACATATGAAGCTATTGATCCAGTTCGCTTTATCGGTAATCATTCAACTGGTAAAATGGGATTTGAATTGGCAGAAAAATGTTTAAAGGAGGGAGCAGAAGTTGTTTTGATTTCAGGACCATCAAGTTTGATACTTAAAAACAAGCGACTTCAACTAATTCGAATTAAATCCGCAGAAGAAATGCTTATGCACGTGCAGGAACATTGGTCAACAATGAACTTTGGTATCTTCTCAGCTGCTGTGGCTGATTATCGACCAATTTCAGTTGCTAGTCAAAAAATCAAAAAGGAGAGCGAAGATTTGTCACTTGATTTGATTAAAAATCCGGATATCTTAGCTTGGGCTGGTATGAATAAAACAAAACAGAAATTAGTAGGTTTTGCACTTGAAACAAATAATGCTACAGCGTTTGGAATGAAGAAATTACAGGCTAAAAACCTCGATATGATTATCATTAATACCTTGGAAGACAAGGGAGCCGGTTTTGCCCATGACACAAACAAAATAACTATCTTGGATAGTCACAATAATTTAACTAGTTTTGAGTTAAAACCAAAGTCGGAAGTTGCAACTGACATTGTTGATTTTATGATTAAACTATAGAAATGAGATACTTTATTGCCTTTATCGTCGTTACGTTTGGTGTGTTTAGTGCATCTGCTCAGGAATTAAATTGCCAAGTGAGTGTAATCACTGATGCGCGATTAGAAGTTACGTCTGTTGAAAAAGAGATTTTAGATCAATTGAAACAAACTATTTATGACATGATGAATTCTACACAATGGACGAAAGATAAGTTCAAAGTAGAGGAAAGAATCAATTGTAACATTCAATTGCAAATCAAACAAATACCTTCTTCAGGAAATTTTGAGGGATCAATGCAAGTTCAATCATCTCGTCCAGCATTTAACAGTTCTTATAACACAACTGTTTTCAACTTTCAAGATGATAACATTCAGTTTGCTTATTCTAGAAATGCCGTTTTAGTCTATGCACCCAATCAATACAGAGATAATTTAACATCAATTTTAGCTTTCTACGCATATTTTATCATAGGAATGGATTACGATGGGTTTTCTTTGAAAGGAGGTTCGCCTTATTTCGCTGAAGCTCAGCAAATAGTTTCTAATGCGCAATCATCTTCAGGTATGGGGTGGAAATCCAGCGAACAAGGGAAACGTAATCGTTTTTATTTAGTGGATAATGTGCTTCATCAATTATTCGAGCCTTTAAGAGAGTGTAATTACGAATATCACCGTAATGGTGTCGATATATTGTATGACGACAAAGTGAAAGGACGAAAAGCAATGTATGAAGCATTGAATAAGTTAACGAAAGTGGTTTCTGCGCGACCAAATTCAGTTAATTTATTGAATTTTGTACAAGCAAAAAAAGATGAATTGAAAAATTTATATGCTGACGCGGACGTAAAAGAAAAAAATGATGTAGTTAATCTTCTTAAACGAATTGATCCAGCGAATGCATCACAATATCAGGAAATTCTTAACTAATGCTGCGTCATCTTAGGATAAATAATTTCGCACTTATTGAACATCTCGATCTTAGTTTAGAACAAGGTTATTCGGTTATTACCGGAGAAACGGGTTCAGGTAAATCAATACTTTTAGGTGCGCTGGAATTGTTGCTTGGTGAACGTGCCGATTTTTCACTGATTGGTCCAGCAGCTGATAAAGCAAGTGTTGAAGCAGAATTTGATTTGTCCTCTTTCCATCTTAAATTTATTTTTGAAGAAAACGATATCGATTATAGTGATTTGACAATAGTTCGCCGTGAAATTAATCAATCGGGGAGGTCAAGGGCATTTATAAACGATTCACCTGTTCAATTAAATGTTCTAAAGGAATTAACAAGTCGATTGGTTTACATCCATTCACAATATAATACGCTTGAATTAAAGAACAAACAATTTCAATTGGATGTGTTGGATGTCCTTTCTGGTTTAATGACAGAAAGAGATGCTTTTGCTTTATTATATTCGGAGCATAAGAATAAGAATTCCGAATTAAGGAAATTAAAGGAAGATTTAGCTGAATTACTTAAACTAAAAGATTACAATAAGTTTCAATTGCAAGAATTAGAAGAATTAAATTTGCTAAAGGTGAATTTTTCCGAAATGGAAAGGGATCTCAATTTAATTGAAAATTCTAAAGATATAAAATTGATATTAGCTTCTTTAAACGACCGACTATCAGCGGATCAAGGAATATTATCAATAATGTCTGAAGCAAAAAACAATTTAGATAAAATCAAAGGTTTTGACGCAGATCTTGAAGATTTTCACAAGCGTATTTCTTCTGTTTTAGTTGAATTAAAAGAATTAGATGCTGATGTAAATAGAAAATTAGATTCTGTTGAAGTCGATCCTGCCAAACTGGATGAGATTATAAATAGATTAGATAAATACAATCATATTCTGCGTAAGCACAACGTTAACGAACAAAGGGAGCTGATTGAGTTACTTGAATCTTTCAGTCAAAGCATTGAAGGGACAGAGAAAATTGAACAAACGATAGAAACCTTAGAAATTGAAGTCCGTAGCTTGTTTAAACAATTGATTGAAGCGGGTCAGCATCTACACGATGGTAGGTTGGAGAAAATTGCTGAAATTGAACATAATATACAATCTTTACTAAACGATCTAAAATTAGTTGATACACGTTTTAATTTTCACTTGACGAAGAAAGAAGAGATTGCTATTACAGGAATGACTGATATTGTAATGTTGTTTTCGGCGAACAAAGGAATGGAACCTATCGCGATCGAAAAAGCGGCTAGTGGAGGAGAATTGTCGCGTGTGATGCTTGCTCTTCAAAAGTTGATTTCTGAGAAAAAGCAATTACCAACTGTGTTGTTTGATGAAATTGATACAGGCGTTTCTGGAGAGGTGGCTCAGAAAATTGGCGCCTTGTTGGATAAAATGTCGAATCAAGTTCAACTACTTGCAATAACACATTTACCACAAGTTGCGGCTAAAGCCAAACACCATTTTAAGGTGGAGAAAAAATTGGTTTCAGAAAGAACATTGACATCAGTAAGATTACTGAATCAAGATGAACACATACATGAGGTTGCTCGTTTGATGAGTGGTGAAGAGATTAGTGAGGCAGCCATTTTAAATGCGAAAACATTGATGAATTCATAATACTTATGCACACCCTGTCATTTGAAATTCCTGAGTTTTCAAGTAAAATTGACCATAAACACCAACTGCTTTTTCTAGGGAGCTGTTTTTCAGATGATATTAGCAATAAGTTTCAGGAAAATGGGTTTAAGGCGAATGCTAATCCGTTTGGAACAGTTTTTCACCCATCCGTCTTATCAAGGTTTATAGCAGAGACAATCCATAATGTCGAAGAAGAAAGGATTTTTAACCGTAAAGATGTTTTTTTGTCTTGGGATGCGGGTGCAAAACACTATGGGATGTCAGAAAGTGAGTTGATTGAACAATTAAAATCCACTCGTTTACAATGGAAAGAGCAATTAAAACAAACAGAATTTCTTTTTATTACTTTCGGTACTTCTTATGGATATATACATAGGGAATTAGACCTTGTTGTCGCAAATTGCCATAAAATGCCCTCAATTAATTTCGAGAAAGTACTTTTTAACTCAGCTAAAATACTTCAAGATTGGCAACGTACAATAGCACTACTAAAAGCGTATAATCCTTCGTTGAAAATATTTTTCACGGTGAGTCCCGTTCGTCACAGTAAAGACGGGCTTATAGAGAATAATCAAAGCAAGGCCATTTTATTTAATTTAGTTCATGAATTGGTCAAGCTAAAAAATTGTTTTTATTTCCCGTCTTACGAAATTGTGATGGATGAATTGCGTGATTATAGGTATTTCAAGGAAGACTTGGTTCATCCCAATGAAATGGCAATTCAATATGTCTGGGAAAGATTGTCAAAAGTCTTTTTCACCATTGAAACAGACTTAATTGCCAAATCCTATTTATCTATTAAGCGTGCAGAGGAACATATAGCATTGCATCCAGAAAGTCAAGAATCGACGATTTTTCAGAAACAATTGAAAAATAGGAAGAAAGAATTCATAGAAAATAATCCACAATTGAAATTTTAAAACAAAAGAAAAGGAAGCTATTGCCTCCTTTTTCCTTTCATAAATAGTGTGTAGTTTTACTTATTGTTGTCTAACAACAGTGCCTTGATAAACTGGTTTCTCACCATCCAATGGGTTTTTAATTGCTACTTTCCAAACAAGCGTTTTGTTAGCTTCAACCATTTGGCCATTTCGTTTGTCAATTCCGTCCCATGCATTTGAAGCATCATTTGTTTCGAATACTATTCCTCCAGATTGATCAAAAATCACAAGATTAAAGTCTGTATTTCGATCAACTAATGCACGTGGCATGAATGTTTGTTTTGCGGGTATGAATGACTCAGGAGAGAATGCATTCATTGCTAACAAATTGTAATCTTCAGTAATGGTAATGGTTTTTATTTCAGTTGTCTTACAACCATTTGAGCCTGTCACAATATGTGTAATATCGTATTCACCTTTGTAGAAGAAGTTTGCTTTTGCTTCTTTACCATTCAAAGTTGATTTTTTTCCTTCTAGTTTCCATGCATAATCCGTTCCGTTCGAATTTGATTTTAATGAAATTGATGGAACACCATTTTCAAGTTCATTAACACCAAAATAGGAAAATTCAGCGTTTGGACCACTCATTACTGTAAAGGATTCTATTTCAATCATTTTATCGTTCACGAAATAAACAACATGATGTTTACCTTCTTCTTTGCCCTCAAAGCTCACTGATGATTTCGCTTTTATGATTTGTTTGTTTCCAGTAGGATCAATTATATGAATTGAAACATCATTCTTGTTGTCAATAATGATTTTTTCATCCTTACATAAGTTGTTAATCTCAGCCACAGATATATCCTTCGGTGCTTGAATTGGAACAATTACTTGATTATTTCCTTTTTCTTTCGGAGTTATAATTGGATTAACTTGCGCGTTTGGATTTGATTTTTGCTCATTTGGAGAGGTAACTGAGTTCTGGCCAGTAACGCTACCGTTTGAACCATTTGCAGTTACACCAACTGAAGTAGATGCCTGATTTTGTTCGGTAGTATTATGTTGATTTTCAGAAGAACTTGACTGCTCATTTGAAGTTTCATTTCCTTTAGAAGAAACGTTAGATGTTTCTTCTTGAGTAATAATTTGAGCTGCTGTTTGTTTTTCAATTTTCTCGTTGCTATTCATAAGGAATAACGACGAAGCAATAGCTGCTACAACTGCTGCGCCACCCAAATACCATTTAAGGTTTGATTTTGGTTGAACTGGCATAGCTTGATCTAAGCGATTGCTCATTGCTTCCCAAGCTTTTGGATCAAAAGGAACTTCAAATCCTTCTAAACCTTTTTTAATACTATTTTCTACATTTATTTTCATGTCAATCTATGTTCATGAATTTCTCACTTAATATTTTCTGCAGGTTCATTTTTGCTTTCGCTAAGTTCGATTTTGACGTTCCTTCGCTAATCCCTAAAATGGCACCTATTTCTTTATGGGAGTATTCTTCAAGTACATATAAATTAAATACTGCTCGATAAGCAGGAGATAATTTTTGTACCGCTTCCATGGCAACTTCAGCTTTTAAATCTAAGGTTTCCATTTTTTCTCGATCAACCATCAAATCTTCAGCGCCAATTTTAAAATCATTGTCGTTATCCGTTCGATAGGGGTCTTTTTTAGATTTTCGAATCGAGTCAATAGCTGTATTTGCTACAATTCGACGTATCCAACCTTCAAAAGAACCTTTGTGATCAAATGCTCCTAATTTTTCAAAGACCTTAATGAAACCCTCTTGTAATACTTCTTGAGCAGTATCTCTATCGTTCACGTATCGTACACAAACAGGCAACATTTTTCCGTAGAAAAGTTTGAACAATTGCCCTTGTGAACGACGATCGTTCTTCAAGCAGCCATCTATAATAGCTTTTAATTGTTCTTTGTTTTCCACTTCAGTTTCGTTTGAAAGACGCAAGGTCTATTTTAGGGTTGCCTTATTCAAAAAAAAAATCTTATTCACTAAGATTTCATCGCAAATAAAAGGATTTATTTGACAAAAGTGTTAATTTCGCCTCGGTCAATTTGTAAGAATTAATAATTAATCGAAATATAATGAAAGTAACTGTAGTAGGTGCAGGTAACGTTGGTGCAACTTGTGCTGACGTATTAGCGCAGAGAGAGATCGCAAACGAAATCGTTTTGTTAGATATCAAAGAAGGATTTGCTGAAGGTAAAGCATTGGATATATGGGAAACTTCTCCAATTAACTTGTATGATTCACGTACAATTGGGTCAACAAACGATTATTCAAAAACAGCTGATTCGGATGTAGTTGTAATAACTTCAGGTTTACCACGTAAGCCAGGAATGTCTCGTGACGACTTAATCGCTACGAATGCAGGAATCGTAAAAACAGTTACAGAAAACATCGTAAAATATTCACCAAATGCAATTATCATTATCGTTTCTAATCCTTTAGACGTAATGACATATTGCTCATTCTTGGCAGCTAAGGTTGATTCAAGAAAAGTATTTGGAATGGCTGGTGTTTTAGACACTGCTCGTTACCGTTCTTTCTTGGCATTGGAATTAAATGTTTCTCCAAAGGATATTCAAGCAATATTGATGGGGGGACATGGAGATACAATGGTTCCACTTCCTCGTTATACAACAGTTTCTGGTATTCCGGTAACTGAATTAATTTCAGCTGATAAATTAGATGAAATTATCGAAAGAACGAAATTTGGTGGTGGTGAAATTGTTAAATTATTAGGAACTTCAGCTTGGTATGCTCCAGGTGCAGCGGCGGCTCAAATGGTTGAAGCAATAGTTCGTGATCAAAAACGTATTTTCCCAGTTTGTGCTTGGTTACAAGGGGAATATGGTCTAAAAGATATATATATTGGGGTTCCAGTTGTTCTTGGTAAAAATGGAATCGAAAAAATCATTGAATTGGATTTGAATGCTGCGGAAAAAGCATTATTGAAAGAATCTGCTGAAGCTGTTAAAGGTGTTATGGATGTTCTAGATAATATGAACCTGATGAATGCATAATTTTTCAAATGAAAATATTAAAAGCTCCCACTGGGGGCTTTTTTTGTTTAAAATCGAACACTTTTAATTAGGAAAGGGAAAATATTTGTCCCAAATTTGTAAAAATGCTAGACTATGAAAAAAACATTACTTTTTGTTTCTTTATTCTCAATGAGCTCAGTATTAATGGCTCAACAAGAAATCGAAAATGAATCATTGACTTACCGTAAAGGTGAGTATTTAGGAGTTTCAATTCCTTTAAAAGATTTACCAGCTGCAGAAGAGAATCCCAATGAAATTGCAAAGGATCAATCTTTCCGTGAAAACAGAATTCGCCCAGCAGCAGTGAATGAAAACGCTTTACCTTTAGGGAAAGATCCAATTGTCCAAGAATCTTTTGGAATGGATATTAATAAAGGACCTTTAAAAAATTGGGATGGTCAAACGGGAGCTTTTCCACCAGATCCATCGGGTGCAGCTGGACCAAATCATTATGTTCAGGCTGTTAACACAAAGTATCGAGTGTACGATAAAAATGGAATTGCTTTAACAAATTCATTAAATCTTAGCACTTTATGGGTAGGAAGTTCAAATGATGGTGATCCAATTGTCATGTATGATCGTCACGCAGATCGTTGGGTAATTACACAGTTTCAAATTTCAGGAAATAAAGTATTATTTGCTGTTTCTACAACTCCAGATCCAACAGGTACATATTACACATACCAATATTCAATGCCAACATTTCCTGATTACCTGAAATTTTCTGTTTGGTCAGATGGTTACTACATGACTTCAAATACGAATCAAAAAAATGCGGTTGCATTTGAAAGAGAAAAAATGCTTGTAGGTGATGCTTCAGCGGCAATGATTGGATTAAATCTACCTGCAATGGCTACGCATTATGGCTTTAAAAGTGTTCTTCCTGCTGATGCTGATGGACCACTACCTCCGTATGGTACGCCAAACTACATGTTCTATTTCCAGGATGATTCATGGAATGGCATTTCTCAAGATCAAATTAAGATTTTAAAAATGGCTGTTGATTGGACAACTCCAGCAAATTCTTCAATTACAGTGCACCAAACATTATATCCTTCTGCGTTTAATTCTGTTTTTACAACTAATTGGAACGATATAACACAAAAGAACTCAACTCAAAAGTTAGATGCTATCTCTTCTATTTTCAATTACCGAGCTCAATACATGCGTTGGCCAGGGTTTAATACGGTAACACTTTGTAATATAGTCGATGTTGACAATGCGAATACAGGTGGAATTAGATGGTATGAGTTACGTCAGGATGAAACAACAGCTCAATTCTCTGTTTTTCAAGAAGGGACATACGCACCAGCTGATGGAGAAAGTCGTTTTATTGGAACAATGGCCATGGATATGGATAAGAATATTGCTTTAGCTTTTAATCTTTCAGGAACGAATAATTTCGCGAGTTTAGCTTATACTGGTCGTTATGCAATTCAAAATCCTGGACAAATGTATTTGCAAGAACAAATTGCGATTGCAGGAACTTCTGCACAATCAGGTGGTAACCGTTTTGGTGATTATTCTCACATGTCCTTAGATCCTGATGGTTATACGTTTTGGGTAACTGGTGAATATATTGGAGCTGGAGGCTCAAGAAGAACTCGAATCTTTTCGTTTAGTTTATTACAAATGGCGAATTCTCCTCAAGCACAATTCAACAATGCTAATTTACTAGCTTTTGTTAATGATGGACAATTGAATATGGCGATGAAAGATGTTACGTTTGATGGTCCTGTGAGTGTTGAGTTATTTGAAATGAATGGACGTATTGTTCGATCTGCAAATGAAAACATAACGAATGGTGCAATGGAGAAAAGTTTTGACGTAAATGGATTAGCTCCTGCAACATACATTATTCGAATTGGAAATACGGATGTACAAAGAATTCAAAAAATTGTAATTCAGTAAGAATATAATTTCTAAATAGAAAAGGAAGATAATTCCTCATAGATGGTCGGAAGAAATTCTGGCCATTTTTTTATGTATTTAATTCTTAGGGTGTTTCAATCGCACCAATGTCAGGTGGATTATTTCTTGCAGTTCCATTGATATCTAGTGATACTGAAGTAGCAAAACCATTCCCATTTAAAATAGATCCTGCAGCAAAGGAAAAATCACTATCAGTAACCGAAGTGAAGAGAGGATTGTTATTCCAAAATATGTTTGAATAATAATTACTCGTCGAGATTGGTACTCGTTTTATTAAACAGTTTTTAATATCAAAACTCAAGGTTACTAGTGCATCGGGTATTGTATCGAAAGCAATTTCACTTGTTTGTCCTCCGTAAATAATACTGTTATGAATTACTCCTTCATTAATAGAACCGATATTTTGAGTTCCATTGGCAAAGTCATTGTAATAATTGCTAATTCCAACAGCAGGAGATTGTGACGTTCCGTAGCCCAATAAATCGCAATGATTGAAATTGAAATCACCTCCTTCTAATACTAATAGAGCATGAGTTCCATTTTTACTTATAATACAGTTTTCTGCTTTTACACGAGCACCTGAATAGATAAAAACACCGTATCGAGCTTGATTACTGATTTTTGTATTCGTTAAAGTAAGCGTATAATTACTTGCAAAAGAGGCATCTTTTGAAAAGAGATGAACACCAGAAATACCATTTTTTATAATTGCGTAGTCGATGATGGATGGTCGTGCTTCTCGAAAATAGATTCCATAAAATTGTCCTGTAACATCATCATAATCAGCTTCTAATCGGTCACCTTGTATAATTACTTCATTGTCTTTTGTTCCATTAATATTCAACGTTCCTTTGTAAACATACAAAATGGCATTCTTGTGCATGTAGATGGAAGTATTTGCTTGAATGTTAAGTGTTTTAGCAGAATCTACAACTGCTGCACCATAAATAACATGTGGTTTATCATTGGGCCAAGTACCTTCGTTTAAATCAATACTATCGTTCTGAAAATTAGAATAATGATAGTACATATCCTGACCCCAAGCTGCAAGTTTTACATATTGATCTACTCCGTTGGTTCTGAAGCGAATGGAGTCCTCAATTATTAATGGTAGATTTTGACCATTAACAACTAACGTAACTTCAACAAAAACAAACAGACTATCTTTTCCTTCCAGTTCAACATCACTCATTGTCAATCCTGGTTCACCGTCAACATTAATTCGGAATGGTGAGTTTTGTCCGCCCATCAATTGAATATCTTCAATTAGAACGGTTTTATTTTCATTATTGTAAATCTTAAATTGTTGGGTTGTAGATCCAATTGTTGTAAATACTGTATCAAAAACAACCGTATCTTTAGAGAAAGATAAATTGCCCTTTGATAAGAATGCAGGTTTTTTGCAACTAGAAGAGATTCCAACGATGGAAAGAAGAAATAGGAAGCTGAATATTTTAACTGTTTTTATCATAAAATTGTGTCTGACAAAAATAACGAAAACCTTTCAGGAATATTTTAAAAGAAAATGCTTTGTTTTTAAAAAGTTTGTTTAAATTTGCACTCCGATTGAGAATAACAGAGCATTTAATACGCAAAAAATGAGAAAAGAAATACATCCTGAAGATTACAGAATGGTAGTTTTTAAAGATATGTCGAATGAATATTCTTTCGTTTGTCCATCTTGCGCTACGACTAGCGAGACAATTGTTTGGGAGGATGGGAATGAGTATCCACTAGTGAAGTTGGATATTTCACATAAATCACACCCATTCTTTACAGGAATCGTTCAATTCGTAGATACTGCAGGACGTATCGACAAATTTAAAACACGTTACGGTCGTACGATGAAATAATTTCATCTATAAATATATGTAGCCTTCTATCAAATGATAGGAGGCTTTTTTTTTGATACTTTTTTAAATAAAAGTTGAAACATAAAACAACATATTGCGTTTTGAATTAGAGTTTTTGTCAATAAAAAGAATAGACAAATAATATGCGCTTAGTACTTATTTTTGTAATCTTTGTAAGTCATTTTTCTTTTGCAGGAAAGATTGAGAAAGGTTATGCTGCATTGAATGAGTATAATTATTTCAAAGCTAAACGACTATTCGAGAAATCGTTGAAAAGAAATATATCCCCAGCTTCGTATGGTTTAGCGATTATTTATTTGCGCACTGACAATCCTTTTCATTCATTAGATTCTGCTAAACGATATATAATTGCTTCAGAATCAAGCTATGAAATAATTAAAGAAAAAGACAAACTAAAATACAAAAAGCTTGGTTTTGACTATTTATCCATTGCTGAAACTCGACGACAAATTAGTTCTGGATTTTTTCTTCGGGCTAAAAAAACTAATAGTATTGCTGGATATGATCATTTTATCCAAGAACACCCTTGGTCATTAGAATTATATCAAGCAACTCACTTACGTGATTCTTTGCTTGTTGAAGTAGCTTTAAAAGCAAATCAGTCTAGTATTTATGCTGATTTCCTAAATGACTATCCAATAAGTGAATACTTCAATGATATGCAAATTGCTTTCTTTCAAGCTCAATACGACGAAATTACAGCGACAGGATCAATTTCATCATATCTCGAATTTCTTCGTCAATGCCCCAACAACCCACATCGTTTAAAAGCTGAAAATCGCATTTACGAGATTTCCACTGAATTGAATACTATTGAAGCGTATACATCATTCATAGAAACATATCCTGAAAATCATAATATAGGAATTGCTTGGCGTAAAGTGTATCAATTGTTTATGCTTGATTTTTCAGATAATAGGGTGGAACAATTTAAAGAACAATTTCCTCGATATCCCTACATTGATGAGTTGAATGCCGATGCGATATTTGCGAAGAATAAATTGTTACCATACAAAGATGGTCTCTTATATGGATTTATCAATTTTGAAGGTAATCGAATTGTGAAAGCAGAATACGAGTCTTTAGGTTTTTTTAAGGAAGGATTAGCTGTAGCAGTGAAAAATGGCAAATTTGGATTCATCGATAAAGGGAATCGATTAGTTATTGACTATTTGTTTGATAACGCTTCTGATTTTGAATCAGGTCGAGCGATTGTTGAAATCAATGAAAAATTGGGAGTAATTGACAGAGCTGGAAATCTAATTTTAGCGTGTGAATATGATGATTTAGGAGCGGTATCTGAAGGTTTAATGTTCGCGCAAAAGGACGAATTGTATGGTTATTACGATATAAATGGCACTATTAAAATTCAACATAAATACGAAGAAGCCTATTCTTTTGTCAATGGAATGGCGAAAGTGCAAATCGAAGACAAGCAAGCATATATTGATATTTATGGATCTTATCTCGTTCCACCGGGTTACGATAATATTTCGTTTTATTCTGATACCTTATTGATTTTTGAAGATGAAGATTACTTGGGATTGATGCAGCGAAATTGTGTTGTAGTTCAAAATGCTGACTATGAAGAGATTGGACCCTTGCAAAATGGAAGAGCATTGATCGTTCAAGAAGATTTTATCGGCTACCTAGATGCAAGTGGTAAATTAATGATAGCACCGAAATTTGAAATTTATCCGAATTATCTATCAAAAGCCACGTTTAAGGGGAATTGTGCGATTGTTATGTTAAAGGGTAAATACGGAATTATTGACAAGACAGGTAAATTGGTGGTGCCTGCAAGTTATACTAGTTTGGGTGATGTTGGATCATTAGTCGCATTTTCAAAAGGCAAATTATGGGGATATATTGACTTAAGCGGAAAGGAAATAATTAAACCAGCCTACGATTACGCTGAAAGTTTCGTAAATGGTCAAGCTATTGCCGAAAAACAAGGACTACAAGGAGTTATCTCATCGAAAGGAGAGGCAATTGTTCCTTTTGTTTTTGGTTCTGTTAACCGATTTGCAGATAATTATTATATGGTGACAACTGGTTCGAAATTTGGTATGTTCGATCGCTCAGGTAAAATGCAAATTCCATTGGATTATACTCAAATAAATAGAGTGGATAATGAAATCTTAATTTTGTCAATGGGCGAAGAAATTCACTATTTTTATATACCAGAAGAGAGAATCATTAAACCGATTGAAGTTCATGAGTAAGTTTTCTAGCTATATCGATCGTCATATATTCGGAATAATAGCCGTCGTAGCTGCTTATGTTGGAGTTTTTATCTATTTTCAATTAGAAACATATACTGAATATGTTGCCATTACTTCTTTTTTTGATGGGGCAAAAATTGAAATTCCCGATGAAAGTATTGAGTTAAAACCAGAAAACCTTGAAATTCCTGCTGATTTTAGCGCAGCCGATGTTAAAAATATTGGTCGAGATCAAAACGATAAACGAGAAAAATCTAACGATAAATGGTCTGAAAATCAATCGACTGACGATGTAGAGAAGTCGGTAAAGGATTTTGAAAAGAAACTTTTTAGCGAAGCGAGTGGCGTAGCAGAAAGAAAGAGGATAGAAGAGGAGATGAAGAATCGTAATAAGGATCCAAAAGATACCAAAACGAAACCTACAAACACGAATACAAACGGAGGAAATAAGGCTTACAGCGGTGATGTAATGGTGGAATGGAATCTAAGATCACCTCACCAAAACAATAATTGGTATGTTAGAAATCCTGGATATACTTGTGGATACGGTTCTTCAGGAAAAGTGGCTATACAAATTAAGGTCAACCAAAATGGAGACGTGTTAAGTGCTGTCGTTGGTGCAAGTTCGGGTGCAAATGCATGTATGTTGGAACAAGCAGTTAAATATGCTAAAATGTCTCGTTTTATTTATTCTAGTTCAGCACCCAAAATTCAAGAAGGGACAATTACTTACACCTTCATCGCTCAATAAATGAACGATTTTTCGCATCTGTATTTAAATCTCATAAAGGAATTTAACCTGAAAAAGGATGATATTCTTTTTTTGTCTTCAGATGTAAGCCAATTAGCCAAGTATTTTAAATCTCAAGGTGGGTCTTTTGATGTAAATGTTTTCATCGATTTACTTCAAGAAAGCTTATCTAAAGGAACAATTATAATTCCTGCATTTACTGATTTGATCAAAAATGGTGGAGAATTTGACTGGAACATGTCGAAACCAACAACGGGTGCCTTATCCAATAGAGTAATGAAGCGAAAAGACTTCATCAGAACAGATGACCCCTTGCATTCAGTATTCGTATGGGGTAAACATCAGAATGAACTAATAAATCAACACGATGAAAGCACTTTCGGTCCGAATAGTGTTTTTGGATTTATGGAACATTATCCAGTGAAAATGGTGATCATGGATGCGCACTTTCAGCATAGTTTTACCTATGTTCATTATATCGAGGAAAAAAGAAAAGTCAGCTACAGAAAACCCTATGAATGGATGATATCGGTTCGTAAAAATGGTGAATTATCGTTAAAAAAAATAGTCTTTTATACGAAACGTTGGGGAATTGGAACGAATTTAAATCGCTTACAAGAACAACTTATAGCAAAAGGAATAGTAGAAATAAAAAGTTTTCATGGTATTTCTCTTTTGCTTTTAGATGTTTCTAAAACTGGAAATGAAATAGAAAAATTTCTTGATAATGGAGGCAGAACACATGAATTCAAACTATTTCAGTGGTTCAAGTGTTTTGTTAAAATGGTAATTGAAAAAAAATAAATAAGTTAGGAGGAATTATTACTTTTTATACGTATTAATCGATTCGCAAACATTAATTTTGAAAAAAAATACAGCAATGGCAGCTCGCAAGTGGACATCAATTAAGGAATATAAAGACATTAAGTTTGAGTTTTTTGAAGGGATTGCAAAAATCATGATTAACAGACCGAAAGTATATAATGCTTTTCGCCCTGAAACAAACATGGAAATGCTTGAAGCAATGAATATTTGTCGTGAACGAAACGATATTAACGTTGTTGTTCTAACAGGTGCTGGAGATAAAGCTTTTTGTTCTGGTGGTGATCAAAATGTGAAAGGAATTGGAGGTTATATTTCAGAAAATGGTGTTCCACGTTTAAATGTACTTGATTTGCACAAAGCCATTCGTTCATTGCCTAAGCCTGTTATTGCAATGGTAAATGGTTATGCAATTGGTGGTGGACATGTTTTACACGTTGTATGTGACTTAACCATCGCTTCTGAAAATGCGAAATTTGGTCAAACGGGTCCAAAAGTCGGAAGTTTTGATGGAGGCTTTGGATCTTCTTATTTAGCACGTCACGTTGGTCAGAAAAAAGCCCGAGAAATTTGGTTTTTATGCAATCAATACACTGCTGAAGAAGCAGCAAAAATGGGAATGGTCAATAAAGTGGTTCCCTTTGATGAATTGGAAGATACAACGGTAGAATGGTGTAAAACAATTATGAAAAGAAGTCCATTGGCTATTCGAATGATCAAGCGATCATTAAATGCAGAGTTAGATGGTCAACATGGTATCATGGAATTAGCTGGTGACGCAACCTTGATGTTTTATTTGACTGAGGAAGCGCAAGAAGGAAAGCATGCATTCCTTGAGAAAAGAGATCCAGATTTTCAAAAATTCCCCAAATTCCCTTAAATTTAGCGGATGACATTAGTTAAAAATTATAAGTTTCTTGTTTCATTCTTTCTGATTCCTATTTTCGGAGTATTAATTTCATTTACTACTAATCCAAAAGAAGAGAATCCCGTTCAAAAAACATACAAAACGGAGTATGTCATTATTTTAATTATCGATGGACCTCGAATGACTGAAACATTTGGTGATTCGACCTATCAATATATTCCAAATCTATCGGGCGTTTTAGCGCCTCAAGGAGTTCTGGTTAAAACATTTCGAAATAACGGTAAAACCACAACAAATTCAGGTCACACAGCTATTTGCACAGGTGTTTATCAAAGTGTAAAAAATGATGGATCGGAATTACCTAAACATCCTTCCATGTTCCAGTATTTCTTGAAAGAAAAGGGTCTTGATTCAACTCAGGCTTGGGTTATTGCAAGTAAAGGAAAACTAAATATTCTTGCAAACACAAAGAATAAAACGTGGAAGAATAAATATACTCCTTCGCAATATTGCGGTGTTGATGGAAAAGGTGAGGGGTATACGAATGATCGTTATACTTGGAGAGATGCTCAAGATATTCTCAAAAAATATCATCCTAAATTAACATTAATCAATCTACTTGAAGTAGATGTTCGCGGTCATCAAAATGAATGGCCAGAATATTTACAGGCAATAAAAAATACGGATAAAACTGCGTTGGATTTATGGAATTTCATTCAAGCTGATGAACAATTTAAAGACAAAACAACATTATTGATAACAAATGACCACGGTCGACATTTGGACGGCGTGAAAGATGGTTTTGTTAATCATGGTGGTGGATGTGAAGGCTGTCGCTCCATCTATTTGCTTGCATTAGGACCAGATTTCAAAACAAACACAGAATTATTGAATTGTTACGAGCAAATTGATATTAGTGCAACAATCGCAGAATTACTTAACTTCAATTATCCTGTTTCTAAAGGAGAAGTGATGACTGATTTGTTTAAATAAGAAAAGCTGACATCAGTCGGCTTTTCTTAGATTGTTATTTCTTATTATTTCTTGAAATTGCTTGCTACAATTAAGTCTTTTGTTCCGTGAGTCCATGAATAGAATCCTTCACCAGTCTTAACACCTTTCTTACCAGCTGTCACCATGTTTACTAATAATGGGCAAGGAGCATATTTTGGATTTCCAAATCCATCATGCAGTACTTCTAGAATTGCTAAACAAACATCTAAACCAATAAAATCAGCTAATTGTAAAGGCCCCATTGGATGAGCCATTCCTAATTTCATCACGGTATCAATTTCTTCTACACCAGCAACACCTTCAAACAAAGTGCAAATTGCTTCATTGATCATCGGCATTAAAATACGATTCGCAACAAAACCTGGATAATCGTTTACCTCAACAGGAACTTTATTCAATTTGCGACTTAAGTCCATGATTAAATTAGTCACTTCATCCGTTGTCGAATAACCGCGAATAATTTCAACCAATTTCATAACTGGAACTGGATTCATAAAGTGCATACCAATTACCTTGTCTGGTCGAGTTGTAACGGACGCAATTTTAGTTATGGAAATAGATGAGGTGTTTGATGCTAAAATCACTTCTGGTGCTGTTAGTTTATCTAAATCAGCAAAGATTTTTAATTTTAAGTCAATATTTTCGGTTGCTGCTTCTACTACTAAATCAACATTCTTAACACCTTCTTCAATTGACGTATATGTTTTTATATTACTCAAAGTGGTTGCTTTGTCACTTTCAGTAATTGTTTCTTTTGCGACTTGTCTGTCTAGATTTTTTGAAATTGTTGCAATTCCCTTATCCAAAGATGCTTGTGAAATATCGATAAGTGATACTGCATATCCAAATTGAGCGAAAGTGTGAGCAATACCATTACCCATTGTACCTGAACCTATAACTGCTATATTTTTCATGACTGTTGATTTTTGTGCAAATATAATTACTTGGAACAATTAAAGACCGTTGGAAACAAATCTTAATGACTAGTGTTATAAATTTAGATGAATACTTTATTCATCTTTTTAAAAGTATTTTCAGTGGATTCGTTAACACAAATCGTATTAGGTGCTGCTGTTGCAGAGGCCGTAGCAGGGAGGAAAATGGGAGCGAAAGCAGCTATGTGGGGAGCAATTGCGGGTACACTTCCAGATTTAGATGTCTTCTTTGGTCGGTTTTTCCATCCAATTGATGCAGCACTCGTTCATAGAGGATTTTCACATTCATTGATTTTTGCTTTACTTGCTGGACCTGTTTTAGGATGGTTAGTTCATCGATTATATAAAAATAGATATGAGTTAAAGACTTGGATTTGGCTGTTTTTTTTATCAATTGTAACCCATCCAATTTTAGATATTTTTACCAATTATGGAACTGAGTTTTTCTGGCCTTTTAGTCTGAGAATTACCTTTAATACTGTTTTTGTTATTGATCCATTATACACCGTTCCTTTTATGTTCTTTTTGCTAGTGGCCTTATTTACAAAACGGGAAAAACTTTCAAGAAAAAAATGGAATATGGCTGGGATTTATTATTCATCAGCCTATTTATTATGGGGTGTAATCGTGAAATTGGTAATTCTTAATAATTCTGCAAGCTATTTTGAACAGGCTAATATCAAATCAAAAAATACATTTGTCACACCAATGCCGCTAACTAGTTTTTATTGGATGATCTTAACAGAAGATGATGATAATTTTTATTATGCTTATAAATCACTCTTTTATCCTTTTCAAATGGATGAAATAGAAACGATTAAAAAGGAAAAACAAGCATTGTTTGAGGTGAAGTGGCCGGATAAAAATTATTCTAAAACGCTAAAATTCATTTCAAAGGATTACTTCACAACAAGAAGAGAAGGAGATACTTTGTATTATTATGATTTGCGTTTTGGTACAATGACCAGCATTACGAATGGGGAACTGAATTATCCTTTAATGGGCTACGGTATGGTTATTGACAATGGCGCTGTGCAAAAAACATTTAGCATACGACCATCTGAGTTGATGAAACACCTTAACTTTGGCGAGTACCTTAATAAAGTCTTTACAATATGAATAAATTAATCCTCGTAAGTGCAGTAGTATTATCACTTTTTCAAAGTTGTGCACAGCCAGCTGAGAAAAAAGAAAAGAGTGCAGTTGAAACTGTTAAGAAAGAAATCAAAAAGGAGTATGTTATATCCGATTACCTAAAAGCGGATGCTGATTTAGATAAAGATGTCGAAAAAGTGTTTGCTGCCTTAGACGATACGGCTATTGTGGCTCAATTAATTATGCCTGCAGTTGGTCGACTTGGTCAAACAGAAGCGACAATTAAAAGTCATATAAAAGATCGTATAATTGGTGGAGTTTTAATGCTGAATGGCACAAAGGAAGAATTTACTTCATGGATCAAAACTTTTGAAGCAATGAACGATACCATTGGCAATCTACCTTTTTTATATAGTGCTGATGCAGAACCAAGTTTGGTAAATCGAAAAATCATTGGTTCAACTCCCGTTAAGAAAGCAAATGAATTAAAAACAGTTGAGGAGGTAAGAACAGTTGCACAAGTTATTTCAGATGAATTGAATGCCATTGGAATTAATTATAACTTTTCTCCTGTTGTCGATATGTCTCCAAACAAAACAGTGGGATTCAGAAGCTTTGGCGCTATTCCAGCTAACATCATTCCTTGGTCACAAGCCTTCATTGAAGAAACCCAAGCAAAGAATATAATTGCAACTGCTAAACATTTCCCAGGACATGGATTGGTAACGGGCGACACGCACAAATCATTGCAAATGATTAACGGTGAATTGAAAGAAATTGGCAATTATCCAAGTTTAATTGAAAACGGTGTTTTGTCCATAATGGTGGCACACATTGGTGTTACGAATAACCCAAAATACGATACGAAAGGAATGCCAGCAACAACTTCAGAGGTGATCGTTACTCAATTGCTAAGAGGTGAATATGGTTTTAGAGGATTGATAGTAACGGATGCAATGAATATGGGCGGTGTCGCTAGTATTCCACAATGTGAAGTCAAGGCAGTAAGTGCTGGTTGTGATATCGTTTTAATGCCAGTTGATTCAAAAAAGGCTTTTACTGATATATTGAAAAAGTATCGTACTGATCCTGATTTCAAAAAGAAAGTCGATGCCTCAGCAAAGCGAGTGATTCGTATGAAAATCGCACTTGGATTGATGTAATATATAATAGGCACTGAACTTGAGGTCTTTTTTTGTAGATTGTTGATTTTAAGGTAAAATGAGTTGTAATTCAAAATGATACCTTTACGTATAGGTAAAACTCACTCATCCCTTCAAGTGTTAAATGCACCCCTGGTATTCGTTAAAATCAATAGAAAGTATGATTTTGTTAACTGCAAAAATAATCAAGAGTCTTTTAAAACCAAGAAAAGAATCAAGCCACAAAGGTGACTATGGTCATGCCTTATTGGTGGTCGGGAATAAATATAGTATGGGAGCTGCACATATTTCAGCCAAAGCATGTTTAAGAGCGGGGACAGGTCTACTAACAGTGAACATACCAGAATCAGAAAGGTGTATTTTGCAAACTAGTATCCCTGAAGCAATGATAATGAAGCGAGAAACAACAATCGCAAATTTCTCCAAATTTTCAGGAATAGGAATCGGTTCTGGTTTCGGAATGGAAGAGGAAGAAGAGAATCTATTGGTTGATCTATTGACAAATTACTTGAGCCCAATAGTAATAGATGCAGACGCAATAACTATTCTATCTAAGCAAAACACATGGATTTCTAAAATCCCTAAAAATTCCATTTTAACACCGCATGAGAAAGAATTTGATCGTATTTTCGGTTTACATGCAAATAGGGAAGATCGAATAAAAACTGCAATAATCAAAGCAAAAGAGTTGCAGGTGATTATTGTTTTAAAAGGACATCAAACTATTATTGTTTCAGAACATGAATCGTATATTAATTCAACAGGTAATTCTGGATTAGCAAAAGGAGGTTCAGGTGATGCATTAACAGGTATAATAACAGGCTTTTTGGCTCAAAATTACTCACCATTAAACGCTGCTATTTTGGGGGTTTATCTGCATGGTAAAGCTGCTGATTTAACGCTTAATAAACAAAGTGAAGAAAGTATGCTAATTACTGATGTTATTGAATCCATGGGAGAAGTATTTAAATTGATGGTAGAATAAAATTAGTCCTTGATAAAGGCGTTCATTTATTGCCAATAAAGAGCTTATCAATCTTTTCAATGCAACTTATTTTTATCAATGTTATCTTTTATCTTGATTGTTTCTTTCAGGGTTGATAATCAGCAGTTTAGTTTATTAAATTGTTTAGAGAAGATTGATAGAGAAATGATTAATTGGTTTTCAACTACAAATTATCAACAATTAAAAATGTGTGAATTATGTAACTAATAATAAAAATTATACAATTCTCTACATTAAATGAAGAGTAGGTTTACCTTGATTTACCTTGATTTACCGAAAACTACACACATTAAAAATTCACCTAAAATAAATAGTGAATCATAGCTACAAAGTGGTTGAGAAAGAAGAGGAAATAAGCTAAATCTTCTCCTTAGGCAGGTTGACTTAAGACGTTAGAATTCAAAGAAAAATTAAAACGAGAGTATCTAGTTCAATTATAAATTGCTTTCCTTAATTTAGATGTAATTTACTAGTTGACAAACTGAACATGTTGATTGAAATAGAAAATTATGGAAAGCATTAATGCACAAAATTCTCAATATGCTAGAAGTTTAATTGAAGCCAGCTTAGATCCTTTGATTACAATTAGCGCTGACGGAAAAATCACTGATATGAATGCTGCTAAGATAAAGATTACAGGATTTGATCGTCATAAATTAAATGGAACTAATTTCTATGATTATTTCACTGAACCAGAGAAAGCAAAAAAAGTTTACAAAGAAGTATTTGAGAAGGGTTTTATAGCTGATTCTCCCTTAACATTTCGTCATAAAGATGGAAAGTTGACAGATGTAATGTTTAACGGAGTAATCTACAAAGATGAAGAAGGAAATATTTTAGGAGCTGTAGTAGTTGCTAGGGATATCTCTGAGCAAAAAATGGCCTCAGAACTCCGAATGGTAAACAAAGAATTAGCTTTTCAAAACGATGAAAAAGAGAAGAGAGCAGAGGAATTAAGTATCGCAAACAAAGAATTAGCTTTTCAGAACGATGAAAAAGAGAAGAGAGCAGCTGAATTAGTTATTGCGAATAAGGAACTTGCTTTTCAGAACGATGAA
>Ga0105050_10001416_pt1 | contig 36097 bp, 35 predicted proteins | sample FRY01_FD_78088 | JGI IMG/M metagenome (GOLD analysis project Ga0105050, IMG submission 78088) | Freshwater microbial communities from Lake Fryxell liftoff mats and glacier meltwater in Antarctica - FRY-01 | ecosystem: Environmental > Aquatic > Freshwater > Ice > Glacier meltwater ...
AATCCACTTGATTTCAAAAGGCTGACCGTTGACAATCAGGTCGGCTTCAGACTCGGCCCTGCCCCGGCGAATCTTCGTCGTACGCGGCAGCACGGCACGGACCGCCTCCTCGGCCCGTCGGCCGGGATCTCGTTCTCGAATAGTGACCATTGTCAATACCTCAGTAAATAAGTATACAGTAGTGCGGCACTGTTATATACGCCTATTCTGCTGTTTTGACTCCCCCGACCTTAACCAAACTGCAAGCACTGTCTCATCACCCTGGCCAGAAATTACTTAGTAGTGCTTCGGGCCACAATTCGCGCTTGCTGGGTACGACTTTCCGGTACTTCTCTAAGAATGAATCGATGGGTACGAGGCTCGAACACGTCCGCTCCAACGTCAGTGACCTGTCGCGAGCGGTCGAGTGGTACACGGTCGTGCTCGGCTTTGAGGTCGAGTCGTACTGGCCGCCCGATAACCCCAATTACGTGCACTTCATCTCAATGAGTGGCGCGACATTCGCGTTGATGGAGGTAGACGGCCACGGGGGGAGGTTCAACTTTACGGTGGACAATCCCGATGAGCTCTGGGATCGTTTGAAGGACCGGGTAATGGTAATTGAGCCGCTCTTCGACACCGAATACGGAACACGGAAGTTCACGATTGTTGATCTAGACGGCAATGAGTTGGGCTTCGTGCGCAACCGTTAGGTCGCGGGCGCGGTCAGTTATGACGGCGGGCTATCGACTAACAGCGATTCCGGCTGTTCAAGCAAGGCTCTAATCCGCTGGATGAACGTTGCTGCCTCCGACCCATCGACCACGCGGTGATCAAAACTCGACGAAAGATTCATCATGGTTCTCGGCACGAACGCTTGACCGTTCCACACTGGCCGGAGTTGCATCTTGTTGACGCCGACGATGGCGACCTCGGGGTGGTTGATGATGGGCGTCGTGACTAGACCACCGAGAGCGCCGAGCGAAGTGACCGTGATGGTCGAGCCAGAGAGTTCGTCGCGGGTGGCGACTCCTGTTCGCGCGACCTCTGCGACGCGCGCAATTTCTGTGGCGATCTGCCACAGATCGAGCGTTGCGACGTCGCGCACGACTGGCACCATCAATCCGTTGGGCGTTTGTGTGGCGACTCCGATGTGCAGCGCCGCATAGGTCGTGAGGATCCCCGCTTCGTCATCGAACGTCGCGTTCAGATGTGGATGATCCCGCACCGCAATCACGATGGCACGCATTAGAAATGGCAGTAGCGTCAGTTTCGGGCGCTGCCCCGCCGACTCGATGTTCAGTGTGGCACGAAGGTATTCAACGGCGGTGACATCGACTTCGTCGACATAGGCGAAGTGCGGGATGCGCGAGGCAGAGATCGTCATCTTCTCGGCAATTTTTCTGCGCAGACCAATAAAGCGGATTTGCTCCGTGCCTTCGTCGCGCCGCGGGTGGTGCTGCTCAAGGTCCTCTCGAGTGACGCGTCCGTCGGGCCCCGTCCCTACGACTTCAGTGAGATCAATTCCAAGATCCTTCGCTTGTTGTCTGACCGCGGGAGCAGCGACAGATCTGCTCGCTTGAGCATCCGCGAGATCGGGCACCGATTGTCTGGTTGGACTCTCCACGGTGAGTGCCTCTGTAGTGGTGCCGACGTCGGCCGCTTCATCAGGGTGCAGTTCGATACCGACGAAATCCGACCCGACGGCGAGCACGTCGCCCGGCTGGCCAGCCAAGAACGAAATTACGCCAGTCACCGGAGATGAGATCTCGACGGAGACCTTGTCGGTCATGACATCTGCGAGCGGTTCGTCGGCTTTGACTGTGTCGCCAACAGACACGTGCCATTCGACAAGTTCAGCTTCAGCGATCCCTTCACCGACATCGGGAAGTTTCATCATATAAAGGGTCACGTCAGGCCTCTATCGTCGCGATCATTGCCGCACCGATACGTGCAGGCCCTGGAAAGTAATCCCATTCGTGAGCGAATGGATACGGCGTGTCCCAACCGGCAACTCGAGCGATGGGCGCTTCGAGAGAGAAGAACAGCATCTCTTGCAAGATCGCGCAGAGTTCGGCACCGAACCCCGAGGTCAGGGTTGCCTCGTGGGCGACCACGCATCGGCCGGTCTTGCCAACTGATGCGACGATGGTGTCGAGATCGAGAGGGACCAATGTGCGTAGATCAATGATTTCGGCGTCGATACCCGTCTCGTCAGCCGCCGCGGCGGCAACGTGCACCAAAGTTCCGTAGGTGATTACGGTCAACTGACTTCCTGGACGGTGAATACGCGCCGAGCCGAGCGGGATTGTGTAGTGACCGTCGGGCACTTCACTCAGCGGGTGTTTTGACCACGGCACAATCGGGCGGTCGTGAAGGCCATCAAAGGGTCCGTTATATAACCGCTTGGGTTCGAGGAACACGACCGGATCGTCGTCTTCAATTGCTGCCGCGAGCAGACCCTTAGCGTCGAATGGGTTGGACGGGATGACCGTTTTCAGACCAGCAACGTGGGTGAAGAGCGCCTCGGGACTTTGCGAATGGGTCTGGCCACCGAATATTCCGCCACCTGTTGGCATCCGAATGGTGATCGGCGCTGTGAAGTCGCCGGCCGATCGGTAGCGGAGCCGCGCTGCTTCCGAAACGATTTGGTCGTAGGCCGGGTACATGTAGTCGGCGAATTGAATCTCGACGCACGGCCTCAATCCGTAGGCCGCCATGCCGATGGCAACGCCGACGATACCGTCCTCACTGATCGGGGTGTCGAAGCAGCGTTCGCGGCCGAACCGCTGTTGTAGACCCTGCGTGCATCGGAAAACGCCGCCGAAGAAACCGACATCCTGACCGAACACGACAACGGTGTCGTCTCGCGCCATAGCCACATGATGGGCGTCGCGGATCGCTTCGATCATGGTCATCGTCGCCATGTCAGTACCCCGCTTTCTCGCGTTGGCGCCGCAAGTGGTCCGGCATCACCGCAAAAACATCGTCGAACATCGTGCGCGGGCTGGAAATCAAGTCGCTGTGTAAGGTGCCGTAGGATTCGGCCTCTAACGAAGCGGCGAGCACCTTCGCTTCCACGTCCGCTATCGCTGCCTGGTGATCATCTTCGCTCCAAACCCCTGACCTAATGAGATGAGTCTTCAGCCGTTCGATCGGATCGCCCAACGGCCATTGCGACGGCTCGTCCTTGGGCCTATACACCGACGGGTCATCTGACGTCGAGTGGGCGCCGGCACGATATGTCACCCATTCGATCAGCGTCGGCCCGAGGTTACTTCGCGCCCGTTCGGCGGCCCACGCCGACACTGCGTGAACAGCCAGGTAGTCGTTGCCGTCAACTCGCAGCGCCGGAATTCCGAACCCGTGACCACGAGCCGCGAACGAGCCTGCCCCCCCGAGCGCCACTCCCTGGAACGTTGAGATCGCCCACTGATTGTTGACGATGTTTAGGATGACCGGCGCTTGGTATGTCGAGGCGAAGACCATTGCCGCGTGAAAGTCGGATTCCGCCGTGGCACCGTCGCCAATCCACGCCGACGCGATCTTGGTATCGCCCGCCAACGCTGAAGCCATCGCCCACCCCACCCCCTGAACGAACTGGGTAGCGAGGTTGCCCGAGATGCTGAAGAACCCGTAGGCCTTCGACGAATAAAAAACAGGGAGTTGACGACCTTTCATCGGATCATGGCTGTTGGAGAGCACCTGGTTCATCATGTCGACCAGCGGGTAACCACTCGCAATCAATAGGCCCTGCTGACGATAGGTCGGAAAGTTCATGTCCCCCGGCCTCAGGGCGTGGCTGTGCGCACACGCCACAGCCTCCTCGCCGAGTGCTTGTATATAGAACGACGTTTTCCCCTGGCGGTGTCCGCGCAACATGCGCGCGTCGAACGCCCGCACGGTCAACATGTCACGCAACCCGACAATCATCTGATCAACCGTCAGCGAGCCAGCCCAAGGTCCGACCGCCTCGCCCTGCTCATCTAGGACCCGCACCAGCGAGTATGCCAAATCAAAGATTTCAGCGGCAGCAACTTCAATCGGCGGTCGCCGAACTTCGCCAGCCAAGCTTGTTAGTAGCGAGGCAAACGGCGCTGCACCGCCGGATCGAGCCAACGGTTCCCGCATCTGCAAACGCAGCGGTTCAAATTCAGTCAACGGGATCACCCACTTCGATAGCACCAACAGAAACAATGCCCACCTCGATGACAGAGGGCTCTCGCTCGATCGCGGCCAGCAGATGAGCGAGGCGATGCGTTGGCAGGTCGGCGTCCATGTTGACGATCCAGACCGAGGACTCACCTCGAACGTGAAGCATGTCGTAACGGACACGCTTTCGATACATCGTGGCAAGCAGTCGCTCGATGGCGCCGTCGCGGCGATCAACGATCACGCGGACTCGACGAGTCGCGCATGACGTTACGTCCAGCGGCGCCGTAACCGCAGTCATTGGGCAATCGTGGATCGGGTCTCTGACCAGTCCAGTGCCATCAACGCGAGGACCTCATACACAACGCGAGATACTAGCGAGCGCTGCCATCTCGGCATGATAGATAGGTGGAAGATATCTCATGGATCGCTTCGGTGCTACTGGGCCGTGCACCATATAAGCATAACCCGAACTTGACATTCTTCCGAGTAGAAGTTATATTATTATCTGTTGGGGAGATGCTCATCGTTTACCATCAATTTGATGGTGTTGAGACAAATATATGTAATCCGAGAAGAGATAGTCGAGACATTGCACTTTAGAACAAAAATCAACTACTTAAGGGGGAGATATGAGTCTTAATCAAAAAATTAAAACGAGTGTGATTCGTGGGTCAAGAAAGACTTGGCTTGCAGCACTTGCTTCTGCATCGCTGCTTTTAGTTGCATGTGGTGGTGGGGGTACTGCGGATCAAGAACCGCAGTCAGCAACCGACGATACAATTTCGACCGGCGATACAGCTTTACAAGCCGCTGTTCAATGCGAAGAAATTGACATGACCGGTCTTGACCAAACAAGTCAGATGAAGTTGGCTCTCGGCGAACAGGTCAACTTGATTGAGTTGCATTCATTCAGAACCGAAGGAGCGTATGTAGTCACTGCCGCTCTTTACGAACCTCTTCTTCGCCAATCTTTCGAGACCGGCCCCAACGACAGTCTGATAGGCACTACCACTCATGTCGGAGCTGGAGCTGAGTCCTTTGAAGTTGCGGATACGGAGACTGGCTTCGTCGCAACCTTCAAGTTACGCGAAAACGCAAAATTTACAGATGGTTCTCCAGTCACGGCATCTGATTACAAATACACATTTGATCGTACGATCGAGGGTCCAGGATACATCGGGTTGTTGCTCCCATTTATTGGGGTTGATGCCACGGATCAAGTTCGGGTTATTGATGATTACACCCTTGAAATTGAGACGAAAGTAAAGAGCCCGCTCTTCGAACGCTTCATGACCTTCTCTGTATTCGGTGCAATGAATAAGAAGGTGATGGATTCGCTAGCAACGACAGACGATCCTTGGAGTTTCGCGCCGATGATGCGAGATGCCGCCGGATCTGGTGCATACAAACTGAAGTCGTTTGAAACTGACGGAACAGTTGTTTTGGAGCCAAATCCCTACTACTGGAATGCTGCATGTTTGGGGAACGCTGGTATAACGATTCTTTCGGTTCCTGATGCGAACCAAAGAACTTTGTTGCTCCAGTCTGGTGATGTCGACTATGCCGAGGGTATTCCGTCGAAGTTGAATTCAACCCTTGTATCTGACGACCGTGTGGTCATCTACTCAACTCCTACTTCAGGGGTTGGTTACATGGCGATGAACAACACCGTGAAGCCTCTCGACAATGTGAATCTTCGAAAGGCAATACTCCATGCAGTTCCATACGACGCCCTGATGGAGAAAGTGTTGTTTGGGCTCGGGTCGAAAGCTGGCGGAGTGGTTCCATCACCCATGGAAACCCACGACTCATCGATTGGTGACCTGTATGGGACCGATCTCGATCTCGCCAAGAAGTATTTGGCTGATTCAGGCCTAAAGAACGTCAAACTTGTTCTGGGCGTCCGGCAGTCAAAGAATGAAGACCAAGAGGCTGCGGTTCTCATTCAAGACAGCCTCAGAAAAATTGGTATCGAGATTGAAGTCAACGTCCTACAAGATGCCGACTTCGCTGAGAAGCAAAATAAGAACGAATTGCCACTTCAAATTGCAGACTGGTACTCGTGGGGCGAAGACCCTTTCTATCAGATGACATTCTTGACCACATGTGGCCAGTGGGTGAACTACTCACGGTTCTGCGATAAGGGGTACGACGAAATTGTTGCTGAAGGAAAATTCTTGGTGGATCCTGCTGCGCGCCAAGAAGCTTCCGGCAGGGCTCAACAGTTGTTCTTCGACAAAGCGCCGTGGGCACCTCTGTGGGCCTTCGACCGCACAACCGTCGCCGGCAAGTGTGTTGCACATGTGATTAGGGACTACACGACTGTCGGTACTCCACAGTGGCTATCAAAGAAAGTGGACTGTTAAGAAATTAATTTCTTAATAACCCGACGGATTAGGAGCGCAGCCCCCCATGATGCGCTACCTACTCCGTCGGGCAGTCTCTACGATCTTGACAGCTATCGGCATGGTCGTTGTCGTCTTTTTCATTGTTCGGATATTGCCGGGTGATCCGGCGATACTTAGAGCAGGTCCGTACGCGAGTAAAGAGAGCGTCGCTGAGATCAGTCGCCAGTATGGGCTCTCCCGCCCCATAACTGCACAGTTCGTGGATTTCTGGTCTCGGTTGCTGAGAGGGGATCTCGGCACCTCGATGAGGACAAACGTCTCAGTGACCCCAGAACTTCTGAAAAGATTGCCCGCTTCACTTGAACTATCGTTCTATTCTCTTTTAATTGCTGTAGTGGTAGGGATTCCTTTGGGAGTCTGGGCGGCCGTGCGACAAGGCGGAAAGATGGACCGTCTCGTGAGGCTCTTGGCAGTTCTGGGCTCATCGACTGCGACTTTCTGGCTCGCTTTAGTACTTATATATCTGTTCTTCTTCCGCCTCCAATGGTTTCCAGGTCCGCTGGGCCGTGTCCCAGTTGGAACTACTCCACCAAGGAACATCACAGGCTTCTTCACGATTGACGGGATAATTGCGAGAGATTTTTCCTTCGTAGCTGAAAGTCTTTGGTATCTTGCACTTCCCTCATTCACTCTCGCGTTTGGGTTGGTGGCGCCGATAATAAAAATCGTAAGAGCCGCGATGCTGGAAACCCTTCGATCAGACTACGTTCGAACGGCGTTTGCGATGGGTTTGCCCCGTAGATCGGTCCTGTTTGTTGACGCATTCAGAAATGCGCTGGTTCCAATCACTACGACGCTTGGAATCGTGTTCGGATATATGTTGGGTGGAAATATCATCGTAGAAAACATTTTTTCGTGGCCAGGTATGGGCCGACACGCCTACCTTGCACTACAAAATAACGACTTAGATGTTCTGCAAGGTTTTGTAATAATAATAGGCCTCATGTACATCACGCTTAATTTCCTGATTGACATTATTTACGGCTTGATCGATCCCCGAATAAAAATTGGGGCGAAGAGTCCGACATGAGCAACAAAGTAAAAGCGATCTATTCTTGGATTAAAGAAACCATTCGTGGACGACATCTGCTCGCGATTACGTCAACAAGTTTGACGTTGCTCCTGCTTGTCGGTTTTTTGTTGCCACTCTTCCTTGCAGATCCTCGCGATACGAATCCCGAAAATTCATATCTATCTCCTGCCTTGGGAAACCTTTTCGGCACTGACAAATTTGGTCGCGATGTCTTCTCGCGCTGTATCTCCGCAATACGACTTGATCTTTTAGTAGGTATTTCGATCTCGGCTCTCGCCATGGTAATTGGTACGGCGATCGGTCTCATCAGCGGCTACAGGGGTGGCCTGATTGATCGGCTAGTCATGCAATTCACTGATGTGCTGCTGGCGTTTCCAGGTTTCTTACTATCGTTGATCGTCGTTGCAGTCTTGGGAAATTCTGTGTTTTTTGTCATGTTGGCAGTGACACTGTCCTTCATTCCTTACTTCATTCGACTAACAAGATCTGGCGTGCTGGTGCAACGACAGTTGAGTTACGTGCAGGCAGCTCGGATGTCAGGAAATTCGTCGTGGCGCGTGGCGTTTGTCCATATTCTCCCGAACGTGGTTGGCCCTTCAATCATTCAGGCAACTCTTGTCGCAAGTTGGGCCATTTTGTCGGTCGCAAGCCTCGCCTTTCTCGGAGTTGGAATTCGTCCACCAACTGCAGAGTGGGGAGTCATGGTCGCCGAAGGCGCTTCCGACATAATCATCGGAAAATGGTGGACGTCGATCTTCCCGGGCGCGATGGTTGTACTTGCTGCGTTAGGTTTCCACATTATTGGTGATGAACTACAGGCCTCGCAATGACCGCCCTTCCAAACCTCAAGGTAGAAGGTCTCGGGATCAGCCTGCGTAGTAATGGCGTTGAACTTGTTACAGAGGCATCCTTCGAAGTTCAGGCGGGCCAGATAATGGGAATCGTCGGCGAATCTGGTTCTGGAAAAACGATTCTCTCGCTAGCTCTAATTGGTCTTCTTCCAGCGGCGCTCAAAGCGCACAAAGGCGTGATAACCCTTGGACAACATCAAGTACGCCTGTCGGACGACGTAGCACACCCAGATATCGCACATTCGTTGGCGATGATCTTTCAACAACCGCAGTCTGCCTTGAATCCAACCATGAGGGTGGGACGACAGCTCGCCCGGGTTCTGATCGCGAGACAAGGCGCGACCCGCAAAGATTCGGTGAAAGAGAGTCTTGAACTGCTAACGCGAGTCGGAATCCGCGAGCCAGAGCGAACGTCGAGAATGTACCCTCACCAGCTATCAGGGGGCATGTGCCAGCGTGTGCTAATAGCGATGGCCCTTGTGTGTCGACCTGCTGTCCTAATTGCAGATGAACCAACCACAGCCCTAGATGTAACTGTTCAAGCGCAGATATTTGATTTGATTGAAGAGTTAGTAGCAGAAACAAAATGTGGGGTCATCTTTATCTCACATGACATTGCTGCAGTATCTGAAATTTGCGATGACATTGTCGTGATGTTTGGTGGCCAGACGATCGAGTCTGGGCGAAAGAGCGAAGTCCTATCCTCCGCCTTGCATCCATATACCCGAAATTTGCTTCGGTCACGAGAAGTAATGGAAGAGTCGACTACGAGCGAGATAATCAACCTTGACTTACCGGGGTGTCGTTACGCCAACAGGTGTCCAGAAGTACATGATGCTTGCTCGCACGTACCGGATTGGGTCTCGGTTGACGAGACACAAGGTGTTGCATGCCATTTGTACTCGAAGGGAGAGAACGTTGCTCCACGTTGATCAAGTTTCCTACTCCTACCACCAAGGAAAACACGTAGTCCAGGCAGTCCAAAAGGTCGACCTTCATATTATTCAGGGTGAGTCAATCGGTTTGGTTGGTGAATCTGGTTGCGGAAAGACAACGCTTGGTCGCTTAATCGCTGGTATTCTTGCGCCAAGCGAGGGAACGATTCAGTTTCTAGATGCCGGACGCGACATTCCTGTCAACTCAACTGAGTATCGACGCAGGGTGCAAATGGTATTCCAACACCCAGGACAATCTCTGAATCCAAGATATCGCGTAGGTCAAACCATCGCTGATCCTTTGCGATTTCTTCGAGGACTTCCTTTATCTGAAATAGATGTTGCAGTTGAACAAGGCCTTCGCCGGGTCGGATTGGACGCATCCTTTTCTATTCGCCGACCCCTGTCCCTATCTGGGGGCCAGCAACAGAGAGTTGCGATTGCTCGCGCACTGGCCAGTGGGCCAGGCCTACTAGTTCTTGACGAGCCGACATCAAGTCTTGACCCGACTATTCAGAGTCGGATTCTCAGACTTCTGAGCGACCTTCAATCGTCGCAGAACTTGTCGTATCTCTTTATTAGTCACGATCTGTCGGTGGTCGAACGTCTTTGTCAACGAGTAGCAGTCATGTATGCCGGACAAATCATCGAGTTATGCGATAAAGAGCAGCTCTTTTCTAATCCTCTTCACCCTTATTCAAAGAGCCTGCTAGCTGCGGTACCCAAGTTGAACGTTGGCCCGAAGAAGAAGCGCGTCGCGCTACGAGGAGAGGCACTTTCGCTCAGCGAAAGCATAAAAGGTTGCTCATTCCAAAGCCGCTGTCCGTTCGTGCATGATAGGTGCCGAGACGAGGCACCAAAATTGGATCTGGTTGAATCGCGACGGTCGGTCGCGTGTCACTTACCCTACGACGAGTTGGCAGCGACCGGGCCTCGGGGATAGAGAGATTGGGGAAGATCGAATTGAGTGAGATCAGCATAGGAATGTTCTGGCTCGTACAGCCGAGCTGTAGGCGGGGATCCATACCGCTGCAGCCGATCGACGACGGCCGCCACGTCGCGTGCCTGGTCGTGCTCGGCACCAAACCCATAAGTCCTGAACGATCCACCGAGGAGATGCAGTAATGAGCATGATCAAGTTCGGCCTAGGAGTACCGACCGGCACCGAGGGGATGATGTACCCCGTGCCCTACGCCAGCCCTGCGCAGGCAGTGGAACTGGCGGTGCGGGCGGAACAACTCGGTTTCGACTCGGTCTGGGGCAACGACCACATTTCGACCCAACAGTACGTTCGAGAGGAGTTCACCGAGCCTCCACGGTTCTATGACCCGATGTCGTACATGAGTTTCGTGGCCGCCCGCACCACCACCCTGAAGCTCGCCTCGGCGATCCTCGTGATGCCGTTCCGGCATCCGGTGATGGCCGCCAAGCAGCTCGCCACCCTCGATCAGTTGAGCAACGGTCGAGCCATCTGCGGTGTCGGAATCGGCGCGTATCGCGAGGAGTTCGAGGCCATGTGGCCGGACCGAGCGATGCACCGCGGGCGGTTCGCCGTCGAGTATATCGATGCCCTGCACATGCTGTTCACGCAACGGCGGGCATCCTTCAACGGGGAGTACCTGCGCTTCGACGACATCGAGAGCTTCCCCAAGCCGGTCCAGCAGCGACTTCCGATCCTGTCGGGTGGCAACGCCGAGGGCGTTCGTCGTCGTGCCGCGCTCCAATGCGACGGCTGGCTACCGGCCTGCTTGTCGCCCACGGAGATCGCGTTCGGGCTCGCTGACATCCATCAGATCGCAGAGGCTCACGGCCGCTCTCTCGACGACTTCGACGTCGCGCCACAGCTGAGTGTGAGCCTCGGACGGACCAAAGAGGACGCCATTGCGCGCTTCGATCGGTCGCAGCTGGCATCGCATATGCGCTCGCTCGCCACGACGACGCTGAAGGATCAGCAGGGGGGTGACGTCGTGGAGCGCAATCTGATCGGCACCGCCGAGCAGATCATCGAACAGGTGCACCGATACGCCGACGCCGGGGTGACCACGTTGTCGGCGCTGCTGTTCGCGGTTAACACCGTCGACGAAACGCTCGACGCGATGCAGGAGTTCTCGGAAACTGTGATCGCCCCGATTCGTGCGGCGACGCGCACTGGAGGTGCAGCCTAATGATCGAAGCATCCCCCACCGATCGGGCCGCCGCATGCCGCGAACGCCTCATCAACCACATCGAGTCGGCTCCCTTCGACGCCTTCTTGGCCGTAAGCCCGGCCAACGTGTATTACGCCACTGGTTACCGGAGCACGGCTGGTGATCTCTTCGCTGCCCACCGGATGGTGGCGGTCGTGACACCCGACCGATCGCGCCTCGTGCTTCCCGTGGCCGATTCGGCTCCCGCCATCGATGCCGGGGTCGACCCGGAAACGCTCGTGGCGTATGGCCGCTTCTACTTCGAGTCGCCCAATGGTGCAGCGATCCCGACGCAGCTCGTCGATCAGCACAGCGATTGGATGGCCGCCCTCCGCACCGCGGTTCGGTCGATCGGCCTCGAGTCCGCGACGTTGGGTGTGGATGATGCGACGCTCGGCGACCACGGCGTTGCCATCGTGCGCGACTTCTTCCCCGATGCCACGATCGTCCCGGCATCGGCGTGGGCGTACCAAGTTCGCGCCAAAAAGTTGGACAGCGAAGCCGAACTACTCGCCCGGGCCGCGCGCCTGGCCGAGAACGGCATCACCGCCGCGTTGGCCGTCGCCGGGGACGGCTGGACCGAACGGGAGATCGCCGCCGTCGTGGCGACGACGATGGTGGCCGGCGGGGGCTCACCGCGTTTCATCGTGGTCACGGCCGGCCAGCGCAGCGCCCTCGCCGACGCCTTCCCCACCGACAACCCATGGCGCCAAGGCGACCTGTTGCGCTTCGACGTCGGGTGTGTGATCGATGGGTACTGGTCGGACATGGCTCGCACGGCGGTGCTCGGTCAACCGACCCCGCTCCAACAGCGTCGATACGACCAACTTGCCGCTGGTGAGGCAGAGCAACTCAAACAGATTCGTCCGGGAATCAAGGCATCGGATCTCTTCGAGATCGCCATGCGCACGGTCGCCGAGGATGGCTTCGGCCCCTACCGCCGGCAGCACTGTGGCCATGGCATCGGACTAGAGGTGTACGAACCACCAGTGCTCAACCCGGCGAACGAGACGCTGATCGAGCCGGGCATGGTGTTCTGCCTCGAAACGCCATACTACGAATTGGGGTGGGGGGGCATGATGTGCGAGGACACGGTGATCGTCACCGAAGACGGTCACCGGCGATTCACCATCTCCGACCGTGAACTCCAAGTTATCGAACGGTGAGCGCGTTCACAGGTGCCCTCGCATGTCTCCGATGCGGCACGCAGGTTGCGGCTCGGCAGTCCGCCACACCGTGCCCTCAATGCGCGGACGAAGGCCTCGCCATCGCCTGTCTACCAGTTTACGACCACGACCAACTGGGCCCATGGGGACCCGACCACGAGCGCCCCGGCCTGTTCCGCTACTCGGCGCTGCTTCCCCTCCATGACTCGGCTAAGCCCGTCAGCCTCCACGAGGGCAACACTCCCATGTTGTCGTGCGACCGCCTTGCGCAACGTCTCGGCGTCGGCGAACTACTGATCAAAGACGAGACCCGTAACCCTACCTGGTCGTACAAAGACCGTCTTGCCGCTGTCGCCGTCACACAAGCAGTGCACGCCGGCGCAGAAGCTGTCGTCGTGTCCAGCACCGGCAACCACGGCGCAGCGATCGCTGCCTTCGCGTCTGCCGCGGGCGTGCCCTGTGTCGTGCTCACGCTGGCATCCGTGCCTCGCGAGATGAAGGTGCTGATGCAGGTCTATGGAGCGCGGGTCGTGGCACTACGGACCGGTCCCGAGCGGTGGAAGGTCATGGAGCAGCTCGTCCATGAACGCGGATGGGCTCCGATGAGTGGATACGTTGACCCGCCGCTCGGTTCGAACCCGTACGGAGTAGAGGGCTACAAGTCGATCGCGTACGAGGTGGTCGAGGATCTGGGTGAAGCACCCGACGTGGTCATCTGCCCGACCGCGTACGGCGATGGTATCGCCGGAGTGGCGCGTGGTTTTGCCGAACTGCAGTCGCTCGGCGTGATTGCGAAGGTGCCGCGGATGGTCGCGGTCGACCCGCTCGGCGCATACGAGGAAGGGCTACGCAACGGCCTCGGCGCGCGCGTGCCGATGGCGAGCACAGTGTCGTTCTCCACCGGCACCCCGATCGCCACCTATCAGGGCCTCTGGGCCATGGAGTCGACCGGCGGGTTTGCGGTGCGGGGCATGTCTGATTCCGAGATCCTCGCCGCTCAGTTCGAAGCGGCGCGACTGGAGGGCATCTACCTCGAGAACTCATCAGCTACAGCGCTGGCCGCGGCACACATCATCGCCGAATCCGGCATGTTCTCGAGTTCCCAACGGGTGGTACTCATCGGTACATCGACTGGTCTCAAGGACACGACGGCCACCGCCGCCGTGCTCCCCGCGGTGCCGATCATCGAAGCGACGACGGCATCGCTCGACGCTGCGCTCGGAGCGATGGATGCGCTCGGGTGAGGCTTGGGCTCCGCATCTCGGGGCATCGCCCCGTATCGGAGGCGATCCGGCTCGCCGTCGCCGCTGAGGAGGCCGGTGTCCACGAGATCTGGTTGACGGAGGACTATCTCGAGCGTGGGGTCTTCAGCGTCGCCGGCGCCGTCGCCGCGGTCACCTCGAAGGTCACGATCGGACTCGGCGTTGTCAACCCGTTCAGCCGCCACCCCGGGGTGACAGCCATGGAAACTGCAGCGCTCGACGAGATCGCGGGCGGCCGGATCGTGCTGGCGCTCGGCGGCAGCAACGAACGGTGGATGGAGCATTGGCTCGGTATCGAGTTCTCCAAGCCGCTCAGCGCCGTCCGCGAGGCGCGACAGATCATCGATACGCTGCTCGCGGGCGGGCGGGTCGATGTGGACGGTGACCGCTTCCGAGTCCACGCCGAGATGTCGTTCCTACCGGCGCACCAAACCCCGATCTGGTATGGCGTGAAGGGTATTCACGGGCTCGAGGCCGCTTCGAAGGAGGCCGACGGCGTGGTGCTGTCGGTGTTATCGTCTCCGGCCTACGTGTCATGGGTGCGCGATGTCGTCGGTCCCGGGACGCGCATTGGGGCGTTCGTCGAACTGACCCTCCGCGACGACGCGGTCGAGGCTCGCGACTCGCTTCGCCCGTTCATCGCCCGCTTCCTGGGGATGCACGGTGACGGACCTATCACGCGCGTGGCGGGTCTCGATTCAGCCACTGCCCAACGGTTTCGCTCGGCGATGCTCGCCGGCGAACCCGACGTGGCTGCGGTGACCGATGAGATCGTCGACACGTTCGCGCTGGCCGGCGACCTCGCTGGGTGTGCGTCCGGATTTCGTCGCTTCGTCGCAGCAGGTGTCGACACGTTGATCGTGGGCGATCACCACGATCAACCGCTCGAACGCGTGGTCGCTGATGCGCTGGCCTGCTGGACTGCCGCCGATGTCGAGTGATGGACCGAGCCAGCGCGCGGCTTGACAGACAGGCGATGGCGAGGCCTTCGTCCGCGCATTGAGGACACGGTGTGGCGGACTGCCGAGCCTCGGGGATAAAGAGCATCGTCAACGGGACGTGACTGGGACTGCTGCAGATCTGGTGGAGGCTCTGACCTTCATGAGTCGCGCAGTCCGAAGAGATCTTATAAGATGTGTGCATGTCTGAGATTCTTCCCGGCCTTTCGGCCGTGCCTCTCATCGGCATCGTGCGAGGTCATCGGTTGTCGAGCATCGAGGCCATCGCTAATGGCGCTGTTGCCGGCGGACTAATGGTGATTGAGATCACTCTCGACAGCCCCAGCGCCCTGGAACAGATTGCAGCAATGCGAGCCGCCCGGCCCGAGTTAACAGTCGGCGCGGGGTCGGTGCTCGAGCCCGGTCAAGTCGACGAGGCCGCCGATGCCGGCGCCACCTTCCTTGTGACCCCCACGTGCAACCCGGCCGTCATCGCCGCAGCACTACGTCGTGGCCTTCCAATCATCTCGGGCGCGGCCACCCCGACAGAAATTCGGGCAGCGCTTGCCGCCGGCGCCGCCGCAGTGAAAGTCTTCCCGGCTCACCTACTCGGCGGCGTCGCTTTCCTTGACGCCGTCTTGTCGCCGCTCGGGAATCCGCCCCTCGTGCCTACTGGTGGGGTCGATCTGCTATCTGCTCGCGAGTATCTGGAACATGGCGCATTGGCCGTCGGGGTGGGTTCGGGGCTGTTTCCCATCGATCGAACCGCCGATCCCGCGGCGATCGCCGACAGAGTCCGCTCATGGGTGGAGGCGGTGAGATGAGCATGCCGGACACCGGCCGACTCGACGTTGCCACCTTCGGTGAGGCCATGCTCCGACTGAGCGTTCCGATCGGCGAACGCCTCGGTACGGCACCGGCGTTCGGTGTGCACGTGGGCGGGTCAGAGTCGAATGTCGCGGTGGCCCTGGCACGCCTCGGGCATCGCGTGGGGTGGTCATCACGACTACCCGACTCGGCCCTCGGCCGGAGGGTGGCCGAAACCATCCGGGCCGCTGGGGTCGATGTCACGGGTATCCGCTGGGTAGAGAACAGTCGGTTGGGCACGTTCTTCGTCGAGTTGCGTGGCTGGCCCTCGGTGCCACACGTCATCTATGACCGTGTCGGCTCGGCATGCTGCGGCCTAACAGCGGACGACCTCGACTGGTCGGTGCTCACCGCGGCGCGCCTCGTTCACCTCACTGGTATCACCCCCGCCCTCTCGCCGAGTTGTCGGGCTACCGCACTCGAAGCAGCGGAACGAGTGCGATCGAGCGGGGCGATGTTGTCGGTCGACGTGAACTATCGGGCGAAACTGTGGCGCCCGGACGATGCTGCTGCGACGGTGCGACTGCTCATGCGCGGCGCCGACCTGGTGCTCTGCTCGAGCGAGGACGCGAAGGAGCTATTTGGATTCGAGGGACCGACGCGCGAGGTTGCCTGCCGACTCGCCGAGTTCGCCGAATGCCAGCGCGTCGTCATCACCACGGGGGCTAGCGGCGCGGCGTGGTGCGACGCTGGCGACACCGGTTCGGCCGACGGAATGCTGGCGGCGTTGATCGTTGATCGCATCGGCGCTGGCGACGCCTTCGCCGCTGGAGTGATCGACGGGTTGCTCCGCGGCGAGTTGGCCGATGGCGTCCGGATGGGGATCGCCATGGCGACGATCACACTCGGCGCGCACGGAGATCTCTATCCGGGGACGCGTGACGAGGCAAATCATCTAGTTGACGGTGTCGCCCGACGGGTGGACCGCTGATCCTCTCGCGTCAGAAAATACGACGTTAGGGCGACCGAGTTATGCTCGCAACGCCTGAAACCACCGTTCCTGCCGAGTTTGCGCAAGCGCTGCGCGAGTTGGGTCTTGTCGGAGCCGATGCACTGACCGGCACGCCGCTCACCGGCGGTGTGTCCTCCGACATCTGGCGCATCGATACTGCGACGGGACCGATTTGTGCCAAGCGCGCACTGCCGAAGCTGCGCGTCGCGGCAAACTGGTATGCGCCGATCGAGCGCAACCGGTACGAGGCGCGCTGGATGCAGATCGCCAACGAGGCGCACCCCGGCTGCGCGCCGATCGTGCTGGGCCAGCATCCCGAGCTGGGTGTTTTTGCGATGAGTTACCTGCCGCCGTCCGAGTACCATCTGTGGAAACAGACCCTCCGCGACGGGCATGCGGACGTGGCGACGACACGCAACGTCGGTCGTGTGCTCGCACGCATCCACGGCTTTTCTGCGGCGCGTCCCGAACTCGCGGCGCAGTTCGATACCGATGCGATTTTCTTCGATATCCGACTCGAACCGTATCTGCTCGCCACCGCGCGGCGACATCCCGACCTGGCAGTTGAGCTGCAACGCCTCGTCGAGGTGACGTGTTCGCACGCGCTGGCGCTGGTGCACGGCGATGTCAGCCCGAAGAACATCCTGATCGGTCCGCATGGCGCAGTTTTCCTCGACGCCGAATGTGCCTGGTGGGGCGATCCCGCGTTCGACATCGCCTTCTGCCTGAACCATCTACTGCTCAAGTGCCTGTGGAATGCTGCCGCGACCGACGCCTACCTCGCCGCGTTCGATGCGCTTGCCGAGGCCTACCTGGATGCGGTGACCTGGGAGCCGCGCGCCGCGCTGGAGAGCCGTGCCGCGGCGTTACTTCCGGGACTGTTTCTCGCGCGCATCGACGGCAAGTCGCCGGTCGAGTACGTCACCGACGAAGCCCAGCGCCAGCAAGTGCGCCGCGTCGCCGGCGCGCTGCTGCGATGCCCGGTGGATCGACTGCAGTTGGTGTGCGCCGCTTGGCGCGAGGAACTCGCGCAATGAACGCGTACACGATCCGCGCGATCCATGCCCGACGGGTATGGGATAGCCGTGGCCGACCGACGGTCGAGGCCGAAGTCACACTGCGGGATGGTGCAGTCGGTCGTGCCATCGTCCCGGCCGGCGCGTCCAGGGGTACGCGCGAGGCGCTCGAGCTGCGCGATGGAGTTTCGGACAAGTCGGCGCGTTTCGGCGGCCTCGATGTGATGCGCGCCGTCGCCAACGTCAATGGCGAAATCGCTGCGGCGCTCACGGGCACCGCGGCCGACGACCAGGCCGCGCTCGACCAGCGGCTGATTGACCTCGACGGCACGGCCACCAAGACGCGACTGGGCGCTAATGCCACGCTCGCCGTATCGATGGCCGCAGCGCATGCGGTGGCCGACTCGCTGCGCGTACCGCTGTACGAGTACCTTGGCGGACCCGAAGCCACGCTGCTGCCGATGCCGCAGATCCAGATCTTCGGCGGCGGCGCGCATGCCAGTGGCCGCGTGGACGTGCAGGACTTCATGGTCGTCTGCCCCGGTGCGACGAACTTCGGCCAGGCGCTTGAATGGACAGCCGAGGTCTATCGCTGCGCGGGCGAACTGATGCAGGCGCGCGGCGCGCGCTTCGGAGTGGCCGACGAAGGTGGCTGGTGGCCCGAGTTCGCCACCAACGAAGAGGCATTGACCACGCTGGTGGCATCCATCGAGCGCGCCCGACTCATCCCCGGAGACGATGTCGCCATCGCCCTGGACGTAGCAGCGTCCGAGTTCGGCCGCCAGGGCCGTTACCGACTCGGACTGGAGTCGCGCGAGATGGATTCTGATGGCCTGATCGAACTGCTGCTGGGCTGGGTGGAGAAGTACCCGATCGTCTCGATCGAAGACCCGCTCGCCGAGGATGACCCCGAAGGTTTCGTGCGCTTCACGCAGGCGGTCGGTCGGCGACTGCAGATCGTGGGCGACGACTCGCTGGTGTCGCACGCGCCGCTGGTACGCGAGGCCGCCGCGATGGGCGCGGCCAACGCGGTGCTGCTCAAACCGAATCAGCGCGGCACGCTCACCGAGACGCTGCAGGCATGGCAGGCCGCGCAGTCGGCGGGCTACGCCGGCATCGTCTCGGCGCGCTCTGGCGAGACCGAGGACGCCACGATCGTGCACCTGGCCATCGGCTGGCAGACCGGACAACTCAAGGTCGGCGCGTTCGCGCGCGGCGAGCGCATGGCCAAATGGAACGAGGCGCTACGCATCGAAGAGCGGCTCGGCGCGCGCGCGCGTTTCGCCGGGGCGGCGGTGTTCGGGCGCAGTCCTGCGCAAAAGCCGACGTCGGGTGCATAGCCGGGACTTCTAGGTTTATGAATTGACCCGTGTTTTGCATCAGGCCCCAGGGATTGGGCTGCTGCGGAGATTTCGGATAATGGGTACGTGCTTCAGATCGGGTCTGACACCACCGTAGTGTGATGGGTCAAACACCGCCATCGCCCGCTGCTCTTGTCCCAGACCGATGTGAACCGAAGCAGATGTTCCACATCGTCGGCGCCGCCGGGAGACAGGTACTCGCCGTGGGCAATAACTACACCTCCCACAGGCCTGGCGATCACATTGCGCAGCGATCTCGGCATCCGATTCGCTGGCACGTGCGCTATGTAGCCCCGGTAGTCCCCCTTGGATCGCACCTCCCCTAGGAAGTTGGTGTAGACCCAGTCATCGGCTAGATGCTGGTCGAAGAAGTCCCACGAATCGTCGAGGACTTCTGTGAACCATTGGGCATATATGGCCGAGATCTCCCCGGCCAGTTCTTCCGATGTCACCCGTGCACTCACAGTGGTGTCCCTTCTCGCTCGCATTCACACCTCATCCGGCCCCAGAATGATTGCGCCCTGAAAGATCTGCCGGTAGGTCGGGTTGATGTTGAGCAAGTTGAAGCCGTTGCGCACTTGCGTTACCAACCTGACCTCCTAAATTAAATTCTTTCAATTCCCTCAAACAACTGTTCCTATTACAGCGTCAAACGGACCGATATGAGAAGTAAATGATTCAAACAACTCTGGAGGAGACATTTCTAAAGACTTTTTATAATCATCGATATCAGATACTTCCATAATCTCGATGTAGTCATAGTCGGGCACGGGTGTCCCAGCAAAAACCTCTCCCTCGAGTCGAACAACTCGATAATTTGAAACACACGACCACCCCATTACAGTCGGGACATCGACTTCACGGACCCAAGTCTCGTACTCCGATCGTCGTGATTTGTCCTTTATCTTGGTCAAGAAAAAAATTATTCTACCTTCACTCATGGTTACTCCTATTTTGATAATCGGTTGTTGAACGTATTCCCGAAACTAAATCTTATTCAAAATCGACGATGCAGTCATCGAAATCATCTTCTCTCCTTCATCAACCGGGTACGGCGCTAAAATTACGGACGACGCTCCGGCATCAAGAAAGGGCTTAATCTGAGATACGCAATCAGCTGGCGTGCCAGAAATTGCGAATATATCCAGCCACTCATCGGGCATATTCTTTGTAACGGCCTCGAGCCCTCCGCTATCAATCATTTCAGACAAGCGATCATTGAATCCGTAAACTTCGGTCAGCGCAGATGGCCCTATTGCCCACAAGTAAAACGCCACGCCTGCTCGCGCTGCCGCTCTAGCTGAAGCTCCGTCCGAGTCAACATTGAATATTACGAATGCAGGAATCATATGCGATTCGGTGTGCCGACTAGATCGGGCGGCTCCAATCGCAACATGCTTCTTTACGTATTTCAAATATTCCGGTCCAGCCATGACAGACATGATCGTTCCGTCTGCAATTTCGCCCGAGAGTTCAAGAGATTTAGGGCCAATCACTCCCGTCAATATCGACACAGGATCCGCTGGGGGCTGCGTGAGCGCAACATTATCGAAATGGAAAAGACCATCAGTCTTAGAAATTGTTTCTCCGGCGAGTAAACCTCTAACCGTCTCAACGACCTCTCGAAGCGCGCTAAGAGGAGACTTCGGGTAAAGACCCATCTGCTTTGTCCACACGGGTAGGCCATGGCCGAAACCCGGAAACAGTCTTCCAGGATAAGCATTTGCAAGGGTTGCAATCTCCATCGCCGTAACTGCTGGATGACGAACTACAGCCGAAATAACCCCAATCCCGATATCGATCTTATTTGTTCTTTCCAAGGCGATCGCAGCACTAGATATTCCACCGAGGTAAAAATAATCCTCGCTTAGCCAAAGTGATCCAAATCCAGCATCTTCGACCTGTTTGCTAAGCGTGCCGAGTTTATTTGGCGGAGTCGATCCGTGCAGTAACATTCCGATTGAACTTTTCATATCTTTTCCCTCTCCATTCATATGTTGGATTATTTTTTAATCACTACGAGAACTACAACTGGCTCAACGGCCCAGCCGCCTTAACGCGAATTCGGATTACTGGCTCAGTGAGATAGGCCATCGGTACTTCCTCAATGTCGATAATTTCGGTAAGGCTCGGATCGGATCCGGCCAGAATTGCCTCGTCGATTGCGCCTCGCTTTGCATCTTCGAGGATCTCATCACGTGAAAGCTTGCCAACCTTGTAGACCTTGTCAACCTGACCAGAAACCGAAGCTATTGCTGCGCCAATCGCATTAGCTACATCAAAATGCTCAGGGCGATACAAAACAACATCATCTAGACCAGTTTCCGGAAGTAGGACGCTTCCACCACCGACCACAACGTAGGGGACGGGCTCTTTTGAAGTTTGCACTTCACTACATGCGTCCCAGATCATTTCTTCCGCCTTGCGTAGGCCTTGCCTGAGTAAATCTTCATACTTAAGGTCAACCGGCTTCACACCCATTTGCAGGCGTTCAGCGAGAACTGCTGCATCCGACAATGTCGGTATATCCCCACCGAATACCAAAGATTTTTCAATAATTCTGTATCCGACACTAGTTGGTCCAACTTCAACTCCAAACGAGCCCTGGGTTACGACCGTTCCTCCACCGACTGCGATGCTTACAAGGTCGGGCATCCGAAAATTGGTACGAACTCCTCCGATATTTACTGGCGTGGTTGACTCCCTTGGAAAACCATTAAACAAAAGACCGATATCAGTGGAGGTACCTCCTATGTCGATCACTACAGCGTTACGAAGCTTCGTCAAATATGCAGCACCGCGCATACTGTTTGCAGGCCCACTTCCAATAGTCAAAACAGGGAACCGGAGAACACTATCTAACGACATCAGGGTGCCGTCATTTTGCGTAAGAAAAGCCGTCGCGAATAAATTATTACGCTGAATTGCCGAAACGAGTCCTTCTACAACATGTCGCGCAACACCTATAAGCGCCGAGTTCAGCACACAGGCATTCTCACGCTCAAGAAGTCCAAGAGAACCGATGGTCCCCGACAACGTAATAGGTATTTGCCCAAGAACTTCCTTTACTATCGCTTCTGCTTCAAACTCGTGATCCGCACATACAGGCGAAAAAACACTTGTAACTGATACTGCTTGTGCGACGTCCTGGACCGACTCAAGAAAAACTTTAAAAGCTTCGGTATCAAATTTAACAATCGGCTCTCCCGTAAGTTCGCTGCCGCCCTCGATAATGATTTCTCCTGCAGAGACGCACTCTCGAAGATCTCTTGGCCATTCAATAAGGGGCGGAATAGAGCACGTGGCTGGCGCGCCAATTCGAATAACAGCAACCTTCAAGAGATCTCTACGCTCCAAAATCGCATTTGTGGCGTGCGTAGTTCCAAGCATGACATGTGTAATACGTTCACGCGGTTGATTTGACACAGCAATTATTTGTTCAAACGCTTTGGAAATTCCCCCAGTTACATCTGCTGTTGTAGGGGTTTTGGTTTTGCCTAGCAATCGATCATTGCGGTCCAAGATCACTGCATCGGTGTTTGTACCACCGACATCAATACCAACCCTCAGATCAAGCAATCCGGGCATAATTTTCCTCAATAGGAGAGTATTCAATCTCGTGTCCGAAGGCTCGCGGCCCAACGACTTTCAAACCTTCGGCAGACCTCCACTGTTCTGGAGATCTAAACGCCGCCAGAACAACACGTTGACCGAAACGAATATGTTCGGTCACAATACCCTTCGCCGTATGGAGATCCAGAAGCGTAATTATGTCAGGGACTGACGCTAGAGGCTTGCCATCTTCTAACACGATTAGATTCTCATTTTGAAACTCAATTCTTACCACTCGCCCGCGATCGCTTTCAAGACCTTCGATCGTTGCCGCACCGCGGACAAATCCACCAGTAGTGCGTCGCTCTACGTCAACTACTTTTCCACGAATTAAAGGATAAGTAGCAATGACCTGATCCAATGCGGAAAAGGGATCGCCTTCAGCGTTTCTGATGGCTGCACCGATTTGTATTGCTAAAGAAACCGTGTTGGGAATTAGAGGGAGTGCCGCGACCTCTGCGGTCATTGGATAAAAACCTGCGCAACCGCAACCTCCAAGGGCTGTCACGGCAGTCCGCGCCAACTTCTCAAACCAAAAATCGTCACTTGATTCGATAAGAATGGATTGCATACGTTCGTCCACCAACACACCCGGCCAAGATGGGATCCCGTAAAGATGGGGAGTACACATCTGCAATTCCGGAAACGCACGACCCATAAGATCCCCGTCAACCATAGGAAGCCGATTAAGTGATGCCCACGCAACAGGCAACATTCCGTTAAGACCCCCCATCTCCAGGGGCATTAGAGCCGCTACAGGTTTTCCGAGTCGCTTTTCCAGTACCTTGCATATCACTTTACTTTCATTACCATTTGGAATTTTTTCAATCATCACGGTTGGAGCGCCAATCATGCCAACAGGAACTACCAGATCATCGGCGGAAAGGTCCGAGAGTTGAATAAGTCGTACAGGTCCGTTGTTTCTAATCGCATGTTGCGCCATCAATAATCCCACACGTGGATCACCGCCGCCACCGCCTGCAAGAACCGTACAACCGACCGCCAGGTCTTCTAAATCATCCTCTTCAATTAGATCAATCGCAGATTTCATACTCTCTGGCTAGCCTCGTCGAGCAGGTCTAACGGGTCGAGGTAAATGAGAAGTTCCACGATTTGAGCGTCGGCGACTTTGAGGACCATGGTGAACCGAAGGTCATGGGCGCTATCGGCCGGTGTCACACTGGTCGTAACTACCTCCACTACCGCCAGATCGGCGGCGGCGATCACGCACTCGGTACGAGTGTTCCTGCCGACAACGTAATCGCGCAGGGTTTCGAGCGTGGCCGTAGTGTTGTCGCGTCCCGTGTGTCGTCCAGACATGGCAGTCCAGATAGTGACGTCGGGGTGGAGCAACTCAGCAAGCCGCACCCTGTCTCGGGCGTCGTAGAACTTGAGGAGTTCATCTACCAGTGTGCGGACCTCGGTGATATCATTCATTTACTAATCTTATAATATAGGTCGGGAGATTGCTATGAGCCAACAGATTGGACTTGTCCTTGGGAGCATGCTCCCCCCGGAGGAGATTGCGTCGGCAGCAAGGTCGGCGGAGCGTCTCGGCTTCGACGAGATCTGGATCGCCGAGGACATGTTCTTCACAGGGGGTATCAGCGGGGCCAACCTGGCACTCGGTGCGACAGAAAAACTTCGTGTCGGACTCGGGGTGGTATCCGCCATGGTTCGCCACCCAGCACTCTTAGCCATTGAGTTGGCTACCACTGCTCGCTCCTATCCGGGCCGTCTGCTTCCTGGTATTGGCCTCGGCGTACCTGCCTGGATGCAACAAATGGGTCTCCATCCGCGCTCGCCGATCACGGCAGTTCGCGAATGCGTAGACACGGTTCGCCGCCTACTCAGCGGCGAGGAGGTGACATCATCGGACGAAGCAGTTTTTTACCTCGACCACGTCCGTCTGACTCATCCGGTATCCGGGGAGATCGCTATCCACGTTGGTGTTATCGGACCGAAGATGTTGGCGATGGCTGGTGAGGTTGGCGATGGTGCAATCCTGTCGGTCGGTGCCGGGATCGAGTACCTCCAAGTTGCCCGCGATCACCTCGCCCACGGTCGTCAGCGCGCTGGGCGCACGGACCCGTGCCGAGTGACGCAGTTCGCCATCTGCTCGGTCTCCGACGACCGAGACATCGCGCTCGCCGCGGCAAAAGAGGCGTTGACATTCTACACGATCGCTACCGGACGCAATGCCATTACCGATGCAGCCGGCATCTCAGAACAGGTAACCGACATCAGCAGAGCCGGAGGAACCCCCGAGGAGATGGCCTCCAAGGTGCCAGATGAGTGGGTGCATCGGCTCACCATCGCCGGTACACCGGGTGACGTCGCCGACCGTATTCGAGCTTTCCACGCCGCAGGCGCCGACTCGGTGGCGTTGTTTCCAGTGCCAGCGACAGCCGCCATAATCGAGCAGATCGGCACCGACGTGCTGCCCCGCTTACGCTAAATTCCAGACCCTAGCGACCCCCTGGTCAGCCGAAGTGGTCGCGGAAAGTGGTGACGTCGTTGTTCTCGTGCACGAACCGAATGAGGTCGTCGCGTACGTGGAAGATGTCGACACCGTGGTTAGTCCACGGTTTCCCCAGCCTCGTGACCGCAATCTCCGTCCACACTGCCGCCGCGTATTCCCCGTCGACGATCACTCGCTCGACGCGGAAGTCAAATTCTTTGAACTGATCGTTGTTCTGCGAGAAAAACTTCTTGGCGCGCTCAAGTCCGTGGAACTCGATCTGTCCAAGGAAGCGGATCCATACATCGTCGGACATTAAGTCGGTCATTCCAGCAGGGTTGCCGCCGAGGTATGCGGTGTAGAGCGCTTCCACGGCTTCGCGTGTGCCGCCGGCATCGTTGGTCACAGTTACTTCCATTCCATCCTCCATTGCTCTTAGAAGCGGGGCAAGCGCCATCCGCCATCGATCGGGATCGTCACACCAGTGACTTGGTCGAACTCGTGACCGCACATCGACGCTACCAGTGTCGCGACCTGAGCCCGAGTAACTAGCTCGCCGAGTGGCGTTGCGGCGATGCAGCGTTCGACGAACGTCGGATCGATGGATGAGATCTCGTCGGCGCTCTCGGCGATCTGCCCCGGAGCCACCGCGTTGACGGTGATCTCTGGTCCCAGTTCGAGTGCGAGTTGCTCGGTGAGTGTGATCAGCGCCGATTTGGCCAGGGTATACACGGCATGGTTGCGGACGTAAGCCGAACCGGCCGAGATGTTGACGATACGGCCGTGACCGGCTACACGCATCACCGGGGCGACCGTGCGCACGATCGCCACCACCGCACCCACGTTGGCGGTCCACACTTCGTCGAAGCGCGAGAGTTCGAGCTTGAGGAAAGGATCCATGTCGAAGGGCCCGGCGTTGTTGACGACGATGCCTAGACCTCCGGTGAGTTGCACAGCCTCTGCGGCGAGTGCTTCGGCACCTTGCAAGGTCGTGAGGTCGGCGCCGATCAGCAAGTGCTTGCCTCTCGCGACCGCAGGGAGACTGTCGAGGACCTGTTGGGCATCGGCTAGGTGCTCTCGATATGTCACCACCACTCGCGCGCCACGTTGCGCCAACTCGGCGGCGATGGCTGCGCCAAGGTTGCGCGAGGATCCCGTGACCAGTGCCGTGCGACCACTGAGGGGAAGTCCGTCGCTAGCGCTCATCGTCGCGCTGCCAGTTGCTCGATCGGCGTGTAATCCACGTCGAATCCGAAGTAGCGGGGGCCGACTAGTTGGAGTCCAGCCTCGGTTCGCCAGCGTGGGTCGCAGGGCAGCGCGAGCAGCGTGACTCGGTTGCCGTAGCGCAGCTCTTCGGTGGTGATCGGTTGACCAGAATCGGTCTCGACGATGACGATTAGATCGGGCACTGATGCCAGGACGGTCGTGTCGCGCAGTGCGATGAGGTTCTCGTTCTGGAAGTGCACCTCAACCCTGACGCCCGCATCGTTACCCGAGCCCTCCAGCCACACAGTGCCCCGCGCGAAACCGGCGACCGTGGTCCGTCGGAGGTCGGCGACCTTGCCGTCGAACAGCACGCCGCCGCCTCCGGCGGCGGCCACGAACGCCGCTGGTGCGTTCCTAGTCGAGCGAGCACCGACGATGGCGTCACCGATCCGCTTGGCGAGCGCGAGTGTGTCGGGGATCATCGACTCCTTCACCTGCGCTCCGGTTTGTGCGTAGAGAGCGATGTAGGACACCGCGCCCATGTCGATGGTGGCGGAGCGGGCGAGCCGTTCTGTCCACGCATTGTCGACGGCGCTGACGACCACGACGTTGCCCTTGTCGTCGGCCACCGCCATTGGACTGGCGGCGATCCCAAACATGGTCGGCGTGCACATCTGCAACTCAGGGAAGGCGCGACCCATGCCGTCGCAGTCGACCAGCGGCAGGCCGGTAGTCGCGGCGGCGACCACGGGGAGCATTGAATTTATCCCGCCGACCTCCATCGATGTGAGGTGGGTGAAGGAACGCCCTAGCCGTTCTTCCAGCGCTCGTAGCGCAGCGATCAACTCGCCGCCGCCGGCGAGCTTTTCAACCGCAACAGTGGGTGCACCCATTCCGCCGACGGCAACACACCAGGCGTCGGCGGGAAGTTCGTCGACGCGTAACAAATGCACTGGCCCGTGGTCGGTAATTGCCTGAGCAGCCATGAGCTTGCCTAGGTAAGGGTCACCTCCACCACCGGCGCCAAGCACCGCTGCGCCGAGTGCAATCGAGTCGAGTGCATCAATGTCAAGCAGGCTCATAAGCGAGCTCTCGGTATCAGATCCCCGATGGTTTTGACTATGACCCGCACCGCGTTGGATGGAAGGTATGCGAGCGGGATTTCCTCGACGTCAACGACGCGGACAGTGCCTTCATCAGCACCGCCTGCCACACAGCGAGCGATCGCATCGCGGCGAGCGGTCTCGAGCATTTGCGCTCGGTCGATGCCGACCAACGATGCGATACGGTCGACCTGGCCACCCACCTGGGCGATGGCGGCACCGACCGCATTGGCTACGGCGTAGTTATCGGGAAGTACCAGGTTTGACGCACCAGGAACCTCGCCGCCGAGGATCGCGCTCCCACCACCGACGAGGATCACAGGGACCGGGTCGGGGCTGGTCTTCATCCTGTCAAGGGCAGATCCAACGTGCCCGCGCATCCAAGCAACAGCCTCGGCGACCATCCCCTGGTCGAGCCCGGCAACTAGGCTCGGATCACCGATTTCTGTAAATCCTGCGGCAACAGCGATGTCGGAGGCGGTGAGCGTACCGCCTCCAAAAACCAGTGCTTCGGAGGTGATCCGATAGCCCACTGAGTCGGGGCCCACGGTGAGTCCCGATGGTCCTATGTGCACCAAACTTCCGCCACCAATCCCGATCGACATGACATCAGGCATCCTGAAGTTGGTGCGCACGCCAGCAACCCTGACGGCGAGCGCCGCCTCTCGCGGGAATCCTTGGCGAAGGAAACCAATGTCGGACGTGGTGCCTCCGACGTCGATGACGGCGGCATCAAGCATTCCCGAAAGGAACGCCGCGCCGCGCATCGAGTTGGTCGGTCCTGATGCGAATGTTGCGACCGGATAACTGTTGGTGTGCGCGCTGTCTCTTAGCGTGCCATCGTTTTGCGATAAGTACAACGGCGCGTCGATGCCCAGAGAGGCAACGGACTCCTCAAAGCCCGATAACACTCGGTCGGCGAGACCACGCAGGCTGGCGTTGATGATGGTGGCATTCTCGCGTTCGAGCAGCCCGATTCGACCAATTTGAGAAGAGATCGAGACACGCAGTCCCGGTACGAGCGACTGGAGCCGCTCGGCAACGAGCTGCTCGTGGGAACTGTCGACCGGCGAGAACACCGCGGTGACGGCAGCGACTGTGAGTCCAGCCTTGATGATGCACTGGGCGATGCGTTCCAGCTCTTCGTCGTCGACCGCTGCGATGGATCGTCCATCGAACTCGACGCCACCGTTGGCCAGGAACACGTTGTCGCCGATCATCGCCCGGAGTCTGTTGGGCCAGTCGATCATCGGTGCTAGTGCGCGCGTGGCGGTGCCGCACAGTCGGATGACGGCGGTAGGCAGCAGCTCGCGGGCCTCGACCAAGGCGTTCATGAAGTGTGTCGTGCCGATCATTACCGCCTCGACGTCGGCCGGAACGATATCGCTGGTGTGCAGCAGTCGCTCGATCGCCGCAACGACCCCGGAGGCGACATCGCTCGTCGTTGGCGACTTCACCGCGGCCACCACTCTGCGGTCAGTGGATGACAGGGCTGCGGCGTCGGTGTTAGTACCGCCCACATCCACGCCGATATAAACGCCCATTATTGCTGTAGTTTCGCTCGACCAGCCTCGATGGCGTCAAGTACATCATTCGGGCGGATAGGCAGCGAGTTAATTTGGTGCCCTACGGCCGCCGAGATGGCGTTAGCAATGGCAGCTGCCACGGGAACGATCGGCGGCTCGGCTATACCCTTCGCGCCGAAGGGTCCGGCAGGGTCCGGGTGCTCAAGTAGCAGCGCTTCGACTCGCGGGATGTCTGGTGCAATGGGAAGGCGGTACGACGCGAGAGTACGCTGCTGGTATCGGCCGTCGCTACCGATATCAATACCCTCGTAGATGGCGTAGCCAATACCTTGGGTGACGCCTCCTTGGATCTGCCCGTACACGCCCACAGGGTTGATGGCCTTACCGACCTCCTGGGCGACCACGTAGCGGACGATCGAGACGTTGCCTGTCACCGGATCAACTTCCACTTCGGCAAGGTGAACGTGATAGGTAGGGTTCGGGAACGTCGAGAAGATAAAGCCTGAGGCGCACGACGGATCGTAAGCCGGCAGGGCCGGTGCGTACGAGGCAGTCGCGTTCAGCGACCCGACCGTACCCCGGGCGAGCGTCGCGATCTGCGACAGCGGCACGCGGCGGTCTGGCACTCCGCGAACCCCGACATGGCCGGCGACCAACTCGAGGTCGGCGACGTCAGCTTCGAGATGCTTGCTCGCCACGTCGAGGATCTTGCGACGGAGTTCGATTGCCGAATCGTGCACGGCACGCCCGACGACGTGGGTGGTGCGTGAACCTTGCGAGCCGCCGTCAAACCCCTGCACGTCGGTATCCGGCATAGTGGTGATTACGTCGTTGACGTCAAGACCGAACTCCTCGGCGGCGATCTGGCGAAGACCCATAGTGACCGCACCCGATCCGTTGTCGTTGGCCGCAGATATCAAGTGGATGGTGCCATCCTCGCCGAGCCGTAGCGTTGCCTCGCCGGGCAGCGGGTTGGTAACCCACAAGGCGGCGGCGACGCCAATGCCGCGCAACGCAACGGTGGGGTCGGTGGTCGTAGTTGGTGCGGTTATTTGAGCCCATGGGGCCACCCGCTCAATCTCAGCAAAAGCCTCGCCGAGGATTGACGCATCATCGAGGCGCTGACCGTTAAGCAGCGGGTCTCCATTGCGCAAGACGTTGGCGAGGCGGATGGCCATCCGGTCAACTCCGACTACCTCGGCGATGTGGTCCAAGTGTCGTTCGACTGCGAACACAAGGTAGGTGCCGCTAACACCACGAAACGCACCGGTGGGAGCAGTGTTCGTGTACACGGCACGGGCGCGAACTCGGGTTGGACCTACGCGGTACGCGCCGTTCGCCATAAACAGCGCGATAGAAACGAGAAACGGCGTATCGCCAGCGAAGGCGCCTGCGTCGAGCAGCACGTCAAAGTCGCGACCGAGCACCTGTCCCTCGGCGTCGACCGCCGAACGGATGCGGATGATCGCGTTCTCACGTGATGGGCAGGTGATGAAATCCTCTGTGCGTTCCTGCACCAGTTTCACTGGCCGGCCCGTGGCCTTGGCGAGCAACGCCGCATAGGGTTCGATGCCGAGATCAAGTTTGCCGCCGAACGCGCCGCCGATGTGGTGGCCCACCACTCGAACGTCGGACGATCGGATCCCTAGGGCATCGGCGAACCGGTCGCGCAAGGCGAAGGGAAACTGGTGCGAGACATGGATGGTGTACCGACCCGCTTCGTACTCGGCGACGACAGCCTTCGGTTCTAGGTACGCCTGATACTGGCGACCGGCGCGGTATTCGTCGGTAACTATATGCGCGGCTTGAGCGAACGCTTCATCGACCCCTGGCGGATTGGCCATAAGTTCATTGGCAACGTTGTCGTAGCGCTCGCAAGGGATCGCCATGGAGAATGTCTGCCACTCCGGATGGACGAGGCGTGCGCCAGCGGCGACCGCGTCGTCAAGGTCGACCACTGGTGACATCTGTTCCAGTTCTAACTCGATCAGCTCGACAGCACGACGAGCGATAGCCTTCGTTTCTGCGGCGACGGCCGCAACCGGCTCTCCTTCGTAACGGACATGGGTAGAGGCAAACAACTCCTGGTCGCGGATGAGCATCCCGTTGCGGTGCATCGGCGCGTCGGCCGCGGTAATGACGGCATGCACCCCAGGTAGTTGACGCGCCTTCGAAACGTCGAGCCGAACGATTCTGCCAGCAGCCACAGTGGAGCGTGCCAGCACACAGTGAAGCATGCCGGGCAATCCCACATCGACGGTGTAACGGGCTTGGCCACGAGCCTTGATGGGGCCGTCACTGCGGACGGCGGAGGTGCCGACAGCGCTCATGAAGCGCTCTCGGCGCAGGTCGAAAGGTCGGACGTGTGCTGCAGCACAGCATCGATGATCTGCACATAGCCAGTGCAACGGCAGATGTTTCCGGCGAGCGCCATACGGATTTCGTCCTCGGTCGGGCACGGTGCCTCGGCCACGAGGGCGGTGAGGGTGACCACGATCCCCGGTGTGCAAAATCCGCATTGCACACCGCCAGCCCCGACGATAGCCGCCTGCAACGGCGACATCGCGTCGGCGGTGCCGATGCCCTCAATGGTCGTGATCTCGGTGTCTTCCATGGCATGGGCAGCCAAGAGACAAGCATCGTGCGGCCGTCCATCAATGAGCACGGTGCACGTGCCACACTCTCCCTCGACGCAACTCTCTTTCGTGCCAGTGAGGTGGATCTCGTCGCGCAGCACGTCAAGCAATGACGTCCCAGATTCGACGTCGACATCGTATTGCCGGCCGTTGACGCACAATGAAAGGTCCATGGTTATCTCCTCGTGTCCTGGGTGTAACACTGCGCTACGGCACGCGCTAGCAGTGGGGACAGCACCCTGCGTCGGTACGCCGCTGGTGCACGGGCATCGTCGATCGGCGACGCAGCGGCGCTGAGTGCTGCCCCGGCCTCGTCGATCGCTGACTTGTCACCCCTTGACCCGATAAGTGCCTGCTCGGCCTCGTGCGCCCGAAACGGCGCTGGGGCGACGGAACCAACAGCCACTCTGGCGTCGGTAACGACTCCATCCTCATCGAACATCAGGCGGACGGCCAAACCGACGAGTGCGACCTCCATTCCCCGGCGTGGACCGACCTTCAGGTACACCTCGCCTGCACCGTCGGGAAGCGGCTGGAGTTCCACGGCAGTAACAAGTTCGTCGGAACGGCGGGCTGTGGAGCGTCGGCCGAGGATGAACTCCGACAGCAGCAGCGTGCGAGTGCCGTGGCTCGACATGAGGGTGACCGTGGCATCGGCGACGAGCAGCGGTGGTGGCAGGTCGGCGGCAGGCGAGGCGTTGCAGATGTTGCCACCGATGGTGCCCGCCTCCTGAGTCTGCCAACCTCCTACCGTGGCGCAGGCCGCGGCGAGAGCGGGCGCGTAGCGAAGCACCAGTGTGTCGCGAGAGATCGCGCGATGCGATGTCATCGCGCCGATGCGCAGCGGCTTGCCGGTCGCCGTCGATGCATCGATACGCTGCAACTCCTCAATGCGCCGTACGTTTAGCCACGCCGAGCTGCGGATCTCTCGTCGCTGGTACTGGACCATCACGTCGGTTCCGCCAGCCAATACCAGTAGCTCCTCGCCCCGCACGGCAAGTTCACTAACAGCTTGCTCTGTGCTACGTGCATTGATGAAAGTCATCTAGGTGGCGCGCCTCTCAGATTATAGATCCCTGCCGACCCTATCTTATAATATTTATAGTTGTCAAGTTCTTAAAGCGTTGCACTTGGAATTTGAGCGCGCCCTAACATTGTCAAGGCGGTCCAGCACTAGTTGAAGGGAAGATGATGACATCAGAAGAACGCAGCGGACGCGTCGCCGCAGGAACGAGCGTGGAGGTGGCGTACACGCGATTGCGCGCCTCCATATTGAGTGGTGACTACCAGCCGGGCACGCCGCTTCGCCAACAAGAGTTGAGCAACGAGCTGGGCGTCAGCCTGATCCCCGTCCGTGAGGCGTTACGCCAGCTCACGGTAGAGCGCCTGGTCGACTCTGTTCCGAACAAGGGGTCGCGGGTCGCGCCGATCTCCAGCGCTGATCTCAACGACGTCTATACCACGCGCTTCTTGCTCGAGCAAGAAGCCTTGCGGCTCGCTTGGCCACGACTCACCAGTGACGTGCTCGCCGAGTTGCGTCGCATCAACACCCGTCTCATTGACGAGGTGAATCGCGAGAACCCCGAGTTCTATGAGATCCATCGGGCACTGCACTTCACCATCTACGAACAATCCCAGTCGCCGTGGCTGCTGCATATCATCGAGATCCTCTGGAGCCACACCGAGCGGTATCGTCGGTTGGCTGCCCAGTTGAAATCGTTCGTTGATGTTGGAGACGACCTGCACAGCAAGGTGCTCGACGCCATCGAAGAGGGCGATGAAGTGGGTGCCGCCGACAGCCTGCGAAACGACCTGAACCGGACAGTCACACTCATCACCAACGTCTACGCCGAAGACCAGACCCCGTTTGCGAGTCCACTTTCTTAGAGAGTCACGGTTCCCGCATCCGCAAACGCAGCGGTTCAAATTCAGGTAACGAGATCACCCACTTCATGACGAGATAGTGCCCGCTCAATGACGGCCACTACCTCGTTAGGGTTCGCACCTGGGGTCAGAACCTCGCACACGCCAACCTGCTTAAGCCGCTCAATATCATTCTTGGGAATGATGCCTCCAACGACGACTGGGATATCGACGCCACGGTCTTTCAATTTCTGGACAACCTTGGGCGCAAGCATCATGTGGGCGCCGGAGAGCATCGACAATCCGACGACGTCGACGTCTTCATCGACAGCCGCTGCCGCGACGGTATCGGGAGTCTGGAACAACCCGGTGTAGATGACCTCATAGCCCGCGTCACGGAGTATACGGGCGACTATCTTTATCCCTCGGTCGTGACCGTCAAGGCCGACCTTTGCCACCAATACTCTCTTTGCCATGTCTTCAACCTAGCCAAAGAGAGAGAAGCTTCGGTGATTCAGAGACACCATGCTGGTAAAACCTAAATACTTGGAACTTCAACATGCCGGCCAAAGACCCCACCCAGTTTTGACATGATCTCTCCGAGAGTGGCATACGTCGAGACCGCATCAATCAAGCTGGGCATCAGATTGATCGTCGGGTCGGCTGCTTCGCGAGCGAGCTTGGCGAGTGCCTCGTCGACTTGCGCCTGGTTTCGACTCTGACGGGTGTGGTCAAGGCGCTTCAGCTGTCGCTCCTCGTCTGCGTTGGTGATTTCAAGGGTATCGATCGAGTCATCATCGTTGCCCTCCAAGAAACGGTTGACACCAACGACGATTCTCTTGCCCTTGCCGAATTCGACTTCAAGTTTGTAGGCCGAGTCTGCGATTCGTCCCTGGAAATAATTTTCTTCAATGCCGCAGATGGCTCCCTCGAGCATCGAACCCGAGCCCATTTCGTTGATCTCTGCAAAGATCGCTTCGGCTTGTCGTTCAATCTCATCTGTCAGCGCCTCTATATACCACGAGCCTCCGAGAGGATCAGCAACATGGGCAACATTCGTTTCGTGGGCAATGATTTGCTGAGTGCGAAGTGCAATTCGCACGGCCTTTTCGGTCGGCAAGGCAAGCGCCTCATCCATCGAATTGGTGTGCAGACTCTGCGTTCCTCCGAGAACTCCTGCCAGGGCCTCGATAGCGGTGCGAACGATATTGTTTTCGGGTTGCTGGGCCGTTAGCGATACCCCGGCGGTTTGAGTGTGGAATCGCAGTTTCATTGAACGTTCGTCGTGAGCGCCGTACCGGTCGCGCATCCAGCGCGCCCAAATCCGCCGAGCCGCCCGATACTTTGCAATTTCTTCGAAAAAGTCGATGTGGGCATTAAAAAAGAACGACAACCGCGGCGCGAATTCATCGACCTTGAGGCCAGACTGCAAACCGAGTTCGACGTAGGCGAAGCCATTGGCCAGAGTGAAAGCGAGTTCTTCAACTGCCGTTGAGCCGGCCTCACGGATGTGGTAACCGGAAATCGAAATTGAGTTCCATTTAGGCATCTGGGCAGTGGTGAATGCGATCGTGTCCCGGACCAAGCGCATCGCCTGTCGAGGAGGGAAGACAAATTCTTTCTGTGCTTGGTACTCCTTCAAGATGTCATTCTGCAGCGTTCCACCGAGCTGGCTCCGATGGATGCCCCGCCTCTCTGCTTGAGCTACGAACATTGCGAAGATCACTGCTGCGGGCGAATTGATTGTCATTGATGTTGTGATGGTCGACAAATCAAGATCGGCGTAGAGATCCTCCATATCGGCGAGACTGTCCACGGCCACTCCGCAACGCCCAACCTCCCCTTCGGACATCGGATCATTTGAATCGAGTCCCAGAAGGGTGGGCATATCGAAGGCAGTCGAGAGACCATCGCCGCCAGTCCTGATGATCTCCTTGAATCGGCTGTTCGTGTCCACTGCGGTGCCGAATCCGGCAAACATTCGCATCGTCCACAACTTGGATCGGTACATAGAAGCATGTGGGCCACGTGTGTAGGGGAATTGGCCCGGGAGTTCACTGTTATCTCCGCCGTAAACGGGTTCTAAGGGAATTCCGGACATGGTCGAAAAGTCAACTTCTCGAAGAGGTGATGCTTCGAAGGCTTCCTCCCAAATTTCACGGTTGTTCGCCAAGATCTTCTCCGTTGTCGTTACTGCTTAGGTTTGACTCTTCTGCGCCGTAAATCTCGATACATTATAACATGCGATGTCAGCAGCCGATAATCGAGGCATTGTGATCACCAACGAACGACTCGTAGACATTCGCGAAGTCGGCCCACGCGATGGGCTGCAATCCGAAAGACCACTAACCGTCGAACAACGCATTGAGTTCATCCAACGTTTGATCGCCACGGGCATCACGCGTCTCGAAATTGCGTCGTTCATGCGAGGCGACTTCGTTCCGTCGATGGCTGACGCCGAGGCGGTGGTCGCCGGCGTGCCGCCACAACCTGGCCTGACCCGCACAGGCCTCGTAGCCAATACGAAGGGCGCCCAGCGAGCGATGGCCTGCGGTCTAGACGAAATCTCGATCACGGTGAG
>Ga0105050_10001417_pt1 | contig 36079 bp, 39 predicted proteins | sample FRY01_FD_78088 | JGI IMG/M metagenome (GOLD analysis project Ga0105050, IMG submission 78088) | Freshwater microbial communities from Lake Fryxell liftoff mats and glacier meltwater in Antarctica - FRY-01 | ecosystem: Environmental > Aquatic > Freshwater > Ice > Glacier meltwater ...
AAGAATGGTTTTAATGGTGACAATATTATTGGAATACGAAAGCGCACGAGCAAGAGTCATTGGCCCTTCAAAACGAAGATTGTAATTTTGTGGCTCCCAAACTTGCAAACCTTGCTGCAAGACAAATGGCTCATCAACTGCTATATCAAGAAAAGTAATTCCAACTTCCATCGCTGCAGCATATACCAACGGTTTAAAAACCGACCCTTGTTGTCGATGGGCTTGCAAAGCTCTATTAAATTGCGAATGCGCAAAAGATGTCCCACCAATCATAGCCCGTATCTGCCCAGTTTTTGAATCCATACTCAAAAGCGCGCCGTCAACATCAGAACCCACTTCTTTTTTAAGACGTGTAATCTCTTGGCAAAAGGCACGTTGAGCGTGCTCTTGAGCATGCCTGTTTAATGTCGTTTTAATACGCAGACCACCGGCATACAGCTGCTGCTTTCCAAAAAGGCCTTCTAAGTGCACACGAATTGTTTCTTTAGCATGAGGTGCAAAGACTGACTCTGAAAGTTCTACTAAATGTAAAACTTCTTGTTGTGCATGTGTGCATTCTTGAGGAGCAATAAATTTACATTTACTCATCTGGCGCAGCACAATATTTCTTCTTTTTACTGCAGAGAGAGGGAACCATAACGGGCAATAATGACCCGGCGAGCGCACAATTCCTGCAAGCATTGCCGATTGCGCAAGAGAAAGCTGAGAGCTTGAAATGCCCCAAAATCGCTGAGCTGCTGCCTCCACCCCATAAATACCGTTACCAAAATAAACATGATTTAAATACGTTTCTAAAATTTGTTCTTTAGTAAATTGATGCTCAACAAGCAAAGAATAAAACTGCTCTTGAAATTTACGTTTAAAAGTACGTTGCGAATCAAGAAACAAAAGCTTTACCAATTGCTGAGTAATAGTACTTGCCCCTTGCACAATCGACCCATGATAGAGATTAACTGCCGTTGAGCGAATGATTCCTTTAAATGAAATTCCTGAATGCTCAAAAAATTTCCAATCTTCTGCTGCTACAAACGCATGGATAAGATCCTGTGGCAAATGAGACAGCACAACTAGTTGCCGACGATCAAGCTGAAATCTTCCCCACTCATTTTCTTGATCATCAAGTAAAAGCGATGGGGCTCCTGGATCATATTGTTCGAGCACCGAAAAATCAACGGAATAATTCCCCAACACATACATTCCCAGACCACCAAAAAAAGCGCCAGCAAAAATAACTGTAAAGATAAAAAATTTAAAGGATTTTTTTAAAAACGGTAAAGACACTTTTATTATCCTTCAGATGCAAAAGGGATGACTAACAAGGTTATTTTAGCATACACACTTTGCATATTTTTTCAGCGAACATCTGAGACGTAGAAATATTTTTCAAAAAAAATGAGATCACTTTACAGTGACCCCATTTAAACCTCAGGAAAACTCTCTAATTTATTTTAAAGCTGCTTATACACAAGCGATGCAAGAAGAACAGCAATAACAATACCACCAATAAAGAGCAATGCATTACGTGTATCACCTGAACCAGTTATGTTTTCAGAAACTGAACGTGCTTCCTGCGCTATACTCGGTCTGGTTTCTCCTTCAACCTCATCAAGACCGCGTTTAACACCATCACGAACTGCTTGGGATCCTTCTTTTGTATGTTCTTCAGTACTACGCGCAGCATCTTTTACATGCTCTTTAACATTATCAGCAATTTGACCAATTTTCCCTGGGATACTATTACTGCTGACAGCACAAAGATACGTATTAGAAAGAAGAGCTACACCGACTGTAGCTATAAGAAGAGACTTTTTCATAGAAGACCCTTTCTATAGAACATTAGAAAAAATAACCGTTAGCTATGGTACCACTAACTCACCGTTTGTCAAAGGCCCCCTGATCATTTTTGTCCATAAAAAAAGACCATTGCAAAGTGGTCTTTTTTAGAATCTTATTTTTTTCAGGAATCTTAAAATGAAGATCCTTAAATATTTTTATAAACTTCTATAAATGAATGAAGCAACCGCAAGCGCAACAACAATACCACCAATAAGTGTTAAAACGTCACGTACATTTGCAGGATCAGTCATACGTTTAAAAAAAGAACGTATTTCTCTTTCAGGAGCTGGCTTTGTTGCTGCATCTAATGAATCAAGACCATCATGAATAGTATCACTTGCAACTTGTACGCCTTCTTTTACGCGATTCTCAATAGCACGCGCTGCATCTTCAGCTTGCACTTTAATGTTATGAACAATGTTTCCAGCTTTTTGAGCTATACTGTCATCGTTAGCAGCAAAAAGACTAACATTAGAAAAAAGAATGAAAGAAACTATAACTGCAAAAAAAGACTTTTTCATTAAAAACTCCTTTAAAAAAACCTAAGATATATAACTACAACCACAGTAACAACCGGACATTATTTGTCAATTTCACCAGCCGATACTTTTTTTATCATAAAAAAAGGACCACTTAACAGTGGCCCTTTTAAAATTGTGTAAAATTATAAAAACCTTAGGTAGATTTTTTTGAATCTTTTTTACATTGTCTGTAAACAACGTATCCGACAGTGGCCGCAAGCGCTACCCCAGCAAGAATTTTCACTCTATCGTCAACTTCATTAAACGATGCAACAGCTTGTAAACCATACCCTTTAGCAAATGTTGCTACCCGTGAGGCGACAGATTGGAGATCTTTAAAGAAAGAACGAGAACCCCCAAATGAAAGAGTATATTTTGATTTGATTTCAACACAAGTTTCACGAATAGGTTCAGCCAATTCTTTAAGTGCACCGTCAGCATCCCAAACACCTATAATTCTAGTGACTAACCAAAATCCCCCACAAACGTCCTCAACAGCAGTTTGCCTAAGAACAGTGTGAGCCGTACTTATATCAAATCCAGCAGGAAGCAAAGGAATGCCAGGAAACATTCTTTTTACAACTTCCTCACCAACATCTGCTATCAACGTACCACCTTCAGGAAGCGTTCCTTGGATAATTTCATTAGCATGTACCATTGAAAATAAACTTACCAAGGAAAGAGCCGTAATTAAAAACTTTTTCATAAAGATCTCCAAATAATGAATACCGCAAATAACAAACAACATTTCTTATTATAACTTATAAAAAAAAGGACCACTCTTACAGTAGTCCTTTTAAAATCGGATAAGATTATAAAAATCTTAGTTAGATTTTTTTGAATTCTTTTTGCATCGGTTGTATACAACACATCCAACTACAACAGCAGCAACAACAGCCGCAGTTTCTAGTCTGTGTGCATTTACTGTTGCAACTACTTGTGAAGTACCTGAACGTACCGCATCAGAAAAAGTAGCAAAGCCAGATTTAGTCACTTGAGATACTGTTACAATAGTGTCTTGCGCAGTAGGAAGGACATCAAAACTAGGTGTAACTTCAGAAGATATCGTCGTTGCAGCGTCTTGTGAAGTAGTTGAAACAGACAGAAATGATGCGCCCACTCCGTTTGGCATCAAAGCGTCTACAAAAGCAATAAATGGACGCTTTGCAAATTCTGTTACTTTAGAAAAATCAAAAGAGTCTTGCAACTTTAATGATTCCACAAAAGAAGCTGCGGCTTTAACATCTTCTGTCACGGCGTCTTTTACAGCTACAAGAAATTCAGACGCATTTACATTCACAGCTGAAAACAAACTTACAGAAAGCAAAGTTCTAACTAAAAATTTTTTCATAAAAACCTCCGGAAATACTAGACAGTATAATAATAATTACAATTAGAAGAATACCATTAAAAGTGCTTCTTGTAAACAGCTATGGGGGCAAAAAAATGCAAAAACAGAGACCGAATCTAACTATTAAGCTTATTAAACGTATAAAACTGTGAAAATTAAGCTTAAACAAATGCTAAATAGAAAAAAAATAATTACTCACCACTTAAGCTTAACTTTATCCGCATAAAAAACACGCTGCGCACCCAGTTTTTAAAAACCAAGAACACCAAGGGTATTGCAATTGTTATTTTACGTAAAAAAACGAGCTTTAAAAAATTGCCTACTGTCGAGCGGACTGTTTACAAATAAGGAGGACAATTCCGCCTACAACACTTACCCCTAAAATGAGCTTAATAAGGTCGGCTGCTTCGGGCGATACTGCTATATTGATAGAGTGAACATGCTCCGTTTTTGTGTCTTTCTTGCTTCCGACAGGCCTAGAAACGGCTTCAACGATATCAAGGTCTCTTTTAATCTTATCAAGGAGCGTTCCCCGTTTTCCTTGAGCTCTCTCTTTCAAGTTATGAAAGATTCTTCCTATCTTCTTAACGACACCTTCTTCTTTCTTTGGAATGCTTTCATTTTCTACTTCCGCGCAAAGACATGTATTTGAAAAAAGACTCGCAACAACTACTGCTGTCAAAAAAGACTTTTTCATAGACGCCCCCTATACTTAGAAAGTGTAAAAAATAACCGTAGCTATGGTATCACTAATCAAATGTTTGTCAAATGCCTTACAGATGAGGTAACCCGAATATGCTATTACTCCATTTACTTGTATTAGGACTCTCTTTTTTTATAGATTCCCTTGCTCTCTACATTCTTGGAGAAGTGGTTACGCATGGGGTATTAAGCTTCACTATAGCCGCACTCCTCTATCAAAACTCACTTACACCCTTTATAGCAGGATTTATAGCGCTGTGCTTTCAATCATTTATGGCCTATGATCTTTTTGGCGCCACCTGCGTATACACAGTTCCTCTTTATGCCTTTATTCTTATACTCAATCATTTCTTATCTTCACGTTATGCAGTAGCTTACGTTTCTTTGGGCGCTGGGCTTATCTTCCATCAGCTCTTTCTAGCACTCTTTAAGACCTTTACCTGGCCCTTAAGCAACTATACTTTTTTGTCTATTGGTGCTAGTATTATTGCGTTATATATGTGTTTGAAATGTTTTCCCACAGCAAAACGAGGCGATCGCTTTTAGGCTTGCCTATAAAGAGGAAAGTCCGGACTCCTAACAAACGAGGCACCTTGGGATGGCTTTAAACCAGCCGGTACCATGGGAAGTGTGAATTTACGGAAAGTGCCACAGAAAAAAACCGCCTTCTTAAAAGAAGGTAAGGGTGAAAACGTGCGGTAAGAGCGCACGGGTTGGGCTAGCAATAGTTCAGCGGGGTAAACCCTGCCTGGAGCAAGACAAAATAGGCGTGTACGGTTGTTTGTTCCGGTTTAAACACGCGGGTATGTCGCTTAGATACATGGTTGCCGCTGTTAGCATTTGCTAACAGGCACAGAATCCGGCTTATTGTTTCGCTGTGGGAAGCTCTATCTCTAGTTGTTAGATCACATGAAAATAGTTCCAATACAATTTTCTCTAAAACAGTATTTTTGGATTCTTCCTTTTTTCTGTTTTTTTGCAGGCTATTTTGTAATACAATTCCTTCTCCCGCAAAAACAGACCGCCATGCCACAGCTCATCGGTAAATCTTTACAAGAAGGACTTACAGAACTTGCCACAGCACAACTTAATGTTCGCCTTCTTCCTACAAAAGAAGATTTGGATAGTAAAGAAGGGACTATTATAAGCCATGTCCCTGCGGCAGGGCAAAAAGTCAAAACACATCAAACTGTCTATGTCGTAACCACAAGTCACCCTGCGCAACAAAGCACACCCTCTCTTTATGGACTCTCGCTTGAAACAATTAACCAACTGCTGCACAATAAAAAAATTCGCTACAAATCATTTTTTGTTGCATCAATTCAGCAAGAAGGTCTATGTGTCGGCCAGATTCCCGCACCAAAAGAACCTCTCCTAGAGTCAGGAATGATTATTTATTGTTCCTCTAAAAATACTGACCACGTTATTTTCCCTCATCTTGAAGGGATATCGGCAGAAGAAGTTGTACTCTTTTTAAAAAAATACAGAATATCTCCCCGCATTTTCCATATACATGCACATAATGAGAATAAAGGGTGCGCACACTGCTTTATTAAAGAGCAGCGACCATTGCCAGGCACTCTTATAAACTTGCATAAACCTTTTTCTGTTCAACTAAAAGTTTAGAAAGCGCTAAGAAACCGTAGACCATCCTTTTATTCTTAGGTCATCTTCCCCAAATTATTTTTACTTTTTCTTCAAAATATTTCTCTAAAAAATTCAAAGTCTTAAGGTTCCCTACGCGGACAAGCAGCAAAAAGGCGCGAGATCTAAGCCCTAAAACCATCACTAGTGCTGCACGCAAGGTGGCCTATAAACTATGATTTAAGTAAAATATTTTTTAAAGAAAAAGGTTTAAAAAACAGAAAATGGTTTTTATAAAAAAACCAACACAACCTCTTAAGCTCAAAAGTAGCATTTTAAATCTCTTAGTATTTTAAGACTATTCAACCCTTGTAAATCCCCCCGTAATAAAGGTATTTTTTAAATACTGATTCAATAAAAAACCTTTTTTAAAGAAAGGAAAACTCTGTATGTATAAATTCATACTCGCCGCCGGCCTTATCCTAACCACTCCTCTTTCTGCCACTATTGGCACCCTCAAAGAAAAGCTTGCTGAGTGCCACCAAAAGTCCATTACTGGAATTTCTATTCCTGAAGTTATTGCCCTATTCACCACTACAATGGAAGAGTTACAAAAGATTCGAGAAGACATTGAAAATATCGAACTTTTATGCGATGACGCGGTCAAAACTATGCTCACTTTTGCAGGTGACATGAATGCCGTTTCTGTGCGTATGAATGCTTTATGCGGACAAGAGCATAAACATCTTAAAGTAAAAACTTCTAGCAAAAACTCGGCTCATCTACCGCTCATAGATAAAACTCTTAGAAAAATAGACTCAACTCTTAAGAAATTATCTTCAAAAAGCAATGCTGGAATTCCTGACCTTTTACGTGCCCTTGAAACGGTTTTAGAAAATATTACAGCAATTGAATTAGGTTTGAGCGGTCTTTCAAAAACTTCAAACGAAGCTACCACACTTGTAGCAATAGTATCACTAAATGTACGCATGATTAGCGAACGAATAAACACTTTTCTAGATAACTCTGACGACGATACTCCATGGCCCTACGATTTGTAATTCTTGTAGCGTGAAAATGTTTTCTTTATACTTGGCCCCACGTAAAAAATTAGCTCTTAAAAACCGCTTAAATCCGCTTTAAGCACAAAGGAGAATACTATGAAAAGTATATTACTTCTAAGCCCGTTACTACTTTTTTCATGTGCCCATGCAGACATCGACACCGCGCTAGATAATCTTTTACATTGCAGACACAGAGCGCAAGATAGCATTGCACTTCCTGGAATTATTGATGTCCTTGAAGATGCGCTTTCTGAAATGCAAATCCTACGATCTGAGCTTGAGTCGATTACTCACCAATCAAACGATGCGGCACATGCCGTAGTCCAACTATCTACTGAAATAAACGATATCTCAAAACGTGTACATACCCTTATTGGTGGCGATACAACCCGAATTAAAATAACAACAAATATTTTAAAACCACACACTGTTACTCTTGTTGAAAAAGCCATTTCTCGCATTGAAAAAGCACTTTCAACAGCACATCGCAGTGGATCTGTTAATTTTGCAAAAATAGTTGAAGCACTTGAACTTGCTATCGCCGAAATGACTCACGTACGAGACGAACTTCGTAATTTAAGTGCAACATCACTCAATGCCATGGTAACAATCAACAACACAGCCCTTGCAATCACCGCACTTACACAAAAAGTAAGTATATTAATTGGTAATGAACAACAAGAAACAGGCACCAACATTCCAGCATCTGCGAGGGAAAAAGTTTCTGAATAAATAAATTACTACTCGATAAAGTAAAAAGGGGGCTACATAGCTCCCTTTTTTAATACTTAATTAAAGATGCAAAAGAAGTAACCGATTTACTACCTTTCATAACTTCATGAAGTCCTTCAAAAATCGGCAATGAAAGTTTTTTTGTTGTAATAAGTTGCTGTACAGCAACTACCGAATTAAAACACTCTGGAACGCTCTCTAATGATTCTTGTATTGCTCGCATCGATTCACCACCGCCCATGCGTTGTCCCACCAATAAATTTCGGCTACGTTTTCCAAAAGCAGTAAGAACCAGATCACCAATTCCTGCAAGACCATCTACTGTCGCTGCCTGCCCCTGACAGGCCACAACAAGTATCTTCATTTGTTCAAGTGCTTTTACAAAAAAGAATGCCTTTGTATTATCAGTATACCCCGCGCCATCAAGCACACCCACTCCAAACGTTACCACATTTTTAAGTGCGCCACACAGTTGAACTCCAACAACATCCTTACTTAAAGCAATATGGAAAAAATCACTTTCAAGCAACATTTTTAGTTCGTCAGCTCCCTGTGCAAGCTCACTGGCAACAACAACTCCTGTAAGCTGCCTACGGGCAAGATCCATTGCAAAACTTGGTCCAACAAGAACTGCATAGTTATACGTAGCGCCAAGACTATCAACTAAAATTTGGGTGGGAAGATAAGAAGTCTCTTGCTCGAGCCCCTTACTTAATAAAAGAAACTTTTGATCTTTGGTAATAAAAGGAACTGCCGCAACAAGAACTGATCTCAAAAATTGTACTGGAACTGCTTCAAATATCCACTGCGAACCTAGACAGGCTTGCGCCAAAGAACTGGTTGCTGTAATTGATTTGTCTAAAACTATTGTGGGCAAAAAAAGTTCATTTGTATGATTTTTTGTAATTTCGTCTGCAATTTCTTGCTCGTGACACCACAATACAGCTTTATGTCCATTATGCGAAAGCAATGTTGCTAAAGCCGTTCCCCATGCCCCCGCACCAAGAATAGTTATTTGCTTCATATTCCAAAATTTCTTTTTATGCTTAAAAACTCAGACAATGCTTTTTCTAATCGTTCTTTAGTAATTTCTGGCCACAAACAATCAAAAAAACAAAACTCGCTGTAAGCAGCCTGATAAAGCAAAAAATTACTCAGTCTTTTAACACCGCCGGTCCTTATGATAAGTTCTGGGTCCGGAGTACCGTTCATCCATAAACAGTCTTCAAAGACTTTTTCAGAAAAATCTTCTTCCTTCAAAAGTCCCGCTTTAACTTTCTGAATAACTACTTTTACACCGGCAACAATTTCCTGTCGCCCACCATAACAAAACAAAATATTAAGATGAAGTTGAGTCAGATGTTCTGTTGCTTTTTCTAGCTCTTCACACATTTCCAAAACTGTTTGAGGGAATAATGAACGTTCCCCAACAAATTTTATCTTCACACCCTTAACTAGAGCCTCACTTAACCACTCTTTACCTTGGGTTATAATTAAATTAAAAAGAAAGTTTTTTTCTTGCTCTGTACGTTTAAGATTTTCAAGTGAAAATGCATAGAGTGAAAGATATAAAATATTGCGATCTAGGCAAAAATCAAGAGCAATTTTAAGAGCGTTGATCCCACCTTTACTGTGTCCTAGTAACACTTCTAACTTATTTTTGAGGGCCCAGCGACGGTTTCCATCCATCACAATAGCAAGATGCTGAATCATGAAATAGCCTGTGATTGAGTGCTACTTTTTATTTTTCCAAACACTAATTTCTTTAAATACGCCACCGCACAGTACACACCGGTCATTCCCAATGCAAATATACAACGTTCGATTGCTACCAAAGGAATCAAAAAGAGCCACTGACTTGCTGGCATTGTAGGGTGTGCATACAGCCAGATAACACTGCCTACTGCATGCGCTATAAAAGTGCTACTTAATGCATCGGTAAAAATAAATCTTCTTGGTGAAAAAGCTAATAAAAAAGGAATAAACCAATAAAATGAATACGCAGCCGCTTTAAACCCAACTGGATGAGCAACAAAAAGAGCTATGCACACACAAGAAATCACAACAGGGAAAACTCTTTTATTAAGAGTCCAATAGGCGGATGCAAAGACTGTTGGAATGTAGTATACTGTAGCTGAGAGCGGGGTACCGTAAAAAACTACGGCCACAAGAAGGCGGGCTAAAGTTACAATTCCAATAGAACCAACCCCCAAAAACCCTGCAAGTGGAAATATCACGCTCGCAAAAGAAAAGTAAGATAAAGGTACTGAAACAATAGCACTTAATTTTACAAAGTTAAGTAAAATAAACAGCCCAAAAAATACGGCTGCTGTTGCAAAAAGAGGCAAACCTTTTATCTGGAACTTCATAGTACTGTATCCTTATCGTAAAAGGTAGGTGAACAATCATCGTATAAGGTACTACGAAACCGGTAAAATTCAACCAAAAAGTTACCGCAACAATAAGGAGTCCTTACATGAAATATAAAGCAATTATCTTCGATATGGACGGAACCATTACTGATTCAGAACATATCTGGAGAAAAGTAACTCGAGATCTTGTTACCAGTAAAATGGAAAATGTAACCGACGCACATCTTGAAGAAATAGAAAAACAAGTAAAAGGCCTCGCATTGCATGCAAGCTGTGGATTTATTAAAGAATACTTAAATCTTGAACACGACCTCCATGATCTTGTAGCTGAAAAAAAACAACGCGCAATTATTATGTACCAGCAACAAATCCATTTCATCGAAGGATTTGCAAATTTTTTTACCCTTGTGCAAAAAGAGAATCTTAAAGTCGCCATTGCAACCAATGCCGATGACCACACTTTGGAAGCAAGCATGGCAAAACTCAAGCTCGATGAACTTTTTGGCGAGCATATTTATAACATCACCCATGTTAATAATAAACATAAACCAGCACCTGATTTGTATCTCCATGCCGCAGCTCAGCTAGGCCTTGATCCAAAAGAGTGTATAGCTATAGAAGACTCTTTTCATGGAATACGAGCGGCAGTTACCGCAGGAATGTTTTGCGTAGGAATCAATACATCAAAAAATAAAGATTATTTAAGAGAATCCCACTTAATTATCGAGCACTACGACGAAATTATCCTTGAGACACTTTTAATCAAAAACAAGAAGTAGTAAAATGCGTATATTAAGCTTACCTGCCAACATTTACTAGTAGCTTAAGTTGGATTGTAATTTGACAAACAGAAATAAATATCCTAAAATTATAGATTCCCAGAAAAAAGGAATTTAAATATGTTTTCTCATGATGGAGGAATTATGAAAAGAAGCATGCTGGTGGCATTATCTCTTGTATCGTTTGCTACTTCACAGGTCTATGCAACAGAAGTAGCGAAAAACACTAGACAAATTACTCGTGGTTCAGACGAAAAGACCGCCCCAAAGCACTTCTTTTTTGACCTGCATGGAGTCCTTATTACCAAAAGCGCCTGGACGATGCTCACTAAAGGAGTTGGAAATCTTCTGGGAACTAAAGAAACTTTCAAAGGGAAACTCTTTCTTCTTAGTCAGTTTTGGCAAATTCTTAAAGGGAAACTCTTTCTTCTTAGTCAGTTTTGGCAAATTCTTTTTGATGTAAAATTCTACAGACAATTAAAAGCACTCTTACATGAAAGAGATCCACAAGGACGTTCGCTTGGTAAAAATAAAACTACCGAAAGCTATTTTAACGCGATCAGAAATATCGGCTATGAAGATATATATGTTGAACTTACCCAATTTGCTAATAACATCTTTGTGCTCAATAAAAATTTACTCCCTGTTTTACAAGAATTAAAAGACAACGGTCATCACCTTCATCTCCTCTCAAACATTGGAACCTCTATTTTACAAGACATTAAAGAGCGAAATCTTTTTCCTGAATTGTTTGGGAAAGATGGAATCTTTGAAGATCAAAAAAACAGTATTAACCAAGAAGTTCCCGCGAATGGTTTTTATGGTCTTTCTAAACCACAAGGCTCTGCTTATAAAAAGGCACTTGAATATGTGGGAGCGTCAGAAGCCAATTCCATTATGATTGATGACAAAGAAAAAAATCTGCCTACAGAAAAAGGTATAGCCCTTGCGCAAAAGAAGGCTACAAAAAGTAAAATATATCTTGAACCTGCAACACCATGGCTTGCCGGCGTAGTGTATACAAAAAAAAGCCATGCTGCCGCGGCCAAAGAACTCAGAGAATTAGGACGAAGTATTAATTAATTTCTTAACTAAAGGAGAATGTCATGAAGAAGTATCTTACGATTTTTTTTGCGTTGGTAGGTGCATTATCTTATTCTTTGCAGGCCTGTGATTACGGATCTGATGAAGAAATTTGTGAAGCATTCGGAAAAACAAATCTTGAAGACGAACTAAGTTTCTTTTTTGAAGACGAACCAATTTTCTCTAAAGAGGCAACTGGCAGATCTACCGTCCCTGTTAGCAAAAAACCTTCAAACACTGGTTCAAAAGAAGACTCTATGGACACTCAAGAAGAAAAAGTAATATCGATCTTAGAAGAAACACCGATGGACGAACATGAAGAAGAAGAAGAAAAAGGAAATACATTTGCGCCAGTTATAGAAAAAAACCAAGAAACAGATTGCACAAATAAACCTTCAAGCGCAGAGGTTCCTGTGGCGGAAAGAAAATTTGCTACCGCAAGGCACCTTTTTAAAAATAAAAATAAATAAGCAACAAGCCCCATTTTACATCTTGGACAAAAAACACCATGCACACACATTACAAAATTGCTTTTTTTCTTATTGCCGCAGAATTTTTTTCGGTTAATGCTTTTGAATCTAAACCAATGGAAACTGAAGAGGAAAAACCTGCCAATCTGGAAAAACAACACGATACCAAATCGGGGGCCTTTGGCTGCTTAGCTTATGCTAAAACTAAAGAAGCTGAATCAGAAGAAGAATTATTAGAAGATTTAGACTCCTCATTTTTTCAAACAAAAAGATTAAGCCCTAATGCTTCAATCTTACGCTCAGGATCAATAGGGCCAATTTTAGGAGAATCTCCAAAAATTCCCGAAATGAGCAAAAGAATTCGTTGTATCAGCGCGCCTTCTTTAAGTACAGTACTACCAAAAGATAGAAAAATTATTAATCCAACAAGCCCAACTAAGAAAAAAACAAAGATAGCTACCGCGGCTAGCCATATAATAAAATGCCCCGAGCAGCTTACAATCCAATCGGAAGCTGAACCCGTTGACTACATGGACTGTAGCAGCGATAAAGAAAAAACAGAGCATGAATACCCAAAATCTGTAAAAAAACCTCGAAAATAATAATCCATTAAACTAATACCAAAAATAAAATAGTAATTTATTAATCCTTTGGAGGAAACACCACAATGAATAAGCATTTATTACTTACCTGGACGCTTCTGGCTTCCCTCTCGCTCTCTATTTATGCTGCTGAAAAAGATCCTTTTGATTCTGATAGAGAACCAATAACAGATGGCGAAAAAACAGCAGACAGTATGGCTGAAGAAGAAATAGCAGCTCTATTTGGAGTCAACCCCTTTACTTCTTACCAGCTTAACCAATCGTCCAATCCATCACGAAACGGCAAACGAAAATACAGAAAAAAAAGTGATCGCTCTGCAGACACAACTCCACTACCAGGGGAAAATAGACCAATGCTTTCTCCTAAAAGAGCGGCATCTGCAAAACTCGCAGAAAAAGGCGCATTTGCCAGTCCGCTTAAAAGAGCCACATCTGCCAGTCCCTTTAAAAGAGCCGCATCTGCAAATCCTTTCAAAACCGAAGCTGAAGATGATGAAGAAAAAGCCATAGCAACTCCAAAGCCAGTCCACTTAAGTGCGCCTGAAGCATTTAAACAATATAGAGAACAGTGTCCCCATTCAAGTTGCGAATCTAGTGAAGAATCAAAAGAAAAATTTGAGATCAATAAAAAACCTCGCAAACTTTTTGATGGAAAATAAATACAGACTTAAAAAAAGAGGATTTTGCAGCACTTACGCCCCTCTAATACACTTGTGAAGTGATTATTATCACAATAAAATGGAAGGTTACCCATATGAAAAAATTGTTAGTACTCTTGCTCTCATTTGGCTTTTCAATTTCTGCAAAATCGGGCGCTGGGGATATGAAAGCTATAGAAAAGTCCCTTACTTTCGTGTCTAAAAAAATTGATCAAATACACGCCATACACGACAATGTAATGGAAAAAATAAAACCACTTGATAAAAAGTGGTCAGTTAAAGAGTCTGAGATTCTTGAAAAAGAAATTGCCCGCATCATTCGTGGATTTGAATTAAAATTCTCTTTTTTCTCAGAACTTTTTAACAATGACGGCTGCCAATTATTAAAAGATCATCCTTTTGTATGGTATTTTTCAGCATTACAAGATAGCAAATCAGAACTTACCGGCCTTGTCAGACGATGTAAAAGGCATGTAAAAACCCTTACTGCCAAGCTTGCTAAAAATAAGCTTACAGATTCTGATAAAGCACGTTATGAAGGATTCCTTAAACAGGTTAATAATGCTATTGAAGAATGCACAAACTTGATTATTGAACTTTCACATGTAGAAAAATTCATTAAATTGACCGATTCATACGTGCACGAAAAACAATCATTTAAAACTTCAGAAAAACTTTCTTCTTTAGGTTCATCAACTTTCTTAATTATTAGCAACTAACACGCACTTAGTGTGAACAATGTTTATGTAAATGGTTAAAGGCTTCTGTTATGTCGTCTGTAACAAAAATAAGTTCAGCGTCTTTTTTTGACAGAAGCCCTTCTTTTTCTGCTGTTGCAACCCATTCCATAAATGGTTTCCAATAAGCCTTATTAATAAGTACTACTGGCACTCGTTCCAACTTCCCTGTTTGCATCTGAGTAAGAACTTCCGACAATTCATCAAGGGTTCCAAACCCTCCAGGAAATACCGCGAACGCATCAGCAAAGCGTGTCAATAGCCATTTGCGTGCAAAGAAGTAACGGGTAATAATGAGTTCATCCATGCACGTATTGATATGCTCTTCATCTAAACCCTCCACACCTATTCCTATGCTTTTTCCCCGTAAATCAGGATCCTGGTCAAGGCCACTGCAATTGGCAGCTTGCATAATGCCAGGACCGCCACCAGTGATTACAGAAATGCCATGCACAAGAAGCATTGCAGAAAGTTTATGCGCGTCTAACGCGTACGGATGTTCTTGTGATAGTTTTGTTCCTCCAAAAATAGAAACAACTGGATGCCGCAGCTTTGAAAGCTTCCACACCCCGCGAATTAATCTAAAATAATCTTCAAGAAGATTGAGTATTAAGTCATAAATACCGTAAAGACTATATAGAAATGAAAACATATATCCCCTTTCTCTAATGGTATTTATGATACTTATATTACGGTTTTTGAGTAAAGTAATACTCGCTCTTCTTACGGCATGCAGCTCCCTTAACGCTGCCCAGAAAGAATTTGTTGTCATTATATGCTCATATAACAATGAGCGCTGGATCGAATCGAACCTTAACTCCCTTTTTCTACAAACTTATCAAAGGTACAGGGTCATCTACATAGATGACTGCAGCACAGACGGCACACAAAAAAAAGTTACCGCATACTTAGACAAAAACAAGCTACACGACAAATGCGTGTATATCAGAAACGCCCAGCGACAGCATAAACTACACAATATATATTGGGCCATTCACACTCTGTGCAAAAATCATGAAATTGTGGTGGAACTCGATGGGGATGATTGTTTTTATTCCAACAGAGTGCTTGAAAAACTTAATACCATCTACAGCACCACAGAAACTTGGCTTACCTACGGGGGATTTATTATGTGGCCCAAACAGTATCCTCATCTACAAACGCGCGCTATCCCCGAATCTGTTGTAACTGCACATGAATTTCGTACCTTCCATAGGACTGGTTATATCTTTATGGCGCTCAGAAGTTTTTATGCATGGCTGTTTAAAAAAATAAGCGAAGATGATTTAAAAATTAAAGGAAAATTTTTTACCTGCGGATCTGATATTGCAACAATGATCCCCATGTTTGAAATGGCAGGAAGTAGATTTTTTCACATCACCGATCCTGTTTATCTTTATAACACTCAGACAGGCATTAATGATTTTAGAACTCAACCATCAGGACAAAAGGAGGTTTCTCTATTGATTATAAAGAAACCTCCTTATTTATTAATTATTGAGCCGCCACTTTTGGATGAGCAAAAGCAAAACCTATACGAGAAACCGTAGGATCTTTAATGAACAACATTCCAGGAGCATAAAGATCCTTTAAAAGGCTTTCGTAAATTAGGTTATCATCCAGATATGCAATACGCTCCCTTATTAATTCTTTTCTAGAGAACAAGCAAAGTCTTCTATCCCCGGTGAGCCAGGCATGGTCTGCGTAACACAAACGCCATACATAATAACCATCCTGTAGGTGCGCACATGGAGAAGTAAGAGGATTTTGAATCTTCATAGCAGGAAAGCAACCAAAAGCTTTGGCATTATCGATGACACTTGCTATTTCTTGCGCTTCAAGAGCTTCAACACAACACATTCCATTATGCATAAAAAATACATGTTCACTACTGTACCACCAATTATGCAGTGACTTTACCAATAATGATTTAATACCTTCATAGCTCGTAATTCCTACAAACGCCCCTTCTTGGTACTCTCCAATTGAAGTTGAAAAAAGATCAATAACAAAAATTCTTGCCAAAGAATCGACATACTGCAGACATGAATCTATCGTCTTTTGACAGGCTTCAAATCCATCTTCTGAAAAGATAATAACGTCTACTCCTTTAAATGTTTTCTGAGTACCAGTTGGCGGAGTCTTAACAGGATCATATTTATTTTTATGAAGTAATGCATTACTCGCAATAATTTGGGGGACACGATTGACCTTAAAATCATTAATGGGAGACTGTACATTATGAATATAAATAACGTCACTGATATATTTAAAGTGGGATCCTACCATTTCCATCATAGGATAAGAAAATGCAAGATCACAACTCGCTGGGTAAAACTTACCACGAGCTTCATCTTCATGATCCCATAATAAATCTTCCAACTTTATTTTCTTAAATACCCATGCATAGAATGTACGAAGCTGACCAGGAGTCCAATATGTTTCACGATAAAGACGCCCATCGACTATTTTTTGTGAAGTTGGCTTAGAATAACCACGTATTCTTTTTGGCCAATCTTCAAAGGATCCATAAGTCAGCCATACATTCGGATCATCGTAAGCATCATTGAGCAATGACAAGACCTTGTGATCAGAAAACCAATCATCACCATCAAGTTGCACAACAATATCAAAATCATCGCACATGTGGGTAGCAATATAATGGTTTGCAAGCGCACCTTTACGCTCAGTATTTGCAACAATACGCACCTTTAATTCCATGCCACATTCATGTACGTAATCCTTAACTAGCTGCGCTGTGGCATCTGGAGAACAATCATCTACATAAATTGCATGCCAATTTTTATATTCTTGTTCAAATAAGCTATCTAAGTTTTTCTTATACCACTGAGCATTTTGATACGATGGAATAACTACCGCCATCCGCTTTTCAACTTTTGCTTTAAGCACTGTTCCTAATAAAAGAAACATCGCCCCTAATACGTAAAATTTACGATTCATGTAAGTCTCCGTCTAATGAAGGAACCATGAGATATAAGCCATCCTCTCTCAAAACACTGTTAGCTGCCGCTAAAAATGTATGAAAGTTTGGGTGAAAAATTTCTAGATGTTCCACAAGATTGATACATTCACTTTTTCGAATTAACACTCCACAACAATCTGTGATATTTTCAAAAATATCGTGATACATCCATTTATTAAAAAGATACGAGCTATAAGGCGCTTTCCACGGGGAAACATCATACGCTCTTTCTTGAAGTACGGAAGTTTTGCCTGTACCAAAAAATATACCATCAGCGCCCGTTGCCTCTAACTTTTTCAGACACTCACTAAGATTAATATGTTCAAAAGAGAGAAGATCCTGAGTAGAAAGTAGTACATATTCACCTTTACATTTCTGAAGTGCTTTGAGGAGCTTTTCCTTAAAATTAAAACGGTGATTATAAACTTGATCAAGTGAATACCCAACATCAAGAGTAGAAAAGTGTGAACAAAACTGACGTATTCCACTATTCTTATAAGTGCTTAGATTCCCCACTTTTACAATAGAATCAAAAAACACATTTTCTCTTTCTCGCTGCCTAAAAAATCGCGTCATTTCTCGTTCTTCTTCCATGAAAATAACATATGAAAGATTAACGAAAGAAGTTTCTTGTACATTATCACCAAAATTCTGCGTATAAACTGGATAGGGCTTTCTATTACGTGTAATTAAATCGTAATATATTTGAAATTCAAACTTAGACTTAAATAAGTTAATAGCATTATCGGTGTTATAAACGTACAAAATATCATGCACATATTTATAACGGTCGAATGCCATTTCAAATAAGGGAAGCATGAATGCAACATCCGTTGCCATCATAAGAAATTTTCCGCCATGCATAAGATCTTGCGCTTTAATTTCCTTAAAAAGTCCTGCATAGAATGTCCGTGGATGAACTCCTCTAAAACCTAATTGTCTAAATCCATAATTTTGCAACTCTTCTTTAGTATAGTCCCTATATCCTATTTTTTGACCCGTTGAGCTTTTACACGCATTACCCACAGAAAGCAATATTCCTTCTGTTGAATAAATGTGGTTCAAGTAGCTCAGCACTTCGTCATGACTTAACCAATCATCACCGTCTAACAGCACTATAATTTCGTTGTCATCACAACCGTGAATGGCTTTGTATCTATTAAATAATTGACCATACCTCACAGTATTTTTAACAAGCTGACACTTATCTTCAAGGTCACGCTCTTTTAAATACTGTTCAACTAAATCCCCTGTTCCATCAGGAGAACAATCGTCTATATAAATAACTCGATAATTTGAATACTGCTGAGAAAAAACGGAATCAAGGTTTTTCTCGTACCAGTCTTTATTGTTATACGATGGAATAACAATAACTATTTTTTTTTCAGAAATATTTTGACGACTATGAACCGCAGATAAAAACAGCCCCGCTACAAAAACTCCCCCTATTAAACTGTTTTTAGAAAATCGCGTCCCAAAACCTTGCTTGAACATGGACCCCTCCTCACCCTATCTTCATTCATCTGACATTTTTTCAATGTAACTAATTCATATTTTTTTACCGAATATAAATTACACTTGTCAACAAAGAGGGCATTTAAAGAGGGCTTCATGTACTGAGCCGTTATTCCTTTATTCTGAAAAATCTATTGTCTTAAAAAGACGAATTGTAGACTTTTTCCAGGCGTTCCCTTCAAGTCCTGCCTTAATACTAAGTTGCTCGAGTGTGGTGGCAATGTCCCACTTATGTTCAACAGGCACGGAAGGTAAAAATGTAGCGGTTTTTTTATGCGCATGCAGTATTATTCCATGCTTTCCTAATTGGATTGCAGTATGGTTTTTAATAGAAACAGGATCGGTCAACACAGAAACCTTAATAGTTATATCAGAAAGTTCGGTACTCTCCAGGGGGTTAAACCGTTGATCACGCAAGGCAGCGCTTAATGCATTATCATGTACTGCTTTAGAAAGAGGATACGCCGCGGAAATATGACCCACACACCCTCTTAGCTGACCTCCCTTGGTTAAGGTGACAAACGCAGCGCGACGTTCTTGCAAAGAAGGAGAAATAAGGGGATAAAGGAGCTTATGATTATTGCGCTTAGTAAATGAATTTGCAATAGTATCACGAGCAAGCTGTAGCAATGAATTTTGCTCGTACCGAGTCAAATACACTTCACCCTTTTTTGGTTGTGCAAATGCCAGCGACACATAACTTACACTATGGGTTATTTCCTTTGCACCACCTGCCGAAGTTGCATAGGCTAATAAAAACGGATTTACTTTACCTAGAACTCCTTTTTCAAGCAGTGCCAACAAAATCATCAAAGGAAGACGGCCACATACCGTTGCCTGCGTTTTTTTAACCATTGCAAAAAAATTATTTACAGACGGTTCAAAAATTGGCTGCAACACTTCATTATCAAGTGCACGAATACGCTCCTTAACGTGGGTAGTAAAGGGAATAAAGTCAAAACGGCTTCCATAATGTACAAAATCAGAACTCACAACTACAGCTGTTGAATCATCTATGCAATGTTCTAATCCTTTCGCAATACTGCGCGCTCTCTCTGGAGAGATTGCGCCCCCAACAATAAGAGGTACTACACGGACGTCAGGCAAATAATGATGAATTAAAGGAAGCTCAACTTCAATAGCGTGCTCAACGTCAAAGGGATTATGAGGAAGCATTATGGATGAAGCTCTTACAACTTTCTTTTGCAGTAATTTTTTAACTGCAGCAGTATCGATAGCTACAGAACCATAGGGAAGAATATATTTAGAGACCCCATCAAGAACAGCAACGCCTTCAAATACCATCTTATGTGACGGAGCCAAGAGAATGATGCGCTTTATCTTACCTTTATCAAGCAACCTAAAACCAGATGCTGCAACCGCTCCTGAATACCGATACCCTGCATGAGGAACGATAAGAGCACGAACTCCCGTAAGATCCGCCTCATATTTTTCTCTTGCTTCCAAATCTAATTCTTCAAGTTTAGCAATAAGTCGCTTTTCTTCCGTAGGAAACCATCCCCCCAGATGAAAAAACCTTTCAGGCTTTCTTTGACTTTCCTTGGCGAAAGTAGACGAAACCAGACATAGAAACACGATCCAACGATTACTTACAAAAAAAATCATACCTTCTCCTTCGTTTTACCCACTAACCCATGCTATGATTTTACTCAAAAGGGATCAACCTGACTAATAAAAAAAGGTTCACAAAGGGGTAAGTTCCATGAGGCTCACTTCAATTACAATTGTACTCTTTATCATTTCGTCCTACCAGCACCCTCTTAGTGGGATGATATATACTACGGAAAGCGCAGTGATTAAAACACAACCCTCTAACGTTACTATGACAATATGCGTTCACGGAACATTCTATCCACCAAAAATATCTATAAATAACATCTTTGCCATCATGCGAGATAAAATTGACAATACTCTCTACTCACGCGCCGTCGATTACATGCGCCAGGATCCTCGCTTTTTCCAAGGCCAAGCGATCCAAGAATTAGGCCTTAAAAAAATTGATATGTCTCCTTATGCAAAGCACTCAACTGCGCGCACCGTAGCTTCCTTATATAATTTACAGTTAGAGCGACTAGGAAAAGGACACGAGAAAAATCTTTATTACACTTTTGGATGGCATGGGCTCTTAAGCGATTCAAAACGCTATGAAGAATCTGAAAAACTTTACACAGACCTCATAGCAGAAATTTCAAAACTTCGCTCAGAAAATATTAATCCAAAAGTGCGAATCATTGCATACAGTCACGGAGGAAACGTCGTTCTATATCTTCCAAAAGTACGTGATGATAGAAACCCCTCTCCCGAAGATGAATTAGTGATCGATGAACTTATCACACTCGCAACGCCCATTCAGATGCTTACAGACCATTTTATCGCCGACAGACTCTTTAAAAAGGCGTACCACTTTTTTTCAGAAGAAGACGTGATTCAAATTGCTGACTTTGCGTCATCAGGGCAAATACTGCCCCAACGCTACTTTACTAATCGTAGAAACTTTAAAGTACCTGAAAAGCTTACTCAGGTAAGACTCCGATGCACAAAAAAAATTAGATTTCGACACACAGCTCCAGACGGTATTTTACCTCACGAACTGCTAGAACAAAGTACTATTAAATTAGTACACAAAGATCCTCATCATACAGAAATGTGGTCATTTGGATGGGCTGCCTGCTGGTACCGACCAACCTTCCCTTTAAAACCACTTCCTATCATGTCGCTTATCCCTACAATCATCCATACACTCGAACAAGCACCCAAAGAACATACATTCCTCACCTTTGATTACGCCCCTGGTGAAGACGGAGTACTTCTAAAACATGAAAAAAAGAACTCTTACAAAAAAGCATTTCCTTTTATGACTGCAACTCTTCAAAAAGAATTATGGGAACTTGCTGATAAGTACCGACCAAAAAACTTTTCTATTAAGATACAAGAAGGGCTTGTTGCTCTTGCGCTCGGAAAAGCGCGTAAAGATTTGGTCGCTGTCAAAAGATACAAAAAACCGCATAATAAAACGCTTGCAATATATATGCACCGTATTGACGCAGGGTATTTTGATACTATCCCGGGGGTAAACAAAAATCGCTCAACCTTAATGGCACGCGCACGCTTTTAAATCTGATCTAATGATACTAACTGCCAGAGCTCAATAAGATCTTTAAAAGATAATTGCTGAGCTCTGTACCCAAGAATTTTTTCAGAAATGCGCGCATACGGAAGATGAGTGGTCATAAGATTATTTTTTAAAGTACGGCGTGGATGAGCAAAACAAAATTTAATAAACTTCCAAAATTGCTGCTCATTAGGAATTGGCACAATATTTGCGCGTGGCTTAAAATACAAAAGACGAGAATAGACTTTTGGTTCTGGAAAAAAAGCTGTCGGCGGAACTTTAGTCAGTAACTTCCAGTCAAAGTAATGCTGAAAAAACAATGAAATGTAGCCATATCCTCTTCCACCCGTTTTAACAATTTTCTGGGCAACCTCTTCTTGCATCATAACGACACCTTCAGAAATTAAAGAGCGGTTCGCCTGAACCTTGTAAAAAATAGGAAAAGTAAGATGATATGGAAGATTTGAGAGCATAATCCATGGCTGGTTTGGCTGAAATACCGAAAAATCTACTTCAAGAAAATCAGTAAGATGCATAGTAAAAAACCCAGCACCTTTAAAGTCTGCCTCAACTTTATCAGCCCAGTCTTTATCAATCTCAAATACCCACAGTCGATCTGGTTTTTGTGCAACAATTTCTTGCGTTAAAAAACCATCACCACAGCCGATTTCAAATACCGACGCACCACGAACAGTAATTGCTGCAAGCATATCATGCACAATTGTCTGGTCTCTTAAAAAATACTGTCCATGATGCTTTTTAAGTAAAAGCCCACTTGATGAGGGTCTTTTCATACTGTAATCCTACGGCCTCATCAATACTTCTTTGAATGTATCTAAATGTTCAAGAACCATGCCTGCGCCTTTTACTACGCAAAACAAAGGGTCTTCAGCTACGCGCACAGGAAGACCAGTCTCTTTTGAAAGTAAACGGTCAAGCCCACGAAGCATAGAGCCACCGCCTGACAAAACGATTCCACGATCTACCAAATCAGAAGAAAGTTCTGGCGGTGTGCTTTCAAGTGCAACACGTACTACCTCAACAATACTTGCAACTGTTTCAAGAAGCGATTCATGCACTTCGTGTCCAGACATTTTAATAGTTTTTGGAACGCCAGTTATTAAATCGCGACCTTTAACGTCGATGGTCATCTTTTCAACATCGGGACTTAAAAGTGCAGATCCAATAGTAATTTTAATCATTTCTGCAGTACGTTCACCAATCAACAAGTTGTATTTACGTTTAACGTAGCTTACCACAGAGCGGTCCATTTCATCCCCACCAACGCGAATTGACTGGCAAAACACAACGTCTTTCAAAGTAATAACTGCAACTTCGGTAGTACCACCGCCTATGTCAACAATCATACTTCCTATTGGTTCGTGTACAGGAAGACCCGCTCCAATAGCTGCTGCCATCGGTTCCATAATAGGATACACTTCACGTGCACCTGCTTGTTTTGCAGATTCTTCTATTGCACGTTTTTCTACTTGAGTAATTCCAGAAGGAACCCCAATAACCATGCGAGGACTGATTAACGTACGACGATTATTATTCACCGAACGAATAAAATGACGCAACATACTTTCCGTTAACTCGAAATTCGCAATAACGCCGTCACGCATTGGACGACATGCAATAATACTTTCTGGAGTTCTACCAAGCATTTCTTTTGCTTTTGTTCCCGCCGCTAATACTTCATTAGTATTGGCACGAACTGCAACAACAGAAGGCTCGTTCAGCATAATACCTCGTGAACGTGCGTATACAACCGTATTTGCCGTTCCTAAATCAATCGCTATATCGTTTGAAAAGAAATTAAAGAACCGCTGTGCTGGTAAAAAACCTAGAATACTATTTACATCAAATATTTTTTTAATACTCATTGTACGTTAAACTCTCACCTTCGTGATTTAAAAACGAAATTCTACCGACACCCCGACGCGATGCGTTTTTGCACTATCACGCTGTTTTATAAATTTTATAGGAATATCCCACGAAAAGCTAATAAGCGGTCTTGCTTTTTTTGTGTTTGATAAGGTGCCATAATCATAAAAAACATTACACAACAAATATTCAGACGACCACTTTGAACGCTTGTAAATATTACTGAAATCTACTGCAATACTTTTATCTGCACGTTCATCTTGCCATACGTCTCCCGAATGAGTGTTCAAAACATATTGCAATTGGAAACCAAATCCATCGCGAATTTTCTTAAAAGTAACGGCAGGAGAAAACAAGAGTGTTACACCTGGATCAATCAGTACTGCACCCTCTGTCGCACCAAAAAGTTCTGATTCTCCCCTTACAGGAAGACGCCGCACTTGCACTTTATCCAAACGAGAACTTATGTTGACCATACAGCTCACCCATAAATCTTCTTTTATTTCAAAAGCCCCATCAAGACCCCAAAAAAGACCCAACATCCCCTCACCACCAAAAGGTATTGAGGCTGGTTTTTTTGGATCACGTTGCTTAGAGGAATGAAGTATCAATCCAGCTTTTACGCCACAACCTGCTTGTCTACATTTAAGAACATAGTCCTTAACCCATCCATAGCGTAAAAACACTTCAGTATCAGTTAAAGTACTATCTGACCATTCAGAAGAAGTAAATCCCAAATCTTGTAATGTTTGTCTTCTATCATCGTCTAGTTCGACTTCATCAGCGGCAGTCAATGACATATCAGAAGCAGTTTTTCGTGGAAGAATAAATTTTTGATTAGAGCTTAAGTGCATAAATGCTGTAGAAAAACCACAAGAAAGGTTATAAAACGCATACTCTCCGGCAAACTTTACGCCTTGTCCCTGAATTTTTCCGTGCATGTTCCATAGAATATCAAATTTAGTTTGCCATTCTGGACGCAATTGATTGGTATTTCCGACAGCTTCTGACGCATACGCAAGAGTACGCAAATCAAAATCTCCAAGTATTTCAGGAATGCCCTTCTTTTTTTTATCAGCACTTCCGTGAGCATTGTCACCAGACATAAAAAATGGTTCTACTTTAAGGTACGAACGTTCTTGCACGGTCTGAATAACCGTCCGAGGAAAAAAGGGAAGAAATCTATTATCAAAACCGGTCGATAGAAGCAATTTTGGAGAAAGTAATACCACCCCACAAACTGCTAAAAAATACTTAGTAGACTTTGTAACCATACTATCCCACGCTGAAACAAAAAAAGTCACACTTCACTCAGGATGATAAGCTTATCGCGTTGGGGTGGTTAGTCAAGCTGAATCGAGTAGGCCTTATAACCACCATACTCAATGTAACAATCTCCTACCTTGGCTACGACACTCGTTCTTGAGTCATAAAAGAAGATCACACAGAAAGCTCACAAAATTTTTACAATCGTTTATAAAAAAAGATGCTCTCAAAAGATCAATCTCTTAAAAGCATCTTTATATTCTTATTGAACTCTTTCTAAAACTACTCCGGTGCAGCCTCTGCTTCTTGCACTACTGGCATTATTCCGGTTTTAATGTACTCAATACATGCAGGCAAACTTATCTCGCAGACTGGTTCAATTTTTTTCCACACAAATATCTCATTTAAAATTGATCCTGAAATTATTTGTGTACCATCAGGACTAAATGCTACTGATTGAGCACTATCAGCATGTCCATTAAAGGTATATATTAATTTTTCTGTTTCAATATTCCATAGCTTTATTATTCCATCTCTTGACCCTGAAGCTATGTGCGTACAATCATGACTTAGTGCTACTGAAACAACAGAATCAGTAAGCCTATGTCGATTAAAGGTGCCCATTAGAACCCCTGTTTCAACATTCCATAACCTTACTACTCCATCTCCTGACCCTGAAACTATATGAGTACCATCAGAACTAAATGCTACTGAAACAACAAAATCAGTAAGTCCATTATTAAATGTACGTACACATTTTCCAGTTGCAACATCCCATAGTTTTATTGTGTGATCAAATGACCCTGAAGCTATGCGTGTACCATCAGGACTAAATACTATCGGTCGAATTAAATAAAGACGCTCATTAAATGTTTTTATATTTTTCCATTCAGCTCTTTCAAAGAGCGCATCAACCAACTTGTTTCTTATTTCTTCATTGCTAACTTCTTCTACTTTTCCTGCTGCATTAACACCTTCAAAGAGTGCTTGAAGTTCCGGCAATACTCCATTTTTAAAAATGCTATCTGCAAGTGCTTGATATAAAACATTCATACCTTTTTCATTATTAAATTGAAGAAAATCTGCAACAAAAAGAAGCTGCCCCAATTGAAGCTGTGAAAGATCTTTTAAAATGTCAGCACTATTGTTGTTTGCTATAAAGTTTTTGAGTACTGTAAGTAAATCAAGAGTAATTGCTGGCTCCGATAGAGAAATAGTTTGAGATCCCTTCAAACCAGAACGAGTAATTATCATTTTAAAAAACTCAAATAAATCTGTAAAAACTTGATTAACGGTAAGAGTTTCACCAGTTGATAATTTTAGAGTGTATTCTCCTTCTGGCACAGCAACTTCTATTGGAGCATCTTCGCCACTCTGCGCAGCAAAATTTATACCAGAAATACTTAACAGCGTCACACAGAATAATAACTTCTTCATAATAACCTCCGCTTAAACCTTACTAGCTTAATTCATAGAAACAACCCATTTATTTTAAAATACAAAAAAAACCAAAAAACTTGTAATGAAAAACCTCCAAAGAGCTTATTTAGCAGTTCTTTATGGGAAGGATCTGACCAAAAAAATACCTTTAAGCTTATTCATTGGACCAAAGATGAGAAAACAATCAAACACTCTTTTTATTTTTTAGGGTTATAAGAAAGTCTGTATAAGCTTAAAACGCATATTCACTCAAAAAATTGTTCAGTTGCCGCTTTATCTTTTCTAAAAAACATGTATCCTTGATTTTACGTATTGGCTTTATAGCAACTTATTTTTATACTCTCAAAGTCTAAATTTGGTTGATTTAAAGGTGCGTTATTGAGAGAACCAATCTTTTTTAAGAAATACATATTCAATCGACATTACACAATTCATAGTAAAGTATTGCAGTCTCATACAAAATTACTTTTTTATACTACTAACTTTCCAGGAGAAAATAATGGAAGGCACTATTAAATGGTTTAACCCTACTAAAGGGTTCGGATTTATTTCACCAGACGGCAACAATGGTGATGTTTTTGTACACATCAGCGCAGTTGACGCATCTGACGTTGAACACCTTGTTGAAGGACAACGTGTTTCTTATGAATTAGCTACAAACAGAGGCAAAGTTTCTGCTTCTCAAGTAAGACTAATCAATTCATAAAAGAATCGTAAAGGGGAGATAACCTCTCCCCTTTCTTATTTATTATTAACGCAAAGCAAATTTTGGATATAATGCCTTAAGATGCTTTGATTATTTAAGGTATTAGTATGCAAGACTTTAAGGCTTTGGGCTTACCCCAACAATTAATGAATTCTCTAGAAAAACTTCAATTTACTACTCCTACTCCTATTCAAGCACAAGTTATTCCCCATGCACTCGAAGGTAAGGATATCCTTGGGTCAGCTCAAACAGGAACTGGTAAAACAGCTGCGTTTGGTATTCCACTTATTACAAAATTAATGCTTTCTCCTCATGGCACAGCATTGGTAATGACTCCAACACGTGAACTTGCAGTGCAAGTACTTAAAATGTTGGAAGATCTAATCGGTGAAGAACGCAAAACCATCAAAACAGTACTTCTTATTGGTGGCGAATCTATTTTTAAACAACTTCAGCAACTACGAGTAAAGCCGCGCTTAATGGTGGGAACCCCTGGTCGTATAAACGATCATTTAATGCGTGGAAGCCTCAACTTACATGACACACGTTTTCTTGTTTTAGATGAAACAGATCGTATGCTTGATATGGGCTTTACTCCTCAAATTGATAAAATTCTTCATTACATCCCAACAGAACGTCAAACACTTCTTTTCTCTGCAACAATGCCGAGAAACATTGTTTCGATGTCTGAAAAATATTTAAATCAGCCAATTCGTGTATCAGTTGAATCTCCAAAACAAGAAATTCCTTCGCTTAAACAAGAAGTAATTTATGTTTCTGAACAAGACAAACACAACCAATTAGTTGATCAGTTAGGCAAACGTGAAGGTTCCATTATTATTTTTGTGAAAACAAAATTTGGAGCAGAAAGAATTGCAAAACGTCTACGCGATGAAAAACACAGTGCAGATGCTATTCATGGTAACTTGAGCCATTCAAGACGTGAACGCGCAATTAATGCATTCCGTGATTGTCGTTACCGTATTATGGTTGCAACAGATATCGCTGCACGAGGACTTGATATTGCTCACGTTAAACACGTGATTAACTACGACTTACCACAATGTCCAGAAGATTACGTACATCGCATTGGAAGAACAGCACGCGCAGGCGCTGAAGGTTCAGCTCTTTGCTTTGTTACCTCAGCTGACAGAAGAAAGTGGAGCATGATTAGCCGTCTTATCAATTTTGAAGGTAAACCAACCGGACAATTTGAAAGCAGCGACTCAGATGCAAGACCAGAACGTAGAAGAAGCAATTTTGCTCCTCGTTCATCATCATCTTCTTCTTTCAGAAAACCTTATGGTGACAGAGACGGCGGTTCTAGGGACGGCGGATCATCAACTGGTGGTTACCGTGGAAACCGTGATGGCGGTTCAAGAGACGGCGGATCATCAACTGGTGGTTACCGTGGAAACCGTGATGGCGGCTCAAGAGATGGCGGATCATCAACTGGTGGTTATCGCGGAAACCGTGATAGCGGTTCAAGCAGCTCAACAGGCGGCTACCGTGGAAACCGTGATGGTGGATCAAGCAGCAGAGGCGGCTTTGGTTCAAGCAGAGATAGCGGAGCGCCAACTACTGGTGGTTTTGGCGGAAATCGTGACGGCGGAAGCAAAGATAGCGGCTCAACAGGCGGCTACCGTGGAAACCGTGATGGTGGAAGTTCATCAAGCAGAGGCGGTTACGGCGGCGGTTCTAGAGACGGCGGCTCAAGCAGAGGCGGCTTTGGTTCAAACAGTGGTTACGGCGGAAGAAGCAACAGCTCTTCTCGTGGTGGCAACGACCGTGGAAGCTCTTCACAATACTAATATAAAAGAACTTTAAAGATTCATAAAAGAATCAAAGATGAGTGGACAACTTCGGTTGTCCATTCTTTTTTTTAATAAAAATTTCTACAAAAACACTTAGGATTTTTATAAATTCAAAATTCTTTTCTTAAATATAACTTTTCAGAAACGCCGTCATTACAATATCCCAACTTTCTATAAAATACATGCGTTCCATCTTGAGCACGCCTCATTCCCGAAGTAAGGTCTACAATAACAGGGCTATAATTTTGAGCGACTTGCTCCACAAAAAATATAAGTTTTTACCTATACCCTTGCCGCGATGATTTTCATCAACAACCAATCCCTCTATATGAATGCGCGTTTTGTCAGAAATAAATAAGCGTGATTTTGACCATGCAATCCATCCAACAAGAGAATCGCCATAATAAGCAACCGCAATGCCGTATCCATCAAGTGCTGTAAACTCTTTAAACCTTCTTGTGCAGGCTATCAATGACGTTGGGTAACCAAATTGAGCACTTAAAGGAAGCAATTTTTGGATATCTAAAACTGTTGCAGTCCGCACGATACACTCAGTCACTTTAGTAACTCCTTCTTATCCTTAAGCCCAGAGAGCTTAAAATCACACTCGTAAGCTTTTTGGACAATACTATCGTATTTACTAAATTTTTTGAAATTTAACCTACGATTAAAACTTTCCAAAATAAGCTTACAATCAGCTAACCCTTGAATAAAAACTTTAAAAGTACGTATGCTGATAGTAAGAAATAAAAATACAGTACACATAACGCTTTCAGCTTATGATGTATAAAAATAATGGAGGTTACTATGAAGTTTACAAAATTCAGTCTTAATTTATTACTCGTTACTGCATTTATATTTTCGTCTGTAGCGCGTGCAGAAAATTATAAAGCAACAGAAGACCAAACAATTGTAATTGAAGAAGAAGTCGAAACCGGACGGAAAGGTTCTTTAGGTAAACCTATAGGCCTTTCAACAATGATACTTTCAAAAGATATCATTAATAAATGCTACTCAGACACAAAAAATAGACCAGCTGATATGGTGGGGGGATTTGGAACTTTTCCTGACTCTAATGATTTATTATTAACACCTAAATGGAAAGCGATTGAAAGCAATGATGAAATTAAAAAACTTAAAGACTCTTTAGGGAGTACTTTAACAAATCATTTTATTTATTGTCTTTGGAACGCATTAAAATAAATATTATTAAAAATTTATATATATGGAATATTACACATAACAATAATGGAGGTTACTATGAAGTTTACAAAATTCAGTCTTAATTTATTGGTAGTTACTGCACTTACACTTTCTTTTTCAGTAAATGCAGAAGGAATGGCGCCACAAATTTCTGACGACACTCTTAAACAATGTGGAACCCTTTTAAACCTTCGTGCCCAAGTAGATTTTAAAAGCCTTCCACAAGAAAATAAAGATACTGTAATAAAAAACCCTTTATGGGATGCAATTAAAAAACATCAAACTGCAGTGGCATACGCATCGATGCAAATAGACGGAAAACCCCAGTATACTCAGGACCAAGTGAATGAATTCATCTATTGTATTTACAGCCGTACGCTGTCTCCGCTTCGCCTAGAAAATGCTGATGATATCATAATCGACGACATAAACTAACCATACATTAAAAACGTATGTTTGCCGTGTTGTGCTTTAGTTATAACGCTGCAAACATACCCACTTACGGTAAAAAAAGGGAGTTACAATGAAGAAATTTCAAATATATACCTTTATTATTGTGGCAATGGGCTCATCGCAGCCCCTAGAATGTGCGCAGTCAACTCTTCGTCATACTCCCTTAGGAGAACGTCATGGCAGAAGTGCTTCAGAATTACGTGCTCCAAGCACGCTTGAAAAAGTAAGCCACGGGACTATGAATTTAATACGACGTAAATGCGCTAATGACCTCCCCTTTGCCGATGAACCAGAAAAAGGATTTGCGCCTCTTTCAGAAGAGCTGCAGGACATTATTACAGAATCACCTATTTGGAATGGCTTAGAAATCATTTATCCTGAATATAGTGACGAAATGCTCTATTGCCTTTATTTAGAAATCCTTAAAGAAGACATTATCGATTAAAAATTAAGGCCAAAACACCTATTAAACGCAATTCAAGAGCATAAACTCTTGCAAAAATCACCACCAAAGGACTATGCTATTATAATAAAGAGGAGGTTATTAATATGAAGAAATATATAGTTACCCTAGCGTTACTTTATTCGGCTACAACACAGCTTAAAGCAGATACTACCCAAAACGCACCTATGCCTGCCGCATCAATACAAAAAAATGATCTAACAGATGCTAAAAATACACGAAGCATTCAAAATTTTATGACGGATGATGACGCTCCGCAGCCAGAGACCGATTTGGCTGAGACAGTGAATGGTTCACCTTCACAAGATCCTCTAAAAAAGAGTCCAAAACTTAATGGCTTGGGACAACCAATAGAAGACTCAGAATCTTTTGATGAGGACTCTGACATTGTCGCTATTCCAGAAATTATAGAACCAACTTCAACCGAAGATGGACCCTTTGGCGAGCTTCCTCAAGAATCACTTGAAACTGATATTGATAGAGAAAAAATTATCTCAGACATTCCTGCCAAAGACCTTGGCGATTATATCGACACCACACAAGATGATAGTGCGCGCTCTTTAATGGAATCTAAAAAACAGATGTCTTCAGATAAAAAAACTTCTCCCCTTACAGACACAAAAGAAGAACTTTTAGATGCAACTGCTTCAGCTGATGCCAATGAATTCTTGCCCAAACCTACAGTGATAGGAGGATGGACAGGTCTTGCTGATACCCAGAAAAAAACCATTAAAAAATCACCTATCTGGAGAAATTTAAAAGCCGACCATTCAAGCGCTACCGATCCAGACCTTTACCGTCTGTATCTTGCAGAAACAAATAAAAAAGAAGAAACACCTGCCCCTTCGGCGGCAGAAAAACAAAAAACTCGCGATACAGTTTTAGAAAATAAAGTAGCTGATGTTGTTAAAGAACAAAAAGATTCTGAATCTACAAAAGAGTCTCAGGACAAAGTTGTTGCGACCCCCGAGGATCTTTATGTAAAGCTTCTTCATGAAACAAAGCCACACTTGACCGCTGTGCAGCTAGAAGGAACCCTTGAAGAGTTTAGGGAATCTTTAGGAATACACACAAAGTCATTTGAGGATACAAATCAAGATGCTTCAGATTTCTCAAATACTCTTTCGATAGCTCCTACAAAAAAATCTAATGAACCAATCCCAGAAAAAACCACTTCAGAAAAATCGGATATTCCAAAAAACATGGCCACAACAAAAGAAGAACCGACAACTGCAAGCAAACCGATAGAACCCTTTCTTTCTGAGCCAGTTAATTCAACAGAAGAATTTCTTACCGATACTCCAGAAGTAAGCGAAAAAGAAAGCTCACCAAAGGAAAACAACAAGGGCGCAGAAGGAAGTAAAGAACCTACCGATATAACTATTCCAGAGGAGTCAACAGATCCTCTTTAATAAAAAAAATAATCAATATATTATCCAGTAAGTGGAGTTTTCACTCCACTTTTTTAATGCCCTTTTTTGTTTATCAAAAGATTAATCATACTCGCCATGGACCTCCTGAATTATTTTTGTTAGGATTCCCTAAAATCCCCTCACACCTACTACTTGCCTAAAAAGGAGCTCGAGCATGGCACACAGCACCGAGACTCAAAAAATCCAAGCGGTCATCCTTGCCGCCGGAGCATCATCACGATTCAAAACAGGCAGAACAAAGCTACTTGAAAAAATTTGTGGCCGGCCGATGATTTTGTATCCAACCAGTATTTTAGCGGACCTCCATATTCCTACTCTTATGGTTGTTGGATTTCAGCGGGATACCGTTGAAGAAGCAGTCCGCGAAGAATTTGGACAATCAGTTACTTTTATCCATCAAGAAGTACAACGTGGAACAGGCCACGCGATCCAATGCACCCGTGACGCATGGTCTGCACAACATGTGCTTGTTATGAATGGCGATATGCCTCTTGTAACAACCGACATCATTGAAAAAATTATCAAAAAGCACCTTGAAGCTGACGCAGCTATTACCTTTGCCACAGCGCATCATTGTGATCCTGAATCTCTTTATGGTCGTGTTATTCAAGCAGATGATTCTATTAAAATTATTGAAGCAAAAGATTTTGAAGGCGACCTTGGCGAACAATGTTGTGTAAATGCTGGTATTTATCTTATAAAAAGAAGCTTTCTGGACACCTACCTTACAACATTACAAAAAAGCGCAGTCACTCAAGAATGGTACATCACCGATCTTATTAAAATCGCAAGTGACAACAAATTAGGTGTTGTCACCGTTTCTGTCCCGTTTGATCGCATCCGCGGAGTTAATGACTTTAAAGAATTGTGGGCAGCTGAACAAATTAAAAAATCTGAAATCATCCAACACTGGATGGCACACGGAGTTCAATTTGCTGTTGCACACAACGTACAAATTGACTGGAATGTAAGTATTGAACCAGGATGTTCAATAGGATCAGGGGTACAGCTTCTAGGAAAGACAAAGATCGGCAAGGACTCCGTCATCGAGGCATTCTGTCATTTACGTAACGCAACTATTGGGAGCCGCACTGTCGTGTATCCTAATAGCGTTATTGATAGATCAGAAGTCGGCTCTGATTGTTTTGTAGGACCGTTTGGTTTTATACATGGCAATTCTACACTCAAAAACAATGCAACCGTTGGATGTTTTGTAGAAGTTAACCGCAGCCAAATATGAACGTTTACTAAGGCAAAACATCTTTCCTATATTGGCGACGCTGAAATCGGAAACAATGTTTCGCTGGGCGCGGGGCTTATTACCTGTAATTATGATGGTGTACAAAAACATCGTACTCAGATTAAAGACAACGCCTTTGTTGGTGGTAATAATACGCTCGTTGCACCCGTAATTGTTCATAAATCTGCAATCACTGCTGCTGGTTCAACCATTACGAATGACGTTCCTGAAAACGCTCTAGCAATCGCGCGCGAGCGACAAATTAACAAAGATGGTTATGCACAAAAATTGCGAGACAAACACAATAAAAAAGAAACGAACACCGCAACTTTTGTTCCAGGATCGTCAAAAGCAGGATACGAATCACAGCCATGATCTCCCTTATACATACTGCTGACATTCATTTTGGAATGGAAAATTACGGCAAAATCGATATTAAGACGGGTATCCACTCCCGTCTTCTTGATTTTGAGAAAGCACTTAACTTTTGTATTGATGTGGCAATCGATAAAAAAGTTGATGCATTTTTGTTTTCAGGAGATGCTTATAAAACAGCCCACCCTACCCCTACACAACAAAAACTTCTTATGCATTGCTTATTACGTTTATATAAAGCAGGTATTCCCGTCGTTATGATTGTGGGCAACCATGACAATCCATTAAGTTTTGGCAAAGCACATAGTTTTGAGATTTTTGGAGACATTCCTCTTGAAGGGTTTCATCTTATTGCAAAGCCTGAACTTCTAACACTTGCTACAAAAAACGGACCGCTACAAATTGTTGGAATTCCTTGGCCCACACGAAACACACTCAGTTTAAAAACAAAAAATCTTGCTCTATCGCCTGATCATATCACCCAGTATATTTCACAAGCAGTTGCCGCCATTATCCAAGACTTTGCCCAAAAACTTGATCCTACAATTCCTTCTGTCCTTGCAAGTCATATGACAGTAAGTTCCGGAGTTTTTTCTGGATCAGAAAAACGCGCAATTTATGGTAATGATCCCATTTTACTTCCTTCTCAACTTGCCATTGAACCATTTGATTACGTAGCACTGGGGCATTTACACCGTTATCAAAATTTAAATAAAAATGGTTATCCTGCAATCGTCTATTCAGGTTCTATCGAACGCATCGACTTTGGAGAGCGCAAAGAACCTAAGGGGTTCTGTCTTGTGCATGTTGAACGTAACAACACGACACACGAATTTATTCAAGGACCTATGCGCCCTTTTATACAAGTAGAAGTTACTTTGGACCCTGCCGATGACAATCACACAGGACAAGTACTGCGCGCACTTGAAGAACATACTCTTGAAGGTTCTGTAATTAAAATCTTGTATCATGTTCCTGCTGGCCAAAAAGACACCGTTGATTTAAACGTCATCGAACGTGCCTGTATTAACGCACAATATTTGGTAGGAATTATTCCGCTTCGCAAAAACACTCAACGAGAAAAACGAACCGGCCTAAACGTTGAGATGGATTTAAAAACACTTCTTAATGCCTACTTTGATGGAAAGCCGGAGCTTCAAGCCCGAAAAGATGAACTTATAGAACAAGCTCTTGAAGTGTATGAAAAATCGCATAATTGTTGCGAAGAATAAGAGTGCCCGCAAAGAAGGGCACAGTTCTTTTTCTCTGTTTCAAACATCCTTTTTCTAATTTCTTTTTCAAAATCATTCTCCTTTTTCTTTAAAAAATCTTTTATCTAAGTCAAAGTCTTTTTTTCTTTATTCAATATTTTTTAAATTTCATAGTCTAGAGGGCGCTACCCGCGCAGGGGCCAAGGAGGTTCTGGTCAACCTCCCTGCACCCAGGACCTTTTTAATACACGCATAAGCAGCTACCAGAAGAACTGCTTACGCAGTTTCATCTTCGCTTATTATGCTGATAAAGTACCTACCTTATGGCTCTATTGGGCGTTAGCCCAGATAATGGGAAAACCACATATTTTTTACAAGTCATGCAACTCTGTCCTGCGACTGTGTCCTGCTAAGTTTTAACGAAGCCGGAAGAATTATGGCGAAAAAAGAAGTATCAACAAAACG
>Ga0105050_10001429_pt1 | contig 35951 bp, 33 predicted proteins | sample FRY01_FD_78088 | JGI IMG/M metagenome (GOLD analysis project Ga0105050, IMG submission 78088) | Freshwater microbial communities from Lake Fryxell liftoff mats and glacier meltwater in Antarctica - FRY-01 | ecosystem: Environmental > Aquatic > Freshwater > Ice > Glacier meltwater ...
CATGATGCTCAGTCGCGCGCTGTATCCTCATATGGTCGCCAGACAATATGGCGTGATCATCAACATCATTGGTATCGCTGGAGAAAAACTTAATCCAAACTCAATTGGTACTTCAGTCGCCAATGCAGCGCTGATTGCTTTTACGAAAGCATTCGGTGCGCAAAGCGTCGATCACGGTGTACGTGTGCTCGGCATCAACCCGGGCTTGATACATACCGGGCGCACAGACAATTTGCTTCATCCCAAAACCGACGTTGATCGCCAAGCCTACGCAAAGGTCATGGCGAACTTACCGTACGGTCGCATGGGCAATCCAAAAGAGGTCGCCGATCTTGCTGTGTTCTTTGCTTCAGATGCCGCAAAATACATCAGTGGCGATGTGCTCTCAGTGGACGCCGGAACACGCTTCAGAGCCTAGTGCTCTAAAAGTGTTCCGACGCTCAAGCTAATCCATGCCACCTAGCGCTCGTTCATTACTGAGGCTGAATACCGATTTGCTTGACCAGATCACCCCATACCTTGTCTTCTTTTTCAAGGAATTTGGCGAACTGTTCAGGTGTATCTTTGCTGCTCTGTGCACCGATATCCGCGATGCGCTTGACCATCGCGGGTGAAGCCATCACTTTCATGATTTCGGTGTTCAGGCGATTCACGATATTTTTTGGTGTGCCTGCAGGCAAGAACAACGCGTACCACTCATACAACTCAAATCCTGGAAAGCCGGATTCTGCAATCGTGGGGATATCGCTCAGTGCTTCTGGGCGTGTTGCACCCGTCGTCGCAATCGGGCGCAGCTTGCCGCTGCGAACATGGGGAATGGTCGATGTTGGGCTATTGATCAACATTTGAATGTGGCCGGCCAATAGATCCGTTAAAGCAGGTCCACCGCCCTTGTATCCAATCTCTGTCACATCAATCCCTGCAAGCTTTACCAGATACTGCATCGACAGTTGGCCTGAAGTCAGACCGCCTGGTGTGCCGTATGCCAGAGAAGCGGGCTTAGCCTTGGCAAGCGCGACCAGTTCCTGAAGGTTTTTAGCCGGCACCGAGGGATTCACCGTCAAAATACCAGGCATCAACGCGAGCATGGCCAACGGAATGAAATCCTTTTTAGAGTCATAAGGTAAGGACTTTGTGATGTAGGGATTGATCGAGTGTGCACTGATAAATAAACCAATCGTGTAGCCATCCGGTGCGGATCTTGCGACATCCTGTGTCGCGATGGTGCTGTTACCACCTGGCTTATTCATCACCAACACAGGCTGACCGAGTGCTTTGGATAAGTCAGGCGCAATAGATCTAGCCAGCACATCCGAGGTGCCCCCCGGCGCAAAAGTCACAATGATCCGGATGGGTTTGCTAGGCCATGTATCTGCAACAGCTGCACTCAGCGGAATCAGTGTCGCGCATAGCGCAAAAGCTAGCGATTTAAGTTTACTCATTTATGTCTCCAATTGTTGTTTTACGTTCAAATCTACTTCGTTCTAATCTACTTCAAAACTTCTTGTGTATGCTGCCCCAAACTAGGACTGACGGCACTTGTCTCCTTGCCTAAAAATACTGCGCTGAGCGGGACAGGCAGCGCAAGCATCTCAGTACCATCAGAGGTTTTAAGCGTTCGCTTAAAAACACCCCGCTCAATAAAATGTGGATCTTGCGTTGCCTGCTCCAGCCCGACAACCTCCGTGACACAGACATCATGGCCCTCGAAAATAGCCATCCACTCAGCTGCCGTGCGCTGCGCAATCACTTTTGCCACACGCGCTTTAACCAGACGATCGTCCTGGGTAGACTGAAGCTCCGTTAGACCAATCAGACCCAGAAAATTTGTCCAAAATTTTTCCTCTAAAGGCGCTGCAGCTAGAAATTTATCATCAGAGGTCTGATAAACCTGATAGCGTGGACTCCCTCCAGTCACTAACTCATTGCCCGGCGAAGGCCATTGGTTGGCGGCCCAGCCGTTACCGAGCCCCCAATACATCAGCGTAAACAAATTATCTGCCATCGAGACATCGAGATGACATCCCTGACCATCCAGATCGCGCTTACGCAGCCCCAGCAAAATATTCATCACGGCAGGATACGCACCGCCGGCGAGATCGGCCGTCAACACTGGCGGCACCAAGGGCGCGCCCTTGGCATCTGCACTGAGTGCCACCATCCCTGCTCGCGCCTGATAGTTCATATCGTGCGCTGCAATCATTGCACTGGGGCCGGACTGTCCAAACCCCGTGATTGAGCAATACACAATGCCTGGGTTCAACCGCGAGACCGCCTGATAACCCAGGCCAAGCCGATCCATCACACCGGGCCGGAATTGTTCGACGATCACATCAGCATCCACAATCAAACGCTTAATTTTCTCAATCGTCTCGGGATTTTTAAGATCCGCAATCACGGACTTTTTCCCGCGATTTAGCAAAGAGAAATTCACGCTATCCAGCCCAACTTTTGGGCTGTAGTCCCGCATATCATCACCAGAAGCACGCTCGATTTTGATCACATCCGCGCCGGCCTCCGCGAGCAACAGGGTACACATAGGACCCGGCAGCAGGGTACTAAAATCGAGAACCTTGATCCCCTCAAGCGGTTGCATCATCCGCTCCGGATTTTTTCTTAAGCCATGCATTGCGTGCACGACGTGCGGGAGCATAGGGCTCTTGGCCCAGTTGCTCATACAAGCTCTGAGTCACCTCAAAGTGATGGTGTAAACCTGAACGATTCAGTAGCGCGATTGGTCCCTCAGGATAACCAAGACCTAAACGCAACGTCGTGTCCATATCGTTGGCCGAAGCCAGTCCTTCATCGAGTCGGCGCAGCGCCGCGTTGTAGTAAGGGCGTAGCAATCGATCCAAAATACGTCCGGGAAAATCGTTGCACACCGCCACGACCAAACCCGCACGTTCAAACGCTGCACGCGCAGCCGCCAGCGCTTGATCACTGGTGTAGGGCTTACGCACCAACTCTACAAGTTTGGTGGGCGGATCATCACCCAATCGGAATCGCGCGAAACCGACAATGTTTGACGGACCCTCATCATCCGGCACGTGCACACCCAGACATTCCGTGCCAAGCTCAATGGCCACAAAATCGGCGGCATCATGATGATTCTTTGAGTGTGCGTAGGCTTGAGCAGCACCGGTACCGATAAATACCCAACCCAAACCATTCGTGCTGGCACTTGTTGTAAAGGGATGCGCTTCTGGAAAAGAACGGCTCTCACCTTGCTGAACAATTTGATAGGTCATGTCGCTCAGGCTCCAAAAATCTTGTTGTTGTCATAGCGATGGAAACCGCGACCAGACTTTCGTCCAAGCCGACCTGCACCAATCATCCGTTTGACCAAAGGCGGACAAGCCGCACGAGGCTCATTGGTGACGCCATGCAGCGCCTCGCACAACAACAACTGCGTATCCATCCCCACCATATCCAACAATTCCAAGGGGCCCAACGGATAACCCAAGGCAGTCTTCACGGCCAAATCAATATCTGCCGGTTCGGCGACGCCCTGATCGATCAAATTGATCACGTCATTGTGCCAAGGCACTAGAAAATAATTCAAGATAAAGCCAGGCGTGTCGCGGGTGCGGACTGGACGTTGACCCAAGGCCTCGCAAAACTGCCAGGCAAGCGCAAACGTTTCCTCTGACGTATTCATCCCGGGAGACATCTCAACTAACTTCATCATCTGTGCTGGTAAACAAAAATGCATGCCCACAAAGCGATCCGCACGTCCAGTGCCGCCCGCAATTTCTGTAATAGAAATCGTGGAGGTATTCGAGGCAAAAATGGTGTGCTCACCACAGACTTCGTTCAGTTGCTTAAAGATCGTGTGTTTGACTTTCAAGTCCTCAAACACGGCTTCAATCACAAAATCACAATCTGCTAGCTCACTGATATCCGTTGTCGTCAGGAACTGCGCCATGATGAGAGCATCTTCCCCCTCTGCAAGCTTGCCGCGCTCAACTGATTTTTTCAGGAATGCGGCCGCTTGTTTATGTGCAAGCTCCAGGTTGCCCGCATTCAAATCGTAAATCCGAGTTTTAAAACCCGCACGCGCAGCGACGATTGCAATACCCGTCCCCATGGTTCCGCACCCTACGACCCCAACGGTCTGCTTGTGATTCATTTCTTTTTATCCTTCTTTAGAAAACTACGTCCAATCAGCTGTCTGTGAATCTGATTGGTACCTTCCCAGATCTGTGTGATTTTTGCATCGCGCATCAAACGCTCAACGCGATAGTCCTTGCAGTAGCCATAACCACCCAAAAACTGAACGGCGTCGGTGGCAATACGCATCGCGATATCCGTCGCTTTGAGTTTCAATATGGAAGCCTCGATTCCGACGTTCGGTGCATCAGACTCGATCAGTTTTGCCACACGCCATAGCCAGGACTCGACCAACACCAGCTCGGCCGCCAGATCCGCAACATTGAACTGCAGCCCTTGAAACTCTAACAATCGCTTACCTGACTGGCTCCGATCATTCATGTACTCAATCGCGTCCTCAAAGGCTGCACGGGCGATGCCCAGTGCGTGCGCCGCAACGCTTGGGCGCGACTTGTTGAGCGAGCCCAACAGAACGCTCAATCCTTCACCTGGCCCCATCAGCAAATTAGCGCGACTCACTCTGGCCTGATCAAACGACAGCGATGCGGTACCCGAAGCCCGGGTCCCCATCTTGTCTTCTGTACCCGTCACTGAGAATCCCGGCGTGCCTTTTTCCAGAATCAGTGCTGAGATTGACTCTTTGCTCCCTTCGATTTCAGTCCACTTACCAAACACAACATACAAGTCAGCGACGTCACCATTGGAGATAAAGATCTTATTGCCGTTCACAATGATCTCGTCACCCTCAGGCTTAAAGCTCGTCTTCATGCCGGTTGCATCGGAACCCGCCGATGGCTCCGTAATGACCAGAGCGGCCAAACCACCCTCCGCAATCCGGGGCAGCAAACGTTGTTTTTGCTCCTCGGAACCAAAATCCATGATGGGCTTAACCGCATGGAAATTGGTCGCCCAAATAATGCCAGTCGAGGCACAGGCCTGGCTGATCTCACGCACACACGCCAAATAACAGGCATAAGACATTGGGGCGCCCCCATACTCCTCCGGGATGAACATCGCGTTCAAACCCAGCGCGTTGATGGCCGCCACATTTTCCCAGGGAAACTCACCTGTTTTATCGTAATGCGCCGCGCGAGGGGCGATCCGCTCACGTGCAAGCTGCCTCACAGAATCCAGCAACATGCTTTCTTCTGGATTCCAGTTTTGATCCGCATCCAAGCGATTAAGTACATTCATCTTGAGTATCCAGTGTTACTGCAATATGCCGTGGGCGCCATCAATATAAATGGTTTCCCCGGTCATATAAGGAGAATTCAATACAAAAAGTGAGGTCACGAAATGACCGATATCCTGCGCCTGTCCAGCAACACCGGCAGGAATACGTTTGGAAAGATAATCGGCGAGAGGACCCTTTTCCATCTCATCGCGATTAAAGTCTGTCATCACATAGCCCGGTGCGACATTGAGCACTCTAATCCCCTTGTTCCCCCACTCCACGGCCATACAGCGCGTCATCGCCGCCACAGCGGCCTTGGTCGCGCAATAGGTCAAGTGTTGCTTGACACCGAGCTTGTCAAAGAACGAACCAATGTTCACGATCAATCCCCCCTTGCGCTCAAGCAAGAAAGGATAAATAGACTGACTGGCTGCAAGCACCGAGTAGGCATTGACATCCATCACGTTCTTGAACTCACGCTCCTCAATGGTCTCAATACGGCCCTGCGAATGAATCCCGGCGTTATTCACGAGACCTACGACTGGCTGCGCAGTCCGTTGCGCGATCTCGCTAAAGGTTTTCGCTAACTGCTCAGGGCGACTCACATCACACGCTGCCGGGTAAAAACGGGCGGAGATCTCTGGTGTCACACCACGGATCTGTGGCGACTCACCCGAACGCGATAAGCAACCCACGCGATAGCCTGCTTGCGCCAAACCCAACGCAATCGCTGCACCGATGCCGCGACTCGCACCCGTCACCATCACGCAACCTTTTTCAATTTCTTCGCTCATCACCTATTGATCCTTAAAAATAGCAGGGCGTTTTTCAACAAAGGCATTCATCCCTTCGACCGCATCCTGACTACGATAGGCCAAGGTCGAACAATCACGCTCAATCAGCAAGCCTTGCTCTAAGGTTGTCTGCATACCACGCAACACCGCAGCGCGTGCCATCTCAAGGGCAATCAAACCATGCTTGAGATATGGCGCCAAAAATGCTCGCCCAATCGCTGCGACCTCGCCCTCGTCCACGACTCGCGTGACCAAACCGATCCGCTCAGCCTCTTGCGCGTCGACGGTGCGTCCAGACAAAATCATATCTAGCGCACGATCCTCACCAATCAAGCGGGGCAAGCGTTGCGTGCCACCATAGCCTGGTATCAAACCGAGTTTGACTTCAGGCAGACCCAGCTTTGCGCGCGCTGTGGCGACACGAAATGTACACGCCAAGGCCAACTCCAATCCGCCTCCAAAAGCATAGCCGTGCAACACTGCGACGGACGGTACACGCAGCGCGGCGATCCGATTAAACGCCTCTTGTCCTGCGCGAGCACCTTGATGCTCCTCAGTCAACGTACGTCCCATCAGCTCTTTAATATCCGCGCCCGCACAAAAAGATTTTTCACCTTCGCCAGTGACATAGAGACCACGTACCAAACCTTGCTCAATGGCTTCTTCGATTTTCGACAAGGCGACACTGAGCTCTTTTAAAATAGAAAAGCTCAACGCGTTCAATGCCTGAGGCCGGTTTAGGTGAATCCGTGCCAGACCCTCTTCAATACTCAACTCAACAGCCATGACCCTCTCCTGATTGATACATCACAGTCTTTAAGGTTTCCATCGAACCGCATCAGGCTTAATGTCGCCACGCTTGGCCATTTCCATCAACTCACGCTTTAAAATTTTGCCACTCGCCGTCAGGGGAAAGCTCGGCAGCGCGATGAAATACTCCGGCATATCGTACTTGGACAGTCCCACCGTATACAGATGGGCGAGCAGTTCTTGTGGATCGATCAGAACACCTGGCCGCGCAATAATCGCCAGACACACCCGCTCACCGAGGCGATCGTCCGCAATCGCAAAGGCCGCAGCCTTACTCACTGCGGCATGGCGATGGGTCAGGTCTTCGATTCGAGCGGGATGGATGTTGTGTCCACCCCGGATGATCAGATCCTTTTGTCGACCTACGATTTTCAGGCAACCTTGATCGTCGACAATCCCAAGATCTCCAGACATGAACCAACCGTCGCGATTGAAAGATTTTTCAGTCGCGGTCTGATCGTCAAAATAACCAAGCATCAATAAGCCACCGCGTCCACCGATCTCACCGACCTGTCCGACTGGCAACTCTTCATCAATATTTTCTGGATTAAAAATCCGCACTTCGTAACCACCGCCTGCTCTACCGCAGGTCGACACGATCGTATCAGTCGGATCCGTGGGCAAGGTGTATTGGTGCGAGCCATTTTCCGTCATGCCATATACATTTTGCGGGTTGACACCTAAACGCAAGAAACGCTCAGCGACCTCTCGGGGAATCGGCGCACCCGCCATGTAAAACGACTTCACCGCACCGAGCTTCTCCAGATCTTGGCGACGCATATCTTCGAGAATATCCATCGCATGGGTTGGCACACCCATGACATAGGTTGCGTTGCTTTCAAGAATCCATTGCAACGCTGACTTGCCAGAGGCATAGTTATGAATCACAAGCTGCATGCCTGCGACTAACCACTGCTCAACGGCGACCGTCGCAATATGATGACTCAGGGGACTCAGTGTCAACAAGACCGTTTCTCGATCGTGATGCCAATCCCTCACCATGCCCCGACCATTTGCAAGCAGAGTGTTGTCACTATGCATCACCCCCTTAGGTAATCCGGTGGTGCCAGAGGTAAAGGCCAGATAGACGATCTTGTCAGGATTCATTACAGCGGGCGGTAACGCAGCGCGCTCGATCGGCTGGCGCGGATACTGCCGCTCGGCGGGGAAACTCAAGGCGGGTTGCTGCAGCGACTCTCCCACCACATACACACCGACCAACGTCGGGACTTGATCGAGCTTATCAAAAATAGAACTTGTCTTTGCATCCGAACCGTAGTTGGGCATCACAAAAAATGCTCGACACCGAATCCGTTTTAATAGCGTCACAATCTCATCAGAGGTGTAGCTCTGATGCAACGAAGGGCAACAGACATAGCCATTCCGAGAACAGGCCAGCATCACAATCACGGACTCGATACGGCTTGGCAACCAGATCGCCACGCGCTCGCCGGCGCGCACTCCCGCCAGATGCAGCGTCAGCGCGACACGCTCGACCTCTTGTAAAACCTCAGCCCAAGTCAATGCGACCTGGTTGTCGCGAAGCGCCAACATGTCAGGATGGCGCTGAGCATGTTTTTCCAGAAGACTAAAAAATGTGTCGGACTGCCATGAGCCATTTTTATAAAATGCGTCCGTCCTTTGTGGGTCATGCAAGGTGAGCATCATGATCTAAATGTTCTCCTTATTCATTCACAATGCCGTTTTTCTTAAGCTCTGCAATACGATCGGCTTTGAGTGATAGCCAGTCTTGCAGGATCGCATGAGTATCCTCGCCCAGTGTGGGGGGTGATTTACGATGAACGCTCTGCTGACCGTTCATACCAATCCCTAAGCCAACTTGCGGGATCAACCCGTAACCAGACTCCGAGGCATAGAAAAATTCTTTAACGAGCAAATCCTCATCACGCACGACCTCGTCAACACGATTGATCGGTCCCGCCGGGATACGGCTCTTGGAAAAGAGAGCGAGCCACTCGTCGCGCGTCTTAGTACGCAGGATTTCAGCAATGCGCACCACAATGCCGGCGCGATGTTCACGTCGACCTGCATTGGTCGCATATTGGGGTTGTGCGCCAAACGACACATCACCCACCGTTTCCCAAAAACGCTTCCAGATCGCGTCGTTACCCAAGCCTAACGATAACTGTGCATCAGAGGCTTCAAACACTTGATAAATCGCAATCACGGAATCTTTACCACCCGAGCGTCGTGGCAACTCCGCCGACCCAAGATAAGACACCACGCGAGGTGCCATGAAGCGCGTCATACTTGCATGCATCGAAATATCGACGCTACAGCCCTGACCCGTTTGATGACGACTATTAAGCGCTGCCAATACCGCCATCGCAAGATCCTGTCCCGCCAACATATCGGCGGCAGGTGTTCCGACCTTTTGGGGATCGGACTCAATCTCACCCGTTAAATCCATAATCCCCGAATAACCTTCGGCGATCAAATCGTAACAAGGGTCATCACGACGACGCCCCGTCAAGCCGAAGCCCGTGAGCGAAGCATGAATCAGCCTGGGAAAATGCTGTTGAAGCTTTGCGTAATCGAGACCAAGCTTTTCCTGAACCCGCGGCGTCATGTTCAGAATCAAGACATCTGTTAATGCAAGCATTTGCATCAGAATGTCTAGGCCCTCGGCCTGATTCATGTCAAGCACCATGCTGTACTTATTACGATTGACGCTTAAGTACCAGAGAGAGGCACCATTTAAAAATGGTGGCCCCCAATGACGGGCATCGTCACCCGTGCCTGGCTTTTCAATCTTGACAACCTTGGCACCAAAATCACCAAGCAACTGTGCGGCATAAGGTCCAGCAACAGACGTACTCAAGTCAAGTACGCGCAACCCGCTCAGATATGAAAAGCCACTTGAGGCGGAAACTTTAGGAAGTGCTTCGTAAGGCAGAGTCATTATGTTGAATTTCAATCGTAAATTAGGATGTGTGCGCGCAGCGGACTGATCGAAAAAAATTATTGAACAAAATCGGCGGCATAGCGGCCGGCTAGACGCCCAGAGATAAAGGCCCATCCAAGATGATGCCCATGCCCCTCCAGCAATAGACCACCCTGACCGACTGAGCCTGCCGCATACAAACCTGGAATGATCTCGCCATTCGCATGGATCACTTCAAGCTTTTCAGTGACATTAAGACCGCCATCAGTAAAGACGACATAACTCTTAACAGGTCCAAGAGCATAAAACGGCCCGGTGCTAAGTGCTGGACGATCACCTCGGTCCTTTTGATTGTATTGCTGGATGGTCTCAGCGAGATGTTGAGGCGGCACCCCCATACTCGAGGCCAACCCTTCTATCGTGTCTGCACGATGAAAAATGTCTGGACGATTGCGTTGATAATCTTTCAGATAGGCGTAGGCCACGCCTGGTGCTGTAGAAATAAAATAAGGCCAGGCAGAAAATTTTTGAGCAATCGCTTCGTCCATCACGATCCAACCAATACGCTCTGGTTGTTTCGCCATCTCGCGGTTGGGTTTGTCGAGCTCATTCGTAAAGCGCTGACCGTTCTTATTAATTAATACGCCCCCTTCTTTATAAAGGTCCGTCGAAGGACTCACCGCCGTGGTGAGAAAACTCATCAAAAACGGCCGAAGAATCCAGGCAGGCAAATAATTGGCCGAGGCCGCAATCATCTGCGCGATCCATTTTGTGGGCGGTAACCGTTGCAGCAAATTAGGTTTTGTGGGCGCGATAAAGCGCATGATCGGACCCCGCACAATGTCACCGTTGACCACTGTCGCGCCTAGGGCCAGACCGATTCGATGGCCATCACCCGTGGCGGTCGTATTGATCGCATCCACTTGGGCCACCTCCGGATTCGCGAGCGAAGCCTTTAAGTCGGTCGCTGCACTGTAATCACCACTTGCCAACACGATGCCATGACGCGCCCTAAAAATCTGCAGGGAGCCATCTGCTTGGCGTGCCTCAACACCGACTGCACGACCATTTTCAATCAACACACGTTCAAGAGACGTGTTGAGTTTGATCTGCACACCGAGTTTGCGGCAATGACGCGTCAAGTGGTAGGCGAACGAGCGCGAGTTGGGCACCACATTGTGCATTCTGGCTACGCGATGGGGCGGTTCTTCTTCTGGACCGACAAACACCACGCCCAGACTCATGAGCCAGTCAATCATTTCACTCGTGTTGTCGACCAAGATACGACGAAGTTTCAGATTGTCACGCGGCGCCAACTCGCCCGCATGCTTAGCCATATCCTCAAAGTGCGCATCCGCGCTATCTGTAATACCCGCTTTGCGCTGATGAGGTGTGTTGGTCGCGGTGATCGAACCAACCGACCACGAAGTCGAGCCGCCCGTTTCCGCATTCTTCTCAAGCAAGAGCACCTCACGTCCGAGAAGCGCAGCCTCAGAGGCGGCAGCAAGCCCAGTACCTCCCCCACCAATCACAATGACATCCGTTTCTATTGCAGTAGCCAATTACAACTCCAACCGATTAGGGAATTATTTTTTGAGTTCTAAAGTAGTCAAAACCACCCAGCCACATCTTGGGTGTATCCACGCGTTCGACAAAGCCATCACGCGTCGCCTTGGTCATATCCGAGACAACATCCCACTTCAAAGACAACACGTAGTCCCCATAAGGCCACTGCGCAAGGGTCTGTAGATCAGTGTCTTGCAAGCCTTCACGCTGCGTGATCTTTTTCCAAAGGCTCGCTTTATCCGAGGCAAAGTTTGCAAACGAATCCGAGTTGGGTTCGCCTAGTTCCATCTTGAAATATTGCGCAAACATCGGCCACAGCTCAGACCAACGCATGGGATCACCGTTGACAACGTTATATGCCTGATTGGCGCACTGTGGACTTTCCATCATCCAGGCAACCGAACGCGCAAGCGTCGGCAACCAAGAAAACTGAGTGTTGACCTCATAGTTGCGCACCGTGCCTGGGAACATCAGTGGCAAACCAAGCTCGCGCAAAATCGAGGCATAGACACCAATCACTAAAATTAAATTACGCGACTCGTCGGTCCGATAATTACAAAAAGCATGCGGCCTCGAGATCGACCAATTCCAATTCTGTCCAACTTGTCGTTGCTGCAAAAGCTGCTGCTGCTCAAAATAAAAACTGTTGAAATTACCGCATGCGTCCTCTTCACGGTAAGGCGTGCGGCGTTCAGCAATCGTATGACCGTAGTACTTGGTACCGTGCACTAAATGAATGTGCTGCAAGTGAGGGGCAACAGGCTGGATCGCATCCAGCAGATTGCGCAACATGTTGACATTAGTGTCTTTGGATTCGAGTTCACCCCCAAAATGGTCGAATCTCGCGGCATAAACAATATGCGTGGCATCCACCAGCCCACTGAGTTGATGACGACAGCTATCTGGGCTGTTGAGATCCACACTGAGCATTGGGTAGGCGGCATCAAGTTTGGGGCTACGTGCCAAACCGAGAGGGTTCCACCCCCTTATCTTGGACAAGTACTCTCCGACACTACTGCCAATTTGTCCCGTTGCGCCAGCAATCAGTGTCTGTTTAGTTTGAATCATGGGCGGCGCTCAGTCGGGAAGGTAGACCGCAAACTCCGGTCGCAAAGGCAGCGCCGCCGCCTGCTGTTGACTCAGGACACTGATGCCTCGAAAGGCAGTCGAATGATCCAAACCGACTGTCTTAAGCCATAAAAAATACAGGCCACTCATGTCTGCAACAGGCTGCTCAGCATCGACCACCACAAGGACCGAATCAGCGTCCACGATCGGTGGAAAGACTGGCTCTGCCCCTTGAGCTCGATCAAACAAATTCCGGCGATAAAACCTTTTATCGATCCGCTCAAGCCACGGCCCCATTCCACGTATTTTTTGATAATACGGGTCCTGAAACACCTCAGGTGCCCGTATCGAATACATCGCAAGTGAGGGCGGCCAATCTGGGTTGACGGTTTTAAATCGCTGAGCCGAATCAATACCATCCACTGTACGCATGATGCGCAAGTGCTCGACATACCATTCGGCCCAGCTCGCTTCTAATGCGGGATCAGTGATCCCACTTTGACTCATAAAAATCATTTAATTGATCTCGAGACCAGACCGCTTCACAACAGGTCCCCACTTTACAGTTTCAGCGGCGATGTGTTTGGAGAACAACTCAGGCGCACCACCCACAGGCTCGTAACCCATCTTGATCAACCGGGCACGCATCTCAGGATCTGACAAGGCCTTGTTGAACTCTGCGTTGAGGCGCTTAATGGCCGCCTCGGGTGTGCCCGCCGGAGCAAGCACGCCATTCCAAGACGTGACCTCATAACCTTTTAGTCCTGTCTCCGCAATGGTAGGGAGGTCTGGCACACCAGGCGAACGCTTGGCACCGGTCACGGCTAGGGCGCGCAATCTTCCAGAGGTCACATGAGGCAATAGTGTCGATGGCTCACCAAAAATCAAATCAATCTCACCTGCCATCAGTGCATTGGCGGCTGGAGCACCGCCCTTGTAGGGCACATGCTGCAATTTCACACCCGCCGTATCCGCAAATAGCTGACCCGCCAAATGATTAATCGCACCGTTGCCACTGGAGCCAAAGGTCAGCTTGCCCGGATTCGCCTTTGCTGCAGCAATCACGTCCGCCACACTCTTAAAAGGACTATTGGCATTGACCGTCAACAGCTGAGGCACCGAGGACAGGAAAATCACAGGCGCGAAGTCGCTTTCCTGAAAGGGCATCGATTTATGCAAATGGCGATTAATCGAATGCGTACCGGAGTAAGCAAAAACGATGGTGTAGCCGTCAGGTGCCGAGCGTGCCGCAGCCGTCGCGCCGATATTGCCAGCCGCTCCACCACGATTTTCAATAATCAATGATGTCCCAAGACCCTCTGCCACTTGCTTAGATACCAAACGAGAAAAAACATCAGCACCACCGCCGGGTGGCCATGGAATGACCCATTTAATGGGTTTATCAGGATAGGCTTGCGCTGCAGATTGGGCCTGAGCCTGAACTTGCAAGGTACCAAACAGCACGCTCGCAGAGAGAAAAATAGTATGTAAAAAGGTCTTGTACATAGTCGCTCACTTTTAATGTTATGGACGATCGGAGCCTAGGCTCACTAATCGTTTGTCTCTATAAGATATGCGCTACACGAAATCCAAAAAAGCGAGCACTCGCACTGAGGCCCGGATTTTGACTCCGCAACTCTAGCATAGATGAATTTTTGGATGTGTTAAACCACCCGCAATGACGTACTGAATTGATTTAAAACGCTGCAGCAGCTCGACCCAGTCGATCGCGAATCCCTAGCCACTCTGACGTGTCAGGCACCTCTTCCCACAACATGCAGGCATAGTTGCCTTGATCCAACGCACGCAATGTCGCGTACAACGCATAGCTGTAGGCTGCAGGCTGTGCCGGCATCGTGACCCAATCAATCTGCGCGTGACGAGGCTGCAACGCGTGATCGATACTATGTGTGACACACACCAGTCTTGCCGTCGACTGTTGCGCTTGCTGTGTGGCCTCTTCAGATAAGCTTAATGCTTTGATGAGCTTAATAGGCGTGCTCGGTGCGTAATGCGACTTCAGCGCACCCGATACGCGAGGCGCCTGTGCATCAGGTTGGTGCACAGGTATTTCCAATATCTGAGAAATCTGCTGCGCCGTGATGTGCCCAGGTCGCAACAACACCGGTCCAACGCCTTGGCTCAACCGGGATAAATCAATAATCGTTGACTCAATACCGACCTCGCTAGAGCCGCCCTCGAGGATCGGCATCCCTGCCGCGACGAGCTCCGGAAACTCGTCACGCACATGGGAGGCTTGCGTCGGAGACACTTGACCGAACTTATTGGCCGAGGGTCCTGCAATGCCCCCTTGCCCGGAAGGCTTGCCAGCGGCAAACGCTCGGATGAGACGTTGCGCCACGGGATGGGAAGGACAACGCAAACCAACACTATCCTGGCCTCCACTGACGACATCAGAAATATGCGCTGCACGTTTCAGAATCAAGGTCAACGGACCCGGCCAGAACGCATCCACGAGCGCGCGTGCTTCATCCGGCACCGAGGCAGCCCAATAGGTCAGGTCTGCCTCTGGGGCGATATGCACAATCACAGGATGGTTAGAGGGACGACCCTTGGCCTGATAAATCCGCTCAACCGCCTCACGACTTTCAGCATCCGCGCCGAGTCCATACACTGTCTCGGTTGGAAAGGCGACCAACCCACCATCTAGCAACACGCGTGCGGCGTGCGAAATTTCTTGTTCAGTCGCGGTCATGCAGACACGGACACGGGCAACCGCAGAATCTGGACGACTTGATTCGCGTTGGCAACCGCGTGCGCAAGCGTGTCACCCAGGCAATTGACGTGGCCCATTTTGCGAGCACGACGCGCTTCGCGTTTGCCATACAGATGCAATGAAGTACCAGGCACGGCCAACACGTCTGACCAGTTTGGTTCAGCCTGCGACTCATCAGTACCTGGATACCAGACGTCACCCAAAATATTCAACATGACGACGGGCGCGAGTAATTGAGTGCTGCCTAACGGCAATCCAGCCATGACACGCGCCTGTTGTTCAAACTGACTCGTCACACAGGCATTCATGCTGAAGTGACCGCTATTGTGTGGGCGTGGCGCGATTTCATTGACCAGCAACTGACCATCACCCAACACAAAAAATTCAACACACAGCACACCTTCATACTTCAAGCCACGCGCAATGGCGAGTGCAGCGTGCGTCGCACGCTCGGTCATCTCGTCAGGCTGCATCGCGACGGTTGTCACCGCCAGAATGCCTTGCTCATGGATATTGCGCGCCACGGGAAACACGGCACAGTTGCCATCCAGACCGCGCGCCAACACCACAGAGAGTTCTTCCTTGAGATCAAGCATCGCTTCAAGCACACAAGCCACGCCACCGAACTCAGCAAAAGCCTGCAGTGCTTCGTCGAGGGTGCGCACACGCGCCTGACCTTTACCGTCGTAACCCAAGCGGGCCACTTTTAAAATCCCAGGAAATAGTGACGTCTCCGCCGAGCGTAAATCAGCCTCTGCGTGAATCGGTGCGTAAGGCGCGACCGCCACACCTTGACGCGTGATGAAAGCTTTCTCAGCAATCCGGTCTTGCACAATTTCTACAGCGTGTGCGCCTGGTGTCACGCGGCAATGCGCAGACAACGCCAACAAGCTTTGGGCCGGTACATTTTCAAATTCGGTTGTGACGGCACGACAGCGCTGTGCCAATTTGATTAAGGCGGTTGCATCATCGTAAGCCGCCTGAATATGCATATCGGCCACAGATGCCGCCGGGCCTTCGGCCGCTGGATCTAGCACAGCCACTCGGTAACCCAGTGCCTGTGCGGCATGGCAAAACATACGGCCAAGCTGGCCACCGCCCATCAGGCCCAACCATTCTCCAGGAGCAATCACAGCGGTACCTTCATTGCGCGCGCAGCATCGGTCTGACGCGCACGAAACGCGATGAGTTTTTCACGGAGTGCGGCATCCGTTGTGGCCAGCGTCGCGATGAAGTGCAAGGCGGCATTCGCGGCACCTGCTTCACCAATCGCAAACGTTGCGACCGGAATACCTTTAGGCATCTGAACAATCGACAACAGGGAATCCTCTCCACGCAAGTAGCGTGATGGGACGGGTACGCCAAACACGGGGACTTCGGTCAGCGCCGCCATCATGCCCGGCAAGTGCGCAGCACCACCGGCACCCGCAATAATGCCTCGCAGACCACGTTGTGCGGCTTGTGCCCCATACTCAGCCATATCGTGCGGCATGCGGTGCGCGGAAATCACGCGCGTCTCACATGGCACGCCGAAGTCACCCAGCATATTGACGGCATGCTGCATGATGTCCCAATCGCTGGATGAACCCATGATGACACCGACAATCGGTGCACCAGCAGAAGATAATGTGGTCATAGCAGAGCCTTGCAAATTAAAATTAAATCATCAGCCAATTAAGCTGTGAGTCGATCCAGCGCTTCGCGATATTTAGCTGCCGTTTTGGCGATCACCTCTGCAGGTAGACGCGGTGCGGGGGGGGTCTTGCCCCAGTCTTGCGTCTCAAGCCAGTCACGCACAAATTGCTTGTCGAATGACGGCGGACTGATGCCTTCCTTGTAATCGGCAGCCGGCCAAAAACGTGAAGAATCAGGCGTCAATACCTCATCCATTAAATGCAAGGTGCCATTGGCATCCAAACCAAACTCAAACTTAGTGTCAGCGATCATAATGCCCTTGGTCGCCGCATAGGTCGCGGCCTCCGAGTAGAGGCGCAAGGTGACGTCGCGAATACGCTCTGCCATTTCCTGACCGACTTCTTTGATCACATGTGCAAAGTCGACGTTCTCGTCGTGCAAGCCCATCTCGGCCTTGGCAGCAGGCGTAAAAATGGGTTCGGGTAACTTGCCCGCCTGCTTCATGCCGACAGGCAACGCAATGCCGCACACGGCCCCGGTCTGCTGATAATCCTTCCAGCCCGAACCAATCAAGTAACCACGGGCAACGGCCTCGACCATAATCGGCTTCAGACGTTTGACCACCACGGCACGACCGACCACCTGGTCACGCTCATTGGGCGCCACGATGTCTTCTGGATTAATCCCCGTCGAATGATTCGGCAGCACATGCGCCAACTTTTCAAGCCAGAAATCAGTCAGCTCTTTCAGTACCTGACCTTTGCCTGGAATCGGATCATCAAGAATCACATCAAATGCCGAAATGCGATCAGTCGCAATGATCAAAAGCTTGTCATCGCCGACCGCATACATGTCGCGAACTTTGCCGCGTGCAAGCAAAGGCAAGGATTGGATACTAGATTGATTAAGCGCTGCAGTCACTGTCGGCCTGTCGAAAAGGGGAGGGGTCCGAAGACCCGCGTTGAATACAAAGAGCTGTTGGAGCAAACGCCAGAGACGCTTTATTGCACGACCTGTGACAACTTGCCCGCAGCGTACTGAGCCGCCATGTCTGTCAGTGGCACGACTTTGATCTTGCTGGCATTGCCAGCCGTACCGAATTGCTGATAACGCGCCACACAAATTGCTTTGGCCGCCTCGCGTGCAGGCTTGAGATATTCACGTGGGTCGAATTTGCCAGGATTTTCAGCAAAGAAACGTCGAATCGCACCCGTCATTGCCAAGCGAATATCGGTATCGATATTGATTTTACGCACGCCAAACTTGATGGCTTCTTGGATTTCTTCGACAGGCACGCCGTAGGTTTCTTTCATGTCGCCGCCAAACTGACGGATCTCAGCTAACAACTCCTGAGGCACGCTGGAGCTGCCATGCATCACCAAATGGGTGTTGGGCAAACGCTTGTTGATTTCCTTGATGCGGGAAATCGACAAAATATCTCCTGTGGGCTTGCGTGTGAATTTGTACGCGCCATGGCTCGTCCCAATCGCGATCGCCAGCGCATCCAGCTGCGTGCGACGCACAAAGTCAGCGGCTTGCTCAGGATCGGTCAACAGCTGGTCCATGGTCAGTTTGCCATCGGCACCATGACCGTCTTCTTTATCGCCTTCCATGGTTTCAAGCGAGCCAAGACAGCCCAGCTCACCCTCGACCGTGACGCCCAGCTTATGCGCCAAATCGACAACCTGTTTGGTGACTGCAACGTTGTAGTCGTAGTCAGCGATCGACTTGCCGTCTTCTTTGAGCGAGCCGTCCATCATGACGCTAGAAAATCCAAGATCAATCGCACCCTGGCAAATCTTGGGCGACTGACCGTGATCCTGATGCATCACGACAGGGATGTGAGGATAGGACTCAACGGCGGCCTGAATCAGGTGTTTGAGAAAGCCTTCGCCTGCGTATTTGCGCGCACCTGCGGAAGCCTGCATGATGACGGGGCTGTCGGTCTGAGCCGCAGCTTCCATGATCGCTTGCACCTGTTCGAGGTTATTCACGTTAAATGCGGGAATGCCATAACCATGCTCGGCGGCGTGGTCCAGAAGCTGGCGCATGGAAACTAAAGCCATGAGAGATCCTTTTTAGAGCAAAATGTCGGGGTTGTTAGGGTATTTTCAGAGTATTTTACGGCAGCATGACCGTATTTGCCCTATGCCCCCCAAAAACTGGGGCCCAAGCTCTTTTGACCACCCATTGAGAAGCATCCATGCCACATGGCAAGCCCGTCTCCACCCCGACTAGCATGACCTCCCCGACAATTTCCTGGGTGGCCGCCGAGCAAACGCTGACCGCCCCATGGCGCTCAGAAAATGGCTGGGCGCCTCCCAAGCGGACCGTCCTAGCCGATGACACCCTGAGCGCAGACACCGCCTATCGACTCGCCAGCGAAGGCGTCGGTCTCATTTGGACCGGTGACTTTCAAAATGCCCGCCAGCTGCTCCATGCGCTAGCCAGACGCACTGCGAAACGACGCCCCAAATACTTGGAGCTGCCCTACCCCGAGCGTTTTCACCAAGTCAGGCTCGCCCGTGCACAACGCGCACGCACTCTGGGGATGTTGTGTTTGCCTTTTGAGTCGCATCACACGCTTAAACATCGCCGCGCCCCCGATGTAAAAGCGGCATGCCAAGCCGCCCATGGTGACAATCCGGCAGGCTATGTGATGCCTCTGACTGAACTACTCGGACTGATCAGCGCCTATGAATGGCGTAAAAATGGCATTGATGTGCCCGCCCTCGGCGCACGCATTCATCCCCATTACGGCGTGTTTGCCCCCACACGCGCGGAATACCTTGATCTGATCGCCCAAGCGCCCTTACCCGAAGAGTGTGACGGTCAGGGACATGCGTTCGATATCGGCACGGGCACGGGCGTGATTGCAGCACTCTTGCTCAGGCGTGGCTTGGCGCATGTGACGGCGACAGACACGCAACCGCGTGCGCTCGAATGTGCTCAGGAAAATATTGAACGGCTCGGATTGTCAGACGGTGTGACGTTGCTGCAAACAGACTTGTTCCCGCCCGGGCACGCTGACTTGATTGTCTGCAACCCACCATGGCTACCCGGTCGTCCAGCCTCGGGGCTCGAGCATGCGATCTATGATCAGGATCAGCATATGTTGAACGGGTTTTTGAAAGGGTTGAGCACACACCTGACCCCAAAAGGCGAAGGCTGGCTGATTCTGTCGGACCTAGCCGAGCATCTTGGCTTGCGCACTCGCGCACAGTTGCTTGAGATGATCGAAAGCGCAGGCCTGCGCGTCATGGACCGTCTGGATATCCGTCCCATGCATGCCAAGGCAAAAGATGAGGATGATCCGCTGGCCGACGCAAGACGCGCCGAAGTGACTTCTTTGTGGCGCTTGCGTGCTGCGTGAGTTGCGGTGCGTGATTAGCGCTGCATGCGTTGTGCTGCGTGCTGCGTGACTTATGCTGCGTGACTAGAAGGTTAGGCAGCCGGGCTTGCCCGGCGAGCCGACTTCGGTCTGAAGGCTTTCACCACAGTCTCATCCGTTTCAATGTAAGGCCCGCCAATCAAATCAATGCAATACGGCACAGCAGCAAAAATACCTGAGGCCACCACCGAACCGTCCTCGCGTTTGAGACCCTCGAGCGTCTCACTGATCGCCTTGGGTTGACCCGGCAGATTAATCACCAAGGCGGCATGCCCCTCGATTTCACGCAGGACAGCCACCTGACGCGACAAAATAGCCGTCGGCACAAACTGCAAACTGATCTGCCGCATCTGCTCACCAAAGCCAGGCATTTCGCGCGTGGCAACTGCCAGCGTCGCCTCAGGCGTGACATCTCGTCGCGCAGGCCCCGTGCCTCCCGTCGTCAGCACCAGATCGCAACGCTCAATATCCACGAGTTCAATCAACGCGGCAGAAATCGTCTCAGCATCATCCTGAATCAAGCGTGTCGCAAACTCGACAGGCGTGCTCAGCGCGCGCTCGAGCCAAGTCTGTAAAGCCGGAATCCCCTGATCCTGATAGACACCCTTAGAGGCCCGATCAGAAACAGAAACCAGTCCGATGCGAATCGTATCGGGGTGACGGCTAGCACCCGCATTCGTGCTGATATTTGTGCTGATATTTGTGCTCATCATCTACCCAATCCTTCAAGCTGTGCTCTCAACTGCCGAACCTCTTGCATCAAATCCACCATCAACGCCGCAGCATCCAGATTGACATCAAAGTCTCGCTGCACGTGCGCGATTTGTCGGGCACGTGCAGCCGCCGCGCTAGCAAACAGCCACTGCTCAGGCGAAGTCTCCGTGATCACCACGTCGCGCTCTACAAACACCAAGCCCTCACGCACGAGCGTCACGACCCAATCAATCTGCTGCTCACACATGCACGCCATCTCATGCAGCGATAACGGCGCTTGATCGTCAACCATCACGGCCGAATAAACAGTTACGGATTTCATCCTTGCACCCCCAGATGACGGCGCGGATTAAACGGCGCCGCTTTGGCTAATTCTTGGTAGGCGGCCTTGGCAGCCTCAGTGGTCGCCGGTGGCCACACCACATCGAGCACTAAATAAAGATCACCGACAGGCTCTCCAGGCAACCCTTTGCCCCGCAAACGAAGCTTGCTGCCCGGCTGACTTCCTGGCGCGACATTCACCTCGACCTCGCCTTGCAAGGTTGGGGCATGCACTTTGCCGCCACATGCCGCTTCCCAAGGCGTGACAGGTAACTTCATGGTGAGATCCCGTCCCTGAACTTGATAATGCGCATGCTGCGCGAAGTGCACCGTCAAGAACAGATCACCCGCTGGACCACCCGCTTCGCCAGGCATCCCCTGACCGGCTAAGCGGATCATCTGACCTGCCCGGACTCCCGCAGGAATCTTGACGCTCAGAGTGCGATTGACCAACTGGGGGCGACCCTGCGCGTCAAGCTGCACCGCACGCAAGCCGAGCTCGCGCGTCGCCCCTGAAAAACTATCCTCAAGAGAAATTTCGATATCGGCATGGTGATCCTCGCCCTTGAGCGGCTGCGCATGCGCCTGACCTCCAGCATGACGCGGGTCGGCGCCCTGACTGCGACGCTGTCGTTCTGCCTGCTTGAACAAACTTGACAGAAAGTCATGAAAATCAGCATCACTCGGCGCACGACCATCCGCGCCCGAGAACTCAAAGCCGCGATCCCACCCAGGTCCTGGAGACGCCCCTCCAGAAGACACACTGGTTCTCAGTTGGTCGTAGGCAGCACGCTTTTCCTCATCACGCAAAACGTCGTTGGCTTCATTGACCTCTCGCATACGCTCTTCTGCGTCCTTTTCCTTACTGACGTCAGGATGATATTTCCGCGCAAGCTTGCGATAGGCTTTGCGGATATCTTCCTGCGAAGCCTCTGGCGCGAGTTCAAGTATCTTGTAGTAGTCTTTAAATTCCATGTGTACGGCCGCACAAAATGCGCCAGAAAAGTGGATATAGCTTCACAATGAGGGCAAATTCACCAAAATACAAGCCCTAATCTCCACCTACACGCCCACAGCCCTCCGATGAAAATAGATCATATCCCCTTTGGCACCACAGACTGGACCAAGATCCCAGCCACTGAGCATCCCGGCACAACAGGCAAAGCCTTTTGGCGCACGCAGCAATTTGGCACCATCCGTGTCAGGATGGTCGAGTACACCCCAGGCTACCTCGCGGATCACTGGTGTGAAAAGGGGCACATCTTGCTGTGTTTAAAAGGATCATTACGCACCGAACTCAAAGACGGCCGAGTATTTGAGCTCCAGCCCGGGATGAGTTATCAGGTTGCGGACGCAGCAGAGCCGCACCAGTCCTCTACAGAGACCGGTGCCACCCTATTTATTGTGGATTAGTCTGCCGCGCGCTTTTGTAAAATTTCAACTGCTGGCAAGACCTTGCCCTCAAGAAACTCGAGGAAAGCACCACCACCTGTTGAGATGTAGTCCACCTTGTCGGTAATACCGAATTTAGCGATGGCAGCAAGCGTGTCACCACCGCCGGCAATCGAAAATCCATCCGAATCGGCGATCGCGTGTGACAAGGACGCCGTACCCTGCGCAAAGGCTTCAAACTCAAACACGCCAATAGGACCGTTCCAGACGATCGTCCCAGCGTTTTTCAAAATGTCAGCAAATTGCACTGAAGTCTGTGGACCAATATCCAAGATGAGATCATTCGGCGCCACATCCTGAGACGCTTTAACAGTGGCTTTAGCTTGCGCAGAAAACTCCGTTGCACACACCACATCCGTTGGAATGGGCACAGCCGCGCCACGCGCCTTCATTTTCTCGATCACCGCACGCGCCTGATCAAGCTGATCTGGTTCAGCAAGCGATAGACCAATCGGCAGTCCAGCAGCCAACATGAACGTATTGGCAATACCGCCCCCCACGATCAACTGATCGACCTTATCGGCGAGCGACTGAAGAATAGAAAGCTTAGTTGACACCTTGGCGCCACCCACAATGGCAACCAGAGGCCGCCTAGGTGCCAGCAACGCACGACCCAGGGCTTCGAGCTCGGCCTGCAGCAAAGGTCCCGCACAGGCGATGGGTGCAAACTGAGCCATCCCGTACGTCGTCGCTTCAGCACGATGTGCCGTACCAAAGGCGTCATTCACGTAGACATCACATAAAGCTGCCATTTTTTTGGACAACGCAGGATCGTTTTTCTTTTCACCCCTGTTGACCCGGCAGTTTTCTAGCAAAACAACTTGTCCTGGAGCGACCGTGACTCCGTCCACCCAGTTCTGCAGCAACGGCACAGGCATCCCCAGCAGATCAGAGAGACGCTTGGCGACAGGTGCCAGCGAGTCCTCTGAGGTCAGGGTCCCCTCTGTCGGGCGACCCAAGTGGGACGTCACCATCACGGCGGCGCCGGCGTCGAGCGCCAGGCGAATGCCTGGAACCGAAGCACGGATCCGCGTATCTTCAGTGATGTGACCGACGTCATCCAGAGGCACGTTAAAGTCAGCGCGAATAAAAATACGCTTGCCCTGAAGTTTGCCGGCTTGTGCGAGTGCAGAAAGTGTGTGAACGGTCGTCATGATCAGCTTATTGTGCAGACAATTATTTTGCGGACATCAACGCAATAGTCGTGTCGAGCATGCGATTGCTAAAGCCCCACTCGTTGTCGTACCACGAGTTCACCTTGACCAAATTGCCTGAGACTTTCGTCAACGTTGCGTCAAAGTTGCTCGAAGCGGGGTTATGGTTAAAGTCAACCGATACCAACTGCTCGGTGTTGTAGGTCAGAATACCCTTAAGCGGACCGGACTCTGCAGCATCTTTCAGGATGGCATTGACTTCTTCGACAGTGGTGTCACGCTTAGCAGTAAAGGTCAGATCAACAATCGACACGTTGATCGTTGGCACGCGCATCGCAAAACCGTCCAACTTGCCATTGAGCTCAGGCAAGACCAAGCCAACGGCAGCAGCAGCGCCCGTCTTGGTGGGGATCATGCTCATCGTGGCCGAACGTGCACGACGCAAATCTTCGTGGTAAACGTCAGTCAATACTTGGTCATTCGTGTAGGCGTGGATCGTTGTCATCAGACCTGTCACGACACCCAGCTTTTCATGCAAAGGCTTGACTAGCGGAGCTAGACAGTTGGTGGTGCACGAAGCATTCGAGATCACGGTGTGCTCTTTTTTCAGCACATCCTGGTTCACACCAAACACGATGGTCGCATCGACATCCTTACCACCTGGCGCCGAGATAATGACTTTCTTGGCACCGCCTTTGAGGTGCGCAGAGGCCTTTTCCTTGCTGGTGAAAAAGCCGGTGCACTCAAGCACGACGTCGACTTTCAGGTCACCCCAGGGCAGTTCAGCTGGATTGCGATTGGCCAACACGCGGATCTTGTCGCCGTTGACAACCATGTAGTCGCCCTCGACGCCAACGGTGCCAGGAAAACGGCCGTGCGCCGTGTCGTACTGTGTCAGGTGAGCATTGGTCTTGGGATCACCCAGATCGTTGATCGCGACGATTTCGATATCGTGCTTTTTGCCACCTTCGTAATGGGCACGCAAAATATTGCGACCAATACGGCCATAACCGTTAATAGCGACGCGAATTGTCATGAGACCAATCTCCTAGTTTGGAAAATTTATAAAACGTTTTTGACGGCCTGAGCGACTTTTTCAGCCGTCAGTCCAAAATGTTTGAACAACGCACCGGCTGGTGCCGACTCGCCGTATGTATCAATACCCACTACTGCACCTTCAAGACCAACATACTTATGCCAGAACGCTGTGACACCGGCTTCGACCGCGACACGTGGCATCCCTTTGGGCAACACCGAGGCACGCCAAGCCGCATCCTGTTTGTCGAACACATCCGTGCTCGGCATCGATACCACGCGCACAGCAATGCCTTCGGCCGCTAGCAGCTTTTGAGCTTCGATTGCCAGAGCGACTTCGGAACCGGTGGCGATAATGGCAGCCTTGGCATCGACCACATCCAAGAGCACGTAGCCACCACGGGCGACCTGCTTGAGCGTCTCTGCACTACGCGCCACAAAAGGTAAATTTTGACGCGACAACAACAATGCCGTGGGTCCGCCTGCATGCACATCCATGCCAATACTGCTGGGGCGCTCAACAGCAGCCAACCAAGCCGCCATCGACTCCACCGTATCACAGGGACGCCACACCGACAGATTTGGAATCAAACGCAGGCTACTCGCATGCTCGACCGACTGGTGCGTGGGACCGTCTTCGCCCAAACCAATCGAGTCATGGGTGAATACGTGTACGACGCGTTGCTTCATCAATGCCGCCATACGCAGAGCATTGCGGGAGTAATCAGAGAAGGTCAAAAAGGTGCCGCCAAAAGGCAGGTAGCCACCATGCAGCGCCATCCCGTTCATGATCGCAGCCATGCCAAATTCGCGCACGCCGTAATTAATATGCCGACCAAACTGAATGCCGTTGGCCCCAGCACGGACAGGGGCCACGCCCTTCCAATCCGTGAAATTCGAACCCGTCAAATCTGCCGAGCCACCGAGCATCTCAGGCAACACCTCGACCAAAGCAGTAATGGCTTGCTGAGACGCTTTGCGAGACGCCACCGTCTCTGCTTTTTCATTGGTCGCTGCAAGCAGCTTTTGCGCAACCTCTGCGAAATGAGTCGGCAATTTGCCCTGCATCCGGCGCGTAAACTCTGCGGCCTCGGCTGGGTACTGCGACACATACGCGTCAAAAATCTTTTGCCAGCTCGCTTGCACCTGCGCACCCACGGTACGCTGATCCCAACCGGCGTAAACCGCATCAGGAATTTCAAACGGAGCATGCGGCCAGCCAATGGCGGCGCGCGTCGCTGCGATTTCCTCGGCACCAAGTGGTGCGCCGTGAACCTTATCTGTTCCGGCAACAGTCGGTGCACCTTGACCAATCACGGTGCGACAGATCACCAGCGTTGGACGACCGTGCTGAGCACCGAGCTTGCGTGCTTTTGCTAGCGCAGCATGAACAGCCTCGACATCGTGGCCATCGGCCACGCGCACAACATTCCAGCCATAGGCTTCAAAACGCTTGGCGGTATCGTCGGCAAACCAGTTTTCTACTTTGCCATCGATCGAAATACCGTTATCGTCATAAAGCACCACCAGCTTTGACAAACGCAAGGTGCCCGCCAAAGAACACACTTCGTGCGAGATGCCCTCCATCAGGCAGCCGTCGCCCACAAACGCATAGGTGTGGTGATCAACGATTGTGTGACTAGGGCGATTGAACTCTGCCGCGAGCAATGACTCAGAAAGCGCCATTCCGACAGCATTTGCCAAACCCTGACCCAGTGGACCCGTGGTTGTCTCGATACCAGGCGTCACGCCGACCTCTGGATGACCCGGTGTCTTGGAGTGCAACTGACGAAACTGACGCAACTCTTCCATCGGCAGGTCGTAACCCGTCAGATGTAGCAGCGCATAAATGAGCATCGAACCGTGCCCATTCGACAACACAAAACGATCACGATTGGCCCAAGCAGGATCAGTTGGATTGTGACGCAGATGTCGAGTAAAAAGCGCCTCGGCCATCTCGGCCATGCCCATCGGGGCACCAGGATGGCCAGAGTTGGCTTGTTGGACAGCATCCATCGCGAGGGCGCGTATGGCATCTGCCAGTTTGAGGGGGGCGACGATAGTTGAGCTCATACGTAGAGTCCCGGCCAGGCACTCACGGGATCGGAAAATGGGTTACAAAACGTAGGAGTTTAGCACCCGTACATCCACGAATACCCAACCGAGCGTCCTGAATGGCCGACCCCCGCTTTTACTGTCCCGAACCGATTTCCGCTCGGCAAACCTTTGTTTTGCCAGAATCCGTTGCACACCATGTCAGAGTTAGGCGTCTCACCGCTGGAAACCAGATCGTGCTGTTCGATGGCCGAGGGGGAGAGTTCCCAGGCATTCTTGATTTTCAAGGGAAAAATACCTTAGTCACCTTGTTGGACCTGCACCCGATCGAACACGAGCTTGCCGGCGAACTCTGTTTGTTTCAGGGGCTGCCTTCAGGCGACAAAATGGACTGGGTGATTGAAAAGGCGGTTGAGCTCGGCGTAAGCCGCTTAGTGCCGATTAGCGCCCAACGCAGCATTCTCAAACTATCCGGCCCTAGGCTGGAAAAACGTCTGGCGCACTGGCAAGGCGTGATTGAGGCGGCCTCAGAGCAATGTGGGCGCAATCGCCTGATGCAAATCTCCCCACCGCAAGCGCTTGAAGATGCCCTCGCGATGCCCGCAGTCGGCGATCGGCTGTTGTGTGATCCCGCTGCAAGCAAAGACTTGGAAATGATGCTCTCGGATCCACAGTCAAAGGCGAAAGCCGAACGTGCACTGACATTGCTCGTCGGACCAGAGGGAGGCTGGAGCCCTGAAGAGCTCGGACAATGTGCAAAAAATGGCGCACAATCGATCAGGTTTGGGTCGCGCGTGCTGCGCACAGAAACCGCAGGGCTCGCACTCACCGCAGCCGCCACCGCCTTATTGCGGTGGTAACTTAAACGTCAGAAGCAAGCATCCAAAACGCATGTCAAAAACACATGTATGACACACTTAAGTCGATGCACTTAAGCCGACACACACTTAAGCCGGCGCATCGCTCCAGGCATTCACCACACCAGGTTGCGCTTCGGGATGTTTGCCAGCGTGGTGAATACCGTAAATAAACACCCGCTCATTTTCACGTGCAAACTCAACAGCATCATTGAGCACTTGCAAAAATTTTTGACCGTCCGTCACGATCGCAGGATCGGCTGAATGCAGCTTATTGAGGATCAATACAAAACCGCCTTCTTTCCGGTCTAGCAGCGTGTCGCACAAGCAATCATAAAGACCGTCAAAATCACCACCAAAAAACTGTGGATAATCTACTGCTTTAACGATTGCACGAAACACGGCCGAGCGACTGCGCGCTTTGTCGCAATCCGCCTCAAACCAAGCCAGCCCAGCTTCTTTGGCTGCGGCCGCGACGACGTCGAGACCACTCTGAGGATCAAAGTCTCCGCCGCGCTTTATCAGCTGCCGCAATTTAGGCTCAAGCGTCTTACCCATACCGATGGCTCCTTCAAGCAGGCCACTCTATTGGATGACTATATCGAAACGAATCCTATCAAGTCAATCGATGAGTTTTTATACTGGAAATATCGTAAACAGTCACGACAATAACGTGACTACGTCGATGGATTTTGCGCCTCAGCATAACGCGCGTCATTCGCCTCAACCACCGTCAATGCCGTCATGTTGACAATCCGACGTACCGTCGCACTCGTCGTCAGGATATGCACAGGCGCATTCGCGCCCAATAAAAAAGGACCCACAGCCACATTACCCCCTGCCGCAGTCTTGAGTAAGTTATAAGCAATATTGCCTGAATCTACATTAGGACAAACCAGTAAATTTGCGGCGCCCTTGAGCGTCGAAGAAGGCAGTATTTTCAAACGCAACGCTTCATTCAGCGCACAATCACCGTGCATCTCGCCATCGATTTCAAGGTCAGGCTGCTGCGCACGAATCAACGCGAGTGCCTTTTGCATTTTGCTACCGGAGGCTGAGCTACCCGAGCCAAAGTTCGAACGGGACAACAGTGCGACCTTGGGGGTCAAATTCAAACGGCGCATTTGATCGGCCGCTGCGATCGTGAACTCCGCAATTTGCTCTGCGGTGGGATCATCATTCACATGCGTATCCACCAAGGCCAACGTCTGCTCTGGCAACAGCAAAATATTCATCGCCGCGTAGGTTGAGGCTCCCGGACGCTTGCCGATCACCTGGTCCACGAAATTGAGATGCTTACCGTAGCCACTCACGGTGCCGCAAATCATACCGTCCGCATCACCCATGCGAAGCATGGTCGCACCGATCAATGTCAGCCGACGGCGCATCTCAATGCGCGCCATCTCCTTGGTGACCCCATGACGACACATTTTTTCCCAATAAAACGTCCAGTACTGATGAAACCGCTCATCAAATTCAGGATTCGTGACCTCAACATCGACGCCCAAGCGCAAACGTAAACCGAGCTTACTGATGCGATCTTCGAGAACCGTTGGACGTCCCACCAAAATGGGCTTGGCCAATTTTTCATCAACGATCACCTGAACGGCCCTCAAGACACGCTCATCCTCGCCTTCGGTAAAGACAATACGCGCCTTGCGGCCCTCTCGCACGATTGCCTTTGCAGCGGAAAACAGAGGCCGCATAAATGCGCCCGACCGATAGACAAATTGTTCGAGCTGCTCAACATACGCATCAAGATCTGCAATGGGCCGCGTCGCCACACCACACTCCATGGCCGCCTTGGCGACAGCAGGCGCAATACGCACAATCAGGCGCGGATCAAATGGTTTGGGGATAAAAGAATTTGGACCGAAGGCGACGTCGTAGTTGCCATATGCAGCCGCGACCACTTCGCTTTGCTCTTCTTGCGCCAAATCACCGATCGCGATGACTGCCGCTTTTTCCATTTCGCGTGTAATGGTGGTCGCACCCACATCCAACGCACCGCGGAAAATGTAGGGGAAACAAAGGACATTATTGACCTGATTTGGATAGTCTGAGCGGCCCGTTGCCATCACGATATCATCGCGTACAGCATGCGCATCTTCAGGCAAAATTTCAGGATTTGGATTAGCCAAGGCCAAGATCAATGGCTTTTTGGCCATCACCTTGACCATCTCGGGCTTGAGCACACCACCCGCGGACAGACCAAGAAACACATCAGCATCGCCGATGATGTCGGCAAGCTTGCGCGCATCCGTTTTTTGAGCGAATCGAGCTTTATCAGGATCCATCAATGCGACGCGACCCTCGTAGACCACGCCCTCTAGGTCCGACACCCAAATGTTTTTAAGTGGCAGTCCTAAATCAACCATCAAGTCGAGACAGGCTAACGCCGCTGCACCCGCACCTGAGACCACCACTTTGACCTGATCGATCTTCTTGTCGACCACCTTGAGACCGTTGATAAATGCGGCTGAGACACAAATGGCCGTACCATGCTGATCGTCATGAAAAACAGGGATGCGCATACGCTCGCGCAACTTGCGCTCGACGATAAAGCACTCAGGCGCTTTGATATCCTCGAGATTAATGCCACCAAACGTCGGCTCAAGTCCGGCAATAATTTCCACCAGCTTGTCGGGATCCTGTTCGTTGATCTCGATATCAAACACATCGATGCCCGCGAATTTTTTGAATAAAACAGCCTTGCCTTCCATCACAGGCTTAGAAGCCAGTGGGCCGATATTACCTAGACCCAATACCGCTGTTCCGTTGGTGATCACACCGACAAGATTACCCCGCGCGGTGTAGCGAAAAGCATTGGCAGGATCAGCAACAATCTCCTCGCAAGCCGCAGCGACCCCCGGCGAGTAGGCCAAAGCCAAGTCGCGCTGGTTCGATAGCATTTTGGTCGGCGCGATTGAAATTTTGCCGGGACGACCTTGCTCATGATATTCAAGAGCGGCTTTGCGAAAATTTTCTTCCATATTTGATGACCATTTATTTGTCAGGTGAGTTGAGCCGATTCTAGCCCCTTTGCATCGGGAATTTCACCAAATACCCCGGTTGGGTCTAGGGTCTGCTTAATCACCAAATCTAAGCGCGTCGACATTTGAGAAATTGTCTCGGCTGGAGCACTCTGTTGGCCCGACTCTCGCGTCGCTGTCAATGGATCAGCCTGTGTCAAAACAGAGGGCTGCAACCACAAGGTTTGCAACCACGCAAGACTGCCTCCGTGGCCCTTAAACAGCCAGGCGAGATTAGGAGAGTCCCCAAACTGCGACATCATCGTATCCAAGCGATAACGACACGGCCACGCATCTAACTGTGCGCAATGCGCCGCATCCTCAGACTGCGCCAACTCAAAAAGCTTTGGAATCATCTTTTGAACAGCAAGACTCTTAAGCGGCGTACTCGCCGAAGCACCAAATGGGCCAAAATGCTCAATCGTGCCATCGCCCAGCAGCAACTGTGCCTGGATAATCCCTGTTTTAGCGAGATCACCCGCCAACTCAGGTGAAGTTTGTGCTGAAGCAAACCACTGCGCAAGCGTCCAACTCGACAAGAGCGCATCTGTCATGTCGGCAAAAACGCCCACGCCCAAGTCGCGCAAAGTCGAGAGACGCACCCCTGCATCGACCCGCCAGATTTTCCTGTCAGCGTTGATCAACGAGACTTGTGCCCAGCTTGCACGCGAATCGACCCAGAGAACGGCTTGATCCAGCCTCGGCTGAGCCTCAGAGTCCCACAGCAACAGACTCACGCCAAACTCTCGGCACAACGCCTGAGCATGCAACACATCCAAATCGCGCTCAGGTTCGAGCCACGCTTGTCGCACTTGAGACTCATTATCCCAGCGCACCTGCCCCGAGCAGCTACGCGAAAGTCGAGCACAAAACTGGCCCCAGGGCGTCGCGGGTGTTCGACGCCCTGTGAGGAAAGCTCTTCGAGAAGGTTGGGTAACCACTACAATTCTGTTCCTAGATGGAGAAAGGCAAGATGAGCGCACTCGCAGCACGTACTAACGATACCGTGACATTTCACGCCGTCGAGCTTTTAAAAGAAGCCTCAATACTGACACGCGCGGGCATCGACATCATTAGCCTTGGCGTTGGAGAACCTGACTTTACCGCAGCGCCTGCTGTGGTGGCCGCAATGGAGCAGGCCGCACGCGCAGGAAAAAGTGGCTATTGTCCGCCAGCCGGGCTACCAGAGTTGCGCGAAGCGATCGCTCAATTCTACGCCACCGAGCTTGGCGCCCCCGTCGATCCACGACGTGTGATCGTCACCTCTGGTGCCAGTGGTGCCCTGCTGTTGGCCGCGATGGCGCTGGTCAATCCAGGTGATGAGGTCCTGATGCCCGACCCCTGCTATCCGCCCAACCGCAACTTTGTTGGTTCCGCAGGCGGCACGACTAAACTCATCCCCACGACGGCAGCCTCGAGATTTCAATTGTCAGCGCAAGACATCGCAGACAACTGGGGCCCCAACACGCGTGGCGTCCTGATTGCCTCGCCAAGCAACCCGACCGGCACCTCCATTGAACGCGAAGAGTTAGCGCGAATTTTTAAAGAAGTACGCGCACGCAACGGTTTTGTGATGATGGATGAAATCTACCTCAGTCTGTCCTATGATGGCACACGCCAATCTGCCCTCAGCCTAGATGACGACGTGATCATCCTGAATAGCTTCTCAAAATATTTCAACATGACCGGTTGGCGACTTGGCTGGATGATCGTGCCCCCGCATATGGTGGCGCCCATCGAAAAAATGGCGGCCAGCCTAGCGATTTGCGCACCCACACTTGCGCAATACGGCGCCCTGGCCTGCTTCGAACCGGAAACGCTCGCACTCTACGAGCAGCGTCGCGAGGCGTTCAGACAGCGTCGAGATTTTATTGTGCCCGCTCTGCAATCCCTCAACATCACTGTGCCTGTCAAACCTGATGGCGCCTTCTATGTGTATGCTGATATTTCTGCTCATTCAAATGACAGTAGTGCCTTTTCGGCCGCGTTGCTGCACGGCGCCAGAGTGGCAGCTGTAGCGGGTCTCGACTTTGGTCCTGCCCACGCTGCACACACCATGCGCTTCGCCTACACAACCAGTCTTGAGAGACTGCAAGAAGCCGTGCAGCGCATCAAGACATTTCTGGGTTAACAAGAGAACACGTCGTGAAATACAAAGACCTTAGAGACTTCATTTCCCAACTCGAAAAAAACAACGATCTCAAACGCATCGATGTCCCGGTATCGACCTCGTTGGAAATGACGGAAATCTCGGATCGCGTTTTAAAAGCCGAAGGCCCTGCGCTGATTTTTCAACAGGCCATGCATCACGGCAGCAAAAGCGATATGCACGTGCTGACCAACTTGTTCGGCACACCGACTCGCGTGGCACAAGGCATGGGTGCGCAAGACACCAGTGCGCTGCGAGAGATTGGCGAACTATTGGCCAGTCTGCGCGAACCTGAGGCGCCCAAAGGCTTTAAAGATGCGTTAGCCAAAGTCTCCATGCTCAAGGCAGCGCTTTGGGATATGAGTCCCAAAAATGTGCGAGGTGCGCCTTGCCAGGAGATCGTCTGGGAAGGTGATGATGTCGATCTCGCAAAACTGCCGATTCAAACCTGCTGGCCCGGCGATGTCGCGCCCCTGCTCACGTGGGGATTGGTGATTACGCGTGGACCCAACGCGCGCCGACAAAACCTCGGCATTTATCGCCAACAAGTGATCGGTAGAAACAAACTCATCATGCGTTGGTTATCACATCGAGGTGGTGCCCTCGACTTCCGTGATCACGCCCTCGCGCATCCCGGGACACCGTTTCCGATTGCCGTTGCGCTCGGTGCAGATCCAGCCACCACACTGGGTGCCGTGACACCCGTGCCAGACTCTCTTTCTGAATACCAGTTTGCTGGCCTACTGCGTGGCGGCCGCACTGAAGTCACTTCTGCCCTCGGCAGTAACCTGTCCGTTCCGGCGACAGCAGAAATCATTCTCGAAGGACACCTGTTACCGAGTTCTGATCCGCGCGCCATCCGACCCGTCGTTCCCGAAGGCGCTAATGGACTGCCGCCCTCTGACTACGAACTCGCGCTCGAGGGCCCGTATGGTGACCATACCGGCTACTACAACGAACAAGACTGGTTCCCCGTCTTTACGGTCGATCGCATCACCATGCGACGCAATCCGATTTATCACTCGACCTATACCGGCAAACCCCCTGATGAACCGGCCGTGCTGGGTGTTGCGCTGAACGAAGTATTTGTGCCCATTCTGCGACGTCAGCTACCCGAGATTGTCGATTTTTATTTGCCCCCTGAAGGCTGCAGCTATCGCCTCGCCGTCGTATCGATCCGCAAGCAATATCCAGGACATGCCAAACGCGTAATGTTTGGTTTGTGGAGTCTGCTGCGACAATTCATGTACACAAAATTTATCGTCGTGGTTGATCAAGATATCAATCCACGCGACTGGAAAGAAGTGGTCTGGGCCATGACGACTCGCATGGATCCCGTGCGAGATACCTTGCTGGTGGAAAACACACCGATCGACTATCTCGACTTTGCCTCCCCTGTATCAGGGCTTGGAGGAAAAATGGGCATGGACGCGACCAACAAATGGCCAGGCGAGACGCAACGCGAATGGGGCAAACCCATCGAGATGGATCCGGCTACGAAAGCACACATCGACAAAATTTGGGGCTCACTCGGGCTTTGAGCTCATGCACCTAGGATCGATGTGCGCGGCGCAATAGGAGCCACAAAAAGAATGGGCCACCCACCAAGCTCGTGATCACGCCAACCGGCAACTCTGCTGGCACGATCACCAAGCGCGCGAGTCCATCGGCCAACAGTAACGCGATGGCTCCACCGACCCACGACAAGGGCAACAGCAACCGATGATCGGCTCCCCGCCAAATACGCAACACGTGCGGGATAACCAAACCAATGAACGCCACACCCCCTGTGACTGCAATCAAGGGGCCCACCAACAAGCAAATCACGATGATGAGCTCGCGCCGCACACGCACCAGATCAAAGCCGAGATGATGCGTCTCGCGTTCGCCGAGTAACAATGCATTGAGCACGCGCCAGCGCTGACACAGCCAGAGCGACAGCAATACAGACCAAGGCAGTAACCACATCAAGCTTGACCAACTGGCGCGCGTCAAACTCCCCAGCGACCAGAATGCAAAACTACGAAATTGAGCATCAGAGGCAAATGTAACAAGCAGACTCACCAAGCTCAAAGCAAACGCGTTGACCGCAATACCCGCCAACAATAAACCCGCAACACCTGGGTAACGTCGTCCGACGACATAAGCCACAAAGGTCGCGATCAACGCTCCCACAAAACCTGCCGTGCCGGTATAAAGCAGACCACCAAAACCCAGCAGCAACGCGCTCACCGCGCCGAGCGATGCTCCAGCTGAAATGCCGATCAAGGCGGGTTCCGCGAGCGGGTTACGAAAGAGCGCTTGCATCACCGCGCCACTTAGAGCGAGCGCCCCTCCCACAATGATCGCAAACAACACGCGTGGCAAACGTAACTCGAACAACACAGTGTGCATGATCGGATCGCTGACTTGTTGCCCGAAAAGTAAAGAGAAAAACTCAGACCACGACAACGCCAATCCGCCCGCCTTTAAAGACGCCACGGCGAGACAAAACAACACGAAAGTACTGGTCACCAGCACCATACGTGGTGAGCCGCGCTCGACTCGATTGAGGGCACTCATATCAAGATCACGCACTTATCAAGATCAAGCACTTGTGATGACTCATTTCAGCGTATCGATTTGACTTCAATGACCGAGCGTTGCCCCGAATGCACAATCTCCTGCTTCATCACAAGATTCAGACTCGGACAAAACCAGTCTGTGACGCTTGATTGAATCGGTGGGAGAGGAATCGTCGCACCTCGAATTTGGATCAATGTCGGGTCCGTGTTGCGCGTATAGGTGACCGGCCAACAAGCCTGTTGACCAACAGCCGTCTCGATATTTTGCTGCGCACCGACTGTTTTTTCACCCATGCGGACGGTCAGTGGTGTCGTCGGTCCGCGCTTGGGGTCGCCAATCGCAATGCGAAACGCTTGGGGCGCAAAACGCTGCCCAGATGCACGGATCGGTGCGGCATAACCAAACAAGCTCAGCATCTGCACGTCGA